>ERZ773045.539-NODE-539-length-19034-cov-6.334738_pt1 | contig 19034 bp, 16 predicted proteins | sample MGYA00580635_ERZ773045 | MGnify/ENA primary metagenome ERZ773045 (study PRJEB29015, sample SAMEA2738115) | human oral metagenome | biome: human oral; feature: human-associated habitat; material: saliva | place: China | collected 2261 ...
AGTTGAGCGATATGAAGAAGCTGAAGCTCTGCGCAAACAGGGGATTATTGAAAACGATTCAGATATAGCTGATGACGATCCTGTTAGGGTTAGTATCCTCGTCCAGTCAGCTGAAAAATTCGCGGCAAACAAGGATTTTGACTACGCTATTTCTACATATGAAATGGCTATTTCGGAAAGTACCCGGATTTTTGGTGCAGAGCATAAAACCACCTTTATTGCGCGTTATAACCATGCAATCACTTACGCTCAAATAGAACAGATCGACAAGTCTATTGCTCTGTTGAAGCAGTTAATTGCGGACATGAAGCAGACTCTAGAACCCGATGATCCTATTTTTGACAGGATGCACAAAGGCATCTACACCCTTTACGAGGACTCTGGAGACAGCGAGGAAGCAGCCGCCCTATTAGAGCAGCTAAAACGCTCCTAGCCTGCTGGCTGCTTCAAGCTATACCCTGTTGGCAACCCACGCCCATAGCGTGGGTTGCCAACAGGGTGGGCTGCAAGAGTTTCAGCTCCGCGAGCGCAGCCAGGTTCATATGGCCAGCGCGCCAGGTTCATGCCAGCAGACTCGTGGCCCCTATTTTAGGAGCTCTTCATAATTTGGGGTGTAGTTGAGGTTTGAACCCGCCGGTTTCAAGTAGCGCTCGGGTGATGTCATTGGTGAGATTTCGCAAGTCCAAGGACACAGCCGCGTAGGTGTTCAAGGAGACTGTTGATGGCTACCGTTGATGGCTTCAGTTGGGCCGTTGCCGGTGTGGGAGTGGTCGAAGTAGGCCAGGATATCTGCGGCTCTGCGTTTGAGTGTCGTGCTCAGCGTAATGAGCTCGCTCAGGCCTCTCGGTACGCGCGTGGCGGTCAGTGTGTTGATTCCGGCTTGCATCAGGGCCTTACCCGCTCGTGCGTAGGATGAGCGGTAGGCATCAATGATGTTCTGGTTAGCGCTCCAGGTAACCTCAAGGGCGACGTGCTCCTCGCTGGAAACAGGTCAAGTATCTGGTGCTGCTGGCGCGGCGTGAGTAGGCGTGACCTGGTGTGTAACATCCTGCAGGCCTTGCACAGGGGGGACGTGGCTCGTTCGCGCCGATGGTGAAGTTCTTGTTGGATGCGTCTGCGGCACTCATCCAAGGCGTTGCCAGCGAGGTGCACGACCTGGAAGGGATCCATGACCGCCCTTGCGCCGGGGAGTTCTTCGGCGGCGCTCTTAAAACCAGTGAATCCATCCATCGCAATGATCTCGATGCGCTCACGCCACGTATCGGGCTGGGAGGCCAGCCAGGTTTTGAAGGCCTAAGGCCTGCTTGGAGCGGCCCGGGATCATGACCAAGAGCCAGCAGGGGCCGTTGCGATCGCGGATGGGTGCTAACTCCAATATAACGGTGACGTACCTGTCCCCGTACGGGGCGTGACGCTACACGTGTTTATCCACGCCGATGACGCGCACGCCTTCAAACCAAGCCTGGATCATTGATCAGCAGACGCGCCCTTCGACCAGGACAGTGGTGTTGGCGGTATTCACACGCTCAGGGCCTGGGCGATGCGCGCCATCGTCAAATGGTGAATGACCACACCCGTCAGCGTCCAGCGCGCCGCCGACCGCGAGAGCTTGGTGCGCGGCTGGGCTGCTTGGCTCATGTCGTGGTAACGCCTGGGCGCACTCTTGGTACCGGTAGCGGCGTACGCTCACGTGCAATATCTGGGGCGCCATCCGTAGGGCTCGTGTGCCAAGTGCCTGATCACTGTGTCATGCAGGGTGCCCTGGTACCCGCAGCGTCGATATCACTGGTCCTCAGTAGCGATACGGCAAGCTAACACTGCATGGTTTGACTCAATGCGCTGGACTGTCACTTCCAGCTCCAGGTCGTATAGGTGCGTGAACGCGGTTAGATCAGGGTGATCAAAGGTAGTATTGGGCATGTAGAGGTCTTTCATATGGGCGGTGTAGGAATCTCTATCATCGAAAGACCTCGACCCCTACATAACCAGGACACGCCCAACGCCGCCCACAACACCTACACCCTCAAATGCGAAGAGCCCACAACATGCCATATACCCCTCTATACAAGGCCCTTTGATTTTACATACCAAGATTATCTACTGGCCCCACATCAATAACATCAGATCTATGACCTGTTCACCAGTGATGATCACGTTGCGATTGAGGTCACTTGGAGTGTCTGTCAGGACATCATTGATACCTACCGAGCGTCCGACATACGCGCAGACAAGGCTCTGATGCAAGTAGAAATTAATACACTCACCTGCGAGTATGTTCCTGACTACCTGACCGAGACCATCACGTTTGATAAACACTTATAGCGCCAAGCTGGGAATATTCCACTTCGATCACCCCCATATCGCTAACAGAGCTGCCGAAGCTATCAACAGTCACCTTGAATGCTTATACGACTCTGCTCTCGGACTTCGCAATCTTTGCCCATTAGATCATTAGACACCTCCTTACGACCGGTAGTTTCAAACCTCAAATACACCCCAAATTATGAAGAGCCATCAAAATGGTAGGCATATCGAAATCTTTTGGTTCGGTTATGTAAGAATTTCCATTTTGAGTATCACAAAATTACTGACTTATCAGTAAAACATTAAGAAAACACCCAATCAATAATCACCCCTATTTGAACCTTGATTCTCATGGCAACAAAATTCAAGAAATCTGAAAACGATATTTCTTCAATGAAAATATCGCAACAATACATATTCTTATAGTCATGATAGCTCTTAAATTCAAGCGCCATAAATATCGTTAGAGCAAGAATTGAGAATAGAAAAATATATTTACCATATCCCCCGTTATCATCCATCACCCGTCGAGATGCAGTAGTAGATCTCGAAGGTGAAATCGAAGGTGGCGATGATATAGATTGAGTAGTATCGCCTCGATCAGGCACGATTTTGATAATACCTTTATCATCCACTTCATATCTACTTGCCATCAGAAATTTTACCAGGTCAGGCAAACGACCTAATATCTCCTTTTACCTACATTCAGCAATGTCAAGCATTTAGCTCTAACATTAGTACAATCTGGAATTTTTTAAAAGTTATTTACGAACAATATATGCCTTAGCCATACATAGGTTACATTAAAACCGATAGTTATATCTCATAAAAAAATCTAATCGCAAATTTAACATCCTACCCACCGAAGATTTCGCCAACGAATAGCTAAAAATCATTTCATGTACGCTTAAATAAAATTATTTCCAGTTAACATTATTTTATCTAGAACCCTGTTGGCTATAAAATATAGTCGCCAAATTCTTCGCGGAAGATATTTATTATACCATGTGACATCCTTTCTCTTACTCCTTAACACCTATCACGATGCAAATAATTAAAAACGCACAGAATATCGCATATCCAACATGTTTTAAAGTTATATTACTATCTGATGCTACATTTATTGTCGGATTTAGTTTTGCTGCCACAGAACTATGTAGGGTGGCAGTACCCTCTACGTCCGCCAAGGGAATATAAGTATCCCACCAATATACATCATATTTATTGCTATTGTGAATAGACGATTTCTTAGCTAATTCCTGCCCCTTTAACACAATGCTACCACTAGGTAAAAATAAGGACACTGTAGTCAACCTAACCTTTCTCTCAGGATAGGCTTTCTTGACAGCTGCTTGATATTGACGAATCGATAACGCATTGAATTCAAACGAGTATCGAGCATTTCCAATCGACATCAATTTAAGAGTCGAAGCCTTGCCTATATCCTTATCCTTAAACACAAGGTAAAATACACAATACTGAAGATCTTTATTGTAGTCATATTTATATTTAGTGGATTCACAATTAACAGAACTTACGCCATATATGCCGATATACTCTGAAATTGTACCATCCACAGAAAGCCATGTAGCATATTCTACTTTTAACTCTTTCGCAACAACATTGGGTGTAGCCAAAGCAGAAGTAGAGCTTATAAACATTAAAATCGTTATCAAAGCTGTTAGTATGCGAGACATAAGCTCTCCTTAAATCGTCAATATTTCATATTGTAGATATATAGTTTTTAGATAATTGATTCACTATTTCGGCACGAACAGAGTGAGACTTTCTGCTATCTATCAGTTGAGAAATTCTATTTGTTCTCAAGTGACTCTTAATCCAGAGAGGCGGAGTGAATTCTAACGTTTTATTAAATGGTATCGAATTACTCGTCTCTAGAAGTTTATAGTCTTCAAAAAATAAATCAGTATCGCCATTTATGCTCCATTCCAAAAAAGCGGTATGTCCGAGATCTAAATCTTCCCACAAATAAGAATCTGGGGGTAGATAGAACACATTCCCAGTTTTTCCTCTAGTGCTGGCGTTTATACCGAATAGCCCCCCAAAAATATCGTCAGCAATAATGAGTATTCCTGGAATTAACTCAGGAAAATTATTATTAATTTTATTAATATCTTTAATACTTAATCCATATTTATTTGTTCCGCCAAAATGTCGTATTATTCCATTCGATACGGACAAGCCTCCAACGTGATTCACAAGTGTACCGAGTGTTGAATATTCAGATATTCCGAGTACATCATCGCTGCTTCCAAAACGATCGACTCTCAAAATAACATCAACACTTTTCTCGCTTTGATCAATCCATGATTGAATCAAATTCAATGCGTTTTCTTTCATGATTTTCAACCTCAAATGATACGAAACCTTACACGTGTTCCATCCGGAACGCCATTAAGTTGCCACCTGAAAGATGATCCAGCCCCCTTATTATCTGACGGTGCGATATATGCTACGTGAGCTCCAGACCCGCCTTCAGAAAAAGCAGCAGGTGGATACTCGTCTCGATCATAGTTAACTGATCGAGGAATACCGGACAAAGACCGGCGTCTATTTTTGGCGGCACCAGACCTGTCCAATGTTAGCATAGCAGGATATCCTGCTTCTATAGCAGATTTGATATGCTCAGCGGATTCAGGATACTTACTGGAATCAATTACTACAACGCGATAGTTACTCTCTCCGGTAAATACGTTAGAAATGGTCTCCAACGTTTCGTTTTCACTCACTCCCTGAATGTCACTAATTTCACGAAGATAGGTAGCCATAACTCTAAGGCCATCCGACACATTAACAGATATAGCCTTAACAATTAGTCCCGAGTCATCATTATACTGGTCTCGTAATTTAGTTGCTCTATCTCTCAATGCTTCTAATTCAGCCAGTGTACTTTCTAACTGTTTTAATTCTAAAATAATCTCATCTCGTTTGCAGCTATCACTCTCATCGAAGGAAAGATAGGATAATTCTCTTTTCAAAAAAGAAATTTCCGCTTCAATCTTCCAAATTCTTTTTGCGACACGAAGGGTTATGTTATAAGTATTAGATTTCACTGATTGACGATATTGATTTGCCGCCTCCCCAATTTTCTCAAAACAATCCATAGCAGAGTCGATAATTACAATAGAAACGTTTACATCGGACATATCATATCAAGACAGATTTCTAAGTTGTTTCACAAGGTTTTGAATATAAGAAATTGAAGTTTCTACTTCAACCATCTGCTTCTGAAGAGTTACTGAGGCTTCTTTTACAGAGGTTGACATCGAATTAACTGCGATAACGCAAGGAGTAATCTCACCAAGAAGCTTTTCGTATTGCGGATCATGCCAGTTGTCTGCCTGCGAATCGGTACTAGATCTCATTATTACAGCCTTTTGTTGCAATTCCTCTGATAAGAAGACAAGTTTCGCCGCCATTGACTCTAAATCCGTTTTTAGAACAGAAAGTACTTGACAGTAGGTGGAAAGCGAATCCACGCTATTCACATTTACTTTCCCAGCCATAACAACATCCTTTCACTTGTTAGAGTAAATATCGTCAAGTTCATGCTCAATTTGCAACATCGAAGCGTGAATTAAATCTGATAGCTCGATCAACTGACAATATCTTTGGTAAATATCTTGAAAGAACTCATCATTGATGGTATGAGACTTATTGTCATCCCAGGTAGACATAATAGTCTGCCAACTAAAAAACAGATGATTCATCTCGGATTCATCATAAAAACCAACAATACTCATGATTCTTCCAAAATCGAAAACATGCTCGCCTCCTCACTAGATAATTGGAATTTCAGCAAATATCCCCACAATATTTACAATTTTCATTTTTAGATACACGTAAATTATTGCTCACCCAAAGCGGATTAGGAAAGATAGCGGCTATCTCACCACCGATTTTAGTGCTATTCGTATTACAAATCCAAGTATATTGCTTCAAATACTCTAGTAATCGAGGAGTATAATTATCATTATCGCGATTAATTAAATCTAATGCTAATTTTACTGCAATAATTGTTATATAATCGATGTCCGCAGCAATGCCTGGCTCAAATGATAATAACTCTTTTTCCTCGTCACTACCAAAATAGGTGTGATGACTCTCAGGACGCTCTTCATCAATTAGACCTGCGAATGCGCAGTGATAACAAGAAAGGTTGTTTCCAGAAGCCCAATAGAAGATCTCCCCAGCAAATGCTCGAGTTCTGCAGTTAGTTGAGATAAAAGTGCTGTCAGTTTCAATAGCAAGCCTGCATGCAAAATCGCTAGAGGCTCGATTGTCACCTCCGCCAATGATTATAGTGTCTCTACCTAAAAACGGTAGTAGCTGTTCTTTTTCAATATCTTGAATAAATGAATGGAATATAATTACTTCTGCGTCGGGATTAATGTTTAAAATTTTGTCCTTAACAGCATCTACTTTATACCTGCCCAGATCGTCAAAACCACACTGATGTCGACAGATATTATGTATTTGTAGTATATCAGTATCACATAACACGAATCTGCCTACTCCAGAACGTGCTAACTCCATTGCCGCGAAGGATCCTACAGAACCGCAACCCACCATTAGTGCGCATTTATCTAACATATCGTCAGACTCTAATAAACCACTATTTCTAGAAAACAAATTTGTAATACTATTATAGGTCTTTATATTTACAAGATCGAAAGAATTGAAATTATTTTCTTGGTAACCAGAATCCAAGTTATCCCTTATTCGATCTACTTGTAATAAACGCAACTGCAGATCATCATGTGAAAAACAACCAGCTAGAACAAAATCAATGTTGCGTGAAGCCGAATTAAGATTAACCCATGAATCCGACAAATCATTACCAATGTAGCCGATTACGGTACAGTTCTTTGGAAAAGACGAACCGGAAAATATGTATATAGACTTAGTCTCCTTTCTGATAAACCCGTATAAATTACCTCTAAAACCTGAATTTTCTATAATTTCAGAAGGAATGTGTGCGGTCCATTCAGAAGCTTTTAGCGAATTGAATTCCTGTCCATCATACATTGATAAAAAGTTCTCAAGAGTTGAGGAATCGATAGTATATTCTTCCTCGTCAAGATAGCTTTCTTCAGGAAACACACCCTGCTTCAAACGTTTGCGAAACTCATAGACCGGCTCCATACCTGGGTCAATGTTTGCTTCACCTTCCTGGCTACTCAACTCAGACTCCTAATTTACTGCGAGATACAATATCATTTATGTTTGCAATCGCTAAGATTTCCTTATTTAAAATCTTATCATCGCCAACCTCAACATCAATTTTTGTATATTCCACCCCATACTTCTCGCTTTGCTCAGCATAATAAAATGTAATGCGGAAATATGGGTCATAATTGACAATTGCCGAAATACAACCACTTCCATTTTGCACAGAAGCAGCATACCCATAGTTTGTTCGGTCATCAGTAGAAGAAAAAACATCCATTGAGCCTGGATGCCTATGCCACATCCCTAAAAAAACTAATGGCCTTTTATAAGTTCTTGAGATGACATTACATACATGATTCTGGTAAGCATGGTCAGCTTCATGATAGGCCACAGAAAATACTGCATTAACTCCCGGATCGCTAGCTTCAATTACATACCAGACACCATCATCAAAATGTCCTAAAAGCAATCCCCCAGTTTCAGTTTTAATTTTAGCCTGTGACTCGTTAAAAATTTGTATAAAAGCCCGATTCGAAAGTACTATTTTCTTACAAGTAGCGTTAACTGTTCCCGAACACGAAAGCCTACCATCAACATATTTGGGCCGTTGATAGCCAGTATCTTTTAATTGACTTTCACCTACACTTGCGACACTAGAAATTTCTCTTATTGATGGATGATTAAATCCCTGTCCTACTGAAGTGTTAACAACATCTACCCATTCAATAGTATATTGGACTATCTTCTCAGAGATACATTTATCACATGGATTAATTAAATAATCGTAAAAAAATTTATCTAATTCAGGAAAATTTAGATATGTTCCATTCGCGTCCTGCGCAATACAGGGATCAGTGTCAACACTATAAAACTTCTCAAGATCCGCAACTTCTGGATCTACTAAATAAACTCTTATTCCAATTTGCTCTTGCTTATCTCTTTTTGGAAAAGTTGAGCTAAAAGTCAGCAAAAACGTCCAGCCTTTTACAGTAAAAGGCTGATATAAATCACCTTTGCTATTAATGATGTAGGGCTGTTTTTGAGCAATCTTTTTTATATACAAAACCTCATTTTTACGAAACTTTGGATTTTGCTCAACCCATTGTTCTAACAGAAACTTTCTCACCGAACTATAATTAGTGTCATCTTCTAGGATTACATTAGAATTAATCGGACCACTTTTTCCAAGATACTTAATTCGCCAAGTATTCATTAAATGAAACATAGCCCTTGCTCCTCTGCGAAAAAAATTAACTTTCATTTACACATTACGGCTTAATATACTTTACATCTTGCCTTTAAAACGTCAATTTAGACTAAAATGATGTTTGTTGCGATATCATTATTACTCGGGCATCATAAATATTTCGTATCTACTCTCGCTATTGTCTAAATCTTTCCATGCTCTTGAAACAAAGACCATGTCTCCTGATCGATTAATCCAAGTTCGAATACAGTTATCCAACGCATCGCGAATCTAAGGCAGGCAGCAGCAGTTGTGATTTGTTCCCCAATTCTACTACCTGCGTGAATGTTATTATAGTGCTGCGTGCAAATATAAATTCTGTTATTTGAGTCCTTCAACAAATGTGGAATACTTTTGGGTACAACTTTTGACTGCTTGACTAACTTCAGCATCTCATCATAATTCGGCTTCACTGGATAAAACTTTACCGATCCACCCCACCTTTGTTGTGGATGATCAGAGTCATACACTGCATAAAGTGTCCAATCTTTCTGTTTTCCGCAAACGACCGGACGCAATCTGATAACCCAGGCCATATTTCCGGACTTAGTATACGTTAGTTTTGACCCATAAGGAGCAATATCTCGCATGGCTTTGATTTCAGCTTCCTTGAGAGCAGGATCAAGCTCATACCATTGAGGTGCTGCAACAACTGCTTTATCCACAGCTTTAAATCCTTTACCTTCTCCAACAGAAGATGTAGACGCAGGATCTGCAGGATTATAGATGGTACCTTGGTCATTCACAAAAGTTTCCTCACCTCCTTTGAGCTGTGAACGCAATTGAGCTATCGCCTCGGCAACATCAGGATCATCAGCAGCAGCAATCAATTTATTTAGGTTAGAAAACATGAAACCTCTCCCTACGCCATAGCAACTATCGCTACCCAAAATAGTAGCAGTTTTCGTGTCTGTTAGCAATAGCCTACGGAAACCTACGCCCCGTATTTTATAACCTACGTTACTGTCAACTATTTTATCAATAGCTACGGTTGCATTCCTACATCAACACATGATTCGAATTTCCAATTCGAATATTTTAAACATCTATACACATGTAAAATATCTACAGAAATTGTGGTAGAATTACTATTCAGCAATTTTTCCACTTAGCCCCGAATATCCATGTTCTTTCATCTGTTTTTTTTCGATATCATTCAAATCAATGTTTATGGTATTGAAAATTTGCTCAGCGAGCGGTAGCCTAACTCGACCGAGTTTATCGCTAGACTTATTATAGTAATATGCTTTTACCACGCTTGGACGAATCGTATTAAATGCGGATTCTTTTACTCGATCATTAACATTTTGCATCGCGGATCGCATGCTAGTGAGACTTCCGACACTAATTAGTCTGCAGGAAATTTCTTGATCAAAATATGTACACGAATTCTTAAGCTTACTAAAATCTTCGCATAAGATAAGAGAAAACACAGACGAAGATCGAACCACATTCATCATCTGTGAAACAGGACTCGGCATGTTCGGCGAAAACTCGTTCATGCAGATACTATCGTAACTGTAAGGATTGATTATAACTACAAGTAAAAAACTCTGTTTAGATATCTGCTCATTGCAATAATAGAGAAAATCTTCAACCGATTCAGTAATGTGGATATAATCATCGAGCACTGAGGTAAATCCCAATTTATTATAATTCGACATTGAAGATAAGATGCAAATCTTAAAGTCATCATACCTATTAACCACGTGTGCTACTACAGAGGCCGTGGTGCTTGCGTGCACCCTAAAGTCATTACCGCAAACAATTAAATGTTTTACTTGATTTCGCAACGCAATTATTTGATTATCAATAAAATCGTCGCTATTTTCATTATAGACATCATAATAGAGCCTATTTGATTCGCCGATAATAATTCTATCGGTGGCTTGATAGGTCGCCGAAGTGTCTACTGGGCGCTCCGAATTTAATATGATACCATTCTGTTTACCTTGAATGGCAATAATTTTCTCACAAACTGTCATTATCGTTTCTTCGTCAGGATAGAAACATTGAACTACTTGATTAAGGCTTTCATCGTCTCCCATATTTGGATTGATTATCATTTGACCGTTTCTAAGCGTCTGCGCGTTGTTAATTGCGGCATTCTGTTCGGGCATAATTTCTTTAGCGCCTGACTGAGGCAATTTAAACATCACCCGATATGTAAAATACTCCTTGGTTTGTGAGTCAAAGGAATTCGATGTATAATCCCTTCGAACTCGCTGTGAAGCCATGATAATATGGATGCCTACGGTACGACACATGCGCACTAGGTGATTAGTGATTTCACCAGTGTCACGGGACGAATTATAAAGAGATTGAAACTCATCGATAATTAGGAGTGTCCTGGGAATATTTTCCATAGCATGAATCTCAGCGTTCACTTTATAAAATTGTTCGATATTTTTTACAATTTTTCCAGAGACTTCTGCTAATTTTTGAAACTTTTGATTCCTAATTTGCACAATAGAAGAAATGTAATTTAGGAAGTTTACAGCGATATCTGGTTCTGAATCGTCAAGAGTGACCTTAATTGATTTCAAACCTTTCTGACTATAAATATTAAACTCTGATCCATTTTTTAGATCCACCAGATATAGTTCAAGATTTTGAGGCGAGTATCGCGTTATGCATTGCAAAATCATTGTGTGCAATAGACTTGATTTTCCGGAGGAGGGGTTTCCAGCTATCAAGACAGATGAATTATTTTTATCTAGGGTAATCGAATATTGTTTACCATGAGAATCGAAACCTATTGGAATAACAACATTACTTACACAAGATTCTTTAAAGAAATCTTGATCGTTAGGCATATAGTTTATCAACGGTACGATTGTTTGATTTACATTATTCTGAGTATTTTTTTCCACAATGTAGCGCCCGATGGATTGTTTTATCTTCGGAGGAGCCAGTAAGGTAATTGAATTATCTTTCAAACTCATACTACCATCCGAATTAATATAGATTTTATTGGAAATATCGAATAGTGCATTAATTGCCTTATTTCTTTCGCGCATAGTAGTTTGGTTGAGTTCAAATTCTTCATCGGGAATCCCAATAAACGTGATAACTCCGTTTCGATTACCGTTTTTAACGATTAAATTTAGCTTTTCGAATAGCTCTACGGATGATATTTCGGAAATGTTGCTAATAAACAACATATTCAGTTCTCTTTTTGGAACGTTGTTCTTGTTATATGATTCGATATCTTCGGAGTTATCGCGCAAGTGAAACTTATTTGTTTCAATAATATACTCAAACAGCGCGTCAGTAACTAACTTGAGTTCTGACACGGTCCTAATGATATTTACTTTTTTGCTTTTTTGGCCGTCTTCGAAAATACTAAACTCAGAATATTTACTTCCCATATTGCTACAATCTACGATATAAACATTGGCCCCAATATCAGAAAATATATTCATTGATTGTAATACATAGTCACTAAATAAAGAATACAGTGTATCCGAATGTTTCAGGCTGTATCTAATACATACAGGCTTCTTTAAATACCTATTTAAAGCAACTGGCAAGAGAAGATTTCTATTTGAATAAATTGTATCTTGTAAAATGAAGGATAGATACCTATCGAGTGTTCCGTCATCCGCTTTTGAAATCGTTTGAATTCCAATTCCGAGCATCAGGAAATCTATTTTAGATAGATTTTCAATACCGCCAGCACAATATACAGAGGAGTATTTCGTGATAACGTCGTAAGCTAATTTGTATGTTGTATTTTTATTAAAAGTATCCTCCAAGCCGTTTAAAAGCAATTTCTGCAACTCTTTTAAATCACTGTTTTTCTTCGAAGTGGCTTCTGCATCAAACATTTGATTCTCATTTTGAAGTCTGATAACTTTTCGCGCCGTTGCTTTATTTATTTCAGCTTCGATAAGTGCTACAGCATCGTATACTTCACGCTGAGCTGCATTCAGCATAATTTCGAGTTTTTGTCGATTTTCAACTACTCGCTTATAAGTATTCTTTGAATATGGAGTATTAAAAAAACTACAAACGACACTAAGTGCCTTTGGCATTTTCGATTTCGTTATTTTCTCTATGCTTTTAACAGTATTTGCCAATTGCAGACTAATGTCTTCTTTGGAATGGGATATTGAACTTGCATTTAACTGCGACTCGTTTCCATTCTCATATTTAAACTGCCAAAATTTACGATCTGAAATCTGTTCTTCTTGTTCGTCAATAAATCGGACGACCGTCCTGATGCTATCCAACTGCTCGTTAATTTGTTGCTGCAATGACAACTTTTGTTGCTGATCTTCTAATTCTACTTGCTCAAGTTTTGTTAGTAATTCCTTCTTATTTGAATTTCGCGCTGAACTTTCACGCTTTAGTAGATATTGGAAGGTCTTGTTGTACTCATCAATTATTTTCTGGAATTTCTCGAAATCATTAATGAATTCCATAGCAGACTCATGCATTACTTCACACTTTCTTCGAAGGGTTTACTATTTGACAATTTCTGCAATACATAGCTCTTATAAAGCTTTGAAATTAGGGAATATAGACATACTAAACGTAAAGAGTATCGTACTCCATACGCTAAATATTGTATATATTTGTCTACAGGATTGTCAAGCATCATTACGGAAACTATAACAACTTAAATTTAAGTGAACTGAGCAGAGTGTAGCTAATGGAAAATAAAACTAAATTAAAAATGTCTCTACATGCATACATTATGTTATTGTAGATCTTTCGCTATTTTGCTGTATATGTTAAACAATCTAAAATTTCTTGTAGAAATTCTTGCTACCTGTTACAGGTTAACTGGATACACTGAAAAATCTGATGTCCTGTAAGCCTAAACGCTAGCAGGGCAGGCGTGAGCTGCAAGTTTTAGCTCCGCGAGCGCAGCCAGGTTCATACCAGCAGGCTTGCACCCTCTACTTTTGTGGCCTCTACTTTAGGTAGCTACGCACCAGCTGGGTTACTACTGCGGCGCTACGCGCGGCAGCTTCGTCAACCCCAATGTGGAAGTCTTCGCCAGCCTCGGGTCCACACAGATCAGAGACACCTCGCACGGCAATAAATGGTAGCGAGTAGGCTTCACACACCTGCGCTAGCGGGGTGGATTCCATGTCGGTGCTGATGGCCTCGGGGAAGGCTGTGCGGGTGTCGCCCACATTCGCGGCGGTGACAAAACTGTTGCCGGCCAGCATTTGGCCGCTGTAGATTTTGGCATCCGCACTGGTGGGGGTGGCCGCGTTGAGGGCCGGGCTGGTTGCTAGGGCCATGTCGCGGGCGACGTCGTCGCTGGAGTAAGTGGCGGGCATACCCGGCAGCTGGCCGCGTACGTAACCAAAAGCGGTGGCGTCGGCGTCGGTGTAGGCCAGGGTAGTGGAGACGCAGACGTCACCCACGGCGATGCCGGATTTGAGGCCGCCTGCGGTGCCGGCGCTGACAACTAGCCGGGGCTGCTTGGAAACCAGGCTGATTACGCTGGTGAGGGCGGCTGCGGCGTTAGTGCCGCCGATCTTGGAGCGCACCAGCAGCACCGGGTAGTCATCTAGCACGCGCGCGTAGACTGCCGCGTGACCTAGCTGTAGCTGTTCCATGCCCACCTGGTCGATTTTGGCGGGCTCGGTTGCCGCCAGGAAGGGGGCTAGTTCCTCATCCATGGCCACCTGAATGATCGGCGCAGTGTTGAAATTACAAGTTTTCACGGCTCTGACCTCTCCTGGTTTCAGTTGGCGGGCTCGGTTGCCGCAGCTTGGGCTTCACTCACCGGCACCTGGGCTTTGACTGCCGGCGCCTCAGGTTCACCCACAGCCTCAGGTTCACCCGCTGCCTGAGCCATGACCTGCCCCCACACTGCGCGCTGCGCCAAGAATTGGCTTACTGCCTGCTGAGCGGCCTCTAGCGAATGGTTGGCGCCCCAACCACACTGAACTTCATTAGCTGCCGGAACCTGCTCAGCAGCCAGGATGTCGCGGAAGGTGGCCTCCAGGATCTGCATGAACTGTGGCGGCTCTAGACCTAGGGTGAGCGCATAGAAGCCGGTTTGGCAGCCCATGGGTGAGAAGTCGATCAGTTTGTTGGTGTGGTTACGCATCAGCTCGGCGGTGAGGTGCTCAATTGAGTGCACAGCCGGCATTTCTAGGTGTGCCTGGTTGGGCTGGGTAAAGCGAACATCGTATTTGACTAGCTCATCGCCGCCGGGCAGGCGTTTACGGTCAGCTACGCGCACGTAGGGGGCGCTGACTAGGCGGTGGTCAAGGTTAAATGACTCCACGTTCATGCGCGGTTTAGCGACGCCGGGTTCCAATTCACTCATGTCTTAAGTCTATTTCAGAAATAATTAGTGGGTGCTTACCTCTATCCAAGCTGGGCCTGTGGGCGCCCCACAACTGGTTTTACTGCACGGAATTACTTCCTCGGCGGCGGCTAACTGGCCGTCTATCGCGCACTGGTCGCAGCGCGGCTGGCGAGTTATTGCCCTGGACGCGCGCGGTCACGGCCTTTCCCCCAGGTGGCAGCCCCAGCAGCTGTTACGTGCCGGGCAGCAGTTAGTCGACGACGTCGTCGAGGTACTTGAGTACCTACAGCCCGCCCCTACAGCAGGCCCTAAACCGATCCTGATTGGGCACTCGATGGGCGCGGCCACAGCCGCCGTGGTGGCCGCCCAGCGCCCAGACCTGGTTAGCGCCCTGGTACTTGAGGACCCGGCCCGCTACGGCACCCGCAGCCCAAGTGAGCTGCTACGACGCGGCCAGGCCCGGGCTAACCATGTCAGGCGCACCCTGGTGGATCTGCCCGCCTCACTGGCGGCCCTGCTGGAAAACGCGGGCACGCCCGGCCAGCCCAGCGCCCAGGAGGCTTTGCCGTCCCTGTGGGCCTCGCAGCAGCTGGATCAGTCCCTGCTAGGCACTGGCGTGGTGGCGCCCGAGGTTGAATTTACCCAGCTCATGGAGTCCATTAGCCTGCCCACCTTGCTGCTTACCGGCGATCGGCGCGGCGAGGCGCGGGTGGGGGCGCAGCTGTTGGCGCAGCTTATGGAGCAAAACCCCCATATTTGCGGCCAGGTTATGCCTGGGGCTGGCCACCAGGTTAGGCGCGCTAACCCGCAGGCTTACTACGACGTCGTCGACGCTTTTTTGCAGGCACAAGTACCCGCGAGCGCAACGCCATAGTGCCAGCATGGGCAACACCATAGTGCCCGCGAGCGCAATGCAAGTGCCCACACGCTCAATGCCATAATGCATGGGCGGGCTTGGTCATGATTGGATAAACACATGTCCAAGCGATCACTAGCAATGCAAACCCGCAAATCGCAACTAGCTGCCGCTAACCGCTCGCAGGCTGCCATAGCGAAGCTACGCCCGAAAGTGACCCGCACCGGTGACACGCGTACACAGGGCGAAGTGGTTTTAACTGTGTTGACCATGGCCACTGCGGCAACCTTGGGACTGTACTTTATTCGCTCAATTGTGGGCCCAGTGTTTTTGTCCTTAACCCTGGTGATCACGGTGCGCCCAGGCGTGCAGTGGCTGGTAAAAAAGGGCCTGCCGCGTTGGCTTGCGGCCACCACTGGCATCCTAGTGATTTATGCGTTTATCGCCGCCATGGTGGTGGCTATGGTGGTGGCCATCAGCCAGTTCGCCATGATTTTGCCTGATTACGCCTCTAGATTCACGGGGCTTTTTGATCAGGTGATGCGCAGCGTGAAACGTTTTGGGGTGGATGAGGATTGGCTGCTGCAGCAGGCGCGTGCTTTTGACACTTCTAAGCTGCTTAACCTGGCTCAGTCAGTGGTTGATTCGGTGACTTCCACCGGTTCACTGATGCTACTGATGCTGCTGACCGTGTTTTTCTTGGCTTTCGACACCTCCTCGGTGGCGGTGCGGGCGCGCTCTTTGCGGGTGCTTAAGCCCGGTATTTACGACGCCGTCGCTAGCTTTTGCGGGGCCGTGCGCTCTTACTGGATGGTTTCGACTATTTTCGGTTTGATCGTGGCCGTCTTTGACGTGATTGCACTGTGGATTTTGGGTGTGCCCCTGGCTATCACCTGGGGTGTGCTGTCTTTTATCACTAACTATGTGCCCAACATTGGTTTTGTTTTGGGGGTTATTCCCCCGGCCCTGTTGGCGCTGGTGGCTGATGGGCCGTGGACCGCATTGTGGGTGGTTGTGGCTTACTCGCTGCTGAATTTTGTAATTCAGTCCCTGGTGCAGCCTAAGTTCACCGGCGACGCGGTGGGGCTGAACACCACCACTTCGTTCTTGTCACTGGCTTTTTGGACCATGGTTATTGGTGGCCTGGGCTCGATCCTGGCAGTGCCGCTAACCCTGTTTGCCAAGTGCGTCCTGATTGACTCTGACCCGCGTTCACGCTGGCTAAGCGTATTTTTGACGGCGGGTGATGAGCCCTTTAGTGAACCTGACCGGGTAGAGCAAGATCTATTGTCGGCCACCAAGTAAAACTCCCGCGCTTTGCCGCGTGCTCGCGCTTGCGCGGATGCGGTACATGTCCTCGCCGCCCGGCGCTGTGCGCGGCCCTGGGGCACGCTCCCGCGGTTGCGCGACCCGCTTGGGCGCCTAGAGCGCTACCAGCACCTGCACCATCACGATTTTGACGATAATGGCCAAAGCGAACAAGGTGGCGTAACCAGCTTCGATGCGTTCGTCGTCGGCCTTAGACAGGGCGAAAGCCAAAATAGCCGGCTGCCCCACCAAACCAGCCAAACCGCCGGCGCTGCGCTGGGCGCTATAGCCAAACACTCGCCCACCAGCCAACACCACGCCGCCACTGATAGCCACAATCAGGGCCGCCAGTACCCCCACCTTCACGCCGGTGGCTGAGAAAGCTGCGGCCGCAAATGCCTGGCCTGAATCCAGCCCAATTGCCGCCAAGAACAGCAGCAAACCCAACTGACGAATAGTTGAGTTGGCGGCGTGCGGCAGCCCCCAAATGAAGGGGCCGGTGCGCCCCACCCAGCCCAACACCATGCCCACCACCAGTGGACCTGCGGCCACACCCAGCTTCAGGGTGATTCCGCCCGGCAGTGGCACCTCGATCAGCCCCACCAGCACGCCTAGGGCCATACCTAACCCCACGGTGAAGGCGTCGATTTGGGCTACGCGCCGCTCAGAGTCACCAAACCAGTTGGCGGCCTCCTCCAGTTTTTCGCTGGGCACCACCGCCATGACCCGGTCACCTAGTTCCAGCACCATTTCGGGGCTGGCTAGTAGATCCAGGTCGCCGCGCCGCACCCGGGTGATCACCCCGTTAAAACGCCCAGGAAAGTCCAGCTCGCCAATGGTACGCCCGGCCACGGCGGTAGAAGACACTGTCAGGCGACGGTAATCCACGCGGGAACGATCATGGGCCAGGCAGTAGTCCAGGCTGCTTCCCAGCATCTCAACTGCTGCGCTTAACGACGACGGCGTACCCACTACCACCACGCGGTCACCTGGCAGCAGCTGTTCAGTGGGGTTAATTACGCGGGTTTGTCCCTCGCGCTCTAAATAGGACAAGCGGAACTGGGCACTTTGAAACTCCGGCAGGGTAGCTAAATCAATGCGCTGTTTAACCTCCACACTGGTGGCCACAATCCCATCCGCGCTGGCTGGGCGGGGGTCTTTGCTGGAGGGCCAGTTACGGCGCACCACCAGTGCCACCATGATGATCGCTACGGCCACACCCACCGGATAGCTCAACGCATAACCCACCGCCGGGTCTTGATTACCTGCCGCCTCAATTGCCGAGTCCAGCACCGGTGAGGTTAATGCACCTGCGAAAGCACCGGCGTCGTAGGCGCTCGAAACCCCCACCAGATGGCAGTAGCCGGCCCCCGCAAACCCAGCCAAAACCAAGCCCACTATGCACAGCACCATCAGTGGCAGTTGGCGGCGCAGATCCCTGAAAAAGGTGTTACCGGCGGCAATACCAACCGTGTAGCAAAACAACCCTAAGCCCAGGGCACGCAGCAAGGTCAGGTCATGGCCCAGGCCAGGAACTATTGCCGACAGGGCCAGGCCCGCAAATAGGGCGCCAGCCGCCCCAAAGCGGATGGGTCCGAAGGGAATTTGCCCAACCGCCGTTCCCAAACCGATTACCAGGAATACCGTCAAAATCGGGGCCTGGCTAAGAATCTGCGAGATCGCGTGCATCACCCTTACAGGCTAGCCGACGCCGCTTCCAACGCTAAGGTGCCGGGCCGGGGCTCTGGTGCCGGGCCACAGTAGGCTGCGCGGGCGCGGCTACGCGGCAGAGCAGGCCGACCACAGGGCTGCCGCCGGCGCGCAGGCGCTCCACAGCGGCCTCAGCA
>ERZ773045.547-NODE-547-length-18848-cov-6.731123_pt1 | contig 18848 bp, 17 predicted proteins | sample MGYA00580635_ERZ773045 | MGnify/ENA primary metagenome ERZ773045 (study PRJEB29015, sample SAMEA2738115) | human oral metagenome | biome: human oral; feature: human-associated habitat; material: saliva | place: China | collected 2261 ...
AGGGAAGGAGTTCTGTATGAACAAATAACTCCAATAGTTCGTCCGCTTGAATCTGGACCTGGTCTGTCATCAAATGGCTCATATGTAGTTGTATTTCTTTAATCATCTTTAGTTACCTTTCTACTAAATCTATCTCTGTCAAATTCTCTGTTTGAAATCATATCTGGGTTTACTTTTATATGCTGGATTGAAGTCTCTTCCTTAACATCATTACGGTGTTGGTAGGCATAGATAATATAAAACCATGTTTGGTACAAATAAGGCCCAAAAATCATGAAGAATAAAGACATTCCCCATCCCCAAAAATATTCATATCCAATTATCGCTAAAAAAACACAAATAAAAGATAAAATCATAGGAGGGCCAAATACAAGATTATAGAAATTCTTGGAGGCCTTTTCTGATAAAATTTCCTCAGAGTCTATGTCAACCATCCAACTCATAACAATATTCATAATAATGGAAAAGATTAGAGGAAGGAAAATTTTTAAACCAAGAAAACTATGGTCCCCACTCATAGCGCTAAAGCCAATAATGGCATAAATATGACCAGTCAGATACATGAGATAGGTTCCAAAGCTAGTTAAAATTCCTCGTCTAAGATCCAGTAAAAATACCAGATTTAAAACCCAAACAACAATTCCGGTAATAATCAAGCCTTGATACAAAGAGGGATTGTTGAGTACCTCTAATCCCCCTGCAAAAAACGCCAAAAAGGATATAGGATATAAAATAAAAATCCCATTTAATACCCCCCACAGAGCAACTGGTCCGTGGACACTCCTTCTTTGAAGTTCAAACGTTTTTTTAATTCGTTCCAGTATCATTTAAACCATCCTCTCATGCCTTTTAAAACTTTACCTTTTAAACCTATCTCTGTCAAATTCTCTGTTTGAAATCAGATCTGGGTTTACTTTTATATGCTTGATTGAAGTCTCTTCCTCAACATCATGACGGTGTTGGTATGCGTAGATAATATGAAACCAAGGTAAGTACACAGCTTGTCCGAAAGCCATTGATAATAAAGACATTCCCCATCCCATAAAATAATCGTATCCAATCATCGCTAAAAATATACATACACACGATAAAATAAGTGGAGGAGCGAGTAAAAAATTAACCATAAATTTGCTGGCTTTCTGTGAGATAATTTCTTCAGAGTCCAAATCGACTAAGCAGCTCATGACGACTATTACAATAATGGATTGGATAAAAGGAAGGGATAGTTTTAATCCAATAAAACTATGGTCTCCACTCAAACTATTGAAAGCAATGATGGCATAAACATGACCAGTCAGATACATGAGATAGGTTCCAAAGCTAGTTAAAATTCCTCTCTTAAGATCCAAAAGAAAAACCAGATTTAAAATCCAAACAACAATCCCTGTAATAATCAAGCCTTGATGTAAGGCAGGATTTTTTAAAATTCTTAATCCTGCAAGCCAAAATCCTGTAAATACCAAGGGATATAAAATAAAAATCCCATTTAACACCCCCCAAAGAGGAACCGGTCCCTTTATTCTACTTCTTTGAAATTCAAATGTTTTTTTAATTCGTTCCAGTATCATTTAAACCATCCCCTCATGCCTTTTATCAGGCTATTGGCACCTTTTTTAAGGTTATCTGTTATATGAAAATCATCATTAAATTTATTTGCAAGCCAAATCGCACCTGCGGATGCTGCGATTGCACCTAAGCCAGTTAACCAAACAGGAGCAGTAGCAACACCTAGCGCACCCGCTGCTAAAGCGCCTACAAATGCTGCTCCTGCGCTCGCTGCTCCTGTTGCTGCAACAGTTGTTCCGGCTGCCTTAGCCGCATCTATCACAAAACCTGTCGCCTTACTAGCCTCAACTTCATTTCCTCTCAATCCTTGACGTTTGGCCTCTTTTTCATTTTCACTGATATTTGAAAAAGTATCAACCACATCTAAAGCAGCACCTACAACTGTAGCTCCTTTTAAAAACTTACCAAACTTCGTAGCGGATTTAAAGTTTGTTAGTCCTTCTTTAACAGAACCTATGAGTCCTTTCTCACTTGTAATTCCTTTCCACAGGCCTTTACCAGCATCCTTGAAACTTATTTCATTAGTGAATTCTTCTTTCAGTAGACTTCCAGTTGTAGACACAATTGATTTTCCGACACTAGCCACTTTAGTTCTAAATCGAGTTGTATTTGTAAAAGATTCGAAAACCTTACTCAATTCTTCGTTATATTTAGTGTAGCCTAGATTTTTCATAATGGATTTAAAGGCCTTTGAAACATCACCATTTTTATATTGAACAACTTCGTAAATACGACTACCACTTAATTTCTTACCAACTTTAAAATAATCATCTAATGACTTACCGAATTCTGTTGTTGCTTTAGAAACAATGATATCCCCTTTTTTATTTTTTCTAAAACGATAATACGCATATAAAGCTGCCAACATAGATTCCAATTCAAAATATTCAACTTTTTTATACAGACGATTTTCTTTTATATCTTTATACACATTAAATAATGCATCTATTAAGTTTTTATTTTCAGCTATCGTACCACTATACTTAGACTCAGCAAGCTGTTTTGCGAGAGCATTTTGGTACTTCACAGCTTTGGAATTACTATGGATAGCTGAGTGTATCTCTGAAACTGAATTTTTAAACCAAGTTCGATTATAATAATTTCTCGATGCGGTGTTCCCATATGGAAGAGAGGCATAACCTGATAGGGTAGCAATTTCACTATTTTGCATATCTATAAGGTCAAAGGTATCTGTCTTTAAAAGAACACTATTAAAAGCTTCCATGTTCTCTATGGTATCATCTAAACTCTTGACTGCTTGACTATAGCTCGCCTTCACACTATCCAAACTAGGATTCGTTAACGTCAGAATATCACCAATCCCTGCATAGATAATTAGTGCCTCACTTGAAATTTTATTCAAATCATTAACAGGATCTTTTATACGTTGCTTGAGGCTCTCTAGATATTCTGTATGAATAATCGCACTGTTGTCGGTCTCTGACACAGTATCTTGGAATAATTTCAAAATCCCTTCATAGCGACTGAAAATACTATCCAAGGTATTGATATAGTTATCGACCAAGGGAATTTGGTAGTTCGTCACCTTATTGTTGATAGCATCTTTAACTAAACCTTTGAGACTATCTGTAGCAACAACCTCTGATAGACGACTTCTCGAAACAGATAGCTGTGATTTAATACTCTCAACAGAGATACTCAACAACTCTTTTTGTAACAGAACTTCCGATACATCAATCTTCATTCACTTCCTCCTTAACATAAACACTGGATACCATACCTGCATTTAGGTATTCCTTACGCAGAGCTTCTTGGCAGTAGTGTTCATCCACGGTATCCGAATACCCTTCTGATACTACTCTTTTAATAAAAAGATTACTTATAAGCAAAGGAGAGATGTCAAATCGTAGCCCAAACGGATAGCCATGACCAATGTAGTCCACATAATGTCCGTTTGCCAAATCAACTCGACGACCGGAAATGACTACAAAAAAGTCCATCTGCTCGCTTGTACTCCTTGTTCCTATCTCTAAATCTACTTTTTCTATATGTTATTTAACTTTAAGTGAGGGTATTTAATATTTTTTTGTTCCTTCTCAAAAAGCTGTTGAGCGCTTTTTTCTTGGTCATCAATATACCCCTCAAACCAAACTTTACTTATATCTTCTTTGTTAAAAAAATAACATTGATTATCCGTATTTCCATTTGGATATAAACATGCCGAATAATCGAAATAACCAATTGTCCCTTGATTATTATAGAGTGGAAAACGAGATAAAATCATTAACTTCACTTCTCCGTTATGAAGTTGAATCACACTTCCGATTGGCAATATTTTATCATTCATTATTAACTCTCCTTATTACTTAATTCTTTGTATAACTGTCTCAATATCATGCTGCGTTTAATCAATTTGGTATTTAAAATAGTGTATACGATAAAATATGATGATAAAGTTAATACAAGACTAATATAATTACCCGAACTTATAAAAATTGCAGCAGTCACTATTCCTATAATCAAAAAACAGAGCATCGTTATATATAATATTAAAACATTCCTTTTTTCTTGCTTTAAAAAGTTTTGATAGTTTCTTAAATCAATTTGAAATTCTTCTAACTCAATGACACGATTTAAAACATAATAAAGTAATAAGCTACTACCAATACTAATGATAATATAAGCAAGGACCAAAGACAGCAACCGAAAATCTGTTGGTACTTCCCCATTTTTACTTATACTTCTTAAAACAATATATAAAACAAGAGCAATTGAACTGTAACCAGTAATAGCAGTTGCTCCATTGATTTTATCCTTTATTGAATATAACAGTTGATGATTTTCATTGCTATAGTAGACAGATTTTCCCTGATATATACCTAGGACAATGAAACTCTTAGTTTTACTTTTCAAAATTTCCTTTCTAAATTATAAGTTTTATACAGTCCATTTATGATTTTTCCTCTTTGGAATACTTTATTATAAAAGAACATAAAATATATAGTCATAAATAAAACTGAAACAACTCCCCATGAAATATTGCCATATGTGATAAAGAGGTATGCAAAGAATATTATAATTAGTGGTAATATGATAAGAGATAAATAGGTAAAAAAGACATTCTTTCGCTCTCTTAACACGAAGTCTCTCATTGCTTTTTCCTCTAATTGAAGTTTTTCAACTTTCCTCTCACGATGGTACGTAACATAACAAACAACAAAGGCTATTATAAAGGAAATCAGGATGCCTATCATTAAAAATTGATATCTTCCCAGAATGGTTAAATAGTATTTGGAATTAACTTTTCCAATTATGACATAAATAATCATGACCATGCTACTGCCAGCAGTTTCTAAAAAAGAAGTCTTTTTTCTTACTATATATAAACTAGAATCTTTTTTATCAAAATAAACTGGATTTTTATCAATTGTTCCTATAGGAACCATATTTTTTAAATATCTTTTCATGTCTAATTATCATAATAGCAATATTTTTTGTACAACATATGAACCACTTTAAATCTCTGTATTGGTTTCGTGTTTAATAACAATAGGGGGAATATAAAAAATAAAATGGCTAAAAACAAAAACAAAAAATTAGAAGTCAATAAATAAACTATAGAAAAAAGCACTGGAGGAAGAAATGCCAATAATATAATTAGATGGCTCTTAACTATATTTTTCTTCTCATTTTTAAGAAAAGTTATCATATCAACGTTTGAAAGCACAAAAGGACTAATAATTAATTCTTCATTCAAAGCTGGTCTGTAGAGGAGTTTTGAGACAATGATCATTAGAAAAAAACCAAAAATCAAGGGCCAAAAACCACTGAATACCTGAGCCTTTGTTACTTCTCTTACAAGAACATAAAGAATAAGTGCTGCTCCTGTCGAAAAAGCGACAGGAGACGCTTTAAACTTTGTTTTAGAATGACCTAAGAACATCTTGTCTGTTTTCTTATCAAAAAAAACTGTTTCCCCTTCAAAATTACCAATTCCTACAAATTCAACGTCCTTTAACTTTATAATTTGATTTTTGTCCACGAGAATCTCCTATCACTGAAATACAGTTCCAATACCACTGAAAAAGTCAGATACTGCATTACCAACACCATCTATGATTTCCTTACCTGTTTTTACTACATTATTTGTTATTTTTGTGACTTCCTTTCCAACAGTATTATCATAAATCATATCAAATACAGCATTGCCTGCAATTGATAAACCCACTCCTACTATAAACCCTGTAGCAGCTCCAACAATACCACCTACAGCAGTTCCTGCAATAGGTATAACACTACCAATAGTAGCTCCAATTGCTGCTCCTGTATTCATACCAATGGTCATAGCTCCAGTCGATATTGCTGCATGAGCCCCACTCTTAATAACAGCATTCGGAACATTCTCACCAGCTGAAACTTGTGTAGTGAAATCAATTGCAGGACCGATAAATGACATCGCCCTACCTATTTCAGGACCAGACTTGGCAAAAGTTTCAATGCCTTTACCCATGCTTATAAAAGATCCTGACGCGACATTACTTACATTATCAAATATATTAGGAGGAACTATACCATTAGTTCCGAGGTTAATAAAACTTCCAAGTGAATCGCTTAATTTATATAAACCATTAATCACCCCTCCCACAACAGTAGGGGTCTTTTCCAATAATTTAACCCAGCCCTTATCTCCAAACACATCAATACTATTCATGATTGACTCATTGGCGAAATTATTTTTTAAATCATTTGAAATTACATCAGAATAATTTTGATAGTTCGAAGCTACCGTCCCACTATACTTAGATTCGGCAAGCTGTTTTGCGAGAGAATTTTGATACTTCACAGCTTTGGAGTTGCTATGGATAGCTGAGTGTATCTCTGAAACTGAGTTTTTAAACCAAGTTCGATTATAATAATTTCTCGATGCGGTGTTCCCATATGGAAGAGAGGAATAACCTGATAGGGTAGCGATTTCACTATTTTGCATATCTATAAGGTCAAAGGTATCTGTCTTTAAAAGAATACTATTAAAAGCTTCCATGTTCTTTATAGTATCATCTAAACTTTTGACTGCTTGACTATAGCTCGTATTCACACTATCCAAACTAGGATTCGTTAACGTTAGGATATCACTTATCCCTGCATAGATATTTCGGGTCTTACTGGAACTGCTCTTTAATCCCTCGATCGGATCTTTCATCCGTTGCTTGATGCGTTCTAGGTATTCTGTCTTAATAATGGCACTGTTGTCGGTCTCTGACACCGTGTCTTGAAAGAGCTTCACAAGTCCATCATAACGATCGACAATGCTATCTAGGGCATTGACATAGTTATCAACCAGTGGTATCTGATAGTTGGTCACCTTCTGGTTAATGGCATCCTTTACTGCTCCTTTAAGGCTATCAGTTGAAACGACCTCTGATAGACGACTTCTCGAAACAGACAGCTGTTCCTTGATACTATTTACCGAAATAACTAACAACTCTTTTTGAACTCGAACTTCGGATACATCAATCTTCATTTACTTCCTCCTCTGCATAAACACTGGAAATCAGTCCTGCGTCTAGATAGTCCTTACGCAGAGCTTCTTGGCAGTAGTGTTCATCCACCGTATCCGAATACCCTTCTGATACCACTCTCTTAATAAAGAGATTACTTAAAAACAAGGGTGAAGTGTCAAAGCGTAATCCAAATGGATAGCCATGACCGATGTAGTCCATATAATGACCATTATCCAAATCAACTCGGCGACCTGAAATGACTACAAAAAAGTCCATCTGTTCGCTTTCAAATGACTCAACCAAGTCCTTAGGAAGAAGCTCACGATCAAGTTCGACAACACTACCCAAAGGATAGATACGACTTAAGCAGAGATCCACATAGGAAGCATACTGGATAAAAAGCGAACGAGGTAGGATAACTTCTTCTTGAAGACGCCGAATCCGCACGAGTTCTTTTTCATAGAAAAACTCCAACGGCGCCCCTATCATTGGATGATAATGATAACTAGGTTCGTCATTCATAAAAGCTATATAACAAGCCCGAAAAACATCCGGATGTCCTGATAAGGTCATCGCTACCGCTGTCAAAACATCATTATCTTTCTCTTTCAATTTACATTTAGATAGTGCTCTTGTAAATAAAGTCATCTGTGGTTCTATCACTTCAAACCTCCCCCAGATGTCATAGCAGATGCTCCAGCAGCATCATCATCTAGTTTATTCTGACCTGCTTGCTCCATTTTATATGCATCTTTACTTGTGAATCCTTTAAATTTATTTATTGATTTGTTAAATTCTTCAAAAACTTCATTAAACGTAGTAAAAGGGATTAGATCTGTACGACTAAATCGTATATCATTCAGCTTGGCAATTCCTGCAGTTGAAGAAGAAACATTCCTAGTAATACTGTCCCAACTGGATTTATTTACACCTGTTTCTGCCATTATTCTCTCCTAGTCATCTAAATTATCATACACTCTCGCTTGTCGGTAGTAATTATTTATTTTATTCTGTAAATCACTCGATTCCGATGTAAGAGTTTGAATTTTATCATCAATTGTTTGTTTATTATTTTCATGGCCAGAACAAAAATTCGATAGCTCTGTTTCTAAAGAGTGAAATTTTTCTTCAAAATCTTCCTGACGATTCCCTTTAAACTGAGTCGAGTCCAAAGGTAGGATTTGACTTAAAGATCTCGATTGAACTTGGATAGATTCTATTTTAATTGCCAATGCACTACTAGCATCTCTCAACCTATGAATTTTTTCATCGATTGCTGCCTTTTCAACTTGCATACTTGATGCACACTGCCGAAAATACGATGCTATCTGTCTATAATATTCTCCCATTCCTATCCTCCGTAAAAACTAAATTATATAATTTATTTTAACATATTTATCACACAAAAGCCATATACATTAAGTACGAAAGATGACACCTTCACAGAACAAGAAGCTCTTTGTGAACTATATTTTTAATTATCTTGGTAATTTTATTCTGCAAACTTCTCTTCCAACAAAGAAGTGAGTTTCATCGACTTCTAAAAGAGTTTCTTTGTAATCTGATTTACCTTTAATCATTCCTTGATCCATAAATCTAGTACCAAATATACCTGCAGGCATATTTGCACGCAATCGCTTACTAAACTCATCAAATTTACTTTCAATATTTTTCTGATAGCCATGGAAAATAAAGTAAACTCCAGCTTTAGAGGCATTTTTGATAATCGTTTCTAACACATTTGCAGAAAGTAACATTTTTTCATTTACGGTATGAATGTCTGGCATGTAAACAAACATCATTTGATTATCACCACCTTGTAATCTTCGTTCAATTTCACTGACAAGATCTGTTAATGCCGTACTAAAGTTATTTAACAAGATGATTGAATCAAAACTATCTGGATTTGCAAGACGTCCGTCAATATCAAAAAGAATACGTTGAGCTTGCCCATTCAGATTTTCAAATGCCATTAATAAAACTGATTCCAGTAGTTCTGTTTGCTGTGGCGTGTCATCCATAATAACAAAATAGCCATGTTCTTTAGGATTAAAGCTTACTACCTTAGTCGTTTCTTTATCATATCCGATTGGGATTTGACCTTGTTGCATCATCTCTTGAACTGTAGCTGATTGTTTAAACTCATCAAGCGTCACTTCATTTGGCAACATTGGAATTGGTTCTGGGCAAACTCCTGTCCAGCTTCTTGCAATCAGCTTAACTTCTTCTTCCAAGTTATATAGGCGCTCAATATCGCCTTCTCCACTTATCGGGAGATAAACCTGAATGGCATACGGAATATCTTCTTTCAACTGGGCACGGCCAAAAATTTCTTGCTGAATTAAAGCATCACGCCCTATAATTTCCTTAGAAGCTCCTTCATCAACCAGGTAAAAGGCTAAGCGCGAGGTAATATTGCTTGACATACTGATTTTGAGACTATTTGAGCGAAGTGCTGTCAAAATCACATAGCATCCAAGACTCGCTCCCTCACGTAGGAGGCGGTTAATCATACTTTCAATAGCTTCTTCTAGCGCTGTGTCTTTTATAGTATCAAACCCGTCAAAAATAGTAAGAATAGCAGGGAGTTTCTCACCTGATTTTTGTTCGTATTGAGAAAGACTTGCTACATTATAGATGGCAAACTTCTCCTTACGAATCTTCAACTCTTGGTCAATACGTTTTAAAAACTTAACCAGTTTTTCTTCTTCATCAAACCTTGTTAAATCAACTACATGAGGTAAATCTTTTAGTGGCAAGAGTCCATTGGTTCCGAAATCAAATAGATTGATTTGTACTTGCTCTGGAGTATTCAAGCGAGCGAGATTTAGCACTAGAGTTTGAAGAGCTAGGGATTTCCCAAAACCAGGTGAACCATAGAAAACTGTATGCCCCATTTTTTCCAAATCAAAATGATAATCCTTCTGACGTTGTTCTGTCGGAATATCCATTCGAGCAAAGGGAACGGCCAATACTTTTTCATCGGTCCAGTGAATATCTGTTTGAGGGGATATGATGGCTGTCTCTAAAGGTTCTAACCACGGTTTATCTGGCAGATTGAAAGGAACAGTCTTACTCACTCTTGCTATATAGTTTACAACCGCTGAGAGTTCCGTGATTTCTTCCGTCTGATCAGCAATATAATTTTCATCCTTAGATAGGTCATCAGATAGCAACTCATATTGTCCTAGGTCATTTATCAACCAAATTCGTTCATCAACAACTTCTTGAACTCCCTCTGTTTGTGGGGCATACTGTGCACCACTCCATGCAGACTGGAACAATTCATAGATTTCGTTATTTCCTACTTGTAGGTAAGCACGTCCTGGTTCAGTAATGCTCGCCGCATCTGGTGTTTTGATTATTTCATTTGAATCAGACTCATCTGACACTTTCAAAGCTAGTTTGAAACGAGAGTTTGACCATATTTGATCATTGACGACCCCTGATGGTTTTTGTGTAGCAAGAATTAGATGGACTCCAAGCGAACGTCCGATACGGGCTGTCGAAACCAGCTCTGTCATAAATTCTGGTTCATGTTCTTTTAATTCAGCAAACTCATCACTAATAAGGAACAGATGAGGTAATGGTTTTTCTGGATAACCTGATTTGTCAGTAGCTTTTTGGCCTTCCTTATATAATTTAGTATATCCATTGATATGATTAACACCAAATTGATTAAAGAGACGTTGTCGTTTTTGTAACTCTGCTTTGATAGAAGCTAGGGCACGCGCACTAGCAGCTCCATCTAAGTTAGTAATAGACCCAAGCATATGTGGTAAATCTTTGAAAAGATTCGCCATCCCTCCACCTTTGAAGTCAATCGTAAGAAATCCAACATCCTCTGGACTAAAGTTTACAGCCATGGATAATATATAAGACTGAAGAATCTCAGATTTACCTGAACCAGTAGTTCCTGCTACAAGACCATGTGGCCCATGTGCACGTTCATGTAAGTTGAGTTCCACCTGGTCATCCTTCCCACGCAATCCCAATGGCACAGCTAAGGTTTTAAAAGTATCCGCTTTGGACCATCTAGTCGCAACCTGTAACTCTTCAACTTCTCTGACTTGGTAGAGTTCCAAAAAGGTAACGGATTTAGGAATCGTGTTCTTCTCTACTTCCATGTGTTTTAGATTTGCTAAAGTACGAATAGAATCTTCATAGCAATCCAACAGCGGGTGGGGAATAAAGGTTTGAGCACTATAGGCACCTTCATCATTAATGATTTGACCTAAATTTTGATTCTTATATTCAATTAGAGTTGTGATAGTTTCTGGCAAAAGACGACGTGCCTCTTTCACCCAAATGACTGTTACACCCAACTCTGTCAAATCTTTGGCTAGATACTCATTCAAACTATGGCCAAGTAAATGGGAGTCATCCATAATCGTTAAGACATAATGGGGTTTAAAGCGCGCATCTTTTTCCCCCATTTCACGTTTGATTTGAGAACGTTTTTGAATGATACGGTAAAGCGAATTTAGAACGGCATCACGACTTCTGGCATCATGGACAAAACCACGAATATTTCGTTCCTGCATATTGAAATGAGGAAGAAATCGCCACTCAGACCAATCTTTCTCATATCTCTGTTCTTGAACAAGATTGATAAAATTAACATCTAAGTAGCTGTGAAACATTGCCATCTGTAAAAGCATGTTATATACAGCTGTCCTAGTTACTTCACTATTTCCAACAAGACCAACTGTCGCTTCAAAAATATTAACAGTAATTGGAACCTTCTTTTGCAAACTGTAGTCTTGCAAGACTGTGCGAGCAAACTGCGATATTTCATCTTTACTTTGCTCATCAAAATTTGTTTGCAGCTCTAGCTGGCTTAACCTATCTCCTAAACCCAAAGACACCTGTAAGAAATCTTCATTATAGTCCATTCTCTCATAAATTCTTGAATCATACTTTGCAATCAGTTCAGTAATGGTTGAGATTGACGGTTGATTATAATGTAAAATACTAGTTTCTTCTTTGTAGTATTTTTCTAAGTCAGATACTTGGTTTAATAAATATGCCTCATAATCTTGAATTCGATTTTTTTCTTGTTCCTTGGTATCCTTTTTCTCTTCAAAATACTGACTCATAGTTGTCGCTGCTGTCAGGAGACTAAAGCCCCCCATCCCTAGCATCATTACAGGATTACCTTTTGTCCAAATTGAACTCAATGCAGTTAAAGTAAACATTCCTAAAGCTGGAACAATCGCTCTGATGAGCGAGTTTTTAGGGAGTCTAATCGGTTGAGGAGGTTGATTGATAATGATTTTCCCGCTATGGATAATAGGGTTAACTCTGGGACTCCTTCTATATTCTGGAAAATCCATCGGATACTCATTATTTTTTTCTTGTATCAGAATTTGATTCCTATTTAATTGCGGTTCTTCGAAGAGACATCCAATCTTCCACTGATTCTTTCTTTTTTCTATAAAATAATTAGAAACCTTCATTCGGTTCCCTAATTCAAACGGATAAAGTCCTCCCTCTTTGACTAGACGGTCATTTAAATAAATCGGAGATTCCCCAAGTGTAACCTGTACTTGATTATTTGAAAAAATAAGTTGGTTCGAAATTTTCCAACTAATATCAGCTGATTCTTTCTTGCTACAAATAAATCGCTGTGGTGGGAAAATATAACTGATAAAAATATCTTCCTCAGGAACCAACAAGGTTACAATCTCTTTATCAAAAGTAGATTTTCCTCTTTCTAAAGTCTTACCATTTCGATAGACTATTCTACCTTCTACTGTATACTCGTTAGTACCGACCTTCACCTTTTGTCCTTCAAACAAATCTATTTTCTCTAGATTATCTTGTTCAATCAACAAGGTATAAAGAGGTTTATGAAGCTCTCCTAATTGGTCTCCCAGCTGATGATCATATTCTAGCTTTTTTGCCTTCATTTATCGTTCACTCTTTTCTTTTGTTCGGTTATCTTTAGGAGTTGTTGTTTCAGTAGATGCTTTTGTATCACTACTATTTGTCGTAGCTTCTCCAATCTCAGCAGAAAGTTCTTTTATTTTCTTTTCATATTCTTCAAGTTTCTTTTGTTTTTCAGAACCATTCATATTGATGTCTGCCTTAACTGACTCGTATAGATTTGTATAAGCATGTAAAATCAATTGCGTGTCCCCGATATTTTGTGCCACATCTAGAGCTTTTTCAAATTTTCCACGTCCAAGATAAATCCAATAAGAAAAAATTGTATCATCTGTTGATTCTGTAATCGTATTTAAAATAACTTCCTTTTGCTTATCACTCAAACTATCTAAACGGACATAACTTGCTGCTAAGATATACTTGGCCTCCTTGGGCAATGATTCTGTACCATAATTTTTTAATGATTCAACTGTTTCAGAGTAATCTTTTCGCATGAAATTTGATTGTGCCATAATGACTGATGATTTTAGTGGCCCATCTTTAAACATAGATTTGTAAGTTGCAAAGCTTAAGACAAGTGTGGTTGTAGCAAGTAAAGCTCCCCCTATTAACAAAGTCTTCCATTTTTTCTTGTTAACTAACAAATTTGCTTTTGAACTCTCTTCTGATAATTTTGCATACTTTTCTGCAATATAATTATTGACATCAGCTACACTCTCTAAGGGAATAATATCTTGTGCCACCTTTTCCTTTATTGCATCAATCCCATGGATGGCTAGTTCAAAATCTATCTTAGGTAGTAAAATAGAAATCATTAAAGCTTTATAAGATTCTAGATAAAATTCAGAACTATACTGTTGAGGTGCAAGTAATTTTTCAATTCCATAGTGTAACATTTGTACATTACTTCCAAAAATAATGATATTTTCAGGATGAATGTACGGAATTTTATAATCATTTTCAGAACGAACTAATACAGACATACTTTGTGCCAAACTAAAACGTTCAAGTTCCGTAGTTCTTTCTAAAATTTCTTCTTTAACAGTTTTAAAATACTCAGGAATCTTATACTGCAAAGAAAGAACTCCGTCTTTCTGTACTATTTCTACTGGACAATATTCTTGAATCAATTCAAGTTGTTCTCTACGATAACCTGATGAAGAAATTTGAACTGATATTTGATTGTCTTCTCTCACAAATTCTAGTCGATCTGCTTCAAACATTTTTTCCTCCTATGATACATCCTCAATCTCTATATAATCTCCATCGCTAACTGGATAAACAGCCAAGATATCCATTGGTTCGATATGGATTTGTTTGTTTCTAAGTTTGAAACAAAACGAACTATTTAGAGGTAAATTCAACTGTTCTCTAACTTTGGTATCTTTTAGTAATTCTTCTAATCTTAACCAAGTTAGAGATTTTGAAACTAGAATATCTATTTGTTTTGCTCTATAGTCTAGAGTTAACTTTATTTTTTCGTAATCCATGCCATTTCCTTCCTAAATAGACTCCCAACAAAACCATAAACAGTAAGAAAAAACTGGTAAATACATTTCCCATCCAATCCTTAAAAATTGAATAATTCCTTTGTTTAAAAGAGGATTTCTCCTCTATAGTGTATTGATTAAACAATGATGTTTGGACAACAGTAGTTTCTAGACGATAAATAGAGTGATTTTCACCATCAGTAAATATAGTCTGTTCTGCTCCGTGTATAAGTTCTTTGGTTGTTTGAGTTTTCTGGTCCACAACCTTTTGGGTACGATTTAAAAATAAATTTGGAGCATATTTGGATTCTATCCTATTTTTGACCGTTTCCTGTGTACTATTTGTAATGATATCTGTATCAAGTTTTAAGCTACCATCGTCTGCATAGACTAACACAGGAAATACTATACAAAGAATTAATAGGTACTTTTTAATGTTCTTCATCATAAAATAAAAATAAGCGTCAAGTTCCCCTGACGCTCCTCAAAATTAACTACAAACCAAAGCTTTGTGCATCTTGTTGGTCACGTTCAGCTACTGTTTGAGCATAGTTGTTCAATTGTTGGTTGATGCTCACTAGAAGCTCCTCAAATTTTTGAACATGTGTATACAACTGGTTGTATTGCTCAAGGTAAGCATTAAATGCTTGACCTTTCCATTGTGATGCCATTTCGCCATTTGTTCGATTAACAGTTTGTACTGCCTGTTCAATTTGTTCTTTAGCACTAAGATAAATTGCCGCCTGAGATTGTAACTGTTCTGGGGTTAAACTAATTACTGACATTAGTATTCTCCTTTAATTTTTATTTTTATTATTTTATCATATATTTTATTATTTGTCTATCATTTTATTACACTATATTCCATTATTACCCCAAAAAATTTAAAACTTAATAGTTCAAATCGCCCCCTTGTTTCAGATTCACATTAGTGATATAATAAACTATAAATGAAAGGGTTTATGTATGAAAAAAATGATCATAGGTAGTAGCATTTTTGTAACATTATTGGTCGGTTCTGGTGCTGCTTTTGTTTACTTAAAAAATCAAGAAGTTTCAATAACTAATAAAGTAAATGACCGTAAATTAAATATTGCTTTAGTAAATGAAGACACTGGTGGATCTTTAAATGGGAACACGTATAATTTAGGGAATGATTTTACAACATTATTATCCAAAGATAGCTCAAACCAATGGACAGTTATGACTCGCAATGTCGCTGAAAATCGATTTGAGAATGGTTCTGTTGATGTCATTGTATACATAGAACAACAATTTTCAGAGAAAATAGCTCAACTGGAAAGCTTTAACCCAGACCGAGCAAAGATATCATATAAAACAAAATCGAATCTAGATCCTGTCAAATCTAAAAATGTAGAGTTACGTGTCGGAGAACATCTGAATACAATCAATCAAAACGTTATCAAAATGTACTTTTCGAGTGTCATTAACAACTTAGACGATGCGAAAAGAAATGTTGAAAACATTGTCAATGAGCAATCAGGAACACACTCTAAAATTTCTCAGTATATCTATACACCATCCAATCAAGCTAGCCAATCTATTACTAGTACTATGGATTTAGTTTCTGGTTTAGAAAAAAACAACTCTTCCTTCGAGGAACTTCAAAAAAATTTCTCCGAATCAGTTATAAAACTTTTAAATAGTACGGGTAATGACTTACAAACAAAACTTAAAGAGGTTGAAGGTAATTTTAATAGAGAAAAAGAAAATTCAGAACAAAATGTCTCTACAACAAATACGATTTTAAAAGATCAATATAAAGAAACTGCTGAAATTGTAGAAAAGATAAATGATTCTGCATCAAAATCATTATCTCAATTTGGAAAGAATAATGATACTCAAAAATCAGAAATTAGTAAATTTGAAGATTTGATCTCTAATTACCATACAATTATTTCTGGTTATCGAGATAAAACAAATGGTAAAAAGACCGAATTAGAGAAGCTCCAAACTGAATTAGAAAAAGAGAAGAAAAAAGTAGAGTTATTTTACTTTGGAAAAGAAGGAGTGGATACTAAATCGGATTTAACTTCTGAATCCAAAGCAACGCTTGCAGCACAAATAAACAATAGCCTACAAGTAAAAAATTCTTTACCTGACACTTATCAAGATATGATTCGTTCAACACTATCAGAAACTAGTATCCAAATGTCTGACTACAAAGAATTATTTGCTAAATTACAGAAATTAAAAGTCTTAACCCCTGATCAAGTTAATGAATATACTTCAAAACTAACTTTAATTGAGAACTATTCTAAATTTGATAAAAAATTTACACCTATAACCGGCTTGCCTAGTTTTGAATTTTTAACAACAGAAAATGATAAATTAGATAAAATTACCGAAGAAATCCCTATCACAGTTAAACTTCCTCAAGCAGGGCAAGAAACTGCTACAACAGAGATTTCTACCCCAAGTGATGCTTCCTCTTTAAATGTAGAATCAAAACCTGAAATCTCTAATGCATCAACTGAAACAAAAACATCAGCCGAAACAAAAACATCAACTGAAACAAAAACATCAACTGAAACAAAAACATCAACTGAAACAAAATACATATCACCTAAGGCTAAAATTTCAGTTACCGGAGATGCTAAATTAGTAAATGGTGAACAGGTTATTGCTGATGATAAGACCTATAAATTGACCATTTCCTATACTTTTGAGCCACATTATGGAAAAAATGATATATCTTTTGAGATACACATCGGAGACACAATAATCCCTATAAAACAAACCATCTATCGTAGTGATAAAGAGGAATCAGATGTACTTGTTAAAAAGGATTTAACACATATTTTTGATAAATTAAGTAAAATTAATCAAGCTGCAGGAATGATTAAAGCAATCTATGGAAATCCAAACAGTAGCTCTATAAACTTTTCTGCTTTATCACCTGATTCAGTTTATAATATGTATGGTAATATCAATCGTGAAGATATTGAATCGCAACTTTCAAATAAACAAATCACACAATTTAAACAATCTGGTCTTGAATTACTCGACGAAATTCAAGGGACTTCAAATTCGTTAAGAAAAATAACAAGTGAAATACCAAAATTGAATGAAGCAGATTTACCAAATGATTATTTCAAAGTGAAAATCACAGATTTAACAAATTGGTATAATGCATCAATTGAATCTTTATCAAAAGAATATAAGGTATGGAAAGAAACAAAAGAAAAACAACTTGAAATTACAAATTCAACTTCTGAATCAAACAACAATCAATTAAAGGTTAAAATTTATACACCTGAGCAACTGTATAAATCTATTGAATCACTAGTTACTATCACTTCTGATAGTTCAAAAATAACTAACAAGAATCATGAAGCTGTTGGAACAATGAAAGATCAATTCACTCAATTTAATAGCCAAGTTAAAACGATTAAAGATAATATTGACCGCACTGTTTCAACAACAAACGAATTGATTACTACTGAAGCAAATGTTATTCAAGGAAATAGAAATTATGCAGATTCCTTCAAAACTGTTATGAAAAATATCCGTGACGGAGGAACCACTAACCAAAATGTTATGAGTTTCTTATCAAATCCTATAGAAACCAAAAAAGAAACTTATGCTACGCCTATTTCTGTAGAAAACAACAGATTATGGGTAATTGTTGCTGTTGTTGTTTCTGGAATTACATCAGCTGGAATTACCTACTGGTTAACAAAGGAGAAAAAATAATTTCTTTATAAAAATATAATCATGACCACCCGCATAGCGGGTGGTTTTTTGTCTCGCACCTAGAGGAGCGAGACGGACTAATCGTCACATAATAAAAAAAGAGAGAATCACACTGATTCTCTCTTTTAGTCTATCATGATATTAAATATTTCAGTTTTAAATTTTTTGAAATTTAGAACAATGAACTCTTCACTTTCTTGAATTTCTGTTACAAGATTCCAACTAAATATACCCTGATGATAATAATGTTACTCAATCATTTTTTAGATTTTCTAAAAAAATCGGACATTAGACACATTCTATTACTTAACTCGTATTATACTTTGAGTAAGTATCTTATATCATTATTTTAGAAATTTTTATTCCTTTATATTATCTACTAGACTATCTGTATACGTTACCATCGTCCGTTTTCGTGTCATACAATCGAAACACTAAATTATTTTTTTACAGTAGGTATAAAATTGCTAGGGTCAAGAGACTTGCTAATAGCCCCACTCCCCAAAAGAAGAAGTCGACCTTCCACTCGCTCCAAGGACTTCCCTTACCAGACAATCCTCCAAGCTCAAAATGATGATGCACAGGCGTCATACGAAAAATACGTTTACCACCTGTCAGTTTGAAATAACTGACTTGCATCATAACCGAAGTTGTTTCAAAGACATAAACAATTCCGATAATCAAGAGAGTCCATTCTTGGTGGAGAGCCATTGAAATAGCTGCC
>ERZ773045.552-NODE-552-length-18784-cov-8.670725_pt1 | contig 18784 bp, 18 predicted proteins | sample MGYA00580635_ERZ773045 | MGnify/ENA primary metagenome ERZ773045 (study PRJEB29015, sample SAMEA2738115) | human oral metagenome | biome: human oral; feature: human-associated habitat; material: saliva | place: China | collected 2261 ...
TCATAGTCTCTCCAATATCAGAACTAGTTCATTTGTATTTTTGTACTGATATATCCATTATATCCTCTAAAAATGCAAATTCATTAACAATTAATTCATATACCCTGCTGTATAATTTTATTAGGAGGATTTTATCATGAGAGAACATCCATTAAAACATATTGTTCGTTTGCAAAAACAAGGCAAAGCTGTTGGTATCTATTCTGCTTGTACTGCAAATGAATTGGTATTACGTGCGTGTATGCAACGTGCTAAAGAAACAAACTCTGTACTTCTAATTGAAGCTACTGCCAATCAGGTTGATCAGTATGGTGGCTATACAGGCATGAAACCAAAAGATTTCATGAAGTTTGTTGAAGAACTAGCAGAAATCGAAGGTCTTTCTATGGACCGCATCATTTTAGGCGGAGATCACCTAGGTCCACTAACATTTGTACAATATGAAGAAGAAAAGGCAATGCAAGAAGCCTCTGAGCTAATTCGTCAGTTTGTGCTTGCTGGCTTTACAAAGATTCATATTGATACATCAATGAAAGTTGCAAGTGATGATTCAAACATTCGCTTAAGCGATGAAATTATTGCTAGACGTGGTGCTGAGCTTGCCGTTGTTGCAGAAGAAGCTTACCAACAACTACTGAAGGATAATCCAGACGCATTACACCCTGTTTACATCGTAGGTTCTGAAGTACCTATTCCAGGCGGTTCACAAGATGCAGTAGAAACCGGTCTACAAGTAACGAAAGTTTCTGACTTTAAGCAGACTGTCGCAGCATTTGAGAAAGCATTCCACGATCATCAGCTGGATGAAGCTTGGAAACATGTTATCGGTGTTGTCGTACAACCAGGTGTTGAAGAAAAGGATGCTGGTTGCACACCATACGACCGCTCTAAAGCCGTTGATTTAATGGCATCAATCAAAGAATATAATAATCTTGTTTTTGAAGGTCATTCTACAGACTATCAAACAAAAATCAGTCTTCGTGAGCTTGTAGAAGATGGTGTTGGCATCTTAAAAGTTGGTCCTGGACTTACATATATGATGCGTGAAGCCTTGTTTGCATTAGCATATGCCGAAAAGGAACTATTGAAAGAACATCCAGAAAAGCAAAGTCACTTCATGGAAGTACTTGATGAGGCGATGGTCAATAATCCAAAATACTTTATAAAGCATTATCATGGTACTCCTGAAGAGATTGCATATAAGCGCAAATTCTCCTTCAGTGATCGCTCACGTTACTACATGCCTGTCGCAGAAGTCGTTGCAGCACAAAAAGTATTATTCGATAACTTTAAGGATGGTGTACCTCTTGGTTTATTAAGCCAATTTATGCCTATCGCATATACGAAGGTTCGTGAAGGCAAACTCAATAATGATCCAGTATCTCTTGTAAAAGACCGTGTCATCTACACTGTTGATGAGTATATGTACGGATCTCACCAAGAAGAAATTGAGTTTTAAAATGACTTAGGGAATTAACCCTAAGTCTTTTCTATAGAAAAAGCTGTGTAGCATTGATGGAACCCATCAAATATACACAGCTTATTTTTATGAAACGATTTGTACTGTGATTACACCAGCATCATCTTTGGTAATCGCATTATAGTAATATCTTCCAGGGAAATATTCGCTAAAGATATTTGTAATGTAACGATCATTCTTTAACAGTTGTTCAACTGCATAGTAGAAGGATTCCTGATTACCTATCTGGAACGAAATCTCTTGGTATGGATTTTCATATAACTTCTGTAGTACATAGTCTCTGATTGCATAGTAGTCATATGTTTCAAAATAAGCTCCATTCTGAACATAGTAAGATAGTGAATTATCTGTACATTGCGGGAATGTAAATACGTCAATCTTTTCGTAAGAACCAACTGGTACTTGGCCATTTAGAGAAATATGAGTACGGAATAATAATTCATCTGTCACCATGAAGTAATAGTAGACTAATGATTGACTTCCATCATCATTCACTGGATCTCCCCAAGTTACATCAATCCAATAATACTTACCATTCAATTCAACAAGATTCCATGCATGTGCTTCATTTGTTTGTCCACGAACCGTTGCACACTTTAACCCAGCCTTCTTACATAAGTACTGGAAGGCTCTAGCATATCCAGCACATACACTCTGCTTTAAGAGAAATACACTTGTATAGTCTTGGTCGCACTCATTGCTTTGATATATCGTCCAGTTAATAATCCACTCATAGAAATATTTTAGTTTATTGTAGTCACTTTCATTTGCAACGGCTGCTACAACATTATTTGCAATCGCATCAACCTGTGCCCACTTGGAGTCTAAATCTTCCGGAACAATGAATTCAAGTTCTGTTACTTTGCCACTATTGCCTATACGATAACGATAATTCCACATCCAATAGGATTCTGGGAAGTCATACATGAATGCATATAGAGCTGGTGAAAGATCTTCTAATTTCACCGGTTTCTTCAACTCATAAATTGAAGAAGGCTTCTTCATGAAAGCATATAAATCTTCATAAACTGTCTTCTGAAGAGGTGTTAACTGTTCATAATAAAACAAATATAAGGATTGTAATTCCTTCTTGCTATTATCCACAAGCTCAAAACCCTTCTTGGTCTGATTCTTATTGCTGTTGTTATCTGAATTTTTTACTGTAAAGCCATCTTTTGTTGTCTGATCTTTTGTAGTCGGATTAGTTTCTTTATAATCATAATTGTACAAATAATCTGGTTGCTTTTGAGTATCCTCGGCTACGAAATCTAATACCGTACAGCCAGATAAACAAAACACTAATAGTATAGAAATAAACTTTTTCATAATTCTCCTTGCTTAAGCGAAATACATTTTACACTCATTGTGATTAGTATACTTGAATACCTATAATTCCCGTATCACCCCAATAGTAATAATAGTATCTAAATCCATATCCAAAATATTCTTGTAGAATACCTGTCATGTATAGATAGTTGTCTGAGAACAAATAATCTAATGCTTGTTGGTAAGAAGCTTGATCACCAATTTGGAACTCAAAATATTGATATGGATTCTCATTTAACTTCTGTAACACATAATTTCTAATTCCGTAATAATCGTATGTTGGGAAATATGATCCTGTCTGGACATAGTAAGATAGTGAGTTATCTGTGCATTGTGGGAATTTAAATACATCGATTGAATCGTAGCTATTTAAAAATACTGTACCATCAAGTGTATAATGTGTGCGGAATAATACTTCATCCGTTATCATAAAGTAATGGTAGTTTAATGTTTGTGTGCCATCATCATATAATGGATCTCCCCAAGTTACATCAACCCAATAATGTTTACCATTTAACTCTACTAAATTCCACGCATGTGGTTCGTCAGTATCTCCAGGAACATATGTACATTTGATTCCTGCTTTCTTACATAAATACTGGAACGTTCTAGAATATCCAGCGCATACACTCTGCTTTAAGAGGAATACACTTGTAAAGTCTTGATCGCACTCATTTTTTTGATATATCGTCCAGTTGATAATCCACTCATAGAAATATTTTAGTTTATTGTAGTCACTTTCATTTTCGACGGCTGCTACAACATTATTTGCAATAGCATCTACTTGTGCCATTTTTGTTTCCAGATCTTCTGGTATAGAAATAGTTATACTTGTGACTCTTTTTTGATTATCCGAGTAATAGCGATAACCATCCAGCCAGTATGATTCTGGAAAATCATATCTAAATGCAGTCATTGCCGTAAAGAAATCTTCAGTTTTTGCAGGCTTTTTTAGATAGTACATTGAAGTAGGCTTCTGAAGGAAAGCATACAAGTCTTCATAAACTGCCTTCTGAGTAGATGATAACTGATCATAATAGAATAAGTATAAGGATTTTAATTGCTTATTTCCCTTTTCAGCAAGTTGAAATCCATTTTTTGTTTGGTTATTATCTGTTTCATTCTTATTCTTTGATTCATTTGAATTTTTTACAGTAAAACCATTTTTTGTTTGATTCTGGTTCTCTTCAGTAGTATTTATTTCCTTATTCTTGTAGTTATAGTTATACTCATTATTATATGTATCATTTGTTTGGTATTCATTATTTGCATCTATGAAGTCCAATACTGTACAACCAGATAAACATAATGCCAACAGTATAGATATAATCTTTTTCATCATTCCACCTACTTTCATAACTGAAACTGACCAACGTTCAGTTATATTTATATAATACCATATCTTAAAATTTATTTTTTAAGATATGTTTAATTTTCATTGATAAACCTGTATGCCAATCACACCTACTGCATCTAGCTGATAATAATTACATTTATAGTTAGAACCAAAGTAGTCCTTTAAAATACTATAAATTTGATTAGATTCTTGCGTAAATAATAGCTGTAAAGCCTGTTTATAAGATTTTATATCCCCAATCTGAAATTCAATATATTGATATGGATCTTCGTTTATTTTCTTTAAAATATATTTTTTGATGGCATCATAGTCATATGTCTCAAAATACGCTCCGTTTTGAACATAGTAGGATAAAGAGTTATCTGTGCATTTCGGAAACTTAAACACATCAACTTCATTCAATGTACCTACCGGCACTTTCCCATTTAAAGAAAGATGTGTTCGGAATAGAATTTTGTCTGGCACCATAAAGTAATGGTAGTTTAAAACCGTATTTCCTTCACTATCGAATGAATCACCCCAAGTAGCGTCTACCCAGTAATATTTGCCATCCAATTCTACTAAGTTCCATGCATGCAATTGATCTGTCATCCCAAGTACATATGTACATTTAATTCCAGCTTTTTTGCAAAGATATTGAAAAGCCTTCGAATATCCCCCACATACACTTTGTCTTAAAAGGAATACGCCTGTTATATCTTGTTCACATTGATTTCTTTGATATACGGTCCAGTTAATAATCCACTCATAAAAGTACTTAATCTTTTCGTAGTCACTGGCACCCTTTACATCATTTATAACTTTATCTACAATTTGATCAACCTGTGCCATTGTTGTGGATAAATCAGACGGCACATTAAACTGCAATCGTGTAATTTTATCTTCATCATTTGAGAGATAATGATAATTCCACATCCAAAAAGCTTCTGGAAAATCATATTCAAATGCATAAAAAGCTATATTAAAATCTTTTATACTTGTCGGTGTTTTTAGTTCATATATTGCACTCTGATTCTGTAGTGCTTTATATAACTCTAAATATGCCTCTTTCTGTGTTTGTGTCAGTTGTTCGTAATAATATAAATAGAGTTTCTGATTGATATTATCCTGATTCACAGTTCCAATTTCTTTGTTTGAATCAGCAGTAGATTCATTATCATCTTGTGTGGAATTCATTGAATCGTTATTTTTATTGTGTGAAAACAAGTCTAATGGTGTACATCCAGAAAGACACATCACTAGTAATATTGATATAACCTTTTTCATCATTCCACCTACTTTCTTATAAAGAATGAGCATGACCCCAATTTTGTCATGCTCATTATCATATCACATATTAAATTTTATATTTTAATATATCCTTATAATTCTTTGTTTGAATCAACTTTTGTATTTCCTGGAAATACGTTGTATCCTTTAACTTCTTAGACGCATGATTGAGTGCTCGCTCTGTTCGGTCTTTGTCATCCTTTAGGCAATAGGATTGTGCGGCCCTAAGATAACATACACCAGCAGGTACTGGATCTGTAATTGTATCTCCACGATCCATTAATTCTGAAGCATACTTACCATCACGCAGAATATGAATTGTATATGGATATTCAACTTCTTTTATGATTTCAGCATACTTTTCTTTCTGTTTATCTGTTAACTTATCATACGCTCTGTGAATTGCGTCATAGGATTCTACTGCCTTTTCATTTTCTTCCTGGGCAATACGGAATAATAATTCTTTCTGTAATACTAGTACACGGTCGGAAGAACTGAGTTTATAGGCTGCGGCTCTTTCAAAGAGTTTATTCAGTTGTTCCTTATCACCCTTGATGAGATTTGCATCAATAGCCATTAAAGTACGTAACTTCTTATTAAAGAATAAACGACTGGATAATGAATCTAATTCTTCTAGATAGCGATCTGCATCACCTTGACGATATAGTAGTAACGACATATACATAACTTGTCTTTGTGCAAAGAACATCCACACAACGTACAGTACAATGCCGATGATCAATAAAACACCAAATACCAATAAACGATTACCCATAAACAACCTCCGTATTTCAAGAATATCATGAAAAACACTGTTATAATAGAACCATAAGGAGTTAATGCATACTTATGTCTATATCCGCAACACTCATTGCCTTATTCATATTTATCGCAGTCATCATCAGTTATGTAATACATAACAAGAAACGCAACCCTGAGGAGAAACTCCCTCTAAGTGATGACGTACAGAGAATGTATTACGATAAATATGAACAAGAATTAAAGAATCAAGACAATCAATGATCTTCATTTAGAACAAAAGGGACAACCGATAAGGTGTCCCTTTCGTATTTAATTACTTATGCCAAACGATGAATGAACTTAAGAATTCTGGAACCTTATAGTCTCCAGCCCAAATTCCAAATACGCATCCAACGATACCGATAACGAGTAAGAGCATAATGCACTTCGTTGGTGACCAACCCTTCTTCTTAATCAAGAAATAGCACATTAATGTCAATCCTAAAGGGATAAGTGCAGGTAGGATACCATCTAATAATTCTTGAATATTGATGAAAACATCTTTTAACTGTTCAACTTCTTGTTCTACTATTTTACCATTCTCTATAACAAGTTGCTTAACTTTTTCAGCTGTTTGTCCATTAGGAATTACCATACCGAGTTTTGTAGCGCCGTAATTGCACGTTAATGCACCAACTACGAATACGCCAAGCATAGAAGCAGCGTGTGTAAATTCACGAGCGTTAGCAGTCAATACTTCGATAGCCTTTGTACCCATGTCATATGACCAGTACATTAACCAATAACGAAGAGCCATCTGTACACCGAATGTAATTAAGAAATAAATGATTGGTCCTGCCAAGTTGCCGGAAATCGCCATATTCGCTGTAATACCAGCTGTGATAGGAACTAATGTAAACCAGAACAATGCGTCACCAATACCACCTAAAGGACCCATAGCTGCTACACGAACAGCACGGATTGAGTTGATATCAGCCTTCTGTTGTTCCATGGATAATACGATACCCATAACGAATGTTACTAAGAATGGGTGAGTATTAAAGAACTCAAGGTTGTGAGTCATGGATGTGGATAAGTCATCCTTGTTTGAATGGATTGCCTCTAATCCTGGTAAAATACTCCATAACCAACCAGCAGCCTGCATTCTTTCATAGTTGAAGGAAGCCTGTAAGTTTAGAGAACGCCAAACCATCTTATTTAAAACTGCTTTTGTAAGTGGTTTAGCAGGAGCAGTGTCCTTATATGCTAAATTGAAATTAGATTCCATCTCCAGCACCTCCGTTATTAGATGTTAATTGTTTGATCTTAACATTTGTATTGTAATCGTACATTGCAATTGCAAAGCCGATAAATGCCACAAGAATTAATGTTGCACCCTTTGTAGCTTCAATATTTCCAAGAATAGCAGCAGCTGTGAAACCTGCGAAGTAGATACCCCACATGTCGTTTGCAAGCATAATCTTTAGTAATACTGCGAAACCTACGTAACGCATCATTCCACCAGCAGCACCTAAGCCACCCATGAACCATGAAGCATTTTCAGAGATACTCTTTAATGTTTCTTTAGCAGCAGCTCCACCGAAGAACGCAACAAGTGCTAGAACTGCGAAGAGACCACCTAAGATACACATAGAAAGAATGTTTACACTAGTGATTCCAGCTGGATCTGCATTTTCAGCAGCCTTATCAGCCTTAGCCATGATATATGACATAAATGTAAATGTGAATGTAACTACGTACTGTCCAAATACAGAGAATACAACTGCTATACCTAAAGCCTGGTCAACAGGTGCTCCTGACTTAACAGCAAAGATCATTGCTACAATAGAACCTAATACAGCGTTTGGTGGCTGTGCTCCACCGACTGGCATGTTACCAACCATCATCAGTTCATATGTACCACCGATGACAAGGCCAGTTTTTACATCACCTAAAATCACGCCGATAATTGGACAAGCGATAATAGGACGATACAAAAGCTCAGTCAGTGAGAATTGGTCAATTGCAAAGATGAATGTTGCTACAGCAAGTAATAATGCTTGTAATACCATTTGATTCAATCCTCCTTAAAATAGATTTTCTGTAGTGAAACGGCTGTAATGATTTTTACCCAAAGAGCTTGCTGATGTCTTCAGCGTGTTCCTGCGGCACTCTGCGGATTTCTAACTCAACACCGAGTTCCTGTAACTTCTTGAATGCTGCTACATCTACATCATCAACAGCAACGCTAGTAGCGACCTGACGTTTTCCTTCAGCCATGTGCATGTTACCAATGTTTACCTTCTTAATTGGAACACCGCCTTCAACTAAACGTAATACGTCAGTAGGTGTCTCACAGACGATAAAGATGTGCTGTGATGGAGAAGCCTTGTGGATAGTTGTAATAGTTTTTTCAATTGTCCAGTAACGTGTCTGTGCATATGAAGGTGCAGCCATATCCATCAATCCTTGACGGAATGTATTTGCAGCTACATCATCATTTGCTACCAAGATTAAGTTAGCACCAATTGAACCGGACCATTGTGTTGCCACCTGTCCATGAATTAGACGATTGTCAATTCTAGTTAGTACAATATCTGGCATTTCCTTACTCCTTTCTCTTTGAGTATATGCGCAATCCCCAAAAATGGAAAGCGCTCTCATGTGTATATCTTAACATTAAGTGTCACATAATATTTACATTTTTGTTCAAAACTAGTGTACTTTTCGGTAACGAAAAATATTTTTTTGTTGATTTTTCAACCAAAATTAACTATATGTATATCTATTTCCTTTATCTTTGCACCTTTCCTATTATTTTCTTTGCATAATTTACTACTTCTACAGGATCCTTATCCAAAAGAATTCCTAGATCAATTTCATCGGCTGTCCATGCTGAAATATCCTTTAGAATTTGTAAGTGTGCTTTTGGATTTGTACTGGACAATACAAATAGATAATGAATTCCTACGTTTTCTTCAAACCTAATTTTCTTTTTGTTCATCAACAAAGAGACACTTAATCTATTTGCCCCTTCCTCCGGTCTTGCATGTGCTATTGCAATCTTATTTTTTAACACAATATAAGCTCCATGTTCTTCAACTAAATCAATCATTGCTTGAACATATTTAGTAGTTATCGACTTCTGAGATAAAAGAGGCTCACTTGCAACTTTAATTGCTTCTTTCCATGAAATATTCTGTTCTATTTTTACAATAGTATCTTCAGTTAGTATATCTGATAAATGAGGTTGATTATTCTCCTTTGTTTCTACAACAAAATGTCCATTCCCAAAATAATCATAAACATCCCTACGTAAATTCTCCATTTGATCAGCACTTACATATTTTTCTAAAACAGAAAATAGCCCTGTAAGATTTTCTCCGTTTAGCTGATATGTCTGAATATTCATGGATATCATTGATGCAATTTTTGCTTTATCTTCTTTTTCCAGAATTGCATTTACTTTTATCCACGGAATTATAGTATCTAAGTCTATAGTAGAGACTATAAAATCTATATTTCCCTCATATTGACAAATATTTTCCGCAGTAGTCGCAGCAACTACTGTTACATTTGCATATAAATCCTCAACTTCCTTCTTAAGCAAAGTTGAAGTGGAGATTCCACTTGGGCACACAATCAAAACTCTAATTGGAGCATAGTATTTACTACGCATTTTTCTCTGGTGACCACCAAAATGCATTGTAATAAATGAGATTTCGCTATCAGTTAAAATAAATGGAAATTCATCTTGAATACTTTCACATATACTCTTGATTAATTGATATAAACTTTCATAGTTAATTTTTACTGCTTCCAAGAGTATATTAGAAATTTGAATTGAAAGCTGGTAATAATACATAGATAATTTGAAATGCATGTATAGTGAATTAACTAATTCATTTTTTTCACTTAATTCTATTAATGTTTGTCTTTCAAATAAATCAACCAAATGTAATGCTAATTCAAACAGTTGAATATCTTTCTGACCATTTTCGACATGAATAACACTACTTGCTTTTGACCCCAGCAAATGGATAGTTAGATAAAGTCTCTCATGAACATTAAGGTCATCAAAATATTGATCAATCATTTTTAATTCTTCTGTCTTCTCTAAATCACGTAATTCCAATATAGAGAAATCAAATTTCTCATCAACATAATGAACTATATTTAGAAGACATGCGATTGCTAATAGATTATAGTCATCATATTCGTTACGCATATTTAACGAAATCTTTTGTAATCGTGCATAAAAAATTTCGACTTCTGATTCATTCAAAAAATCAATACATCTATAGTTAAATTTTTTTAGCAGTATCTTTAGATAATACAGCAATAAAGCTCTCTTCCCAAAAACCGGTCCTTGAATACAATATCCATTCTTAATATCAAATTCTAATAGAACATCATATTTTTCTATGACTGATTTTAATATTTTTAAATCGTTAAAAACAGAGTTTCTGGAAATATCAAATGCCTTTACAATATCTTCAATATAAACCGGTTTTTTAGGGTACATTAGCCAACAAACAAGATACTGTACTCTTTCTTCAGGGGAAAGATTATGTAGAGATTGATCAAACCGTATTACTTCTCTAATTTTTTCCTTTTGTTGTTTTGTTAAATAGTACCCTTCCCCTCGCTTATTATTTACAGGATCTATTCCAACTTCAAAAAGAACCTCATTTAACTTGTTTACACAATAGTAAACTGTTCGTCTGCCTACATTCAATTCATCTTGTATTGTTTCTAAAGGAATAGCAGCATCATGGTCTAACAAAAGATACAATAAATCCTTTTGAGTTTTTTCAAGTTTCATATTATCCACCAATTATCTTTATACAAAATATACCATCATAGTGACGAAGTTAAAAGTCTTCATGCATGCATAAAAATAAAGAGGCTTTTTTAAGTCTCTTCATATCACCTGCATTAACTTTTATTGTATTAATATTGAATACATAAATTCTGCATGGTGCCCCGGCTCCAAACTATAAACCCCATCACGATTTTTAAATTCACCGACATTCCCTTTAAAGTCTGAATGTCCAGCCCATGGTTCAATACATATCAATCTAATTTCTTTATCTTCTTTATATGGTGTCCATAATGCAAGGTTATCAAACCCCTTGAAATTGATCTTTATTTCATGAGGGTTTTTTATATTTTTTATATACACCGATGAGGATTCAGGTTTTATAAATGCAATTGCCTCTCTCTTGAACAATTCCTTCCTAATAAAGAAGCGATTCTCATTGTTGAAAAATAATTCTGTATCAGGCAATAGTTGTCCTGTATCCGCCATTAAGAATACAGATGCATGTTCTGGTTTTTCGAATTCTATATAGTAATCATTACTACTTTCTCCATCTAATAGAGGTACCCTAAACCCAGGATGACCTGCATAGTTATAGTACATTGTTTTAATATCCTCATTTAAGATGGTGGTGGTGACTTTTAATTCATTTCCTTGAACTTCAAAACGAATTCTCACCTTATATTCAAATGGGTAGTTATACTTTGTTTCATTTGTACTAGTAAATTCAAATTCTAGATGATTCTTTTCTTGGCAAGTTACCGGAACTGATACGTAGCGAATAATGCCGTTTGATTTCATCGAATATTCTTTTCCATCAAATAACGTTATATTATTATTCAGTCTTCCAATGATAGGGAATGGGACAGGTGCACTACTTGACCAATAAGACGGATCTTGTTGCCACAAAAATTCTAGATTATCCTTTTTTAATTTTATCGAAGTAATTTGTGCACCCAGTTCATCAATCTCTACAATAATGTCTTCTGTTTCAATTTTTTTCATATTTATAACCTAGAAGAAGAGTGTGCAAACACACTCTTCTACAAATAAATTACCTTTCCTGTTTCAGCAGATTCATGAACTGCAGCAGCTATTTTGGTTGCTTGTAATCCATCATATGCTGTCGTTCTAAATTCCTTTCCTTCTACAATATCTTCTATAAATTCTTGCATTGGTTCTAATCCAAATCCAGACGCACTATTTTCATCAAAATTCATAAAGATATAGTTTGGAATACCTTGTTTCTTATCTGAGTAGGATTTAACACCACGATATGATTCATTCTTAAAGTACTTATTCTCCGTTATGATAACTAACTGGCCATCATTAGACTTTGGGAATGTATTTGGCAATATCCAACTTGTTTCAACCGTCCAGTTACTGCCGTCCTTCATTGTTAAGACTGCTTGAATATTATCCCAAGTTGAATAGCCCTTCTTTTTCAGTACTTCTTTATTACCTACTGCGTAAACTTTCTCCACTTCACTTTCTGTAATGTAGCGAATCAAGTCATAACAATGTACACCCAGGAACCAAGCTGGTGAAGACTTATCCGTCCAAGTAAACCAATTCTCTGGAACTGCAATTACATCATCTAACGACATATATCCACGAATAATTTTCTTATCCTCAGATTTAATATCTGTTTTGATGCAATTATATGCAGGATCCCAACGCTTATGGAAATCTACAGATATCTTCACACCATACTCATCTGCAAGTCTGATTATTTCTTCACACTCACTTACAGTCAGAGCCATTGGCTTTTCAATTAGTAGATATTTAATACCACTCTCGATGGCTTCTTTACACGGTTCAAAATGGTATGGATCTGATGTTGCAATACTAACTGCATCTAACTGTTCTGTAACAATCATTTCTTTTACAGTTGTATATCCCTTTACACCATATTTTTCTTCCACAATTTTTTTCCGTTCCTCATTCAAGTCACAGAATACAACTTTCTCTACGTATGGATGGCACTTATAGGTGCGAATATGATAGCTCCCATAAATACCTGCGCCAACTACGCCAATTTTAACTTTATTCATTGCGTTTGACCTCACAAGAACTACATTGATTCTGTTCCAATTGTCTCTTCAAAATGCTTATCTTCCTTAGCGTAATAGTTCTCTAATACCTTACCACCAAAGATAGCAGCAAGATCCATCGCAATTAAGAGAATAAATCCTAAATTAGGAATTGATCCAATTAATGTAGGAATCAAGATGAATAGGTTTCCTAATGCTGTTGTTGTAGCATATTGTCCACTAGCCACTAAATCCATTCCTGCATTTTGTGCAAGTTGTGTAAAGAGTGGTGCTGCCCAGCTTGAGATATAAAGTACGATTGGTAAGAAAATCAAACTAGACATAATTGTACGACGTCTATTTGCACGGTGAACGATAGTTGCAAAGCATACATAGAATGCAGCAAATGGAACTTCACCTAATGGTAATGTGATATTTCCAGGTAAGATTGCTGCAAAAATCATGAAGAATGGAATCATTAAGAATCCTACAGAGATTGTTACAGGATGTCCAATAGTAACTGCAGAATCCAAACCAATATTCAATGTACGATCTGGGAAATGCTTAATAAAGAATTCTTTTGCTTGATTTGAAATTGGAATCAATCCGTTTACTAACATCTTTACTACCATTGGGAATAATTCCATTAATGCAGCTGTCTTAATAGTAACATCAGCAATTCCCTTAAAGTCATATCCAGCAACGATACCGAAGAACATACCCATAATGAGACCTAAGAAAATTCTCTCACCAAAGATTGCTCCAAAAATGTGTCCAATGCCTTTTTCATCTTCTACATAGTTTTCATCAATTGGCTTATTTGCAAAGAATGGAATACGATCATAGATCTTATCTAATAGTAGGAAAATTGGAGCACTCGCAGCAGCGAATCCATGCGGAATTGAAATTGCTTCAATACCAATAATTTGTTGCGTACGACGCGCCATAATATCTGCGACCTTCAAGCCTAAGATTGCATGGCTGATACCAGCTAAAATACCTAACCAGAAATTTCCTGTAATGACATATACAAATCCAGCGGTAATTGAGTAATACCAGAAATTATAAATGTCTACATTAATTGTATTTGTAAACTTTAATGCAACTAAAACTACATTGACTACAATTACTAGAACAATTAGTGTTGCACCAACTAGTCCACCAAAACCTACTGCAGCTGCTGGTGATCCACCAACGTCAATAGCTGTTAAGTTAAGATGTAATACCTGAACTGCTTCATTAATAACAGGGCCTAATGTATTTGCTGTAAGTGTTCCAACAATACCAACACCTACTAAACCAATACCTACTGTAGCACCTGCTTTAATTGCTTTAGGAATCTTTAATCCAAACAATAAACCAATTATGCACATCAACATAGGAACAAAAATGTAACTTCCTAGTCCAACGATGTACGAAATAATATCCATTATGACTTGCATTATTTTTCTCCCTTATATTTTATTTCTTTAAAATATCTATAATTTGTTCTGTTACAGCCTCTTCACCCACTCCAGATAAGTATGAACTTCCTGAAATAACAGGTGATTGATACTTCTTACGGACTTTCATTGTAGTGATAATCAAATCTACATCTCCATCATAATTATCAACTTCTGATAAAGTGCATTGAATGATCTTAAATTGAATACCATTCTTTTTGAGTACTTCTTCAACTTTATGCTTTACCATGCTTGAAGTTGCTAGACCTGCTCCGCAAGCAATCACAATTGTTTTCATGTCAATTATTCTCCAGTTCTTCTATATATTGATTTAAATAATTACAGATTTTTTCACTCGAATCTGTAATTGCTATGTTGTTTAGTAACTTCTCATATTGAAATACTTCTATTAAAAACTGCAGCATTTCTAATTGTTCATGTGAACTACTAATCGCCAACATAAATACCAGTTTTACATCAACTTCTGCTTCTAAATCCTCCATACTATGAAATTTAACTGGTTTTTTCAGAATGCCGATTGCAACATGATTACCATTGATTCCTTCATCAGATGCATGCGGTATCGCAATTGCAGGACCTTTCGTCTGTAATCCGGTCGGATATTCTATTTCTCTATCGATAACTTTGTCTGCATACCCTGTTGATACGCATCCATGTTCTTCTAATACTTTTCCTAATTGTCGAATTACATCCGAGCTATCCTCAGCTTCTAAATCTGCTTTGATTAGTTCTCGAATAAACTTAAATTTCATTTCTGTTACTTCCTTCCAATCTACCCATTATGCAAATTTTTGTGCAAGTGCTTCAACTGAATTTGCTTCAAGTATGCCAGTAATATTTCCATTCTTGTTCAAAATCTCAGCAACCTTTCTAAGCACTTGTAAATGAGATTTCGAATCTTCTGTCGCAAGGATTACAATTAGTTTTATTGGCTCTCTTGATTTTTCAAAATAGACAGAATGTTTTAAAAGCAATACTGAAATTGCATTTTCGTTTACACCCTGCTCTGGTCTTGCGTGTGGAAGAATTATATAAGGTGAAATTATGAACTTACTCCCCGAGCGCTTTAAATTTGAAAAGATAGCCTGTTTATATTCCGCTTCTACACACTTGTCATTAACCAAGGGGTGCACTGCTTTTTCAACAGCTTCATGCCACATTTGCTCATCAGGTATTATCTGAAAATATTTTTTCAGATCAACGTTCTCCATGTAACCACCTCACTAATTCTGAGCCCTTAATCAAGTTGGCTAAAAAGAATATCTACTATAAATTTTTAAAGATGTGCACTTCTTTATACTTGAATTATAATTTGAAGATTATGCGAAAAGAAGTCCAAGTATCATGAACTTGTTTGTGCAATTTGTTGTACTCAGTCACATAACTAAAATATGAGTGCACTTGTCGAAGTGTACTTTTCGGTAACGAAAAATATTCTTTTGTTGATTTTTCATTTCTTTCACCTGCAAAGTATGCTATTTTACAGGTAAGGAGATGGTGAAAAATGATTAGTAAGACCACTAGTTCTAATTTCGTTAAATTTGGAACAATTGTCCAAAATATTCCAGATGAGGATTTCATTGTTGAAGAGTTTACAGTCTCAACAAAAGTTATCCACGATATATATTCTTATAATCAAGCCGTTTATTTAGAAGCTTTTGAAGGAATGGCCATGGTTGGTATTGTCCGTGTTCCTGAGGTAGATTCTATCGAAAGTTTTGCATTACACCGTCGTGTACGTATTGAGCCTGATGTTTATTTCAACCTAACATCAATGAGCGAACATATTGTCTATCGCTTATATATTCCAAAACATGCGACAAAAACAACCTACACATTGCCAAAACCATTTGTGTATGAGAGTATTTCACCAAAGATTCGTATCTCTGAAATCATTGCATATTATTATGTTGTAAAACGTCCAGCATACTCCTTCTTAGGAGAGACACATAATTACTATGAATTAACCTTCGTTGACCAAGGTTCTTTAGATACAACAGTAGATGGTAAGTCCTATACAATTGGTATGAATGAATGCATGTTATATGTGCCTGGACAATTCCATGACCAAAAAGTATCTTCTGATAATCCATGTTCCTATTTAACAGTTATCTTTGCGGCAGATGGTGTTCATACAGATTTAGTTTCAAATCGCGTCATTAGTTGTACACGTGAAATGCAGGATGATATCAATCGCTTTGTTTCTACGTCCGATCAAGAAAATCCATTTAAGTATGACGGAATGATTTCCTGTTTAGAGCAGATTCTCATTTCTTTCCACATGTATGCAAATGCAAAGAAGATGCCTAAGCCTATCACACCCGTTAACCAACACTTTGAAGATCGTCTTGTAGAAGAAATTCTCGAGTACATTCACAAACATATTTTAGAACCGCTGCCAATCGAACAAATTTGTGATCGATTTGCTATCTCACGAAGTACACTACAGAACTTATTTAAAAACAATCTCCAAGTACCACCGAAACAATATATCAACACTGCAAAGTTGAATCAGAGTCGATTACTCATTCGTAAAGGTGATTATACAATTACAGAGATTGCTTCTATGTTGAGTTTTAATTCCATCCACTACTTCTCTCGTAAGTTTACGCAGAGTTACGGCATTACTCCTAGTGAGTATGCACGCAAGATTTACGATCAAATTGATTAATTAGAAAAACCTTCTTTCTATTCCTAGGAAGAAGGTTTTTCTTTTACTATTCAATGTTTCTAATATATCTCTTTAACATCGTTAACATTTTTTCATCAAGTGAAAGTAGTAATACATTACCTTTATTTAGATATAATGCGACTTTATGAATACCATTAGAGTAATCTATACCCTTTTCGTCACTCGCATTCAACTTGATGGATTGAATATCTTTTACATCACATCTAGCAAGTGCCTTACGTGCTTCTTTGTGGAAGATTGCATCGATGGTTAATTCATCGTTAACTAAGATATATTCATATTCTTCATATAGACGTAATCGTAAATATACATAGAAGAATAGCAGCGTAATAGCTGAGCCAATCCAATAGAGTGGTTTTGTAAAACCAGCTATCATAAATAATATACATGCAAGCAAATCAGCCACAACATATAATACATATTTTAATTCTGGTCTATTTCTTTTTACCGCTAATTCATAGTATGCATCATTCATACACTATATTACCTAATTACCTGTTCTGTTTCTTTATCAAAGAGGTGAGCCTTATTCATATCTAATGCAAACTTTGCAGTATCACCCTTTGTTAATGCTGTATTTGGATTTACTCTTGCAATCATCTGCTTTCCTTCTACATCGAAATACAAGAAGATTTCTGCACCGAGTAATTCATACACTTTAATCTCTGCTTCAATTGTATTATCGTAATCATCCAATTGATATAGTTTTGAATCATATACATTTTCTGGACGAATACCTAGTATAATTGTCTTTCCAACATAACCCTTTTGACGTAAGAGATCTCCTCTTTGAGCTGGTAAGCTAAGCTTTTTCTTTCCAACTTGTAGTTTGATGGATTCTCCATCTTCTACAACAGCTGCATCTAAGAAGTTCATCTGTGGAGAACCAATGAAACTTGCAACAAATAGGTTGTTTGGCTTTTCGTATAAATTCTTCGGAGAATCGACTTGTTGTACAAGTCCATCCTTCATAACAACGATACGTGTTCCTAATGTCATCGCTTCTGTCTGATCATGTGTGACATAGATAATTGTAGCACCTAATCTTTCATGTAGTTTTGCGATTTCAATACGCATCTGTACACGTAACTTCGCATCCAGATTAGATAGAGGTTCATCCATTAAGAATACTTTCGGATTTCTAACAATAGCTCTACCCATTGCAACACGTTGTCTTTGTCCACCAGACAAAGCCTTTGGCTTGCGATCTAACAATTTTTCTAGATCAAGAATCTTTGCGGCCTCCATTACAAGACGCTTGATTTCATCTTTTGGAACTTTATGTAATTTTAAACCAAATGCCATGTTTTCATAAACTGTCATATGTGGGTATAATGCGTAGCTTTGGAAGACCATCGCAATGTCTCTATCTTTAGGTTCGACATCATTAACAACTTTTCCATCAATTTCAAGAGTTCCAGATGTAATTTCTTCTAGACCAGCTACCATACGTAGTGTTGTAGACTTACCACAACCAGATGGTCCTACAAAGATAACAAACTCTTTGTCCTGAATTTCGAGATCAAAATCTTTGACCGCGTGGACTCCATTGTCATATACCTTATTAATATTTTTCAATGATAGACTTGCCATTCTTATTT
>ERZ773045.555-NODE-555-length-18676-cov-3.962086_pt1 | contig 18676 bp, 15 predicted proteins | sample MGYA00580635_ERZ773045 | MGnify/ENA primary metagenome ERZ773045 (study PRJEB29015, sample SAMEA2738115) | human oral metagenome | biome: human oral; feature: human-associated habitat; material: saliva | place: China | collected 2261 ...
ATTTTTCCCCTGCTCCAAGCCCCTTTCAAGGCCTTGTTCTAATCCCCGTTGTATTCCCTGTGCTAAACCTTTTTCTATACCTTTCTCCATACCTTCCTCTACTGCTTTTTTTCTATACTTTTCTAATAAGACGTTCATCTTCTTTTCTCCTTCCTTATCTAATTTACCTTCCTTTAATGAGGCTACTCTATGAGACAAAACTTTAGACTTAATTTCCTTAGGATTGGCTTCTTTAAGATCTTTAGCCAGCTTTCCTAATGCATTATCATCTTGCCTTGCTATATCGAAATAAAGGAAACTCAAAAAACACCTATGTTTTTTGAGAATAAATTAATGAGAAGGTATTTTATAGCCCGAACTCCTTCAGAAGCTTTTCTCGATAAGCTTCATCATAAGAAACTCTCTTAAGATCATCCATCCGTCCTGCATTCAGTAAATGACCTACTAAAAGAGCAAGACGATTTTGTCCCTTCTCCAAGCCCTTTTCAAGGCCTTTTTGCAAACCTTGTTGCAGGCCTTGTTCTAGGCCTTTTTCTAATCCCTGTTGCATTCCCTGGGCTAAACCTTTTTCTATACCCTCCTCTACTGCTTTCTTTCTATACTTCTCTAATAAGACATTCATCTTCTTTTCTCCTTCCCTATCTAGTTTACCTTCCTTTAATGAAGCTACTCTATGAGACAAAACTTCTGACTGAATTTCTTTGGGATTGGCTTCTTTAAGATCTTTAGCCAGCTTTCCTAATGCATTGTCATCTTGCCTTGCCGTATTGAAATAGAGGATATGGGAACCATCCTGAAATAAGCTACCGGACTTTCTGATAACTCTTTCGATCTGGTACAGTTGTTCTCCCTCTCCCAATACATCTTTATCTGTAATAAATATAACATAGCTTTCCGGTAATTTGGAAAACTTTTCTCCCTTCTTAAGAGTATGTGTGTCCATAAGAGCAGCATATAACGAGCTCTTTTGGGAATTGCTCCGGCGTATGCATTCTGCACTTCAATGTTATAAAGTATACCTTTATCATCAGTGCAGAGACAATCCAAGACCAAAGCTCTTCCATGTAAATTTGATAGCCTCTTTTGAAGTCTTTGTTCCTTTAATTTTAAAGAAGCTTTATCCAAAATCGTTTGTAGAATATACTCTGTACAAGCCTATTCTTCAAGAACCACCTGAATAAAGAGATCATCCATCAAAGTGAGAGAGGCAATGATTTTTTTCTTTTCTAATGCATCCATCTTTTTTCTTTTACTCTTTGCATTCGCTTCTTTGCGACCGGACTTTTTAGCATTAGTTTTAGGAGAATTTGTTTTTTCATAAGCCACCTATGGAAAAATAGAAAAAATTGGATAAAGAGTTAATAAAGATTTTTTGAATAGATAAAATAATACAAAGATATAGAAAAACAAGCTTAGATTAGGATTTAGAATATTTGAAAACACTTGAATCTTATTCCTTACTATCTTACTACCAGATTGATAAAACTCCTATACTCCACATTCGGATAATATCCGGATATTGATAATATAGAAGCGTAGTCGATTTTAGAGCAGTGCCCATTCTTCCTATACCTTTAAATAGAGACTGAGAAGCACTGCCCGGCTCCGTGCCATAGGACCATCTGAGCCCCTCGGTACTTAATAAAAGCGAGCGAAGCGATGCATGCGGCTTCTGGAAAGCGAGCAAATCGAGGAAAGCTTTGCTTATCTGACCATATCCAAAGATAGTCTTTCGGAGGGTACAGAGATTGGAAAAGCAGAGAGTTTAATCAGCTACTTTAGGGCGAATAAAGCGGGTCAAGTCTTTGAGGCAGAGCCTAAGCCGAAGCAAGACATTCATTAGTCTGTATGATGGAGTTGCCAACGATTACTTGACCGTAACGCTATACCTGAGCATGCTTTAATCCGGTTTTTGAGATAAAAAAAGAACCCCGAAGGGTTCTTTTTAAATGATTAATACCAGTATGTTCTTGTTCCATTAGAAACAGAGTGTGTACGATCTCCCTGTACAATTGAAAGCTTCTCATATCCATTGTAAAGAATCTTACCATCCTTATCTGTCAAGTAATATACATCATTACTATCCTTTAAGTTAGTCTTGTTAGCCTGAACAGAACCAGCAGTGTTAACCAATACCTGTCCTACAAGAGTTCCTGTAGGATAAGAGATGAAGTAGTTAACTCCGGTGCTTCCTGCATCTAACTTCTTAGCATTAGCAGCCTGAACTTCAATTCCACCGTAGTTAGAATCGTCGTTATTAGCCTTCAGAACAATACCATTCTTAGCATACTTCTTAATCTTAGAAACATAATCGTTTGCAGCTTCACCATTGTTGTTGAAGTACATCTCATATGTATCGTCATCGAAGTTTACCTTCTGGTATCCGGTCTTTCTAGAACCGTCCTTGCTGTAATCATCGGAGAAGTAGAATACCTTCTTAGAAATGTTAAGAGCCGCATACTGAGTACCTGTAAGCTCCTGGAATTTGTTGTCGCCTACACCGGATTTGGCAGAAAAATCTTCACGTCCGTTATAAGAGCTTACTAATCCGGAAACCATACGTCCAATCTCATCGAAGGCATATACCTTACCCTTAATCTTCTTAATCTTATCCTTAACGATCTTACCGCTGTTATCTGCATACCACCAAGAAGCGGTATCGTTCTCGAAATCATTCAAATTATAGGACTCAGCCGGAACAGCCCAAATCCACTGGTTCTTTCTAGCACCGCCATCGCCGTTTACATAAATAACGTTATCGGATACAGTTGGCTTAGAGCTGAAAGAGCTTCCGGAAAGCTTTTTCGCTGTGGACCAATCCTCAATCATACGACCCTTATCATCGAAGTAGTAGGTCTGTCCGTTGATGGTCTTCTTCTTGTCACGAGAAACCTTACCGTTGTCATCGAAGTAGAACCAAGCAGTGCTGTCCTCACCATTGTCGTTTACAGTTAACTGTACCCAACCGTGCTGAGCAGAACCGTCATCAAATCCGCCATAGTAGTACTTAGCAGTTGTCCAAGCTTCTTCTCCAACTACAAGAGTAGACTCCTCACCTAACCAACCATAAAGCATCTTACCTTCCTGGTCGAAAACATACTTCTTACCGTTGATAGTATGGATATCGGAAACAGTGAGCTTATCGTTCTTGTCTCTGTAAGCCTTACCGTCTGCACCGAAGTACATCCATCTCTTATCGTTTCCGTCATCTGTAGGCTCATCGAAGGAAACCCACTGGTTGGTAACCATAGCACCGTCGCCATTAACGAAATAGTAATCTTCGTTGTTCATTACAACTTCGTTCTTAGCCATGTTTCCATCGGATCCAAGGTAGAACCAGTAGTCTCCGGACTTTCTCCAAGCATCAGCAACAGCATTTCCCTCGTTGTCAAGGTACTGCCACTCACCTGTGGAATTGTTCCAACCTGCAGCAAAAGTTACTGCAGAAGCTCCAATAGCAAGTAAAGCTGTTGCAGATAAAGCTGCAACCAATTTTGTTTGCTTTCTCATAATTAATGCACTCTCCTTTTTCATTCATGGAAATAATAATCCAAGTTGCGTGACGATTATACCCCTTAATTCTCTTCCATTCAAGAGTTTTTCTAAAGAAAATCTGTTTTTTCTTCATTTTTTGGGTATCCCTCGTTACTTGTCCCACTATAAACTATGTTTTCCTCCTTGTCTATTACAAAGGAAAAACAAATGCTTACGAAGTTCTTAAGCTAATTCTTAATACTTTCCTAATCAATTCTTTTGTTTTGGGGTTTTTCAAGCCATTTAAAACTAGCTTTTACCGGATGAATTTATCTCAGAATATCAAAGCTCTCATTACAATGACTTACTCTCCTAGCTTAACCAGTCTCTTTTCTTCAAAGGATTTCTTCATGGCAAAGCAGATTTCCGTTGCACGGGTTCCGTCATATACGGAAAGCTTCGGCTTCTTCTTTTCGATAATGCACTGAATAAATTCCTGCATTTCTAAAAGGTACGCCTCATCAAATCTTTCCGGGAAACTTTCTACACATTCCTGTCTTACACCGTAGCGGTCATAGAGGATGGCAAGATTCTTCTCCGGCACGGGACTGATTCTGATGCTGCCTTCCGTTCCCACGATTTCTGTTTCAATATGGTAGCCATGGGCTGCGGTTCTTCCCACATGAAGCTCTGCGATGCCCCCATTTTCCAGTTGGAACAATGCCGCACCGGTTTCCGTATCGTTGCAGGATAAAAATTCCGGATGCTTAAAGTTTGCTCCCAGGGCGTAGACTTCCTTTACTTCACTTCCTAAAAACCAACGAATCAGATCCACATCATGGCTTGCCATATCGATAAAAAGGCCTCCGCTGGTAGGGGCGAACTTGATAGCCCCTTCTACAGCGGCCTCCGGATCGATGCCGGTTGCCTTTACCATATAGGGTGTGCCGATAGCTCCCTCTTCAATCTTTTTCTTTGCATAGCTGTAGGAGGGATCAAAACGACGCATAAAGCCTAAGAAGAATACCTGGTCAGGATGGGCTTCCACAGCCTTTTCCGCCTTTTTGCATTCTTCCACATCCACCCCAAGAGGTTTTTCCGTAAAGACATGAAGTCCTTTAGCCAAGGCTTTTTCAATCTGGTCACAGTGGCAGGGACTGGAGCTTACGATAGCCACCGCATCTAAATCTGCCTTGTCCAGCATCTCTTCATAGGAAGTAAAAGTTTCTAAAACCTTCAGTTCTTCCTTTGCGTACTGTAATTCCGCTTCAATAATGGAGCAGGCAGCCACCAGCTTAGCTCCGGGAATTTTAAAGGCTATGTTTCTTGCGTGTACCTTTCCTAAGCGTCCCAGTCCTACGATGCCCACTTTAATCTCGCTCATATTTTTCTCCTATTGTTGTACGTTTTCTATTTGTATTGTTTCCATAAAAAAATCACGGACTTGTTCACTAACAGTGGAGTTATTCTTGCCCACATTTTTTAGGAACAAATCCGCTTTAGATTCATTTTTCAGCTATTCAATTTTCGATGGAATAGACCTGCTGGAAATTTGTCTTATTTCTTTTTCTTCTGCATTCTCTCTCTTGTCACATCCAGAAGTACGGCTCCGATGATTACCAGACCAAGCACCAGGTTCTGCCAAGCGGAGGGTACGGAAAGAAGGGTGAATCCGTTTCTGAGTACCGCAATGATTAATGCGCCCAGCATGGTTCCTACCATGGTTCCCTTTCCTCCCATGAAGGATGCTCCACCGATAATGCAGGCTGCGATGGCGTCTGTATCGTAAGGCTGGATAGCATTTGCACCGTTAGAGATTCCGGAACGGCCGATGGAAACGATTCCCGCAAAGCCTGCCATAAAGCCGGAAAGCACATAGCAGAAGGTTAATACATTGTCCGCATTGATTCCGGAAAGACGGGTAGCCTCCATATTTCCTCCGGCACAGTAGATGGAACGACCTAGGGCAGTTTTTGTCAGAAGGATATGCATAAGAATGTAAATCAAAATAACCACTACGAAGCTGATGGGGAATCCCCCTAAGATGGTGGCACTTCCCAGTACCATGATGCCTTCTGCTCCGGTGTTGGAGAAGCTGATCATCTGAGAGGAAGTGATAATTAAAGCTGCTCCCCAAAGCACGTTCTTCATACCCAGAGTGGATACGAAGGGGTGAGGCAGGTGAAGACGGGTAAGAAGAAGACCGTTAATCAGTCCCACAACACCGCCTACTACTAACACAGCCAAGAACAAGAATACCGGATTGGTCACTCCCATTCTTACCATAGCTCCTGCCACACAAGCTCCAAAGGTTGCCGTTGCTCCTACGGAAAGGTCGATTCCTGCAGTAATCAGGGTAAGCAGCATTCCGGTGGAAAGCAGGGCATTAAAGGAGGTCTGCTTTAAGATGGACATCAAATTCGCCTTATCCAAGAAGTTGGGAGAAGCCAATGCCAATGCGATACACAGAATAATCAGTGCCGCAAATGTTCCAATATAATTACTTAAATTTCCTAATTTTGATTTTTGCATCTTATACCTCCCAAGCTGCTTTCATCACGGATTCCTGATTGAAAGCATCTCTACTTCTTGACATTTCTCCGGTGATTCTTCCTTCGCGCATTACCAGTACCCTGTCACTCATTCCCAGGATTTCCGGCATTTCGGAAGACACCATGATGACACATTTTCCCTCTTTTACCAAACGGTTAATCACCTGATACACCTCAACCTTGGCTCCTACGTCGATTCCTCTGGTAGGTTCATCCAAGATATAGATGTCCGCATTGGTATTTAACCACTTTCCGATAACCACCTTCTGCTGGTTTCCGCCGGAAAGCTGTCCTACTCTTTCTTCCTGGCTCGGACACTTAATGCTTAGCTCGTTAATTCTGCCCTCACCCATGCTATCCATATCTTTCTGACTTAAGAACAAGCCCTTCTGATAGCCCTTTAAATTCGCTAAAATCAGATTGTTTTGGATGGACTCATTTAAAATCAGTCCCTGTCCCTTCCGGTCCTCGGTCAGGAAAGCAATTTTTGCACGGATGGCATCCTTTGGATTCTTAATATCCACCTTTTCCCCACGGATATAGATTTCTCCTCCGTCAATGGGGTCTGCTCCAAAGATGGCTCTCATGGTTTCTGTTCTTCCCGCACCTACCAGTCCGGAAAATCCTAAAACCTCTCCGCCATAAGCCTTAAAGGATACATTGTGGAGCACGCCCTTACGATGAAGATTCTTTACTTCCAACAAGGGTTGCTCTGAACGTACACCGACTTCCTTAGGGAACTGGTTGTCCAAAGAGCGTCCTACCATGGCCTTAATCAGGCTGTCATTGTCCCAATCCGCCACATCCTTGGTATCAATGTATTCTCCGTCACGGATAACGGTAATACGGTCACAGAGTTGGAACAGCTCCTCCAGCTTATGGGACACGAAGATGATTCCGATTCCCTGCTCTCGTAAGTCTCTACAGATTTTTAAAAGCTCTTCTACCTCTTTTTCCGATAAGGAGGAGGTAGGCTCATCCATGATGATGCACTTGGCATTGGCCAGAAGCGCCTTGGAGATTTCAATCATCTGTTGAACGCCCATGCCGTAGTGTCCTGCCGGCTTCCGTACATCCACATCCAAGCCCAACTTCTTCATCATATCCTGGGCAATCTGGTGCATTTTCCCATAGTCCAGTAAAGGCCCTTTACGAATCCACTTGTTGATAAACATGTTGTCGGTTACCGAAAGCAGCTTTTCAATATTCAGTTCTTGGTATACGCAGGATATTCCTGCAGAAATGGCCTGCTGAGGAGTTTTAAATTGTCTCTCCTGTCCTTCTACGATGATCTGTCCTTCATCCGGATGGTATACTCCAGTTAATACTTTAATCAGCGTAGACTTTCCTGCTCCGTTTTCTCCGATCAATCCTAAAATCTCGCCTTTTCGTACATCTAACTGCATCTTGCTTAAAGCAACCACACCGGGGAAGGTCTTTCGCACATCTTTCAGTTGTACAATACTTTCCTTCATGCTTTCCCCTTTATTTTACTCTCCTGTATAGTGCCTGTTATGATTTTCACAAAATTTGCTTTTGAAAAAAATTTCTTTCTTATTTTCTTTCAAGAAAAGGGATGTTTTCTTATGAAGAGAAACATCCCTTTGCTGTATCCAGCTTCATTACGTTTTACCTGAAAAGTTCCTAGACTTTCCGGCATATTCGGTTTTCAAACCTCTGATTACTTTCCTAAGTAAGAGTTCAGGTCATCCAATCTCTTCTGTGCATTTTCCTTTGTGATGATGGATACACCGGAGTTGATGAACTCTGGAAGCTCTGTTCCGTTTAACTTTGCTACAGTTGCCGCTACAGACTTGTATCCCATGTCATAAGCTTCCTGTGCAACGGACATAGACTCTGAGCCTTCAAGAATTGCTTCACAAGCAGACTTGATTCCGTCGAAGCCTAAGAAGATAGTATTCTTATAAGCCTCATTTCCCTTTGCCGCTCTTGCAGCTGCGATAGCAAGGTCATCATTGTGGCAAGCGATGATAGCGATTCCTTCCGGGTGATTCTGCATGATAGCTTCCATAGAAGTTACAGCCTTATCTGCTACTGCGTCAGCATACTGGATCTCCTTCTCCAAGAACTCTCCGCCTGCTTCATTGATACCCTCCTGGTATCCCTTCAGTCTTGCAGTTGCTGTTCCGTCTCCCTGTACTCCGGAAATGGAGATAGCCTTAATCTCTGTCCAGCCTCTCTTCTTAGCTTCCTCAACAGCAGCCTTTCCGCCTTCTTTTGCCGCAGTGTCGTTAGAAGTTCCTACGAAGGATAAAACTTCCTTAGCATCGATATTGGTATCTACGGCTACGATTGGCTTGGTCTGTCCTGCAATAAGAGTCTTAACCAGGTCAGCCTGTAATGGAGCAATAACATATCCGTCATAGCTTCCGGAGTTTAAGTCGGTCTCGATCATGTTCTGCTGCTCGTCATAAGCAGTCTCGGAGCTTGCACCCTTAACCTCAACCTTAACATTTGGGTGATCCTTCTCAAATGCCTTTGCTCCTGATACCACATAGCTCCAGTACTCGGAGGAGGTGGTCTTTAAGATTACGTCAATCTTGTAATCTCCTTCGAAGCTTGCGCCAGCCAATGGATCCTCGGAAGAATCGGACTTAGCCTCAGCCTTCTCCTCGGTCTTACCCTCCTTAGCTTCCTCGGACTTAGCCTCTCCGGACTTGCCTTCCTCGGACTTTGCCTCGGTTCCTGCGTTTTCTGTCTTGGTCTCAGTCTTGTCACATCCTGTAAGAGCGAAGGAAAGAGCAGATGCTGCCATTAAAACTACAAGTGCTTTTTTAAACATTTTGATTACCTCTCTTATAAAATGGATTTTGTTCCTCTTGGAACGGGTTAATTTATCGATCAAGAACTTTTCTCTTCTATATAGAAGAATTCCGCTCTTAGATTTCACTAAGCTGTACAGGGCGCTTCTCTAACAGAGACTTTCTTGCTGCCATAGCCACGCGTACGGATTCCAAACCGTCCTTACCACCTACAGGTACTTCCTTGCCCTCCAATACTGCATCTACGAAGTCCTCCATTTCCGCAATAAAGGCATCGTTATATCTCTCTAAGAAGAACCATGTGGGCTTTGCTCCCTCCACACCGGATGCAGTGCTGATATAAGCTTCATTTTCCAGGTTGTTGTTGTCCTGTACACAGCCCTTTTCGCAATGTACTTCCACTCTCTGGTCATAACCGTAGGGAGCCTGACGACAGTTGTCGATGACGCCGATGGCACCGTTGGCAAACTTCAAAGTTACGATAGCGGTATCCACATCGTCATACTTTGCAAAGTCAGGATTTACCAGGCAAGCGCCTACTGTGTTTACCTCGGTAATATCGGATCCTGCAAGGTAACGAACCATGTCAAAGTCGTGAATCATCATATCCATAAAGATTCCGCCGGATACTGCCACATAAGACATGGGAGGTGCTTCAGGGTCTCTGGAGCAAACCTTTACTACATAAGGCTTTCCTAACTGGCCGGATGCCACCACATCTCTTACCTTCTTGTGAGAACGATCGAAACGACGAACGAATCCAAGCTGTAACTTTACTCCTGCTTTTTCTACTTCCGCCAAAGCTTCCTTAATCTTATCCAAGTCGGTGTGGATTGGCTTCTCACAGAAAATCTGCTTTCCTGCTTTTGCGGACCGGATAATGAAATCTGCGTGGGTGTCTGTGGAAGAACAAATCAAAACTGCCTCTACTTCTTTGTTCTCAAAAACATCCTTAGGATCCTTGCTGCAATTTGTGATGCCGATGCCCTTAGCCCAGGCTTCCATCTCTTCATTTAAGAAGGGGTCTACTGCCACAATGATTTCTGCGTTAGGAAGACTGTTTTGGATGTTCATGGCATGAAGCTTTCCGATTCTGCCCATTCCCAGAAGTCCCATTTTAACTGTTTTTCCCATAATTCCTCCTTTTGTATTTTTACTCCGCTATCCTTCTTCGGAGCTTTTTACTTCTTATGTTTTGCTTATTCAGCGATGTTCTCTAGTTTTTTCTCGGCTTATAGTCCTGTCTTCTCGTGAATGTACTTTCTAGCCTTGATGGCGTACTCCAGGGGATTTGCCTTTGCAGGATCCTGCTCAGCCTCCACCAATACCCAGCCTTCATAGCCGGATTCTTCAATAATCTTGAACAATGGAGCAAAGTCCACATCTCCGTCACCGGGAACAGTAAAGCATCCTTCTCTTACGCTCTTTAAGAAGCTCCAATGATTCTTTCTGGACTCCTCTACCACAGCCTTTCTTAGATCCTTTAAGTGGATGTGGCGAACTCTGGAGATATACTTCTTCAAAACCTTCTCAGGATTAATTCCCGCAAAGGAGCAATGTCCGCTGTCGAAAAGCAGGAATACATACTCGGGATCCACTTCCGCCATAAAGCGGTCGATTTCTTCCTCGGTCTGTACTACGGTTCCCATGTGGTGGTGGAAGGTAAGAATCATCCCCTCTTCCTTGGCAATCTTACCCAGCTTGTTTAAGCCCTCGGTAAGCTTCTTCCACTCCTCGTCATTCATCACATACTTGCCTTCCAAAATAGGCTGATCCAGCTTTCCCTGGGTGCTGTAGCTTTGCTCGGAAACACCGATTCTCTTTGCGCCAACAGCCTTCAAGAATGCCAGCTCCTTACGGAAAGCCTCTTCTGTCTCCTCGTAGGGCTTGGAAATCAGGAAGGAAGAAAACCAACGGTTACAGATGGTTAAGCCTCTTAAGTCCAAAGCCTTCTTCAACTCTACAGGATCAGTGGGATAGTGGCTTCCTACCTCTGTTCCGGAAAATCCTGCCAAAGCCATTTCGGAAACGGTCTGCTGAAAGGTATTTTCCTTTCCCAAATCCGGCATATCATCATTGGTCCAACCAATGGGGGCAATGCCCAGAGAAATTTTTTCCTTGTTTAACATAGTTTGCTCCTTTTTCTCAACTCTCGCAGCAATGCTGCTTTTATTTTCTACAAGAGGATGAGCTTCTGTTTCCTTCCTCTTGCTTAAAACTTTGCATCATGTAACCAGGTGTAGCGCTCGTCTTCGCAACGGTCGGTCTGGTTCCAGGGCTTTCCGGGCAAATGCCGAATCATCCAGCAGGTGTACATCAGAAATCCCGGTGCCACCGCCTGAGGATGTAAGCATCCTCCGGGAATTGCAGAGAAGCTTCCGTCAACGGACTTGAAAACCTCATCTCCCACAAAACTGGCGCCAAAGCCCTCCGGTCTGTCAAACTTGAAGTAATAGCACTCCGGCTGATCGTGTCTATGGGGCAGGTAGCCGGACCAGTTTCCTCTATCATTTAAGACCTCTCCCAAAACCATGTTGGAAAGGGGGGCAATTTCATGGTCGAAAATAGTGTTTACCTGACGGTTGGCCACATTTCCAAACTTTCCCTTTGCGCCGGAGTAAATCCAGGGCGCATCCTTTGGCTCATAAAACTCTGTGGGAAAATCCTTTTCATTTTCCGTACACTGTACAAGAATTTCACTGTCTTCCAAAGCCTGAATCAAAACTTCTTTTCCCTTGGAAAGATGTACTGCATAGGGTCCTTCTGTAAAGACATCCTTACGGCTTCCTTCTTTTTCCGTTCCTTCATAGACAAACTTGATTTTTCCGGAGAGAAGCAATACGGCAAACTCTTCCTTTTCCTTGGAAAAACGTCTTTCCTCTCCCTTTTTCATCCGATATACCCGGATGTCCATCAGCATATCCCGGTATTCATTTTCATAGGTGCAAAGAATCTGCTCACCCTCTGCATTGAACTCCGGATATCCAAATACTTTTTTCTCCATATTTCCTGACTTTCTCTAGTACTTTCTAGCCTCTTCTCTGTGACGAATCACTTCTTCGTAAGCTTCCTTAACAGATGCCTTCTCGGAAACCGCAGCCATTCCCACATCCCACCAAGCTTCATAGCCGTTGGTCATGGTCTTGGGAATTACCTTTAAGTCAAAGAGACAAGTTCTATCCTGCTTCTTCGCATCCTCTAAGGCTTCTTCCAATTCCTTCACAGTCTTACAGGTATAGGTCTTTAAGCCGTAGCCCTCTCCCACCTTGGCATAGTCCACAAGAATCAGCTCACCCTCAGGCTTCTGTCCTGTGGTATAGCGGAACTCTGTGGCAATACTGCCTACGCCGTGGGTCATCTCCAGATTGTTGATGCAACCGAAGCCGCAGTTGTCAAAGACAAGGATGTTTACCTTCTTCTTTTCCTGCACGATGGTCATAATCTCGGAGTGAAGCATCTGGAAGGATCCGTCTCCCAGCACTGCATAAACTTCCTTCTCCGGCTCTGCCATCTTTACCCCAAGGGTTGCCGCTACTTCGTAGCCCATGCAGGAGTAGCCGTACTCTGCGTGATAAGCATAGCGGGAATCTGTTGTCCAAAGCCTCTGCATACAGCTGGGAAGGGAGCCTCCTGCTGTGATTACGATACCGTCTGCAGGCATCTTTCTCCGAAGAGCGGCGATTGCTGCGGTCTGGGTAAGATAGCCTTTCGTCTTTTCCACAAACTCCGGAATGGTTCTTGGGTCTCTTTCCTCAATCAAAGGCTCGAATCCCTCCTCCTTGTAGGCATATTCAGCCAAACGATTATATTCCTTATCCCATTCCGCCTTACAGCTTTCGATTTCTCCCTTGTAAGCGGAACGATAATTCTTTTCTCTTAATGCCTTAGCCAGTTCTTCCAAAGTAGCCTTGGCATCTCCCACCGCCTTAATAGCATCCATCTTGTAGGCATGGTAGCGGTTGTTGTTAATGGTGAGAACCTGCACACCCTCTTCTCTAAAGAGCCACTTGGATCCGGTGGTAAAGTCGGAAAGACGAGAGCCGATAGCCAGCACCGTATCCGCTTCTTTAGCAATACGATTTGCCGCCAGGGTTCCGGTAATACCGATTCCTCCTAAGCAGTAAGGATCAGAGGACTTACAAGCACTCTTTCCGGCCTGTGTCTCTCCGAAAGGAATATTGAATTCCTTACAGAAGGCCTCCACAGCCTCCCCGGCCTCACTGTATTTTACTCCTCCACCTACAACGATAAGAGGTTTCTTGCTCTTAGAAAGGGCATCTGCCAAATCCTGCACTTCTTCCTTCGCAGCAGATACTCTGCTGATTCTGTGTACTCTCTTTTGGAAGAAATATTCCGGATAGTCGTAGGCTTCTCCTTCCACATCCTGGCAGAGACCGATAGCCACCGCTCCGCATTCGGAAGGATCGGTAAGAACTCTCATGGCCTGAATCAGGGCAGACATAATCATTTCCGGTCTGGTAATTCTGTCCCAGTATTTGCAAAGTGGCTTAAATGCGTCATTGGTGGTTACCGCAAGACTGCCTAAGTTCTCCAGCTGCTGTAAAACCGGATCCGGCTGTCTGGAAGCGAAGGTATCCGCCGGGAAAAGTAACAATGGAATATTGTTCACTGTTGCTGTAGCTGCTGCCACCAGCATATTTGCAGAACCGGGACCTACTGAAGAAGTGCAGGGAATAATCTTTCTCCGATTATGCTGCTTAGCAAAGGCGATAGCCGCATGGCACATTCCCTGCTCATTTCTTCCCTGCATTACATGGAGACTTCCGGGATTCTCGTCCAAAGCCTGACCGATTCCTAAGGCAATGCCGTGACCGAAGATGGTGAAAAAGCCCTCTACAAACTTGGTCTCTTTTCCGTCAAAACACACATACTGCTGATCCAAAAACTTTACAATGGCCTGGGCCACTGTTAAACGAATTGTCTTCTCCATTTTCCACTCCTATACTCTGGCAATCATCTCTCCATACTGTTCTTTTTCTTCCTTAATGAAGGCCTGAAGCTCTTCTGTTGTGGGAAGGTCTACGGAACAGTTGTTGGAGCGAACCATCATTGCCGCCTCTGCAGAACCGTTTTCCAAACAAACAATCATCTCTTCTCCCTTAAATAAAGAAGATAAAAATGCTGCATTGTAGCCGTCTCCACCGCCGAAGCCCTTTCTGGCCTCTACCGGGAATGGCTTAATGCTGTAGGCCTTTCCGTCCTTGGTATAGGCTGTGGAGCCCTTCATACCATGTTTAATCACCAAAATCGTGGCGTTTTGAGAGAACCAGTACTTTGCACTTTCCTCATCACTCATGCCCTTTTGGATAAACTGCTCTGTTAAGTCAAATTCCTCTCTGGAGCCGATAATCAAATCCGCTTCCTTCGCTACCTGTGCGTAGTAAATGCCGATTTCGTCCCGGTTTTTCCAGTTATAAGCACGATAGTCGATATCGAAAATAAGCTTTACGCCATTTTTCTTTGCCAGCATTACAGCCTTTAAGGCTGCCTCTCTGGAGGGGCTCTCCGCCAGTGCTGTTCCGGATATCAAAATAGCCTTTGCCTTCTTGATATATTCCTCATCAATATGCTCTACGGAAAGAGATAAGTCCGCCGCCTGATTTCTATACATCAGGATGGAACTTTCCGACTTGGAACGCATCTCGGTAAAGGTAAGCCCCAGCTTCTCTCCGTGCTGTGCCCGAACAATGTGACTGGTATCCACCCCTTTTTCGGAAAGGAAGTTAATCACAAAGTCTCCAAACTGGTCATCGGATACACAGGAGAAAAAACCTGCCTTTAAGCCATGCTTCTGTACTCCCAAAGCGGAGTTTGCAGGACTGCCTCCCACAAACATTTCAAAGAAATGCACCTGTTCCAAGGGCTTAAACTCTTCTTTTACTTCCTTGGAATAAGCCGGATTAAAATCAATGGCTACTCTTCCTAAAAAGATAATATCCAATTCTTTACTCTGATCTAATGAAAACAGTTCCATTTTTTCTCCTCCGAAAATCCTATTCTTTTCCCGCAAACACCAGGATATGATGTTTTGCCGTCTTTTCTACTTCCTCAACCGCTCTTTTACTCATCTTATAGAAGTCTCCCTTGGGATTCTCCTCACAATATTCTTTACAAGCCTTTACCACTGCCGCAGCCAGTGCTGTTGCAATGTTGATTTTCTGAATTCCCAGGTGACTGGCTCTTTGGAAATCTTCATCAGAAATTCCGGAACCTCCGTGAAGCACCAAAAATTGTTCCAGTAAGGCCTGATGAATTTCTTCCAATATATCAAAGCGAAGCTTTGGTTCTCCGTTGTAATTACCGTGCTTATTTCCTATAGCAATGGCTAAAGCGGTAACCCCGGTCTCCTGACAGAAACGAAGAGCATCTTCCTTCTTGGTATAGGCCACGCCATGGTCCACACCGCCGCCTTCTCCCTTCCCTACAAGACCCAGCTCCGCTTCCACATCCGCATCGTAGCTTTTCGCCATTTCCATTACTTTCTTGGTGTTCGCAATATTTTCCTCTATCGGAAGGAGGGAGCCATCATACATTACTGAGCTAAATCCCATCTGAAGAGCCTTCTGAATGGTTTCAAAGGTCAAGCCGTGATCTAAATGCACCGCAATGTCTACGGAAGAATTCCTTGCCGCGGATAACATCATAGCTCCCATCAGTTCCAAGGGAGCAGTTCCGAATCTTGCCTCGGCCAGCTGTAAAATCACAGGAATCTTTAGTTCCTCAACAGCGGCCATAACTCCCATCAGACTTTCCATACTGTAAACACTCAGGGAGGCACAGGCTCTGTTCTCTTTTCTTGCATTTTCCAGCAACTTACTCATCTTTACCAGTGGCATTTGATCTTCCCCCTTAACTATCTAATACTTTCTCATTAATTATGAAAAATATTATCAATTCATTGCTTTTATGTCAATACAATTTGCAAATTATGGTTAATTTCTACCTATTCATGGGTAAGTTTTTGTAAAATTCAACAGATAAGCTTTGGGGATTTCATAAAATTTATAAGTTAACATAAAAAGGAACTTACTCATCCTGTTTTTTTAAGTAAAAAGCAGAATGAAAAGTCCCTTTTGGATAAAATCTAATTAATAAAGAAGCTTCACATGATTTTTCCCCAGCATCTCCACATAATCCTCCGGTGGACAGGTATCTGTAATCAGACAGTCAAAGTCCTGAAAATCTCCAAAGGTATAAAGAGCTGTTTTCCCGAATTTCGAATGATCCACCATCAGATTCTTGATTCTGGAGCGTTCCAAAACCTCTTTTTTAATGTTGTATTCATAGGCGGAGGCGTTTGTCATGCCCTTCTGCAAAGACACTCCGGTAGCAGCCATAAAAGCCTGATCGATATTGTAAATCCGAAGCTGTTCCACCGTTTCCAAGCCCACAAAGGACATGGTTTCCCGTCTAAGGCTCCCCGGCAGCATTAGGAGCTGTAGCCCGGGATAATCCTTCGCCATGTAAGCCACTCTCAAGCTGTTGGTGATAATCATGCAGGAAACATGACCAATGTACTTTACCAGATTCACACAGGAGCTTCCGGTATCGATAAAGATGGTATCTCCCTCCTTCACCAGTTCCCCGGCCAATTTACAAATCTTTTCTTTCTCTTCCTTATGGCTTATATTTCTTTCGGAAAATGCGGACAGCTCCACCTGTTTCCCGGCATTTTCCTTAGCTTTTACTCCGCCATAAACCTTTTTTATATTTCCTCTTAATAGTAATTCTTCAATGTCTCTTCGTACTGTATTTTTGGAAATTTGGTATTTTTCGCAAAGTTCATCTAAGCTGCTGTCCTTCTGCGACAAAATATATTCTTCCATATCATCCAAACGTTTATCCCTCATGCTTTTCCTCCATCTCGACCTTTCTCCTCTTCATTCCCCTTATTATACATATTCCCTCTTCTCTTTCATACATTTTTTGATAAATTTCAAGTTACTCCTTGACATATACCATAGATATGCTAATATTATACTCAACATTTACCCATTTTTCAAGAATGTTTACAAAGGAGGAGTAACATGGGAGTAAAAAGAATGAACTATTGCATCAACGGTGAGTGGGTTCCCTCTAAGACGGATAAATATATGCCTATTACGGATTCCAGCACCGGCGAAGTGATTGCTGAGGTACCAAGCTGTACTAAGGAAGAGGTTTTGGCTGCAATTGCCTCTGCCCAGGAAGCTTTTCCTGCTTGGAGCGCATTGTCTATTTCCAAGAGAACCCAGTATATGTTTACTTGGAGAGATGTTCTGATTAAGCATAAGGAGGAGTTATCTCAGCTTTGTGCCAAGGAGCTTGGAAAGACCATCGGTGAGGCAAGAGGAGATGTACAGAAGGCTATTGAGCCTACAGAGCTGGCTTGTGCCATTCCTGATCTTCTTCAGGGCGAAACCTCTATGAATGTAACCACCGGATATGACACCGCTACTTACAAAGCACCTCTTGGTGTAGTTGCCGGCATTGTTCCCATGAACTTCCCTGCTATGATTCCTTGGGGTTGGATGGTTCCTGTGGCTATTGCTACCGGAAATACCGTTGTATTGAAAGCTAACAGCCAGACTCCCCTTACTTCCATGAGAATGTTGGAGCTTTTCTACGAAGAAGCACATTTCCCAAAGGGTGTTGTAAACCTGGTAACATGCGGAAGACAAGAAGCGGATATCCTTTTAAAGGATGAGCGTATTAAGGCCGTTACCTTCGTAGGAACCACTAAGGTTGGTAAGGAAGTATATTCTGTTGCTGCAGCTCACGGAAAGCGTGTTCAGTCCCAGACAGAGGCAAAGAACCATGCTCTTCTCTTAGAGGATGCCGATTTAGAGAGTGCAACCAATGCAATTGTCAACTCTACCTACGGATGTGCGGGAATGCGTTGTATGGCTCTTCCTGTAATTGTAGTTCAGGATAGCATTGCCGATAAGTTTGTAGCTCTCTTAAAGCAGAAAGCACAGGCTATGAAGATTGGTGCCGCTTATGATGAGGATACCAAGTTAGGACCTGTTGTTTCCGCGAAGCATAAGGAAAGCGTACTGAACTGGATTCAGAAGGGTATTGATGAAGGTGCTGAGCTTGTATTGGATGGTAGAGATGTGAAGGTTCCCGGCTTAGAGAACGGATTCTTCGTTGGACCAACCATCTTCGACCATGTTACTAAGGATATGAGCATCGGTGATTGCGAAATCTTTGGACCGGTTACTTGTATCAAGAGAGTGAAGAACTATGAAGAGGGTATCGCTATCATGAATGCAAACCCCTTCGCTAACGGTTCTGCAATCTTCACCCAGAGCGGATACTATGCAAGACGCTTTGCTATGGAAACTGATGGAGGAATGGTAGGAATCAATGTAGGAATTCCTGTTCCAACAGCTTACTTCCCATTCTCCGGAAACAAGGATTCCTTCTTTGGAGACCTTCACGTTCTTGGAAGAGACGGCGTTCGCTTCTTTACCAGAGCAAAGACTGTAACCACACACTGGTTCGATGAGAAGTCCGCTCACAGAGAAGTAAGAACATGGGAAGGAAGTACTGATGTTTAATCCGGATTCGGAATTGAAGATCCTAAAATAACCTATATAATCTTAAACAGCAAAAAGCTTGTATACGATTTTAAAAAGGTTTTCTACGCAGTATAGATCTGAAAATGGGGCACGCTCTCGCTAGCTTCGCCACGTAAGGGATACTAAGCGAAAAACTTCCTTACAGTCGTTTTTCGCAAGTACCCACGGGCTCAGACTACCCCCTTTCAGACCTATACTGCCAGAAAACCATCGCAAATCTCTTCATGTTATGCAAGCTTTTTGGTGACATAAAAGAGTTTGTAAAATAATTAAGCTTTTGTCT
>ERZ773045.558-NODE-558-length-18572-cov-55.603283_pt1 | contig 18572 bp, 13 predicted proteins | sample MGYA00580635_ERZ773045 | MGnify/ENA primary metagenome ERZ773045 (study PRJEB29015, sample SAMEA2738115) | human oral metagenome | biome: human oral; feature: human-associated habitat; material: saliva | place: China | collected 2261 ...
GTAGCCTGCGCGGTATGCGCCTGGGTTCCCAGTCGATGGAAACCGAATCGAACGTACAGCCCGCGCCCCGCCAGCGCGTCGAATACCGTACCGCAGACGGTGACCGCGTTTTCGTGACCTTCGCGGCAGAAGCAGAAATCCCCTCGGTATGGACCGCAAAGTCCGGTAAGGAAGCATACCTCGTCAACGGCGACTCCACCGCAGACGCCGAAGAAGAGAAGCCCGCACGTACCCACTGGGATATGCTCATGGAACGCCGCAGCATCGAAGAGCTGGAAAAGACTCTGGAAGACCGCCTGGAATACTACCGCAAGCACTACGCGCTCTAAAAGCACCGTAGACATGCCGTAGAAACGCTGTAGAAGCCCGCTAAGCGCCGCTTGTGCTCTTAGCGGGCTTTCCTTCGTTTGGTGCTGGCTTTTCTCGGTACGTGAGCCAGGGTCGGTACATGAGCCAGAAAAGGGCGCTACAGAAAGCACGAAAGACCGGGGCGGATACGCTATGTATCCACCCCGGTCTTTCGTTTAGATCAGGTGCGAGAAGCACCTTAGCAAGAAGTCTTACTTGCCCAGAGCCTTCTTCAGCTTCTGAACGCGGTTAGCCATACCCCAGCGGGTCACCTTAGACATGGAGTCAAAGATAATGTTGCCGTCCATCTTCGAAGCGCCAATCTCACGCTCAACGAAGGTAATCGGAACCTCAACAATGTTCAGGCCAGCCTGCTCAGAACGCCACGCCAGATCAACCTGGAACACGTAACCCTTCGAGTCGATACCATCAAGGTTCAGGCGCTGCAGGGCGTCACGGCGGTACGCACGGAAACCAGCGGTAATGTCCTTGATGGAGGTGCCCAGAATCAGGCGGGTGTACAGGTTAGCGCCGCGAGAGAGAATCTGACGGTGAGCCGGCCAGTTCTTGGTCTTGCCGCCGGGAACGTAACGCGAACCAATAGCCAAGTCAGCGCCCGCCTCCACAGCACGAACCAGAGAAGGAAGCTGCTCAGGCTGGTGCGAGCAGTCAGCGTCCATCTCAATCAGAACGTCGTAGCCTGCCTCAAGGCCCCAATCGAAGCCAGCGAGGTATGCGCCACCCAGACCGTCCTTAACGGTGCGGTGCAGAACGTGAATCTGGGGATCCTTAGCCGACAGCTCATCAGCAATCTGGCCGGTGCCGTCGGGGCTGTTATCATCCACCACGAGAATGTCCACCTCGGGAGCTGCCTTGCGAAGACGCTCTACCACGATGGGCAGGTTCTCCTTCTCGTTATACGTCGGGATGACAGTTAGAACGCGCATATTACTCCCTCACAGGTGTATATAAAACAGGCAGTGTAGGTATCCAGTATACCGGGTAAACGTGTGGGCAACTGAACCATCGGGGGCTTCTACCGCCCCTAAACAGCCTAAAAAGGTTGTTGACAAGCTAAAAAATTAGTTACTTTCAGTGTAAATAGATTCCAAAACGGGCAGAGGCGAATCCTCCTCCAGCGCCGGAAGCAACGGAATGCGAGCGCGGGGGTCAGTGCTCCAGGATGCTACGCGGGAGTCGGGTGCTTGGACCATGAGGGCTTCGACGCGCCACTGTGCCACGTATGCGGGGGTGTCGGGGGTTAGCTGGCCGGTGAAGGGGTTTTCTTCGTGTGCTAGGCGGTAGACGCCGCGGGTGAGGGCGGCGAAGGCGCTGCGTGCGGAGATGCCGTGTTCGTCGTTGACGAGTTCGCGGATGAGGGACCAGGCGCCCGGCGCATACAGCTGAGTATCGGAACCCAGGGCGATGGAGGTGCCGGTTGCGTTTGCGCGGCGTGCTACGGAGGCTACCGACTCGCGTGCTTCTCCCCCGGCGTGTGCGAGGAGTGCTTGGATGGTGTCGTTGGCTTCTTCGTCTTCTTCGGGTTCGCAGACGCTCAGGCCCAGGTTGATGCGTGCTTCTGCCAGTTTGGTGAGGTATTCGTCGGTGATGGGGTCCTGCGGGGTGCTGATTGCGGCGTCGAGGCGGATGGACAGCCAGGGGTGGTTTTCGCGTACGGCGAGCGCGGCGTCGGCTGCGGGGGTGAAACCGGTGGATGCGTCGATGGAGAGCAGGAGTGCGGCGTCTTCGGCTACCTGTGCTGCTGCGGGGGCTTCGGTGGGTGCGACGAAGATGCCGACCAGCTGCAGGCCCTTGACGGCGCGTTCGCCTTCGGTGAGGGGGCGTAGTGCCTTGATGGCGCTGATCAGTTCGTCGGTATCTACGCCGGTGGCGTTGAGGATGAGGCGGATGTCGGGGGTGCCGTGTTCGGCGGTGTAGTAGCTGAGTGCGGAGACGAGGTCGGGTACGTCTTCCATGCCGGCGAGGAGGGTGTGCGTGTGGTAGCCGGCTGCACGGTATGCCTGCAGGTAGTCGAGGATTTCGGGTGCTTCTTTGCCTGCGACCGGTGCCAGTGCGCGCGCAAAGGCGGGGGTGAGCAGGGCGCCTTCGAGTTCGGTGATGGTGGCTGATTCGTCGGCAATTGAACGCGCGCCTGAATCGGAACCAACCCAGCGGACCGTACCGTCCTCGACCAGCATTGCGGTTGCGTACGGGTCGACCGGGCTGTACACGCTACCATCTACAAAAATACGGGTAGACATTAGAATCCTTTCACCTTTGAGGCGCGCCGAGGCGCATGAGGGCGGGCACTTCAGTCGTGTCCGCGTAGCTGAGCTGAGCGTCTTACTTGAGTATAGAAGCACCCCCGCTACCTGCGGTAGTTCGTGCGTCCTTAGATGACGTGCCTTAGACGACATGCCTCAGATGAGGCGGGATGAGGCGGAACGGTGCGCGGTGGCGGGGGCCCGAACCGGTCGGGCATGGCGTTGCACTATATACGACGTAGCACGGTGTAGCACCATGCACGGTGTCGCACTAAGGCGCCGGTTAGACGTCCAGCGCGACCACGCCGCGGCGGACCGCCTCAATCGCCTCTTCACAGCGGGCGCGAATGACCGGGTCCAGCGAGCGGATGTGCGCAATCTGATCCAGGGCGTCCAGTACCTGCTTTGCCCAGCGCACGAAGTCGCCGGCGGCAAGACCGGTGTCCTCGATTGCCTTTGCGAGGTGCGCGCCGTTCGCCCAGGCGTACATGGGTTCGACCAGGCCGAAGTCGCATGCCGGGGTCGGGTTGACCTTGAACTGTTCTTCGGCTGCGTTCAGATCGGCGAGGCGCTGCGTAATCGTCGCAATGGGTGCGCGCAGGGACGGGTGCGGGTAGTGAGCCAGGTATTCCACCGCGTCGCGCTTACCCTGGTAGGTCAGTGCGGCGACGGTTGCCGCGATGGCGGCGGGCTCCAGTCCATCGAGGAAGTGCGCGTCCAGGCACAGGGCGGTCAGCAGGTCGCGCTCGCCGTAGATGCGGCGCAGAGCCTGGCCGCCGGTGGTGAGTAACAATTCGCCGTCTTCGCTGCGTTCGACGTAGCCGTAGCTTTCCAGCAGGCGTGCAATGCGGTTGAAGACCTGCGCGATCGTGTTGGTGCGGCGGGCAATCTGACGGCGCAACCCTTCCGTCTCAGAGTTGAGCTTCTGCCAGCGCTCAGCCCAACGCATGTGGTTTGCGCGGTCGGAGCAGCCGTGGCACGGGTGGTTGCGTAGCTGAGCCTGCAGCGCCTCCAGCTGCGCGTCAATGCTGTTCTGACGAGCCGGGATGTTCTGCTGTGCGAGCGCACGCGGGGCGCGGCCGTCGTAGAGTGCCTGGCGCATGCGGCTTGCGGTGTCGCGGCGTTCCTTGGCGGTTTTGAGGCTCAGGCGCTTGGGGATTTTGATGCGTGAGACCGGTTCGACGGCGCCTTCGAAGTCGCGGGTTGAGGCGGTGCGCTGGTGCGCGTCCTCGGTGACGATTCCGATGCGGGGGTCGGCGTGCGAGTCGGAGCGGGTGATGACGACCGCGTAGCCGCGGGAGCGGCCGTGCGGGATGTAGATGATGTCGCCGGGTAGGAGCTGCTGGATGCTGTGGTGTGCCTGCGCGCGTGCGTGGCGTTCGTTGCTCTTGGACGCTTTCTTTTCCAGTTCGGCAATCTGGCGGCTGAGCTGGACGTATTCGGTGAAGTCGCCCAGGTGGCATGCCATTGCTTCGCGGTAGCCTTCGAGGGCGCTTTCGTTTTTGCGTACGCGGGAGGCGACGCCCACGACCGACTTGTCTGCCTGGAACTGTGCGAAGGAGGATTCCAGGATTTTGCGGGTGCGTTCGGCGCCGTAGGAGGCGATGAGGTTTGCCGCCATGTTGTAGGTGGGGCGGAATGAGGAGTTGAGCGGGTAGGTGCGGGTTGAGGCGAGGGTTGCCACGTGTTCGGGGGACATGCCGGGGCGCCACATGACGACCGCGTGGCCTTCGATGTCGATGCCGCGGCGGCCGGCGCGTCCGGTTAGCTGGGTGTATTCGCCGGGGGTGATGTCTACGTGGGATTCGCCGTTGTATTTGGTGAGTTTCTCTAGGATGACGGTGCGTGCGGGCATGTTGATGCCCAGTGCGAGGGTTTCGGTGGCGAAGACCAGCTTAATCAGGCCCTGGGCGAAGAGGGTTTCTACGACCTCCTTGAACAGGGGCAGCAGGCCGGCATGGTGTGCGGCGATACCGCGGATCAGGCCGTCGCGCCATTCGTAGTAGCCGAGGGTGTTCAGGTCTCGGGTGTCCAGGTGAGCTGTTGCTTCGGCGATGTAGGCGCGGATGGTCTGCTGCTGTTCGGGGGTGGTCAGCGTAATATCGGCGGATACGCACTGGCTGACGGCGCCGTCGCAACCGGCACGGGAGAAGATGAAGCAAATGGCCGGTAGCAGGCCCTGCTTGTCGAGGGCGCGCACCATCTCCGGGCGGGTAATACGCTGCGGGCGCAGAGGCCTCTGCTCGCCGCGCGCGTCAAAGTCCCGGTCATTACTGAAATGATTATTGCTGAAACGATCACGACGGTCCGAGCGGCCGCGCTCGCCGCTGCTGAACGTCTCATTCAGCCAGCCTTCACGGCGGTGACGGAAACGTTCACGCTTGCCGCCGTAACGGCCGCGGCCAGGTGCGGAACGGAAGCCGGGGCGTAGCGCCTTCAGCTGCGGGTTCAGGCGCAGGCCGGCAAGCAGCGGGTTGGTGCCCGCCTCCACGGTTGCGCCGCGTTGCTTAGCTTTCTGTGCCTTCTTCGCCTGCTTGCGGGAGAGCTTCTCCTCCGGCTCCTGGTTCTTGCCCTGTGCGGAGTTGTCTTCGGGTACGAACAGGTCCACCACGCGGTGACCGACCATCATGTGCTGCCACAGGGGCACCGGGCGGTGCTCAGAAACAATAATGTCCGTGCCGCCGCGCACCGTATCCAGCCACGCGCCGAACTCCTCAACGTTCGACACCGTCGCCGACAGAGAAATGACGTTCACATGCTCGGGAAGGTGAATAATCGCCTCTTCCCACACCGCGCCACGGAAACGGTCCGCCAGGTAGTGTACCTCATCCATCACCACGTAGCCCAGACCGGTCAGCGTGGACGAGTTGGCGTAGAGCATGTTGCGCAGCACCTCGGTGGTCATCACGACCACGGGTGCTTCCGTGTTAATGCTCGTATCGCCGGTCAGCAGACCCACGTAATCCTCACCGTACGCGCGCACAAAGTCGTGGTACTTCTGGTTGCTCAGCGCCTTAATGGGGGTCGTGTAGAACGCCTTCATGCCGCGGCGCAGCGCCAGGTAGATACCGAACTCACCCACGATGGTCTTACCGGCACCGGTGGGTGCGGCAACGAGGACGGAGCGGTCCGCCTCCACGGCGGCACACGCCTGACGCTGAAAATCATCCAGCGGAAATTCAAGGGATGCCTCAAAAGCGCCGAGGGCGGTCTTCGCGTAGGCGGCGCGCTCTCGGGATGCGGCGTAGGCGGCAGCGTAGTCGGTGCGCTCCGCTAAGGTCTGCTCGTTATCTGCCGGGGTCTGCTCGTTAGAAGCGGTAGAAGTGTGTGCGTCGGATGTGTGCTGTGCGTGGTGCTTGCTCATAGTATGTCCAGTGTAACGGTTCACCCGCCGTGAGCCTCCAGAAAGCATCCTGGACGGGCACTAATCCGGTATGGGCGAACAGCGAGCGCATCTGCGGCTATGCTTTTTCGGGCGTGCGAAAGGGGCGGGATACAGGTTCTCTGTACCCCGCCCCTTTCAGCGACGTCGCTCACAGCGAGCTATTCAATTTAGGACGTCTTCTCTTCGTCGAAGTAACCCATCTTCGCCAGGTCTTCGCTGCTGGTGGCGGTGTTCAGGCTTGCTTCATCCGAACCCTGCGCCAGCTTGGCAAGCTTGCGGTCGCGGCGCTTGTCGTTGATCATGCAGATGCCGATTGCTGCGAAGAAGAAAATCAGCAGCGGCGCCATGAGCACGAACATCATCATGATGTCGCTACCGGGTGCGGTCAGCGCTGCAATGACTGCAACGAGCACGACAACCCAACGCCAAGACTTCAAAATGGTGGTGCCGCGAATCAGGCCCAGCATGTTAATGCCGACCAGGATCACCGGGATGATGAACGCGCAGGAGAACGTCACAACGAACTTCAGGATGAAGGAGATGTACACGCCCGCGTCAATGAAGTTACTGTCGTTGACGGGGGTGAACTTCAGCAGCGCGTAGACCACGCCGGGAAGGGTGAAGTACGAAATGGCGACACCGCAACCAAACGCGAAAATAGATGCGGTGAGGAAGCCGAAGAGATACTTCTTCTCCTTGGTGTGCAGTGCCGGCAGCAGGAATCGCAGCGCCTGGTAAAGCCAGACGGGAGAGGCGATCACCAAGCCGATGTACATACCGACCTTAAGCAGCTGGTCGAAAGGAGATGCGACGCTACCGAAGTTCAGGTTTGCTCTGCGGCCGGTTTCTGCGTTGATCTGCTGCAGGGGCACAGAGATCATTTCGATGAAAGGCTGGTAGAGGAAGACCGTACCGATGATGGCTGCGATGACGGTTGCGATAGCCGCTTTGATGAAGCGGTCGCGGAATTCGCGCAGGTGTTCCTTGAGTTCCATGCGTGCTTCAGGATTGACTTTGCGGTTGCGCACGTCCTGGTCAGGTGTTGCCACGTGGTGTCCTCTGGGTGTCAGTGCCGTGTGTGATGCGGCTGAGGGGGTCTGGTGGGGTGTTTACGGGGTGGTGCCGCAAAACCCGTGCCGGCCGGTGGGCTGGCACGGGTTTGGTGCGTTGAGGGCAGGACCGTTACTTAGTTTCGGTCTTGCCGTCCTTGCCGTTGTCTACGACCTCAGCGGTGACGACCTCTTCGCCGTCCTTCTCGCGGGGGTCCTTCTTGGAGTCGTTCTTCAGACCCTCAACTTCGGTCTTGAAGATGCGCATGGACTGGCCGAGGCTGCGTGCCATGCCGGGCAGCTTGGGTGCGCCGAAGAGCAGGACGATAAGGAGGATAACGACGATGATGGTCGCGGGGTGGCTGAAAATCTGGCCCATGGTGTGCCTTTCTGGTTAGAGCAGGTCTCCGATGTTTTGAGGTTGGCCGAGTCGATCTCGTCGGGAGACCCGTCGCTTGATCCGCTCAGACCTGCGTGTCTGCTTACCTTGTTCGTAGTTATTGTATGCCTCGGTGATGGGTGTGAATACCCCGAGGGTGGTGTCTCGCGGGAGTTTTCGGCTTGCGTTCGCTTGCGCTGCGTCGAATTGTCCCTCGATTGACTCGACCCAGGTTACGGTTTCGTCAAGGAGTGTGAAACCGCGAGTGAGTGCTTTGTAGGTGAACCATGCCAAATAGAGGAGCGAGCAGATGATGAGCGCGCCCCATAGCAAAATCCAGAACCACCAAGACATGAGCACCATTATACAAGTTTTAGGTTAATGTTTTGGCCCCTTGGATGGGTTTTTAGGGTGTTTTTGCTAGTGGGTGAAGTTCTATTTTTCTGCAGGCACATCTGTGGGAACACTTGCGGGCGCACCACTGCGGCTACTCGCCCTAAGGGTTTGCAACTGGTCAAGCAACGCCGCGCGCAGGTGCGCCGGACCGATGAGTTCGAGGGCACCTCGGTGCGCGATGACGGTGTCGAGGATGTTCTTATCGCCAGCACCGTGGGCATTGTTGTAGTAGTGAATACGCACGTACTGGGTGCGTGAAGCCTTCTTCACGTGGTGGGTGCTTCGACGCATGTACGTTGCGGTGAGAGTATCGAGCGGTTCACCGCTGGGAATATGCTCGGTCGGGTGAATCCGCAACTCAGCAAAGGGGTTGGTCTGAGTGCTGTGCTGCTGTGCGTGCCACAGCGGGACGGTGTCACCGGTAACCGGGTGGGTACGACCCGCGCCCGCCTCCTGAATGTGGTTGATGCGGGTGAGGCGGAAGTTACGCCAGAAGGTGGGGGTCTTCTCCCCCGCCTCGCCGTCTGCAACTTCGCTGTTCTCTGCCGCACCGGTGGCCGCGTGAGCAAAAGTCTCGGGTCCCTGTGCGGGTACATACTCGGGGACCTCTTCACCGCGCGCGGCATAGTAGCGTTCCTCAGCGGTACGGCACCACGCATGCAGATACATGTGGTCGCGGTGCAACACCAACGCATACGGGTCCACCAGACGGTCCGCGGCACGCTCAGAGGTACCGTACCCAATGGTCACGGCATTGCCGCTACTCAGGGCGGCAGTCGCCTCCTGCAGCAAAGGCTCCTCCGGGGCGAAGCACAGGTGCTGTGCATAGACGGGCGCGTTCGGGTACGCGGCGGCGAGCGCCGCACGGATACTGCCCAGGCGCGCATCAGCCGGGTGCAGAATATCTGCGGCAGAGAGAGTAAAGACCAGAATGGCGAGCTCGGTATCGGTGAGGCGGGCGTAGTCCAGCAGCGTGTGCGGGGTGGCGCCGTCAAAGTCCGGCAGCAGGTTAATGTAGGTGGGCTTGAGGGCGTCCGGGTCCTTGGGGTCAGAATCGAAGGGCACAGTGTTGAAAGGAGATGCGTCTACCTGCGCGAAAATCTCGGCAATAGTCTTGCCGAGGGCACGGGTCTTGTCGGTGTCCACGCTGTAGAGGGCGTTGAGCTGGTTCAACGGCATGGGCGCCTCATCGTGGGCGCTCGCCCAGCGGTCGGCACGGTGCAGACCAAGGATCAGGTCCACCATGTCGTCGAGGGAGTTATTACGGTTGCGCTGGTTAATATCTGCCCAGGTGCCGGGGTCTTCGACCGCGCCGCTGTGCAGGTCGGTGAGGGTGCGCAAAAGCTGCTGCTGGGCGGCGTAGCTGTCACGCTGGCGGGTAGAGGCAGCCTCGGAACCCGAATCAGTAGAGTCTGACCTAGCAGAGTCTGATTCAGCGGGCGGCTCAATCACGCAGCTGTAGCTGGTCGCCGCCACAGCGCTATCAATCGTGCCGTACGAGGGCACAGTGAAAGGCTCCGAACGCGTAGAATCGGCGCTAACCTCCACAACGGACAGGTACTCTTCGTACCCCTGAATGTCTTCAAGCCAGTTCTTAGCGTTGAACGTCGCATTGATCGGGGTCGAATCAATACGCGAGAGCATCGTGAGCTTCTGAATACGGCTAGCACGGAACGTGTACTCCTTACGTTCCGCACTCTCGGTGTAGTACCCGACGAAATACCAGGTGCCGTAACGGTAACCAATACCGGCAACACTGACCTTCTCCTGCAGGCGGGTCGCACCGGCAGCAGTCTGATAGGTGAACGTGACCGTCTTACGCTCCGCATAGGCGGTAAACAGCTCATTCAGGTGCGGGTTATCGCTAAAGTAAATGCGCTGAAGAGGCTCACGGTAGGTGTGCAGGTTCTTCGCGCGCTGACGCTTGCCGGTCTTCCGGTCCTGAATATTCGCGGCGGCGAGCGCCTCATCGGTGAGGTTCTCGCTCGTGAGCGCAATCTTACGCAGGATGCGGTAGGCGTCATCCTGCAGTTCGGTGCCTTCCCAGCCGCGCAGGATGGTGTTGATGAGGCGGAACTCCTCAGCGGTGGGGTTCCAGGCGGGCAGCTTGGCGGCGTTGCTGGGTTCGAGGCGGTAACGCTCCCCCAGATCCGTGGTCACGTGGGTGATGCGCGCGCCGGCATCACGCAGGGTCTGCTTGGCTCGTTCAAAGGCGCGTTCCTGGGACTCGCTGAGGGAGCCGTTAGCGCGCGTACTAATGCCGAGCAGGGTCAGTAGCTCGTTGCGGCTGATGCCCTGGGTTCGGGTTGCGGTGTCGGGTGCCTCGGCGGCGGTGGCGAGGCGGTGAAGAGTCATGTAAAGCTGAGCTGCGGTGGACATGATTCCATCATACCGTGTGTGTTCCGCGGCACTTACTTAGCGTGTGGGGTGGCTCAGTGCATGGGGTGGCTGCGGGAGGAATACGCGGGTATAAAATCGCGCGGGCGCGCTGATAGCCAGGCGTTCAAAACCACGGCATGCAAAAGTCGGGTACGCAAAAGCCCGGCACCCCCTCCCACCAACGGGAGAAAGCACCGGGCTACACGTCTCTTACGCGAGAAACGCGAGAACCTGGCTAGTCCTTAGCGGACGTCCAGCAGGTCCACCACGAAAATCAGGGACTCGCCGGGCTTAATGACCGAACCAGCGCCGCGGTCACCGTACGCCATGTCGGCGGGAATCTCCAGGCGACGACGGCCGCCGACCTTCATGCCGAGCAGACCCTCATCCCAACCGCGGATAACCTGGCCAACGCCCACCTGGAACGGCAGCGGCTCGCCGCGGTTCCAGGACGCGTCAAACTCTTCACCGGTGGAGAATGCAACACCAACGTAGTGGGTGAGCACGCGGGAGCCGGGAACAACCTCAGCGCCTGCACCCTCGATCAGGTCGGTAATGACCAGCTCGGTGGGGGCGTCGCCCTCGGGGAAATCGATTTCGGGCTTTTCGCGGTCGAGGTTACGCTGACCGAAAGACATGGGTGTCTCCTTTGATTGGTTCGAAATGAATCGAAATAGTGGGTGCGCCCGCCGCCTAAGTCGATAGGCGGCGAGCACGGTATAAAAATGTGACGTAAAAACGTGGGTGCCGGGCTACTGCGCGGTAGCCGAAGCGGTAGCCGCCGGGGTTGCGGTTGCCGAGGCGCTCGCCTCCGCAGCTGCTGCGCTAGAAGCTGCCTGAGCACGCTGCAGGGTCTGCGGGTTCTCCTCCGCACCCAGAATATCAACCACGAACACCAGAGTGCCCGAAGGCTTGGTGCCGCCGGTGTCGTTACCGTACGCCAGGTCCGCCGGAATGACCAGCTCAACACGGGAGCCGACCTTCTTACCCTTCAGACCCTGAGTCCAGCCCTTGATAACGCCCTGCAGGGAGATACCCATCGGGGTGGCGGCGTCGTAGTTGCCGTCGACGACCTTACCGTCGGAGTACTGCACGCCAATGTAGCGCACGTACACGGTGTCGGTTTCCTTGACCTCGGGGCCCTCGCCCTCAACGAGGGTCTTAGCGGTCAGCTCGGTGACCTCAGGCTTATTATCGGGCAGCTTAATCTCAGCCTTGCCGGTGGACTCATCCAGAGTGAAGGACGGCAGAGACGGGTCAGCCTCGACAGCCTTACCGGTTGCGTACTTGGGCAGCTTCGTCTTCACGGTGTACACCTCAACGTTAGTTGCGGTACCGGGCGAAGCGGTCGTAGTGGTCACGCCCGCGGTGCTGCGCTGCTGCAGAACGTTGGTGGTGTACGAGAAAGAACCGCCAACCTTAATCTTCTTCAAGGTTTCGTACACCTGCGGTGCAGCCTGCTTCAGCTGATCGTTAATCGGCAGCAGAATCGGCTCGCTGGAGTAAGTGGAACCGTTGAGCTTGCCGTCGGTGCCTTTGAATACGGCAGCCTCAACGAGCACGTAGTCACCATCGTTGATGGAGTCGCCGTTACCTTCCTCAATTACGTACGCGGAAGGGCTAGACGCGGCGAAGGGAGTCGCGAAGGACGCCTCCGGCTCAGCAGTCGCATTCTTCAGGGTGTACTGCACCTTGGACAGGTCGCCGTTATTGGAGGACTGTGCGCCACATGCAGACAGTGCGAGCGCGAGAACTGCCGCGCTGGCACCGAAAATAGTGAGCTTAGAGCGTTTCATCATAGTGTTATCCTCTGGGGTTTTCTGTGAGAGTGGGGCGTGTGAGTGCCCGTGTGCCACAGAACAGTTTACAGGTATAGGTTTAGCTGTTTTATGCTACGGCACGTAGCTGTGTTCAGGCTGTGTTGCGGCCGGGGTGTTCCCGAAGGCCCACAACCCCGACCGCCGGCGGGTTTCCCCTCGTCAGAGCATTTCTAGCGGAGCTGCCTAGCAGTGCTGTTGATTAGCAGGGCGGCGGGAATGCCGCCTCCTGATGCTGACGCGCCTTAGACGCCAGCAGGCTCAGCACCTCCTCCAGCTCCTCGCTGCCGGTAGCAAACGGGTCCTTGCACACCAGCGTGTGCTGCGGGTAGGCGTTGAGCTTCAAGTGCACCCAATCCACGGTGAACTGCTCCCCCGCCGCAACTGCCGCGTTAATGAAACGCGAACGCTGCAGGGCGCGAGTGTTCGGCGGCTGAGTCTTCGCCGCCTCCGCAGTACCCTCAGGCAGGATGCGCTTGACCGCACCGCGACGAACCAGTGCGTGGAAGACACTACGCTCCGGGTCGATGTCGTGGTACGCCAAATCCAGCTGACGGATGCGGGCGCTCGCATAATCGGCGGGCTGACCGGCCGCGCGGGCGCGAGCAATATAGGCATCCAGAAGCTTCTTCTTAATCGCCCAGTCAATCTCAGTATCAATGCTGCTGTAGTCGCCGGACTCAATAGCGTCCAGGGTGCGCTGCCACAGGTCCAGGGCGTATTCCACGTGGTGGTGGTGCGCGCCGTACTGCTGCACGTACTGGCGTGCCGCATCCAGGTAGTGACGCTGGACGCTCAACGCCGTGTAGTGCTTACCGTCCGTAGTTTCGAAGGTCGCGGTGCCGGTCAGATCGTGGCTGATAGCGCGCAGAGCCGCCGGAACAGACACAATATCCAGGCTCGTCACCGGGAAACGATCCTCCAGCATGCGCAGCACCAGGTCGGTGCTGGCAATCTTCAGCAGGGTCGTCGGCTCCGCCATATTCGAGTCGCCATTAATGACGTGCATACGGCGGAACTTCGAAGCGTCCGCGTGCGGCTCATCGCGGGTGTTAATGAGCGGGCGAGCGCGCGAGGTCGAGGTGGACGCCGCCTCCCAAATATGGTCGGCACGCTGCGAGAACGAGTACGAGGGCACACCCGTGCTGGACGCCGGGTCGGTCGAACCGGGCACCGGGCCACCGTTCGGGTGGGTCTTACCGGCACCAACCAGAATCTGGCGGGTCACCAGGAACGGCACGAGCTGCTTAATCAGGTCGTTGAACTGCAGTTTGCGGCTGATCAGGTAGTTCTCGTGGCTGCCGTAGGAGTTGCCCGCCGAATCCACGTTGTTCTTGAACAGGTACAGTTCACCGTCGAGGGGGCGGCCCTCCGAGCCCGCGAGCAGACGCTTACGGGCGGTACGCGCCAGGTCAGCGAAAAGCAGCTCACCGGCGCGTTCCTGCGCGAGCAGTTCGTCAATACTGCCGCATTCGGCGGAGGCGTACTCGGGGTGCGAACCCACGTCAAGGTAGAGCCTACCGCCGTTGGGCAGGAAGACGTTCGTTGAACGCCACTGATCCAGGACGGGCTTGAAAAGGGCGGCGGCGGACTCTTCGATGCTCAGCCGACCAAGCCCGTGCGGGACGTAGCTGAGCCCGAATTCGCTTTCAATGCCGAAAATACGGTGTTCCATGATGCTGACCCGGCGCGGGGCGTGCCGGTTACTCGCCGCCCTTCTGGACGAAGCCGGTGACGAAGTCTTCAGCGTTCTCAGCGAGCAGGCCGTCAATTTCGTCGAGCAGGTCGTCGACCTCACTCACGTCAGAGACAACGTGGGAGGCGGCGAGGGTCAGTTCCTGCTCCTGCTCGGCTGCGGTGGTTTCGGTCTGCTGTGCGCTGATGCGTTCGCGGCTCATGGTTCTCTCCTTCAAATGGGGTTGTTCAGACCGGTGCCGGTCTTAACGTCAAGTTATGGGGTCAGATGGGGTGCTTAGAGGTACTGCTGGAGGCGGTGCCAAATGCAATGCCGAGGCGATACCGGGGGTGGTACGCACCGACTGCCGTGAGCTGTGCACTGCACCCTACCTGTGGGTTATATGGTTTTCATTCTTCCGAATGGGGGTATCCGCCCCGGGGAAGAATATGAGTTTATGTGGGTTTGGTGGTGGTGAGGTGCTACTAGCGCAGGCGGTTCAGCAGCTCATCCGAATGGTTCACTTCATCCAGCAGCGGCTCCACCTCGGCGGCACCGTACCGGGTCGGCTCCATCATCGTAAAACGAGTCAGATCCTTCGAATACCTGCCACGGCAAGACACCGTATCCCAGTTAATGCCCAGAATCTCCTCCGGCCAACGCGCCATCAACGTGCCACGCAAAAACGCGCGCGTCTCACGCGGCGACTCAGTCGTCGCACGCTCCACCTGCTCCGCAGAGAACAGCGTGCGCATACGGCCACGCGCCACCAGACGGTGATACAGGCTCTTCGACGGGTCAATATCAGCGTACTGCAAATCCAAAGCCTTCAACTTCGGATTCGCATAATCTACGCCCTGAGCGACATAGCCGCGCACCAGCGCATACTTCGCCACCCAATCCAGACGATCCGCCAGCGAGAGCGGGTTGGTTTCCAGGGCGTCCAGAACCTCGCCCCACAGATCAAGAATCTGCGCGGTCGCAGCATCCACACCCGCCGGGTTCGACTCCTCGTGCGCACGGGATGCCTCATAGTAGGCGCGCTGAATCTGCAGGGCACTCGCAGAACCACTCGTGGACACCGGGTTCGGCAGGGTCGCCGAAGACGGCGCCAACGGCAGCTGAACCGACAGCGACAAATCGTGGCTGACCGCGTGCATCGCCGCCACCGGATCGGACAGGCGCACACCCGGCAGAACCGGAGCCTGCTCGCTGTGCGACTCAATCAGGTTCATCACCAGCGCCGCCGTACCAAACTTCAACAGGTTCGAATAGTGCGACATGTTCGCATCCGCCGGAATCACGTGCAGGCGGCGGTACTTCGACTCATCCGCATGCGGCTCATCGCGCGTATTCACAATCGGGCGGCGAATCGTGGTCTCCAGACCAATCGTGCGCTCAAAGAAATCAGCACGCGAACTAATCTGAAAACCCGGAACCTCACCGTGCGTACCAATACCCACACGGCCCGCACCCGTAAAAATTGCGCGGGTTGCAAAGAACGGCAGGAGCGCATCCGCAACCTGCTCGAACGGAACATCACGGCTAATCAGGTAGTTTTCGTGGGCGCCGTACGACTGGCCCTTCGAGTCGGTATTGTTCTTGTACAGCTTCACCTGCGGCAAATCCTGCGCGTGGTTGCCCAACTCCACCAGCGACTCGTACGCCAGCGCGTCACCGGCAGCATCATAGAGCACCGCATCGACGGGGGTCAGAACCTCCGGCGAGGAATACTCCGGATGCGCGTGATCCACATACAGGCGCGCACCATTGGGCAGAATCGCGTTCATGGTCACACGGTCCCAATCCAGACGCTCCGGGAAACCACCGCGGCCGTGCACACCGGCGAGCGCATCCAGGGCGCTACGCGGCTCGGCGGGCTCACCCGGTGCCTGAACGCCCGCCTCACGCATAATCTCCAGGGCGATATCTTCGCTGGTCAGCTCGGTGCGGGTGTGCGTCATCTGGCTCGAATGGGCGGTGGAGGCGTCCTGCACCCGGCCGAAGGCATCACGCAGCGGCGACTCGGACTCACCCAACCACTGACCTTCCGGGGTGGCGGTCGAGTAGTTCTCTGCCTGGCGTGCCTGCTCGGCGGTCAGCTCATCCGCCAGGGCACGGCGCTGCAGCTCCTCACGGAAGGCGGCGCCGCGGCGGAACGCCAACTTGGCGTAGGTGTTGACCACCAGTGCGGACAGCACAGTCGGGTTGGTGCCCGGCGCGGAGGGGGCGATGACGCCGTACTCGGTTTCTGCACCCATAATGCGGTGCACGCCGTAGCTGGGGGTGGAGTTCATGGGGTTCTCCTGAAAAATCTATACCATCTAAAGGCTCTGGACCTGCGGTAATACTGAGGTTAGTGCGGGATAAGCGCGTTGAGCGCCGCCCGGCTCATGATGCGTGCACGGTTTAGCGCGGCGGCTCCACCGACACCAGACGGCCACGCACACCGGCAACGGTGAGCGCATCCTCAATATCGGGCAGCGGCGGCAAGTCCACCTGATCCTCAAACTCGGCGCGTACCGCCTCCAGCAGGTGGCGGGTACCAATACCAACGCTCGAGGCGCCCGCACCGGCGGTCAGCGCCTGCAGCTGTTCCTTAATCGCGGCCTTCTTCGCGCGGTCCACAATATTGCGAATCACCGCACCCGAGGCGAAATCGCCGCGGTACAGCGTGTGAGTGGACAGGTTCGCGCTCGCGCCAGAACCAACGACCATGGAAGAATCCACGGTTGCCACAGCGTACGCCGTGGAGGGGGTGCGCGCGTACAGCTGACCTGCCGCCGCCGCAATCATCGCGGTCAGGGCGGCGCGGGTCGAGCCGGCGGCTGCCACCTCCGCAGCGTCCAGGGGCAAATCCTCGGTCAGGTACAGGCCGAAAATCTCTGCCGCACCGGCGGCGTCCGGACGGTTGATGCGGATTTTCAGGTCGAGTCGGCCCGGGCGCATCACCGCGGCATCAATGAGGTCTTCACGGTTGGTCGCACCAATGACGATGACGTTCTGCAGCGACTCCACGCCATCAATTTCGGCAAGCAGCTGCGGCACGATGGTCGTCTCAATATCGGAGGAACGACCCGAACCGCGCATACGGAACAGCGACTCCATCTCGTCAAAGAACACGACGACCGGGTGACCCGCCTCCGCCTTCTCTCGGGCGGCAACGAAAATATCGCGGATCTGACGCTCCGTCTCACCCACGAACTTATCGAGCAGCTCGGGGCCCTTAATGTTCAAGAAGTAGCCGCGAGTAGCCGAACCCGGGTTCAGCGCAGCCGCACGAGCCGCCAGGGAGTTCGCCACAGCCTTAGCAATCATGGTCTTACCGTTACCGGGAGGACCGTACAGCAGAATGCCCTTGGGCGGCGCCAGGTGGTAGCGCTCAAAAATCTCGGGGTGCAGGTACGGCAGCTCCACCGCGTCGCGAATCTGCTCAATCTGAGCTCCCAGGCCACCAATCTGCTCGTAGGTGACGTCCGGGATCTCTTCAAGCACCAGCTCCTGCGAGCGGGAGGCGGGAACCTGCGAGGTCAGCATGCGGGTGCGCGTGTCGAGGGTGACCGCGTCGCCGGTGCGCAACTGCTCAATGTCGAGGGAACCAGCCACGCGCGCCACCTGCTGAGCACCCGAAGAGGTATCAATCAGCACGCGCTGCTCATCCAGCACCTCGCGCACGGTCACCACGTCACCGAAGGGCTCGGTGTCCAGGGCGAGCACCGCCTCCGTCTTGTCGTTGAGCAGCACGGTCATGCCGGGGGTCAGCGTGGACAGGTCAATGAGCGGGGATACGGGAATACGCATCATGCGGCCGCCCACCTGAACATCAAGGTAGGTGTCAATCTCGGCGGGGGTCTTATCGTCAGCGACCTGCTCGTAGGTCATGGTCTGGCCCTCATGCACCGCCAGCACAATCGCCGAATTCAGCGGCGGCATAACGTTCTGCGACAGGGAGGCGCGCAGACGCTCCACCTGGTAGCGCATGCTGGTGATTGCCTCAACGAGCTTGCGGTTCTTCTCCCCCGCACCACGAATCTGTCGGCTCATATTGTCGCGGGTTGCCTCTGCCGCGGAGAGTCGACGCAGCACGGCGTCATACTCCTGCGCGCTGACGGGCTGACTGCCGGGCAGGGAGGTCGCCCCGAAAGCAGCCGAGTAGTGCGGTGCCGCGCTGGCTGCACTGTGGGCGGTGCCGTACTGGGGGGTTCCTGCCTGATCTGCAGATTCGTGGGTGGACACGGTAGCTCCTTTAGCTGTTCGTCCTGTGTGGTAGGCTCCCCGGCGCGTAATGGGCGGTGCGGGTAGCCCGGTGAGTGCACTGCGGGGGCTCCAGGCAACGCCCGTGCCCCCGCAGGTCAGTGGTTCAAATTATTCGGCGGATTCAGTAGCCTCAGCGCTAGTCTCGGCTGCTGCGCTGTCGTTCTGCTCAGACTCGATGCCGTTCTGTTCCAGCGCAATCTCGTTCGCGCGTGCGGCGTGAGCGGCAAGGTTCTTCGCATCGCGTGCGGCGCGGCGAATCTTCTTATCGGTCACCTCACGCTCACCCACGTTCATGGGAATCCACGCGTTCATATCCTCTTCAGAGAAGTCAGTCTTGGACGCGCGACGCTTCGGCGCCAGGCGTACCGCACCGTCAGCCAGGCGACGAGCCACAACCAGGAACGCGGTGTGTGCCACCATGCGGTGGTCGGGGCGGACCGCCAGACCCTCCACGTGCCAGCCGCGAACAATGGTCTCGTCACATTCGGGTTCGGTGAAGCGGCCGTCCAGGCGCATGCCCTCAACCAGGCGGGACATCTGGGTCACGGTCGCAACGTAGCAGATGAGTACGCCGCCGGGTGCGAGCGCCTCCGCCACGGCGTCCAGGCACTCCCAGGGTGCGA
>ERZ773045.561-NODE-561-length-18509-cov-5.736263_pt1 | contig 18509 bp, 15 predicted proteins | sample MGYA00580635_ERZ773045 | MGnify/ENA primary metagenome ERZ773045 (study PRJEB29015, sample SAMEA2738115) | human oral metagenome | biome: human oral; feature: human-associated habitat; material: saliva | place: China | collected 2261 ...
CAACTAACATTAAGAAGTAATCTGCCTCGAAAATGGGCTTCGACTGTGGGTTGGTAAGACAGGAAAAAAAGTGGGATATTGATTTAAATTCTATGTTATTCTTTGCTTGATATTCCTCTATATACACGTAAGAATGTGCTATAAAACTTAAAAAAGATACTGCTAAAGCCGAAAGAACTACGAAACGACTTTGCTTTATAGGGTTGTTCCAACGCACATGCGATGGGTTTACTAAGTAGGAAGTTATTACATAGCAGCATGCCCACCACAAAAATAAACAGAAATAGAATGTACTTGCGTCCATATTTATAAGGTAATATTACTTTATTTTTTACGATATTATTTTGCCAAAACAACGAGTAGAACACCCCGAATGGTAACATTCAAACTCTCTGTTTATGGTTTTCATTCTGCCATTTCACGCATATTAGGAGCAAAACAGCTTAAAGATATATTCAAAGAAGGCAACGAAGGGTGCTCTTGCACAACGTATAAACCACCCGATTTTAGTTCTATCTCTACATCATAGTCGAACATTTTCTGCGAAATATACCCTCGAGGCATCCATGTTCGCTCCCAAACCACAAAGCTAATTTTATGCTTTCCTGGTGGCACCAAGCATTCGCCCGAAACAGAAAATATATTCATTTGCTTTCCAACAACGCCATCTATCTTTTGTATTTCTATAATATGAAGTTTTCCAGACCACCTTCTCCTACCGAAAACTATCATTGCATAATCTGGATTAGTGGCTATCCAACGCCTCAAACGCAAGAAAAACACTAAAAAATAAAGGGGAAATGAAATAAGCAAAACTATAAGAAAAACAGCTACAACACCCAAAGAAAGATAGTTGAAACTAGACCAATATGCGGCAGCAACAGTTATAACAGACAGTGTAAAATAGACTACGAACAGCCAAAAACGTTCTTTTAACACATCTTTCCATTTAGTAAACGATGGTCGGGTAGCCATTGCGCTAAAGAAAATTGCCATTATCCATGCCATAACAACAGCAAAAAGAACCTCGGCTTCTAATAATAACGAAGCAACATCGTGTACTATTTCATTTTCTATACCTGTTTCCATAATCGATGATTTTTATACTAACAATTTGTAACCCTTAGGAAGATAGCAACCCAAAGCCCGTAGTTTGTGTAGTGTTTTACTCTAATTGAAGTCCCAATTGTTCTATAAGTTTAGCAATAGAAGGGTTCTGTTGCTGCATTTTTTCAAGTTCTTGGCGCGGTGTAAGAATAGGTTTCAACTCTTCAGCCTTAGCCAATCGCAACATCACATCTATCTGTCCGTTGTGTAAACGCTGTGCCATCGTAGCACGTATTCTACCACGAATGGTCTGCATTTCATCGAGTAGGATTTTGTTTCCTACCACTACTTCAATGTTACCATCGGGCAATATCTGCGGCTTAATAAGCTTCATGCGTTGTGCAAGACTCACATTTATCTTAGCAATACGGTTGCACATACCCTTCCATTCCACTATTAACTCTTGCCAAGTAAAGCTTTGATGTTCGTCTTTATTGGTTATCTCAACATCTTCTTCGTGTTTCTCCTCTTTCTTTCCCTCGTTCATAAGCTGTGCAAACGACATTCCAAGACTACCTAACCGCACTTTTGGCATAGCAGAGACAGGCGATTGCGCACTTACGAGGGGATTTTTGGTAGCTACTGTAACGTGTGTTGCAGCACTATCTTGCTCTTTTTCGTGTGCATTATGCTTACGGCTCGCCCCAGCTACCTGCGATGCTGTTTGCGGTTGAGCCGTTAATATAATATTTCGGAACAGGGTTTTTAACTGCTTAGGGCTACGCCCCGAAGCGGGAGAGTCGTCTTCTTTTTGTGTAATTTGTGCCACTTGTATAAGCGTTAGTTCCACTAAGAGACGCTTGTTTGAGCTTTGTCGGTATTCCACATCGCACCTATTCATAATCTCTAATGCCTTATATAGAAACTGTGTAGGGCATTTTGCAGCTTGCTGTTGGTAGCGTTGGCGTTGTTCGTTGCTAGTAGCGAGCAGCGAAAGAGTCTGTGCATCTTTCGCCATTAGTACATCGCGCACGTGCGAAGCTAGTCCGTTAATAAGGTTTCCCCCATCAAAACCTTTATTTATAACGTTGTTTAAAAGCACCATAATCTCTGGAACTTTATTCTCTAACGATAGATCTACAATGTTAAAATAGTTGTCTGCGTCTAAAACATTCAGGTCTTCAATCACCTTTTGGTAGGTTATGTTGCCCTGAGAAAAGCTTGCTGCCTGGTCGAAAATGGAGAGGGCGTCGCGCATTCCGCCATCTGCTTTCGTGGCAATAACGTTCAATGCCGCCTCCTCGTATACTATTCCTTCCTTCTCTGCAACCTTTTTTAGGTGGTCAATAATGCCAGGAACCGACATACGTTCGAAGTCATAGATTTGGCAACGCGATAGTATTGTGGGTAGAATTTTATGTTTTTCGGTAGTAGCAAGAATAAAAATAACGTGTGCTGGCGGTTCTTCCAGCGTTTTTAGAAAGGCATTGAAGGCGGCAGACGATAGCATGTGCACCTCGTCTATTATGAAAACCTTGTATCGTCCTACCTGTGGTGGTATGCGAGTTTGGTCCATTAGTGCCTTAATATTCTCAACAGAGTTGTTGCTTGCGGCATCTAATTCAAATATATTATAGCTTCTTCCTTCGTTAAAAGCCTTACAACTTTCACACTCGTTGCACGCTTCGCCTTGCTCAGTAGGGTTTTCACAGTTTATGGCTTTGGCAAAAATGCGGGCGCAAGTAGTCTTTCCTACTCCACGCGGACCACAAAACAAATAAGCGTGAGCCAGTCGTTTGCTCTTCACTGCATTCATTAACGTAGTGGTAAGTGCCTGTTGTCCCACTACAGAAGCAAACGACATAGGGCGGTATTTACGTGCCGATACAATGTATTCTCCCATATTTTTCTATTTCTTTTGGTGTTGCAAAGATAATAAAAAGTAAGAAAACGAAACAGAAGAGATATCGAATTAATTGTTAATTAGCATAAAATATCAACACCGCTCCGCCTTTTTTAAAAAGTTTTCTGTACTTTTGCAGCTAATAGCAACAATGGCATTCAGACTGCTTATCTACGCTACTGCATTGCAAAAGACTATAAACTATAACTAAAATAAAGAGGTGAACAAGTTTACAGGACACGTTTTTACATTTATAAGTCGCTTTAGATACCAAATAGTAATAGTACTTGGTATACTTATAGTGGGCGTTTTCGATGAGAATAGCTTCCGTCGTAGCATAGAATGTTACTACGAAATACAAGACCTAAACACCGATATCGCAAAATATAAAAAGCAATATTACAGCGATATGCAGCGATTAAAGGACCTAAATACAAGTCCCGATGCCATTGCAAAAATAGCTCGCGAACGCTATTTTATGAAGGCAGACGATGAGGATATCTTCGTTCTTAGCGATGACGAACAGCCATTTAAAGGCAAAAATATATATGAAACAACTAAGTAAAATAGAAACAATAATTTATGCAATCGGCGGTTTAATGATGGCATTGGGTACTGGACTCTACGTATTCTTCATTAAACAAGACATCGCTTGCATTGTTATGCTGATTGGAGCTATAGGATTTGCCACCATACAAATGCGGCAACAATACCTTGGAACAAACTTTGCTATACGCCGTTTGCGTAGAATTATGGTGATAGCAGACATAGGATTCATTCTCGCCGGACTATTTATGGTGGAAGATGTATATGGAATTATACGTCCGTATGTCCTTAATTCCATCGAAGGATATACCACTTACGTAAACATTGTGTACCATAACTGGGTGGTAATACTACTGATTGCCACTGTAATAGAGTTCTATACAATACACCGAATAGACCATCTTCTAAAAAGAGAACAACAGTCTGGAACTTAAAAAAAAGCCTAAATACATTACAGATGTCTTAAAATCAATGAAAAACTTTCGCCACTTCACAATTACATTGTACCTTTGTGAGACGGTATAAATAAACTTTTAGTAAAGCAAATCGACTATGATGAACTCGCTTGAACACGCCGCAGCAATGAGACGCACCAGCGAATGAAACATAAAAGAATACATTCTATGAATAAAATACTTTACGCTCTCGTTATATTATTGGCGCTAACATCGTGCACTAAGTCATATTATATACACGGAACGTCAAACATTTCTAGTCTCGATGGACGGCAACTCTATTTAAAAGGAGGCTCTGGCGACTCGCTAATAACACTCGATTCATGTGAAGTAGTGCATGGAAACTTCTCCTTTAAGGGTACTCTCGATTCTGTACAGGTAGCTCAAATCTATATGGATGATATGAATTTGCAGTTCCCAATAGTGTTAGAAGAAGGCGATATACAGCTTAAACTCGACAATACTCTACTCCGTGTGAGCGGAACTCCCCTAAATGAGAAGCTCAATACCTTCTGGACGAAGTTCACACAACTACGAAATCAATTCATAGAAATAGACCATGAAGAAGGTGTTTCCATAATGAATGGACACGACGAAGAGGCTACTAACGCCCGATTAATAAAGAAAGCACTGCTTGTTTATGCCAATATAGATAAGCTTTTCACGGCTTTCGTTACCAATAACTTTGATAACACACTCTCTACGTGGGGCTTTCTCACACGAGTTTCCTACGATATGACACCTAACGCCTACCCTATTTGGATGAACGACTACCTATATGCAAATGCTGTAAGCCAACTTCCATCGTGGGTAGAGTTTATTATGGCGAAAGCTCCTGACGTGTTTAAGAACAACGCAGCCATAAAAGACTTCTACGAAAAGTTCCAACGCGCACAGAAAGAAATGAACGGAATGGAGCTACCAACGCAGGAAACAATGCCCAACAATAGCAATATTGCTCCACCAACTCCTGCCGAAATGGCTGGCGATACTACGATAGCAAAATAAAAAAAGATACACATTATATATATACACATACAAAATGAGGAAACTCATTCAAGGCGGAACGATAGTAAATGAAGGAAAAACATTCAATGGCACAATCGTCATTGAAGACAATCGAATAGCCGAAATCATAACAGAAAATACAACACCCCGTGGCAATTTCGACGAAATAGTCGATGCCACGGGGTGTTTTGTTTTACCAGGAATCATTGATTCGCACGTGCATTTCCGTGAACCGGGAATGGAAAACAAGGCTGATATTGAAAGCGAAAGCCGTGCTGCTGCGTTCGGGGGCGTTACTTCGTTCTTCGAAATGCCCAACACCAATCCGCAAACCACCACTATCGAAGCGCTAAACGATAAGTTTGAACGTGCCAAACACAGCTCTCACATTAACTATTCGTTCTTTTTCGGAGCCACAAACTGCAATGCCGACACCATAAAACTACTCAACGAACACACCATACCTGGGGTTAAACTGTTTATGGGAGCCTCTACGGGAAATATGTTGGTGGACAGACGGAGCGCATTAGAGCAGATTTTTGCTACAGCAGCAGCCAAAAACCTACCCGTTATGACGCATTGCGAAGACTCAAACATTATTGCCAACAATATGAAAAAGGCGAAAATGCTCTACGGAGACGACCCCGACATCTGTCATCACTACGAAATTAGGAGTGAAGATGCCTGCTTCCAGAGTTCTAAACTCGCTGTAGAATTGGCGCTGAAACACCATACCCAACTACACATTGCACACCTTTCAACGGCTCGCGAACTACATTTGTTGCAACAACCACACGTTTGCGACTTCGTAACAATGGAGGCTGTAATTGCGCATTTGTACTTTACAAACAACGATTATGCCACAAAGGGAGCGTTAATTAAGTGTAATCCGTCTATAAAAACAGCGCACGACCGTGCCGAACTGCGCCGAGCACTTGCCGATGGACGTATTACCACTGTGGCAACCGACCATGCTCCGCATCTTTTATCGCAGAAACAGGGTGGCTGTGCTACCGCTTCTTCGGGTATGCCAATGGTGCAATACTCGCTACCAACTATGCTCGAACTGGTTGATAACGGCATTATTACAATAGAACAGTTGGTTAAACTTATGGCACATGCGCCTGCTCAGCGTTTCAAAATTGACGAAAGGGGCTTTTTAAGAAAGGACTATCGTGCCGACATTACTATTGTTAAGCCGAACACAACATGGACGGTTAGCAAGGAAAACATACAAAGCAAATGCAAATGGAGTCCTATGATGGGACACGAATACCATTGGAAAGTGGTGCATACTTTCTGCAATGGGGTGCATATTCTTAACCAAAACCAATTTGATACCCACTATCGCGGCGAACAAATCACATTCAGAAACTTTAATAATAAATAGATATGATAGCACGAATTGTTATTCCTTTACTACTCGTCATCGTTCTTTCCGATGTCTATATCGACGCCCACTACTTCCGAAAACGTGTGCACATCACTTGGCAACAGCGACTTGCATGGTGGATTCCTACTATTTTTCTTGTGGTATACACCTGTATTTTGGCGTCTATACACAACTTTGCACCTACTAATCTTACGTGGCTTAACACCTATTTATTCCTTTTAGGCGCTTTCGTAGCACCAAAAACCATCTTTGGTATATGCTCGCTCGTTGGTTCATTGGTGTGCAAAACCATTGTAAAAACACGCAGAAACTATGGCCATTACGTGGGAGTGGTGGCTGCAATTGCCATTTTCGTGGTATATGTGTATGGACTTACATTCGGTTTTTCCCAAATTCGGGTGCGCCATATCACCCTTAATGTAAGCAATTTACCCAAAAACTTCGATGGATACCGCATTGTTCAGGTATCAGATATGCACATTGGCACTTTCAATGGGTGGCGACGGTTTATTCTGGAACACGAAATGGACAGCATAAAACACCAGAACGCCAACCTAATAGTGTTTACGGGAGACCTCCAAAATATGCGTCCAAGCGAAATTCTGCCCTTTACAAACCTCCTGAAAACCAGTATGAAGAATGCCATTGCGGTGCGTGGAAATCACGATTATACCGAATATGTAAAACTAAACCCTAAGGAGGCTGAACAACAAAATAACGATTTTGCTAACATTGTACGCCATAAATTAGGGTGGAACTTGTTAGAAAACAACCACATAACCATAAAACGGGGCAACGATAGCATTGTTATTGCAGGCACAGAGAACGATGGTAAGCCGCCATTTCCACAAAAAGCCAACTACCAAAAAGCACTTCAAGGGGTTGCCAAAGGGGCTTTCGTTATTATGCTTCAGCACGATCCATCGGCATGGAGACGCCATATACTGCCTAAAAACATAGCGCAAATAACACTGTGTGGACATACACACGGCGGACAAATGCAGTTTTTTGGATTTCGACCAACCGAAATTAGAGAGGAAAACGACTATGGTGTGTATCGCAGTGGCAACCATTTTCTAAACGTTACCGATGGTTTGGGAGGCTTTGCACCCTTCCGTGTGAATATGCCAAACGAGATTGTGGTTATCACACTTAAGGCTAAAACAACATAATAAGCAACATCTTACAAACACTATGCAACAAAACTACAACAAAAAAACTACACAAACTGGACACAAAACTATTGTTGGCACGTTGCTCACACTGCTCTATCGGATATACGTGCTGTTTGTTTTCCTTCCGCTTTTCCTGGTTGCTTCCATTATAACAGCAACGGTTACAGCCATAGGCTGCCGCTTAGGCAACGGCCACTTCTGGGGTTATCACCCCGGACGACTATGGGGAAAGTTCACTATTCGTGCCCTTTTGCTGCCTGTAAAGGTAGAAGGACGCGAACATTTGCACCAAAACCAAAGCTATGTGTTTGTTTCTAATCATCAAGGATCGTTCGATATATTCCTCATTTATGGCTTTTTAGGACGAAATTTTAAGTGGATGATGAAGAAGAGCATACGCAAAATACCATTCATTGGAATAGCTTGCGAATATGCACACCATATTTTTGTAGACAAGTCGGGGGCGAGTAAAATTAAGCGAACCTACGATCAAGCACGCGAAACTCTACGCGAAGGTATGTCGGTTGTGGTATTTCCAGAAGGCGCACGCACCTTTACAGGGCATCTGGGAGTATTCCGTCGTGGAGCATTTATGCTAGCCGACGAGCTTCAATTGCCAGTTTGTCCCATCACTATTAATGGTGCTTTCGATGTTATGCCCCGCACACGCGACTGGCATTTCCCTGTTTGGCACCCACTTTCGCTCACCATTCACGAACCAATTCCACCAAAAGGAAAGGGCGTTGAATTTGAAAAAGAAACCATGAAGGAGGCTTACAACAGCATTGAAAATGGATTAGAAGAACAATACAAAGGCTTTATTGAGAATCCAGATCAATAAAATCTAAAAACAAAATCCACCTTTTTGCTGTGTAATATATACACCTAGGAACACCAACGTGTGGATACTTTTTTCGCAAATGTATGGCAGCGAACACACCGTGTGGCGTATTTGCCAATTCATCGCACCATATCACAATCAAAACAATTGGTTTTAATGTACGAAATATGGCGCATTTGCGACACCAATAACACAAATAGAACATCAGGAAAATAACACTACGTAACTATTTGTACAACAATGCCTTACCAAAAACCTACTTTTTGCATTGCAAAAACCTACTTTTTGTACGCCAAAAACCATACTTTTGCAATGCAAAAAGGGGGTTTTTGGTTTTTAAATACTATACATCACAGTTGTAAAAGCGGATCTAAAGCAAACCATCACCACTATAAACGCCACGCACGTTTGGGATTCTATAACACCTATATTGCCGAAAATAACAACTAAATATGGTAAACTTAACAGCCATAGAAAGCAACACTGTGCAACACTTTCTATGCAAACACCATAGCAAACAGCAGAAAGTTTTCTTGTTAAACCGCTTTCTTTTTCGTAACTTTGTACATTGTATGGTAAAGAAAGTTATTAAATTTGCTAAATGGATAGTGGGTTTACTGTTCGTATCCACTATATTAAGCGTTATTGTATACCGCTTTATACCTGTTTATTTTACGCCTTTAATGCTGGTGCGATGCTTTGAACAGATTGGAAATGGTGAGAAAATAAAACTCTATCACCACTGGATTCCAATAGAAAAAATGTCGCCTTCTATGCCTGTTGCCGTCATAGCGAGCGAAGACCAACGCTTTCTTACACACCACGGATTCGACTATCAGGCTATAGAACAGGCAGCAAAGGACAACCTAAACGGCAAAAAGCGTATGCGTGGTGGGTCTACCATTTCGCAACAAACGGCAAAAAACGTGTTCTTATGGCAGGGAAGGTCGTGGCTGCGCAAGGGTTTAGAGGCATATTTCACCTTTCTTATAGAAACGTTTTGGAGCAAACAACGCATTATGGAGGTATATCTCAACTCCATAGAAATGGGCGATGGCATATACGGGGTACAGGCTTGTGCAGAGAAAAACTTCGATGTAGATGCCATAAATCTTACCCGTTCCGACTGTGCACTTATTGCAGCGACACTCCCCAACCCCCGTCGCTTCTCATCGAAAGCACCAGGACCGTACATGAGAAAGCGGTTAAGGCAGATTGAAACACAGATGAAACACATACCAGCCTTCCCATTAAACAATTAGAAAACGCTACCATTACAACACAAATGCAAGAGGATAAACAAGAAAAAATAGAACAACTGCTCGCACAACTCAACGAAAATCAACGCGAAGCAGTAGAATATTGCAACGGACCATCGCTGGTTGTGGCTGGCGCAGGCTCGGGAAAAACACGCGTTCTTACCTATAAAATAGCCTATTTAATAATGTATGGTGTGCTGCCCTACCGCATTTTAGCACTCACTTTCACCAATAAAGCTGCACGAGAAATGAAAGAACGCATTGCAAAACTGGTAAATCAGGAACAAGCCAGTCAGCTTTATATGGGCACATTCCACTCTGTTTTCTCTCGCATTCTTAGAGCAGAGGCACAACATATAGGCTATAACAGCAACTTTACCATATACGATGAAACCGATTCGCGGTCGCTTCTAAAGTCGATTATTAAGACTTTGGGACTGAACGATAAGGATTATAAGCCATCTACAGTACACAATATTATATCGATGGCTAAGAATCAGCTCATCGGTCCCGATGCTTTTGGTAGTAGCTATGGTGGACAAAGTGGTTTAAGAGGGGCAAAACTGCAAGCTGTTACACGCATTTATACAGTGTATCAAGCACGTTGCCAACAAGCTAACGCTATGGATTTCGATGATATTTTGGTGAATACGTTTCGCCTTCTCAACGAAAATGCCGACATTCGCAATAAGTATGCCGACCGCTTTCAGTATATTTTGGTAGACGAATACCAAGATACCAATTCTGTACAAGTGGCTATTGTTAAACTACTAACCGTAAAACACCAACGTGTTTGCGTGGTGGGCGACGACTATCAAAGCATCTATTCGTTTAGAGGAGCCAATATAGACAACATATTAGACTACCAAAAAAAGTTCGATAATGTACAGGTTTTCAAGCTCGAACGCAACTATCGGTCTACCCAAAAGATAGTAGAAGCAGCCAATTCGCTTATGAAACACAACGTAAAACAAATTCCAAAGGAGGTTTATTCTAAGGAAAGCGAAGGCTCAAAAATAAGCTATCACTCGTGCTACAGCGATAAAGAGGAAGCTATGGTGGTGGTAAAAGAAATTAAAAAACTACACCGCACAAAAGCATTTCAATACAATTGCTTTGCCATTTTGTACAGAACAAACGCACAAAGTCGTAGCTTTGAAGACGAATTGCGTAAGGCTTCAATACCATATAAGATATTTGGTGGACTGTCGTTCTACCAACGAAAAGAGATAAAAGACATTATAGCCTACTTCCGTTTGGTGGCTAACCCGAACGACGAAGAGGCATTTAAACGCATCATAAACTATCCAACACGAGGCATCGGAGGCACTACGCTACAAAAAATAATAGAATGTGCCAATGCAAAAGGGGCAAGTTTGTGGGACGTTATCACCAATCCGCCAACCTATAACTTAGATATTAATAAGGGAACAACCACAAAACTAACTGCGTTTGTTGAGCTTATTAGCAACTTTATACGCCAATTGGCAATGACAGATGCATACTCTTTGGGAACAGAAATAATAAAACAAAGTGGCATCTGGGCTGATTTGGCACAGGGAACATCGCCCGACGACATTGCAAGACGTGAGAATTTGGAAGAACTTTTGGCAGGAATGCAAGCCTTTGTAGACGAAAGAAGAGAGGAAGGAAGGGAAGATGAAACTTTCTTAACCGACTTTTTGCAAGAGGTTGCACTCTATTCCGACTTGGATAAGGCGGACGATGGCAGCCCGAAAGTGTCGCTCATGACTATCCATGCTGCCAAAGGTTTGGAGTTTCCGGTAGTGTTTGTGGTGGGATTAGAGGAGAATATATTCCCCAATGCCATAGCTGCCAGTTCGCGAAAAGAGCTTGAAGAGGAACGCCGGCTACTATATGTGGCTATAACAAGGGCAGAACAGCTTTGCTATCTCACCAATGCGAAGAACCGTTACCACTTTGGTTCTATGCAATTCAATAATCCTAGCCGCTTTTTAAAGGACATTGACCCTGCTTATATAGACGCTGAGAACCTGCCATTTGGTGGTATTGGCAACCGTATGCCGTGGGACGAGCCTGCAAAAGATAGCCAATGGCAAAACGCAAACCCTGTGGCAACACAGTTTAAGGCTGACCCTCGACCCAAAATTACAGCCCCACGAATGCCCGAACGTGCAGTAAATCCGCTATCGGAACGCACAAAACAACGACTGATAAGCGAGGGAGGAAACTTTAAAAGACTATCGGCAGCCATATCAAACGGTGGCAGACAAACCGAAACATCTACCCTATCTGCTGGCGTTGGTGGCAATTCTGTGCAGTCGCCAGTAGGTTCTTCTGCAACATTTGGCACAGTTTCAGCCAGCCAGTTATCTGTTGGTGCAACCATAGAACACCTCCGTTTCGGTATAGGTGTGGTAGAAGCAATTGAAGGAAGTGGCGAAAACACCAAAGCAACCGTAACGTTTCGCAATGCAGGAAGGAAACAATTGCTGTTGAAATTTGCCAAATTCAAGGTGCTGTAAGCATTTAAAAATTACAGAAATTGGGTATGAATGGCGATGCAAACAGTGGAAATATGCAACATTATTTCGGGAAATTACGTGGGCACGGGCACGATAAATTAGCCCCTACGCCTACGGAATGAACGTGGAAAAATACGCTATTCATTAAACATACCTGGCAGAATATTCAACAGAATGGTATTAAAAGAATATCAGAGGAAACAATGTAACACAACCATTCGTACGCTAATGTTTGGCAAAAACAACACGCTTGCATAACCACCTAATACTTAACACATTACAACAACCATATTTTTGCGTTGCAAAAACCCCCTTTTTGTCTTCCAAAAACCCCCTTTTTGCATTGCGAAAAGGGGGTTTTTGTTTTGTAAAAAGGGGGTTTTTGTTTTTCGTTAGAATTATTTTCAAAAACGAGGGTGGTATTTCTATTCTTTTCATACCCCCATAACAACACCATTACGGCTATATTTTTAACCTCTTTGTTCGGCTATTTTTGTCCGCAAAGCTGGTTGTATGGGCAGTTCTCACATATCTTTTGGTTGGTTGTTGGGATAAATGTTTCGCTGTTAAACAGTTCTTCCAACTTCTCTTTTAAGAAGTTTTCAAAATCGTTTTCGTAAGTTGCAGCATTCGTAACAGGTGCTCCTTCCAACACCACAACGGGCGAATAGTTCTCTCTATTAGCGTGTTGTATGAAGAGCAATGCCGGACTTACTGGTTTGTGGTTGGGGTTGTTGGTGTTGTCTTCGGTCTGTTCTATAATGCTATATAGTATTGCTTGGAATATATAATCGTTCTTTTCGTTCAATATTTTTGCCGGATTGAATATATCTTCCACCTTTTTTAACTCTCCTGCAACCTTATTTCCAGTTTTATAATCAACCACTCTCAGTTGCTCTTGGGGTGTGTTCAGCTTTATTTCGTCTAACCTATCTACACGCCCGCCTACCGTTATTGTTTTCTGTTTTCCTCCAACATTTATTGTAAAATGCTTGTAAATGTCGAACTCGTGGCGTATTACTCGCATAGGAGATGTATGCAAATCTATCTGAAGAAGGTGTCGCAAGAACTTCACAATCACCTCTTTCTTAATAATTTGCAGTCCATTTAGCTTTGGGTGGCGGGTGTTTCCAGGTTTCTGAAGATACAGTTCTCTGGCAAAAGCTTCGCTCACAACGCTGTCTAAAGTGGCGTTTGCGTTGCCCGATGTAGGCGATTGCACCGACCGCCCGGTGCTTAAAAGTCGTTCAATATCGCTGCTTTTAATTACCTCGCGTGGTAAAAGTTGCTCGTACATAAGCTGTGCAGCACAGTGAAAAATATTACCAAACACACGTCCATCTATATCGTCTGTGTCGTTGTCGTTACTTTCCAATAGTTCTGCAACATACTTATAATAAAACATTACGGGGCATCGTTGGTAGGTGTTTATGGCAGTTGGCGAGAAATAAGATATGCTATTGAGTTTCCTCAACACGGTTTCGTCTTTGCAAATGGTTTGTTTTTGCAAGCGCAACGGCTCTTGTCCGGCTTGCAATGCCCATTGTTTTATGTTTAATTTACTCTCTACTAAGAGTTGCAACATAAACCTACTCATTTCTCCTACCCGTGTTCCTTCGGTAGAATTGTTATACAACAGTGTAACGTTTTTGGCTCTTTGCAACAGCCTATGGAAGTAATAGCTAAACACAGAAACCTTATTATCGATGGTGGTAAGCCCGTATGCTTTTCGCACAAAGTGTGGAATAAACGACACATCGCTTACCCCTTTGGGCATATTTCCCTCGTTACAAGAAAGCAACAACACGTTTTCAAAATCGAGATTACGTGTTTCCAGCACTCCCATTACCTGTACTCCGCGAGCCGGTTCGCCATGAAATGGAATGGAAGTAGATGCTATTAGCTGACTGAATAGGCGGCGAAACATAACAAAATCTGCCATTAGGTCGCCTTCTTTCATTAGTTCTAACAGCTTGTTAAGTAGGGTATACATTCGGAAAGTAGACTCTTGAAATAGCTGATTGTGGTTTTCTGCCCCATTAGTAGCTATGGTTCTAACCATCTCTACCAGCCATTCCACCAACGCTTCCACTGGTTTATCAACGTGTTTAAGGCGTGTTCGTTCCACTTTAATGTAGTATTGCTTCTCCGTTTGCAGTTCTGCAAGCAGGTTGTTAGCATCTATTCCCAAATATTTTCCATAGGGGTGGCGTAGCACATGTGCCAATTGTTGCAACCTGTAAGCCCCCTCTTGTGCCGAAAAACCTTCGGTTTGCAAGGCTATAAGTTGCCAAACCATAGAGCTAATGGGTGTTTGCGACAGTGGATAACCCGTTGTTACGTTGAGCGTATCAACCTCTGGTGGAATGCAATGTATAACAGTTTGTAACAGCATTTCGTTGCACATAACCACCGCAGTATGCCTTCCTGCCTTGTAACGTTGGTTCTCTAACAACCATTCGGACACGTAACGGGCTTGCAAATTCTCGGTTGGTGCCGACACGTAGCGCACTTCTTTTGCCGCTTCGAAGCCAGTATAGAGTGGGTTATCGGCAGCAAATTCGTTAGGAAAATCACGCAACCACTTATTAATATACACGCCTGCTTCGTTAGATTGTGCCATATAGTAGTGGTCGTAGTCCCAATAAAAGCGTGCTTTCCCCTCACTTTTCAGAGCCGAAAACAGTTTTTGTTCTACCTTTTGTAGCACATTGAAACCCACAAAAATATAGGTATCGTAGCGGTTAGGTAGTTGTTTTTGCTCTATAACATCACGATATAACATACCCTCGTAAGCCAAATTCTCTTTGCGTAATCTGGTTTTAAACTCCGAATAAATATTGTATAGCTTGCTCCAAAGTCTTAAAAAGCGGTCTTTTAGTATGCTCGAATCGCCAGTAAAGTTAGCAAAAAACCTACTGAGTTCTGCCTTTTGGCTATCCGAAAGATAGTCTATCGTGTCCAATTCGTGTAGGTCTCGTATGTTGCGAAACACCTTTTCGGCATCTGCCATGTTCTTATCTATGTCGTCAAAGTCGGCTAACAACAGCTGTCCCCAGCCATAAAACTCATCAAGAGTCTCGTTTCTGCCAGTTTGTTCCATATATACTTTATAGAGAATACATAGACTTTTAATAGGATCGGCTATGGTTAAGCTCGACTGTTGCTGGAATAATTCGGAGATAGTAACGTACGATGGGCTCCAAATAGGACCGTTAGCGTGTTTCGCTAACTCCTGATTTAGGAACAAAGCAGCACGTTTGTTTGGAAAAACAATAGCCTTATGGGCTAAGTCGTTGCCGTATTTTTCTATTAAATTGGTAGCTACTGCTTGCAGAAAAGTATTCATTTTTGCTAAGTTTAAGGTTAGATTTTCACTTCCACTACGTTGTTTTTTACTACATACCAAAGGTATCCTGACACCTTTTTATGCCCCATACGAATAAGAATTTCCATATATTGTTGCACTTGTTTCTTATATTCTTCGCGTTCTTTTCCGAACTTAAAGTCTACCACAACAAACTCTTTTCCATCGGTCATTACCCTATCTGGGCGATGTTCTTCCATCTCGTTGGTATCTTTATTATACTCTAATATGGTGCATTCGTTATATAGTTGCCACCTTTTAGAGAACCATTCTTGCACCTGTGGGTTGGTTATGGCATCTTCAATACGGGTGCGCAGCTGTGCCGAAGTTATCTCATCGTTGTATATTATGCCCTGTTGTTCCAATTCGTTGAGCCGTGCTGGAATGTCGGCAGTGGTATAAATGGTTGAAAAAAGTTGGTGTAACACATTACCAATCTTTATATATCGTGTTCTGTCAGAGGGGTCTACGTCTTCTCCTTTCACAAATTCTATACTCTTATTGCTCTGTTTAAAGGTTGCCGCTTGTGGGTATGTGGCAATGCTAACAATATGTTTGTCGGGCTTAATAAGGAACGGATTGTCCGCCACAGCATGTTCTTTCTCGTGCGTTTCGGGGACTAATGTGCCATATTCAAAATGTATTTCGCTACCAATATCGTCGGGAAAGCTAAGCGAACTGCCTTCTAATTGTTCGCTAACCTGCCTTAATGCCAATTCGATAGCATAGGAACGGTTTCCTGGTGGAGTGCCTTTTGCAATGTTATCGAGTGTTGTTTTGCCTTGACGCAAGCCGAAAACGAACAAGTTTTTCGATGCTCTTGTGAACGCAACGTATAGTAAATTCAGGTTGTCTACTATGTTTTGGAAGTGTTCTTCCTTGTAATCGTCTTCGAAAACCGTGCCTATCAGCTTGTCTCTGCTAAAGTCTATGGGTAGCAAAGGTAGCTTATTGTAGGGAGCTGGCTTGTTTTTTGTTTCGCACCAAAGTGTTCCTTTCTTTTCCATTTCCCAGTTACAGAAAGGTATTATGACGTTATCGAACTCTAAACCTTTACTTTTATGAATGGTCATAATGCGTATTCCTTCTATCTCATCGCTCTGTATTGTCTTCGAAGAGAGGCTGTTTTCCCATTCGTTTATAAAGTCATCGATGTCTGCTGTGTGGTCTTTCAGAAAGTCGTTTAGGGTGTCGTAGAGTGTACAAATGTACGAACTTTGCCCTTCTAACTGGTCTAAGCCGAACAACATAAATAGTTTATCTACTAAATCTACAATGGGAAGACCCAACAAAAGTTCTCTGTTTGCTACGTATTCTGGTGGCAATTGGCTGTTTAATTTAGCCATTTGCTGTTCTGTAGCCAGTTTTCTACGTTCCTTTTTGTCTATATTTTTAGTGTCAATATTGTTGCTTTCATTGATAGAAACCAGTAAATCGGTGTCGGTTAATGGCTTTTTTAGTACCTCCTGATTGTAGAGTTTCACCAGTTTTCCCCGTGTTAATACATCGTCTGGGTGGGTAAGTAGGTGCATAGCACTCACTATAATGTTTACCGATAGCGATGCATCTAAGCGAAAAGCCTCGTCTGAAACGATGTTAATTTCGTTGCCAAAGCTCTGCAAAAGTGCGTTTACTATGTCTTGAATATTGCTTTTAGACCGCACCAGAATGGCTATTTTACTTTGGTTTTTACCGCCATATCCATTGTTAAACAGTTCTTTTATGGTTTCTATAAGCTCTTCTAACACAGCGTCTTTCATACTTTTGCTTGGATAAAGACTTATTTTTACGAATCCATTTTCGGTAGTTTTATGTGTTTTTTGTGCCACATCTTCGTATGCTTTCTGCACTATTTCGGCTTTTTCGGCATCGTCTTGCGCTACTTCTTTGGCAGTATTAGCAACACATTGTTCCCAAAAGGCGTTGTTAAAGTCTATTATTCGTTTTTCGGAACGATAGTTATAATCGAGCGTTTCCAGCCTTATTTTTTGGTGAGCAAAGCTCTTTTCAATGTTGTTTAGTATGCCCCAATCGCCTTGTCGCCACCTATACACGCTTTGTTTTATATCGCCTACTATTAGGTTTTGCGACAATTCTTGTGCCATACAGTTGGCTAACAGCACCTGAAAGTTCTGCCATTGTATGGTGCTGGTGTCCTGAAACTCGTCTATCATTACGTGTTTTAGGCGTGCACCAATACGTTCAAATATGAAAGGAGTGTCGCTATCTGCAATTAATTCTTTAAGCAATGCTTGTGTATTGCTAAGCATAAAGCGGTTAGTATCCTTTGTTAAGTTGTCCACAGCATCGGCTATGGCGTGCAAAAGTCGTAGTTCTGAGAGGTGCGAAAGGGTGAGTTGAATAGACTGAAACTCGTTCCAATTGTCGTTATTGTAGGCAATTAGTTCGCTAAGTTGTGCCGAAAGCACTTCTGCAGCCAGTGTTTGTATTTGTTGTTTGTCGGCTTTTGCACATTTGGAACTGGTCCAGTTCTGTGGCGATTCGTTGGCTTTTAGCACACCAGCTTTAAGTGGTTTGTTAGTAAGCGGTGCTATTGCGCTATCTGTTAAATACTTATACAGTCCGCTACGATAGTTAGAAGGTATGTCCAGATTGGCATTTTTTATTTCGTTTAGAATGCTTTTTGCCTTACTATTGAATGTTTTTCGAATGTCGTTTCTACGTTTTCTCAAAGTAGTTTCGTAGACTTTAAAGTCGTCGGCATTGCTAAGTTGTTCTTTTAAATTGGCTTCGTGTGCTTTATAAAAGTCTTTAAATATGTTTGTTCCAAAGGTTTTTATCTTTCCAATAATATTCCAACCGTTGTCGTCTTCTATACTATTGTTTATGTAAGTGCTTATCCACTGTAGCACAGGTTGCCCTTTTTCCAAACTTTCTATCATTTGGTCTACAGCCTTTTCGGTAATTTCCTCGTTGTTAAGGTCTACTCTCAGGTTGGCTGTTTGCCCCAATTCGTGTGCCAAATTGCGCAAAACTTGTTGGAAGAA
>ERZ773045.566-NODE-566-length-18372-cov-27.018234_pt1 | contig 18372 bp, 16 predicted proteins | sample MGYA00580635_ERZ773045 | MGnify/ENA primary metagenome ERZ773045 (study PRJEB29015, sample SAMEA2738115) | human oral metagenome | biome: human oral; feature: human-associated habitat; material: saliva | place: China | collected 2261 ...
GCTTAGCGCCGCTCACATAGCCCAGGGATACGAGGGCAGCGACCGGCGCGAAAATAGGCTCGTGGTGACCCAGGACGCGCTCAGCGAAAAGCCAAGCGCCCATAGACGCCGCAGTAATCTGCACAGACTGAAAGAAATCGACGCGCACTCGGTGCATGCCCTCGTGAATGAACTGTCGAGTACTACGTCCTGCGTTGCGAAGAATGTCTGCGAATTGTGCCATGGGAACCATCATACCGTCGAGTCGAGCGGGGCGAGGGGAGGCCGGGTCTCACGGTTCTGTGACGTGCGACCTGCACCCCCGGCCAGGTCGGGAGCTCCCCCAGGGGTTTGCTGATGCCCCGGAGGAGCGCCCGAGGAGGGGAGGAGCGCCGCGGCTTACCCGCGGATGCGGCGGGCCACCCGGCGCAGAAAGCCGGTGCGGTTCTCGGGCTCCGGCGGCTCGGGGTTACGCTCGTCCCGGGCTTCCCCTCGAGGTTCGTTGTCGCCGGGGCCGGCCGCCTCGCGGGGCTCTTCCCGCTCGGCCAGCAGGCGCTCGAGCTCGGCGCGGTGCACGGCATCCCAGGAGTGCGCGCGGTCGGACATGGCCCACTCGAACCCGGCCGTCAGGCTCGTGGCCGTGAAGAGATCGCGGACGGCGCGCACCGTGGCGGCCAGCGGCTCGGGGAGCGCCGGGACCTGCTCAATGGTGGGGAAGGGTGCGGGGGCTTCTGTTTTTCCGGGCTTCTCTTCACCGTGCGCAAGAATCTGCGTCAGTAGGTAGGCACGCTCGGCTCGCAGGGCCTCCAGCAGTTCGGTGCGGCGCGCATCCGATGCCACCGCCGCATGTCGTAGAGCTGCGGCGACCATCAGCTCGGGAACACCGCCGGCAAGCATACCCAACGGCAGGGTGAACTCGCCCAGCCCGTACTGACGCAGGGCACCGCCCACGCGCATCTGCGTGAACGCATCGGGAATCAGCGCGAGCACCGGAATACCCGCCGCGGCGGAGAATACCGCCGGGTGGTAGCGGCTGGTCAGGGTGAACGCCGCCGCCCGGTGCACGGTGATGCTCTGGTCGGCGTGCAGAATCGGTAGCAGGGTCACCGGGGTGGAGGGGCTGAGCCGCTCGGCGATGCACTGGTGCGCCTGAATATCGCCGCTGGTCGGGTCCTGCGGGTCGCCAAAATGGCTCAGGAACACGGGGGCGTAGCCGTGCTCGCGCCACATGCCGTCGAGTAGGCGTGCAATCTGCTGAGCCTGCTGGTCGGTGCACCCGTTGACGGTCACGCAGACGTAGTGCTCTGGCAGCTCGTTAAGTGCCTGACTTGCTGAAATACCCTCAGCATAGTGCATGGTGCGTGCCGGGGAGGCCACCGGGTAGTCGGTGGCATCATCCACGCTCAGGCGCGCGTCAATATCCCGTTCGCGGCACCAGGCGAGTGAGGAGCTTTCGCGTACCGTCACCGAACGGGCGGTGCGGAGCATGCGCTCCAGAACCTGCGCATCCTCGGGGTTGAGGACCGGGCCCAAGGACTGGCCGGTCACGAATAGGGGAACACCGGCGTACTCGGTGGCGAGGGTCACCGCGGCGCGCTCGTAGAGGAGCCAGCCGAAGCGGGAGTTGAGGTTGCCGCCGCCCGAGATGACGACCGCGTCCATGGTGGCGATGGAGTCCGCGAAGCCCACCATGCGTTCGACGGTCTGTTCCAGCGGGTGCAACACCTCGGGCAGCGCCTGCACCTGCGGTAGTGCCACCAACTCGGCGATGGAGGGTCGCTCCCGGTCGGCGTGCAGCTCAGTCAGGACGCACTCAAGCGCCGCGAGGGTCAGCTCACGCTCGGCCGGCGCCCAGGGGAAGAGGAAAAACGGCAGGTAGGAGTAGCCATCGCCCTCTGCGCCGCGGGGCGCGTTGAGGTACCGCGCCGAGTGTCGCTCGTCGCGGGTCATGAGGGTGACCGCCGCGCCGCCTTCGGCAAGTGCCTGAGCGCTCGCAATGGTCATCGCCTCGTCGCCCACGTGGTAGGTGTGCTGGCCGATATCGCCGACCACGAGCACGCGCGGCGCGCGGGAATGAGTAGAATGAACGTTCTCCGTCATGGGTTAGCGGCCCTCCCCGTGAGGCTTTGCGGAACGCATGCGCCGCGCGAGGGAGCGGGCCGCGGAACTCAGAGTGCGCAGGGCGCCGCGTCCCCGCGACCGGTCGGTGGCGAACCGGGCCTCCAGCTCGCGCTGGCGCGCATCCATAGCGGCCTGACGAGCCTCAATGCGCTCTAGCCGCGCCCCGAGGGAACGCAGAAGATCCAGGGATTCGCGGGTCAGGTCGTGCCCGTCAATCACGCGACGTTCCAGATCGGCCATCAGGTGCGCCTGATAGAGGTACGGGCCCGGGCGCCCGCCGGACTGCAGGTCGTCGCGAATCGCGCGGGCGCGCACACTTGCATCAAAACGGGCGTGCTCGGCCTGGCGCTGCACGCTATTGGCATCCGCGCCGTCGGCCTCCGGGCGCAGCGACCAGTAGGCGAGGGGTTCGTCCACGAGTAGCACCTCGGTCACGGCGGCGGCACGCAGGTTGAACTCCCAATCGCCGACCACGGGCAGGGACTCGTCGTAGAAACCGACCAGCTCGTGCAGGCGGCGGCGGTACAGGATGCCGATGGGTACCGCGCGGTTGGTGCGGTAGAGGAACTGCAGTCCGAACCCGGGCAGGCCGTCGTGGAAGATGCGCTCCTCGTACACCTCGAACTCGCCCTCGGGGGTTTCGCGTTCGTAGCGTTCCACCACGCGGGTCGAGCAGATGAGTGCTTCGCTTGCGCGCAGGGCCCCGATGGTACGCTCCAGGAACTCGGGGGCCCACAGGTCGTCATCGTCGTGGATGGCCACAAATTCGCTGTCGGTGGCCGCCAATCCGGCGTTCGAGGCCGCCTCCATGTTCCCGCCGCCGGTGGTGAGCAGCATGAGCCGTGGCGCATCGCCCTCCAGCAGGTGCGCGAGGGGCGAGGCCTGCAGAATGGCGCGGGTGGCAGACTCGTCCCCGCCGTCGTTGATGACGCAGACCGTGTAGTCGGTGAAGGTCTGCTCGGCGATATTGGCCAGGGCGCGGCGCAGGAAGCGGGGGCGGTCCTTCGTGCGGACCAGAACAGCTACGGTGGGGGAGGGCATAGTCACTTATCGATTGGGGAGGGCATGTGAAGGCTCGTGAACTCACACCATTATGAAGGGCGTTAGCTCCCGCGCTCAACCCGCGCCGATCATAGATGAGAAGGGGAATCAGGTGGGGTCTATGGCGGCCCCGCGAAGCCTCAGAGAAGCGCCTGAACCGCCATCATGACCGCCACACCGACAATAAAACACGCCGGAATGGTCACAATCCACATCAGCAGAATCTGAAGCACAATGCGGGGCTTCAACGCGTTGAAACGCTGGTTAACACCCGCACCCAGGGTCGATGCGGTCGCCAGGTGCGACGAAGAGAAGGGAACCTGCAGCAAAAAGTACCCAAGAATCTGCACGGCGGCGGTGGTTCCCTGCGCGACGGCGCCGCGGAGGGGATCGATGCGCACCATCTTGTACGCGAAGGTGTAGCCGATGCGACGCCCGCCGCTGAGCGTTCCCAGGCCCAGGGTCAGGGCGATGAAGAGCGTGCCGAGGAGCATCCCTGCGGTGTCCAGACGGTACGTTCCGCCGGAGCCCGAATGGTCGCCGAGCAGGGGAACCATGAGCGACCACAGGAGCAGGTACAGATAGCCTGTCTGCACCCCGTGCAATAGCGAAATCGCGGAGGAGGACACCGCGAGCACCTCGCGGGAGCGCTGGTTGACCATGCGCGGGTTGTGCCCCACCACGAGCCGGTAGAAGGGAATCACCATGACCCAGGAGAGAACAAAAATCAGCGGAGGCAAGTAGAGCAGGGGCCAGAGGGTCGCCTCGAAGATGTGCGGCAGAAACAAGCTGAGGTGCAGTTCCTGGCTGCCCTGCGTGCTGAATCGGGCCCACCAGCTGACCCCGGCCAGCGCGCCGATGAGCGCGTGGGTCGAGGAAGAGGGCAGGCGGAGCGCCCAGGTCAGCATGCCCCAGATGGAGCAGACGAGCAGCGCGGCGAGGATGCCGCTCAGGCCGGTCTCGCCCTCGGGGGCGCTCACCCAGGTGGCCGAGTATTCGCCCAGCAGCAGGAAGGCGCTCACGACGCCGAGGACGTTGAAGAGCGCCGCCAGGTAGAGGGCCGAGCGCTCGCCGAGGGCGCGAGTGCGCACGGGCACGGCGACCGTGTTGGAGGCGTCGTGCATGCCGGTCACGTAGACGGCCGCGCCGAACGCGCAGAGGGCGAAGGGGATGAGGAGCATTAGGACTCCTGCACGATGATGCGGCCAATCTCGGTGGAGACATCGCGCATCGCGTTGGAGGCGGCGGTCAGCTGGGCCAGGAAGGTCACGTAGCGGCGGTAGCGTTCGTGGGTGTAGCGGGTGGAGATGTGGGCTTCGTACTCTTCGGCGGTGCGCAGGGCCTGCCGCGAGATGCGGAGCATGTCCATCCAGTAGTTGTCGAGGCCGCGGATATCAGCGAGCTTGGGGATGACGGCCGCGGTGAGTACGGCCTGCCGCTGGATGATATCCAGGATTGAGGTGATGTGCGTGGCGAAGCCGTCAATGCTGTGCAGGGACAGCACGTGCGCGGCGCTCGTGAGCTTTTCAACAGCGGTGGTGAGCTTACGGGCCAGGGTGTAGATATCCTCGCGCGGAATCGGCGGGGAGAAAGAGCTACGCACCTCGGTGAGGGTGCGGTAGAGCAGGTCGGTGGAATCGGCCTCGTGCGCGAGCATGCGCTCGAAGAGGGCGGGGTATTCGGCGACGGGGGAACCCACCATTTCGGAGAGGAGCGCCGCGGCCTCGCCGACCTGGGCCGAGATTTCGGCGAGGGAGGCGAGGGATTCGTTCGCGTGGGGGAAGAGGCGGTGCAGCATAGTTCCCAGTCTAGCGAGTGGTCGGGGCTGAGGAGTATTTTGGACGCGGCCCGTGCCCGGAACCTATACCCGGAATCCGTGCCCAGAACCTGTACCCGGAGCCCATCCGCAATAATATATTCTCAATTTCGCATATACGGGGTTTGTGGCACGGCGTGAAGAGATGCGCCAGAACCGAGAGCCAGAACTGGGCGCTGGAACTGGGGCCGAGAGCCCGGACCGGCCCAGATTGAACCGGGCTATCTCGGGCTGATTCGGGCCGAGATACGGACCAGCCCAGACCAGGATGCGGACCATAAAATACAGGCCGAAAACATAAAACGGTGGGGGTCGATTTCTCGACCCCCACCGGAACGTTTAGGGATGTCGGGTTGGGAGCGCCTCTCGGCGGAAGGCCGCTCGAAGCGGCTAAAGATTTGGAGCCCGGGGCTACCTATTAGCAACCCGACATCTTGTAATTATTATCTACCCGCGCCCCGCAAGAGTCAATCGAAAACGCCCGTTTCACGCCCTTAGCGTGCAAAGTGGAACCTGTGCCAACTCACGAAACCAACCCGGATATTGAAGCACCGGCCCTTCCCTAAACCATAAAATCTGACGAGGGTGTTGCGCGTTTCAACAAAGCGCCTTATCGGGCCCCTATCGGCAGGGATTGAGCGCGGCGCGAACAGCGCAGCCGGCAAATCGAGGAACCCAGCAGAGTGGGGCACCCGGCCTCTACGCGATTTCCTCCGGGTCTCGTCGAGAAGCCTCCGCGGCGCGCCACTGGGCGGCCACCGCCTCCAGGTCCTGCGCGTCCTGCTCGAGCTGCGCCGCCTGCCGCGGCATGCGCAGGTGACGCTCGACCGCCTCACGCTTAATCTCGTGGCTTGTCGCCACCGGAGTCACCGGCGCCGGATTACGCGAGTACCGCGCGAAATCCACGCGAATCCCCAGAGCCACAACGCGAGCGAAGGCCGCGCACCGCTCCATCGCCATATCCAGGTCCCCCGTGTACAGGCCGGCCAGGATCTCGTCAATCGTACGCACAACCTCCTCGGCGCCCGGCGGATCCGGCACCCCCGCCACCACGTGCGAGCGGTAGTCCTCCGCCATGCCCAGCTCAAAGGCGCGGCTCACCCCGCGCGGGGAGCGGTGCACCGTGTCCCGCAGCCGATACATGCGCCAGAGCGCGCCCGGCAGGGAGTGCGCGCTCGCGTGCGACCATAGTTCGGCAAGCATTTCGATGCCGTAGTCGTCGGTGAAGCTGACGAGCCGCTCGGTCAGCTCTCGATCCCGGCCGCGCCCGCGCGTCAGCAGGATGCGGGCCGAGGCGTGAGCCGCCTCCTCACGGGCGGCGGGGTCCATGCCGCCCTCGTGCCGTTCGAACTTCTCGGAGGTAAAGAGGACGGGTCGGTGATGCGTGCGGCGGCGGGAGCGTCCGCCGGTGGAAGATGCGGATGTAGACATAGGATTACCCAGTGTACTCCTGCCGTGACCCCGCGTATTTTCGCCCGCCGTGCCGCGCCCCGCACCGTTCCGGAGGCGAGAGCCGTTAGTGTATAGTAGTTTTTATCTGCAGGCTGTATAGCTATGCGGAAAGAGCGCCTTTAGCTCAGTCGGTAGAGCTACGGACTTTTAATCCGCAGGTCGTGGGTTCGAGCCCCACAGGGCGCACCGAACGACCCGTCGCCTCCCGCTCAGCGGGGGTCGGCGGGTTTTTGCGTCGTTATTGGTTCTGTTGCTCAAGAGATGAGGAGACCCCGTGAGCGTCACCATTAAGAACCCCGAAGAAATCACGATTCTGGCCACCGGCGGCACGATCGACAAGTTTTACTCTGTCGCCGGCACCATGGATATCGGTGAGCCCGCCGCCAAGGACCTGCTCGACCGCGTCATTACCGACGTGCGCTTCGACATCCGCCCGCTCATCGGCAAGGACAGCCTGGATATGACCGACGAGGACCGCGCCGAACTGACCGAGGCCCTGGACGCCGTCACCAACACCCAGGTGCTCATCACCCACGGCACCGATACCATGCCCGAAACCGCCCGCTACCTGCTCGAGCACGCGAAGCTGGGTGAGAAGGTCGTGGTGCTGACCGGTGCAATGCAGCCGGCCGTCATGGCGCGCTCCGACGCCGGTTTCAACCTGGGTGCTGCAATCGCCGCCCTGAACCTGCTGGACCCGGGTGTGTACATCAGCATGAGCGGCCGCATCTTCCCGGCTGAGAGCGTTCGCAAGGACCGTTCCCGAGGTATTTTTGAGGGCTAACGCGCCCGAACCGGCGCAGTCGTCTGAATCGGCACAGTCGCCGGAGGAGCACGGCCCGCGCTCCGCCGCACCGGGGCCCCGCAGCTCGGAACTCTCCGAGCCAGCGGAGGCCCTCGTTGTGGAGCCCTGGGATATTGGCAGTAGCGAGCCCCTGCCAGCAAAGGCGCTCTACGCGGTGCGCGTCGTACTGCTCATCGCCCCCGCGCTCGGCATGGTGTACTTCTTCATGCGCGCGGCTCTCTTTCCCGTGGGTGCTGTGCCGCTCGTGTACCTGGTCGTGCAGGGTTGGCTGGCCACCATCTACCGCGCCGACCGCTCCGTCATGCTGATTTACTGGGGCAACGCCGTCTCGGCGCTCCTGGCCGCGGTGATGGGTGTCTTCTTCGCGTACCTGCTATTCGCCCTGCACGGGCCGGATGCGCTCTTCAAACACTTCGGGGCATTCTACGCGGGAGCCGTATTTACGGTCATGGGGTCATTCGTGCTGGAGTTTCTCTTCTCGCTGTTCTACGCGGTGGTTCTGCGCCGGGTGATCAGGCGTGACGAGGCCCTCCACCACAGGCCGCTCTCGGAGAACACCGGCGGCTAAAAGGGCACGGACTGCCCCCTCTTTTCATGTTCGGAAAGCCTTCAACTGCGCATGATACGGTAGAGGCGTAAACCGTCGTCCACGCCGTCAGGAGGAGATATATGGGTACCCCGGACCGGACCACAGACGATTCCGCACCGTCCCTCGAAACCCCGGATGGCACCGCCGTGCGGACCCGGTACCAGGCGCCCATCCGCGACCTGCGGCCCGCCTCCCCGGAGGTGAGCGTCCCCTCCACCGCGATGCACCGCACGGTTCCCGCGAAGGCCGCGCCGCATGCTTCCCCGAAGGATGCGCCCCTGCCCGCCGCGCACGTAGCGCAGGCCCCGACCACCTCCCTCAACCCCGCGGGGGCACCGGCCGCGCTTCCGGCGTTCCTGCGCACCTACTCCCGCGATGAGATTAGAATACGCCAGCGTCAGCTACGCAAAAACCTGCTGGTGCGCGTCGCCATTCTGAGTGTTCTGGGCCTGACGGAGGGCCTCATCATTGCCCAGTACACGCAGCCGCTGGCGATTTGTTTCTGGCTGGTTGCGGCCCTGTACATCATCGTCCAGGCCTGGCCGCTTCTGCGCCCGCCGAACGACGTTGCCGACACCTCCGTGTACAGCATCTGGGCGATTTGCTCCCTGATTGGGTACATTGGCGTGGGGCTGGTGCTCTCACCCATCACGTTCCTGCTTCTCATGCTGGACTGGTCGGGCGTCTCCATGGGCTTCGACCCGATGCTGGTGCTCTGTGGCCTAGGTCTGGTGTGGGTGAGTGAGGTTGGCCTGTCCCTACTAACGATTTACCGTTTCAACGAGTTGAGGACCGCGCTCACACATCCCGCCCCGCAGGACGAGGCCGACGCATCCGAGGCACCCGAAGATTCCGGTACGGGCGCGGAGGCCGCCCCCTCCGATTAGAAGTCCGCCGGAACGCCCCGGCCGATGCACATAAGCTCACCGAACACACCGTATTTCACCACACCATACGTACCCCGCGCCTACCCGCCGCATCGATGAACCGTCGTATATCACGGCGTGCAGGCTCTCGAAAGATCCAACTATGCCTACCCCCGAACCCGCACCGCTCCCCGCGGCTCCGGCCGCTACCTCCCCCGAGGCGTCCGTGAAGTCCTCGCGTTCTAAACCGCCGACCCCGAACCTCGTGTCGGTCGCCGGCTGGGTGCTCCTGGCCATTTCCGCGGGCTGGGTGGCGCTGCTGGTGTACACCACCGTGTCGCTGACGACGACCCATCTTCCGCGCCTGTCCACCTGGCATTCCTCCACCCTCGTGGAGGCGCAGGCCTACTACCCGGTGGTCTTCCTGATGCTGTGCACCCTCGGAAATGTGGTGCTGCACAGTTTCTGCACGGTGGCGTTCATCCGCGGCTACCGCTGGGCCGCGGTGGTGCTTTCGGTGTCTCTGGTGATGGGCATTATCTCGGCGATGCTGATTATGCTGAGCGTGGGTGCCATGCTCGCCACGCTGAACGGTGCGCCCAGCCAGGAGGTCGAGTTCCTGCTGAGCACCTCCTCGCCCCTGTACACGCCCGTGTACATCGCCGGGGGTTACCTGGTGGTGTGCGTCATCGCACTGGCGTTGGTGTGGTCGCGCCAGTCGCGTGCCTACATGGCGGCCCGCAGCTCGTGGCGTTTGAGCCGCCGCAAGGATTACCTGCTCTAACCTCTGCCGCGGGCTTGCGGCCCGCCGATAGTTTATTCACTAACCACCGATAAGGACGAACCCCGTGACCCCTACTTCCGACCCCGCACACGAGTCACAAGTCCGTACCGACCCCGACGGGCACGATGACACCGTAGAGGCGCCCGATAACGGCGAGGAACGGATTGAGCCGGTGCAGAAGACTTCAGTGCTAGTCGATATCTCCTTCTTCCTGGGCGTGGGGCTCATGCTCGTGTATGCGGGTTTGGACGCGCACCAGGCCCTCGCATCCGCCGGACACGGCTGGGACATCGTCTCAATCTTCACCATTGCCGTGCCTCGCCTTCTGAGCGGAACCATCTGGGTGGAACTGATCATCCTGTGCTTCCTGGCGGTCCTGTGCACGGGTAGCAGGGGCGCACGTCAGACGCTGATGCTCTACGCGGCCGTCTGCTGCCTGAGCGGCATGCTCATCACCGCGGGTTCCTTCGACCTGGCCGGGTTTTTCTTCCCGGCCTTCACCGCGCTGAACCCCGCGACGAGCCCGGCCACCGCCTCCCTGACCGTGACGAAGGTGCTGGTCATCATCGTGGGCGTTGGCGCCGCACTTTTCATTTTTCTGCTGGGCCTTGTCTCTACTCGGGATGAGGATGTCGTCCTGTCCGAGGAGCCTCCGGCACCCGCGGCGGAGGGCGCGAAAAACGTGGCCGGGGCCGACGAAGAGGCGGGCATGACCATCGAGGAGAGGCAGGCCGCCCATTACCTGGAAATGCTCCGGCTGATTGACGAGGAGGAACGGGTGACTCGCACCCCCGCCGAGCAGCGAATCCTCGATCTTCGCGCGAAGATGGCGGTGACGGAAAACCCCCTGGAGAAGCAGCGTCTGGAGGGTGAGATTCTGCTGACGCTCCGCGCCGAGCGTGCCGGTCTGGAACCTTATGACGGCGAGCTCGACGGTGAAGAACCGGTCGATGACGAGCCGGTCGATGAGGGCCATGTCGCCAGCCATCAGGGTGCAGGTGCAGAAATGAGTGCTCGCATGGAAGAAGCACAGGCACATCGGGAAGAAGAGGAAGCCAACCGACGGGCTGAAGAGGCCGTTGCTCAGCAGTACGAGACGGCCCGCCGCAAGGCTGACCGGAAGAAGCCTCGCAAGGAACAGCGCGGCTACAAGGACACCTCGGTGTACACCGAGGAGGGATACCGCCTCAACTAGGCGGGTTGTGTTCCCTTATGGGAGACTCCTCTGCACCCTGCCTCGCGCGCTATAGCGTGGGCGCGTAGGGAGAAAGGAACGATGATGTCAGAACATACCCCAAAACAGCCGCTGAATAACTCGGAGCACACAGCTCCCGACTACAGCGCACTCTCCTCTAACGCGGCAGAAAACAGCTCCGCCGGCTATAGCGTTCCTGAGTACAGCACTACCGGCTACCGGGAAGCGACCGCTGGCTACGTGTATCCCAGCGCCCAGCAGAGCGCCCCTGTACGCCCGCGAGCTCTGATATACGTTATGTGGTGCGTCGCCGTCATGATTATTCTGGGGGAGGTCCAAAAGGTCCAGGTGGCGTTACTCAACGAGAGCGCAACGTTCAACGTTGATACGTTGACGAGCATCATTATCCCTGAACTGCTAAAGGATCTTCCCATCAATACGGTGTACATTTTCGTACTGTGGAGGCTCTGGAAAGGTCGTAACTGGGCATACATTCTTACCCTGGTCTGCTGTATTCTCTGGGCTGTTGGCGGACTGATTGGCGTCATAACAACCTTTATTTTTTCCAATCACCTCATGCAGTTACTAAATGAGCCGGATGCGTGGGGGTCTGGGTCCCTCATGACTACTATCTTGCTGAATAGTATCGTGGGTCTTCTTAACGTTCCCCTCTACCTCTGTGCTGTTTTTCTGCTGATGCGCCGCTCGGTCAGGGCATACACGGATGCTGTCAGTAAGATGCGCATGAAAGAACTTGAGCAGGGCGTTGCTGAAGGCAACCAGAAAGTCGGTGAGGAGCAACTTAAAGGCCGAGAAAACCTCGCTGAGCCGGTCGATGAGGGCCATGTCGCCAGCCATCAGGGTGCAGGTGCAGAAATGAGTGCTCGCATGGAAGAAGCACAGGCACATCGGGAAGAAGAGGAAGCCAACCGACGGGCTGAAGAGGCCGTTGCTCAGCAGTACGAGACGGCCCGCCGCAAGGCTGACCGGAAGAAGCCTCGCAAGGAACAGCGCGGCTACAAGGACACCTCGGTGTACACCGAGGAAGGGTACCGCCTCAACTAGCGGTGCGAGCCGTCCCCCAAACAGACTATTCGGTTCTCCCGTCGCGGGATGGAGAACATAGAAAGGACAACACACACGATGTCAGAATACGCACCCCCGGGGCAGGCCCCTCATTACCAGGAGAAGCGCAAACGACACAGCAATCGCCCGGTTGCCCTCATCGGGGTGACGGTGTGCATCGTAATGGTGATTGTGTTCAATGCCGCGAAGGTTACCATGGGCGCTCTCGAGAACAATCACACTTCCCTGAGCTATGAAGCTATATCGGATGTTGCTGTCCCCGCTCTGCTACAGGGAGCCCTCATGGATGCGCTAAACCTTATCGTCCTCTGGAAACTCTGGCAGAGGCGCCTCTGGGCGCACGGCTTCGCCATTCTCATAGGTATCATGGGTTCGCTCTACGGCATCTTCATCTTCATGGGTGCCGCCGAGTACTACAACTCCGCCAATATTGGGGCGATGGGTGTCGCCGAATACCTGAAGCTTGTGTTCATCGTCGCGCTGGCAAACGCACCCACCGTCTGCTACCTCGTCATGACGGTGTTACTGTTTACGCCCAGCCTGTTGCGGCGTACATACGCCAACGAAATGTACTAAAAATCTGAGGGGTGGGGACGTCAGAACGACGTCCCCACCCCTCAGCGCCTACCAGCGGATCCCCGTATCGTGCGGGGTATCCCTTAAACGTTACTCAGCGGATTCGCGCTTAGCCTTCGAGCGGCCGCGCAGGTACTCGATAAAGACCGGCACCACGGAAACCAGCACAATAATCACGGCGATGTACTCGATGTTGTTGTGCACGAACGGAATACCGCCCAACAGCACACCGGCCATACCAATCACACCAATCCACGCAATGGCGCCGACGGTGTTCCACAGATGGAACTTCTTACGGTCGTACGAAGAGATACCGGCCGCCAGCGAAACGAAGGTACGCACAATCGGCACGAAACGGCCCAGAACCAGAGCCAAGCTACCGCGCTTCTGGAAGAACTCCTCAGTAGTGTGCAGGTTCTTCGTGCTCAGAATCTTCGCGTCATCCTTGAAGATGTTGCGGCCGTAGCGGGCACCAATCTGGTATCCCACCTCGGCGCCGGCCATCGCCACAATCACCAGCACGGGGAACGCAACCCACAGGGACAGACCCATCTGCTGGTGCAGCATGCCCAGTGCAAAAATCAGGGAGTCACCCGGAAGAACCGGGAACAGCACACCCGACTCAATGAAAACAATGATCGCCGAAACAACCAGAACCCAGGGGCCGGTGTCGAGCAGGAACTGTTCAAGGTTAAGACCTAGCAGCGCAACCGGAAGCTGCGCGAGGGCGGCGGCAAGAAAAGTCATGAAAAATCCTGAACTGTGAGTGGACCGCGCGCACGGATTGGCGGCGGCGGAGTAACACCAGCATAGAGAACGTACCTATGGTGAACATAGTGCAAAACTATGCGGAGGCTGTGTAGCACAGAGACAATTCTACCGGGGTTTAGCCCGGATGCACGGGTGAGCGAGGCGTAAATCTCCAGGCCCGAGAACGAAACGGTGCGCAGTGATGCGGAGCTCGCACACCCTCCCAAGAAATGACCGGCTCCGAGGCCTGGATGCGCCGGGTGTGACATGATGGGAAGACAGCGCGTCGGAGCGCCCGCCCGCGAACCACCCACCGTCGGAGAAAACCATGAACCCCCAGCAGCCGGACACCGCCACCTCCCTGCGCGACGAGGCCCGCGAACTGTTACGCCGCCTCACCGGTGCCCCCGAAGCCGACTTCCACGACGGCCAGTACGAGGCGATTCACGCCCTCGTGGCCGGCCGCGCCCGCACCCTGGTGGTACAACGCACCGGCTGGGGTAAGTCCGCGGTCTACTTCATCTCCTCGCTGCTCCTGCGCGCCCGGGGTACCGGGCCGGCACTCATCATTTCCCCGCTGCTTTCGCTCATGCGCGACCAGGTGGCCGCCGCATCCCGCGCGGGGGTGCGCGCCGCCATGGTGAACTCAGCGAACGTCACCGAGTGGGACCGCATCCGCGAGCAGGTCGAAGCCGACGAGCTCGACGTGCTCTTGGTCGGCCCCGAGCGGCTCAACAACCCGGCGTTCCGCGAGCAGTGGCTGCCGTTTCTCATGCCTCGCCTGGGCCTGCTCGTGATTGATGAGGCCCACTGCATTTCGGACTGGGGCCACGACTTCCGCCCGGACTATCGCCGCATCGGCGCGCTGATTTCTTCTCTACCCGCCGGCGTGCCCGTGCTCGCTACGACCGCTACAGCAAACGACCGCGTGACCCGCGATATCGCCGAGCAGCTGAGCGCCGCGGCCGGGGACGCACCCGAGGTGTACGTGGTGCGCGGCCCACTCTCCCGGGCCTCCCTGCGCCTGGGCGTGCTCGCCCTGCCCGACGAGGGCCAGCGCCTGGGCTGGCTCATGGCGCACCTGAACGAGCTACCCGGCTCGGGTATCATCTACACGCTGACTGTTTCGGCGGCGGAGGACACTGCATCCGCCCTGCGCGCTCGCGGATACGACGTGCTCGCCTACACCGGAAAGACCGACCCGGATGAGCGCATGGCCGCCGAGCAGGCTCTCAAGGAGAACCGCGTCAAGGCCCTCGTGGCGACCAGCGCTCTCGGCATGGGCTTCGACAAGCCCGACCTGGGGTTCGTGGTGCACCTGGGCGCGCCCTCCTCTGCGGTGAGCTACTACCAGCAGATCGGCCGTGCGGGCCGTGGGGCCGCCAACGCGGATGTCCTGCTGCTACCCGGGCGCGGGGACCGGGCCATCTGGGAGTACTTCGCGACCTCCTCGATGCCGGAGGAAGAGAAGGCCCTGCAGGTGTTGGCCGCCCTAGAGCAGACCCCCGAGGGCCTGAGCCTTGCCGCGCTGGAGGCGCGTGTGCAGCTGCGCCGCTCAACCCTGGAGCTGCTGCTCAAGGTCCTGGACGTCGAGGGCGCCGTCGCGAAGGAGGGGAGCCGCTGGTGCCGCACCTTCGCTGCCTGGAGCTACGACCGCGAACGCTACGCGGGGGTTGCGCGTGCGCGCGTGCGCGAGCAGGAGTCCATGCTGGAGTACGAGCGGACGGAGGGGTGCCGCATGGTGTTCCTCGCCCGCCAGCTCGACGATACCTCCGCTCAGCCCTGCGGGCGATGCGACCGGTGCGCCGGACCCTGGTACTCGACGCAGGTGCCCGAGGAGGCGCAGCAGGCGGCGCGTCAGAGCTTTGCTACCGTGGGGGTTCCGGTGGAGCCGCGCCGCATGTGGCCCACCGGCCTGGACCAGCTGATGGGCGCCTCCGCTCCGCGCGGCCGCCTGTCGAAGGAGGAGCAGGCCGAGCCCGGTTATGCGTTGGCGCGCCTGAGCGATATGGGGTACGGAACGCGCCTGCGCGAGCTCTTCGCCACGAACGAGCTTGGTGAGCCGGTTGACTCTGAGGTGCCGACTGACCTGGGCCGCGCCTGCGTGAAGGTGCTGGCGGCGTGGCAGTGGGGTGCCGCGGGGCGACCGACCGCGGTACTGACGTTGCCGTCGCCGGTGCGTCCTCGCCTGGCGCAGTCCCTGGGTCGGGGGCTGGCTGCGGTGGGTCGCCTGATGGATTTGGGGCAGGTTTCTTTGGTGGAGGAGCCCCGCTTCTTCGGTGGTAATAGCGCCTTCCGCTGTGCCGACGTTCTGCGTTCTTACCTGGTTCCGAGCGAGGTGCTGGACTACGTGCGCGAGAACCGCTGCGCGGTTCTGCTGGTTTCGGATCTGGTGGATTCCCGCTGGGCTAACACGGTGGTGGCTCGCGCGTTGAGGGAGGCCGGGGCCGCCGCGGTGTATCCTTTCTCTTTGGCCGCTACTCACTAGTCGCGTTTCACACCCTTTTACTCCCCGACGAGGTTATATGTCATATTCGGAATATTTAAATTTGACGGTTGTTGACGGTTCTTCCACCGTGCTCAGTGACATTCCCGCGCGTGCCGACCACCGTGAGTGGATGGGCCTTGCCCTGGCGGAGGGGAAGGCCGCCGGTGAGCGCGGCGAGATTCCCATCGGCGCCGTCGTCGTGGATGAGCACGGGACCGTCGTCGCCTCCGCCGGCAACACCCGCGAGCGGGAACACGACCCCAGTGCCCACGCGGAGGTGAACGCGATTCGGCAGGCGGCGGCGCGGCTGGGGCAGTGGCGGCTGGAGGGATGCACCCTCGTGGTGACCGTCGAGCCCTGCCTCATGTGCGCCGGCACGATTCTGGCCTCGCGCGTCTCGACGGTGGTTTTTGGCGCCTGGGAGGAGAAGACGGGCGCCTCCGGTAGCCGCTACGATGTGCTGCGGGACGGGCGGGTGGCACCGGCCCCCGAGGTGTATGCGGGGGTGCGCGCCGAGGAGTGCGCGCGGCTCATGCTGGATTTCTTCAGGGAGCGCCGCTCCTGAGCGCGTTCCTGACCGCGCTTCTCGGTGGTGTGCCCCTCGGCGATGTCCTTCAGCGGCGCACCCCTCGGTGGTGTCCTGTCGCCGGTATTCCGCTGCGAATAATTCGGCGAGCGGAGTCTGCCGCTCTGCCCTGCCGTCCAGCCCAGTCCCCCCGTCGCGCCCGGGGTTTGTCACCGGGGCCTGCCGCAGGGGCCTGTTCCCTGGTATTGTAGCGGGGGAGGAGGCCTGGTGAAACCGGTCATGGGTTCGTGGCTTATTTGAACGAAAAACCCCAATTCTTTGAAAAATACTCCGAAAATTTCAAAAATAGACGCTTTTTCACCCGAAAATCCCCACAAAACCACACTTAACCGGGTCTACGATATATAAGCATCGGAGCCTGAGAACCCCTCCGCGTCCTTGAACAGGTATCGCGGAACGAGGTCCTCGGGCTCGTACTTTTACCCGTTTCTACCCGTTGTACAGATTGAAGGGACCGCCGTGCTTCGCGTTGATAACATCTGGGCCAAGGGGCGTCACCACGCCCTTTTTGGCCGCACCACTTTCTCAGTAGGTGGGGGCGAAGTCATCATCGTTCAGGCCGACAGCCAGATGGAACGTACCTCCCTGGGCCTGGCCCTCACCGGCCGTTTGCCCCTGTCGGGCGGCGAGATTTACTGGAGCGCCGGCGATGAGGAGCCTCAGCCGATTTCAATGAAGAAGCTGCGCCGCATCAGCGACATTATCGATTCCCCCGATGTGACCGCCCCGGAGCAGCACATGCGCGTGCACGACTACGTCTCTGAGATGCTCTCCTACAATCTGCCGATTTTTGGTCGTTCCCGCGCGGGCCGCTGGTTGAAGGAGCGCGGCCTCGAGGATTTGGACGGCCTGTGGATGGACGAGCTGGACGGCGAGATGAACATCGAGCTCATGGCCGCCCTAGCACAGAGCAGCCCCTCGGATCTGCTGGTCTTCGATACCCCGTCGCGCCACCTGAACCACACGCGCATGTGGCTTCCCTTCCTCGAGGAGCTGGCCAACGATGAGGACCGTCCGCGCACCGTGGTGGCGATTGTCCCGCATATTTCCGATACCTGGCACGGCGCGCGTGCCGTGGTGGGTAGCGTCCACATGGATCAAGAGGGGGAGTTCGAGGCTCCGGAGGACGAACCGGCGGAGGAGCCGACCGAGCCGGAGATTGACGTGATTGAGGTGCGTGAGGTGGAGGAAATCCCCCTGACCTCTTCGATTCCCCTCACCCCCGCGGCCGGGGTAGCGGCCGAAACCACTGTTGTGGCGACCCCCGTTCCCGCGGCGTCCGGCGTGACCGAAGCCGTTCGGACCGTTGACCAGAAATCCACTGATCAGAAACCCAACGCCCAGAAGACCGCTGAGAAGGAGTAAGAATGACTGTTCTGCGTGTTGCTCTTGTTGAGCTTAAGCGCCTGACCAGCGGTGTTTTGCCGGTTCTGGTGCTCATTGCGATGTCCTGCATCCCCCTGCTGTACGGCGCCCTGTACCTGTACGGCAACTGGGACGCCTACGGCCACGTGAACGGCATTGTGGGTGCCCTCGTGGTTGAGGATGAGGGCGCGACGGATTCTTCCGGTCAGCAGGTGAATACCGGTGCCGAAGTGAAGAAGAATCTCCTGGACGCCGGCACATTTGATTGGCGTCAGGTTCCGACCCGCGAGGAGGCCGTCGACGGCGTGGAGAAGGGCACCTACGATTTTGCGTTGGTGATTCCGAAGAATTTCTCCCGTAACCTGCAGAGCGCCGCGGCGTTTAAGCCGGATGCCAACGGTAATACGGGCACGATTGATCCCCAGTCGGCCGGTATTGAGATTGTTACGAATGATGCGAACAACTACGTGCTGACGAACATCGTGACGAAGGCGGGCACATCGGTGCGTGATTCGGTGGCGTCGAAGGTGGGTAATGCCACTGCGAATGCGTTGCTGGCAAGCTTCACGACGATTCATTCGAAGATGGGTGAGGCTGCTGATGGTGCGTCGAAGGTGAATAACGGCACGGTCAAGCTGGCGGATGCGATTGTTCAGCTCAAGGACGGCTCGGCCACGGTGAACGACGGTGCCCTCAAGCTGAAGGATGGCACCTCCTCCTTGGCTGATGGCCAGTCTCAGATGTTGGATGGTCAGAAGCAGTTGGCGGAGGGTGCTGGGAAGCTTGCTGATGGTGTCTCGACTTTGGATTCGGGTGCTGCGAAGCTGGATTCTGGTGCTGCGAAGCTTGCCGATGGTGCTTCGAGTTTGAAGG
>ERZ773045.567-NODE-567-length-18337-cov-3.571655_pt1 | contig 18337 bp, 13 predicted proteins | sample MGYA00580635_ERZ773045 | MGnify/ENA primary metagenome ERZ773045 (study PRJEB29015, sample SAMEA2738115) | human oral metagenome | biome: human oral; feature: human-associated habitat; material: saliva | place: China | collected 2261 ...
CCCTAACTTAAGAAAAGTACAAAGAGAAATATAAAAATGACAGAAAAATTAGTATAATTGTATCAGTTTACAACGTTGAAAACTACTTACGACAATGTCTAGATAGTATTCTCAATCAAACCTATCAAGATCTAGGGAAAAACTGTGCTGCCCTTAGATATTGTAGCCCATCAAGCAGAACTCTTTGATAAAGTAATCGCCCATGAAGAACCTCAAAAATGGTAGATGAAATTCGACAGATTTTATTAGTTAATAGAAAAAGAAAATAAACGTTAGATAAAAGGGATTGAAAAATGAAGAAAGCAATCGTACTTGGAGCAGATAATGGATATATGGATAAGGTGGAAACTACTATCAAGTCTGTTTGTGCTTATAACGATAATATAAAATTTTATGTTTTTAATGACGATCTACCTTCGGAATGGTTTCGTATTATGAATCAGCGATTGAAAGCTATTCATTCAGAAATTGTAAATGTAAAGATTTCTAATAATCATCTCCGAAAATATCGTTTACCAACGGCGCATTTATCATACGCAGCTTATTTTCGCTTTTTTATTCCAGACATACTGAAGGAAGATAAGGTTTTATATCTTGATTCGGATATTATTGTCAATGGAGATTTAACACCCCTTTTTGCAATAGATCTAGGTGATGGCCCAGTCGCAGCAGTTAGAGATGAATTGCAGCAAACAAATTTCAATTCAGGCGTTTTATTGATAAATAATGCCCATTGGAGAGAGCATGCGATTTCAACAAAATTGTTTGAATTAGCAGATCAGTACCATGAAGTTGAGTTTGGTGATCAAGGAATTTTAAACCGATTTTTTGTAGGGCAATGGAAAGAGCTAGACGTCAATTACAATTTTATGGTTGGAATGGATACAGTTGCAAGAAATTATCAAATTGAAAATTGGTATACTGATTCATTAGAACTAGAAGAGACTGCTAAGATTATTCATTTTACAGGAGACAAACCATGGTATCAAGTAAATTTAAATCGCTTTAGAGAAGATTGGTGGTTCTATTATTCTTTGGAATGGTCTGATATTGTGATGAGAAAAGCTGACTTTAAGAAGGGCTTAAACTCACTCATAGAAGCACCGCTCTATCATACAGCTATTTTTACAAATACTTGTCACATAGAGCATCTGGAATACTTAATTAGAGAATTACCGCAGGTTCACTTTTCAATTCTGGCTCATACAGGATTTGCATCTGAAATTGTTGATTTACAACGATATTTAAATGTACGAATACTACCTTCATTTAATCCGATGAATTTCAAAAAGATCTTAGAAAAGATTGATTTCTATTTGGATATTAATCATGAAAATGAAATTGCTAATATTATTGAAGAGGTATATCAAATTGGAAAACCTATTCTTTCATTTGATAATACTTGTCATAATGTAGAAAAAGCAAGTTTTATCTGTGAATATAAGAGACCGGAAAAAATGGTAGATACGATTAAAAAATTATTGAATAGTGATAGATACTAAAATATAGGTAATTAAAGATACCTTGTAATTACTGAGTTAAAGAGTTTGAAAACAATGATTAGCAGTTATATTAGGGGAAGTTGAAACTTTTCAGGAAGATATATATTATTTATCAGTTGTTCGAAAATGACCTAAACGAAGAATCATCTATTTGTTAGAACGATAGATTATCTGAGCAATGAGGTAGGAAATAAGCTTGATGCAAATATACAAGGGTAGAGTGAAGGAAGAATGGAAAAAGAATTAATTAGTATTATAGTACCAGTTTACAATGTTGAAAAATATTTGCGTATGTGCTTAGATAGTATTCAGAATCAGACGTATCAAAATTTTGAGTGTTTATTAATCAACGATGGCTCTCCAGACAATTCAGCAGATATTTGTAGAGAATATGTTGCTAAGGATGCTCGTTTCCGTTATTTTGAAAAAGAAAATGGTGGTTCATCTTCAGCAAGAAATTTTGGAATTGAACGTTCGGGGGGGGCGTACATTACTTTTGTAGACTCTGATGATTGGTTGGAACATGATGCTTTAGACCGATTATATGGTGCTTTGAAAAAAGAAAATGCAGATATTAGTATCGGACGTTATAATTATTACGATGAATCACGTTGCCAATATTTGTTTTATGATTCTAATCCAGACAATTCTTTTGAAGTGATAGAAGGAAAAGAAATCATTGACAGAGAAGGTGTTGAAGAAATGAGAAATGGGAATTGGACTGTGGCCTACTTGAAGTTATTCAAGAGAGGGTTGCTGCAAGATTTATCATTTCCTATAGGGAAAATGGCTGAGGATACTTACTGGACATGGAAGGTGCTTCTAAGAGCTTCAAGGATTGTCTATTTAAATAGTTATATTTATTGGTACCGTATTGGTTTATCTGATACTTTATCAAATATATGGAGTGAAAAGCGTATGTATGATGAAATCGATGCTAGGGAAGAAAAGTTAGCTATTTTAGCAAGTTTGAATTATGACTTGACCAATCATATTTTGATTTATAAAAATAGATTACAAAGAGTAATAGCAAAATTAGAAGAACAAAATATGCAGTTCACAGAGATTTATAGAAGAATGATGGAAAAATTGTCTTTACTTCCGTAGATACTAATAAAAGATGAGATAATACAATATGAAACTACATTTAACGAACTTATATGGTATGGCTGGTGATAGTACTGTTATTCTAGCTCAAAATGCTGTTCAAAAGATAGCCAGTCAACTGGGATTTAGAGAAGTTGGTATTTATTTTTACAATATTGCTTCAGATAGCCCTTCTGAAATGAATAAGCGTCTGGATGGGATTATGGCCAGTATTTCTATTGGTGATATCTTAGTCTTTCAGTCTCCTACTTGGAATGGCTTTGAGTTTGATCGAGTCTTGTTTGATAAGCTGAAGGATATGCAGGTGAAAATTATTTGCTTTATCCATGATGTTGTACCTCTCATGTTTGATAGTAACTATTACCTCATGAAAGAGTATATGTATATGTATAATCTATCGGACGTTTTGATTGTTCCATCTGAACAGATGAAAGAACGTCTGATTGAAGAAGGATTGACAACTAAGAAGATTCTCGTTCAAGGTATGTGGGATCATCCTCATGATTTATCTTTATACACTCCAGCTTTTAAAAAAGAACTCTTTTTTGCTGGAAGTTTAGAACGTTTTCCAGACTTGCAAAATTGGTGCCAAGACACGCTTTTGAGAGTATTTTCAAATAAAGGAGAAGCGAGTTCCGATGCCAGAAATCTCAGCATTGAGGGGTGGAAAAAAGACGAGGAGTTGTTGCTAGAATTATCAAAAGGTGGCTTTGGTCTTGTCTGGGGAACTCATCAAAATGATGGAGAAAGTAATCAATACTATACTTTAAATATATCTCATAAGGTTAGTACCTATCTGACAGCTGGGATTCCAGTCATTGTACCAAGTAGCTTATCAACTGCTAAATTTATAGTAGATCAAGGCTTGGGCTTTGTGGCAGATAGCCTAGAAGAAGTTCATGAGATAGTTGATAAAATGAATCTACAAGAATATCAAGAAATGACGAATCGTATCAAGACATTTAGCTATCTGCTAAAAGAAGGTTATTTCACTAAAAAGTTATTGGTAGATGCAATCTACCATTTGGGAATTGATTAAGAGAACAAGATGATTAAAACAATTGTATTAGCTGGTGATCGTAATTACACCACGCAGTTAGAAACAACCATAAAATCTATTCTATACCACAATCGAGATGTAAAGATTTATATTTTAAATCAAGATATTATGCCAGATTGGTTTCGCAAATCACGCAAAATTGCTCGCATGTTAGGTAGTGAGATTATCGATGTTAAACTACCTGAACAAACTGTGTTTCAGAATTGGAAAAAACAAGCTCACATTAGTTCGATTGCCTATGCTAGATATTTTATCCCAGATTATATACAAGAAGATACGGTTTTGTATTTAGATTGTGACTTGCTTATCAATGATAAATTAGATAGTTTATTTGAGCAGGATATAGAAGAACATTATATAGCAGCGATTAGAGATGCAAATGGTCAAGGTTTCAATACTGGCGTCCTACTAATCAACAATAAAAAATGGCGTCAAGAAAAGTTAAGAGAACGATTAATTGAACAGTCCATCTTGACAACGAAGGAAGTTGAAGAAGGTCGTTTTGAACATTTTAATGGTGATCAAACGATTTTCAATCAGGTCTTGCAAGATGATTGGTTAGAGCTAGGTAGAGCTTATAATTTACAAGTAGGACATGATGTTGTGGCATTATATAATAATTGGCAGGAACATCTAGCTTTTAATGACAAACCAGTGGTGATTCATTTTACGACTTACAGAAAGCCATGGACTACCTTGATAGCCAATCGTTATCGTGATTTATGGTGGGAAATCCATGATTTGGAATGGAGTCAGATTTTACAACACCATATAGGAGAGTTTGAACTTCTACCTCGTCTAGATAGAGAATTTTCGTGTTTAACTTTAACTAACTCTCAAGATTTAGAAGGAATAGAGGAGCTGGTTACAGCTCTACCAGAGGTGGTATTTCATATCGCGGCTTGGACGGATATGGGTGATAAGCTAACAAAATTAGCTGTATATGATAATGTGAGATTGCATCCACAGATTGTTCCCCCTGTACTGGAAAAACTGAAAAGAAAAACGGATATTTATTTGGATATCCATCAGGGATCCGAAGTTGAAAGTATCTTGAGAGATGTTTGTAAATTTGAGATTCCTATCTTAAGTTTTTCTAATACACAGCATGGAATGTATAACCAAATGGTATTTGATAAAGAAGATATCAATTTAATGATAGAATCTATCAAAGACTATGCTAGCCATTCTCGATTTTTAAAAGATTATAATCAGGGGACATTTCATTGCTTAATATTTACAGATACACAAGACATTGAACAATTAGACTATTTAGCTCAATATCTTCCACATGTTATTTTTGATGTCGCAGCTTGGACAGATATGGGACCTAAGTTATATGAACTACAAAATAACTATCGAAATATTCGTTTACATCCAGCTATAACTATAGAAAAATTAGAACAATTAAAAGTAAGAATGGGCTTGTATTTGGATATTAGCTGTGGTCATTCGACACATGATATTGTGAAGTCAGTTTATGAAATGAATAAAATCATTTTCTCTTTTGATAGTACCCAACATGGCTCTTTTGGACAGCAGATATATTCTTCAAAATCACCTGAACGTATGGTGGAAGCTATTAAAAATATTATTTCTGGAACATTCCAAGCAAGAACACCAGCGATTATTGTTAAGGATATCGATCAAACTCTAGATTATATAATAGAAAACCAATCTTCTATTATCCGTTTTGGCGATGGAGAGATGGATTTAATGTTAGGAAAATCTATTCCTTATCAAGTCTATGATGAGAATCTTGCAAGTCAGTTGAAAGAGATTATTGCTCTTCAAAGTGATGAAAAATTAGTTATCGGCTTACCAAATGTATTTGCTGATCGTTCTAATTTTACACCAGCAGCGGAAGCCTTCTGGAAGGGACATTTAGAACATCATTTAAAAGATTATGTAGAATTAGCTAGAGCAGATTGGTATGGGACGACATTTGTATCTAGACCATACATTGATTATGTGGATAAATCTCAATCATTTAGTCAATTTGAAAAATTAAAACAAATTTGGAAGAATGAGGACATTCTGATTGTAGAAGGAGTAACTTCTCGTTCAGGTGTAGGTAATGATTTATTTGATGGAGCAAATTCAATTAAGCGAATTATCTGTCCATCCCATAATGCTTATGCGCGTATAGAAGAGATTCAAGAAGCTGTATTACAGTATGCTGAAAATCGCCTTATTTTATGTATGCTTGGTCCTACAGCTAAAATTTTATCCTATAATCTTTTTAAGAAGGGTTATCGGGTTCTAGATATTGGTCATATTGATTCAGAGTATGAATGGATGAAAATGGGAGTTGATACAAAGGTTAAATTGCATCACAAGCATACTGCGGAACATAATTTTGATCAAGATATTGAATTTATAGAGGATGAGACATATAATGGTCAAATTGTATCTGATTTATCAACTTAAAAATATGGAAGGAATATAAGTGGAAGAATTAATTACTGTCATTGTGCCTGTTTACAATGTAGAAGATTTTATTGATATGTGTTTAGATAGTTTATCTAAACAGACTTATAAACTTTTTGAAGTGCTGATGGTGAATGATGGTTCTACAGATAATTCAGGGACCATTTGTAAAGAGTACGCTGTTCGTGATAGTCGTTTTCATTATCTTGAAAAAGAGAATGGAGGACTTTCGGATGCTCGCAACTTTGGTCTTGAACACTCCAAAGGAGCTTACATTACATTTGTCGATTCTGATGATTGGGTTAGTGATACTTTATATGAAGCGCTAACTAGAGAGAATGCTGATATTTCAATAGCAAGCTATGTAAAGTACAATGTGGCAGAAGCAATGTATTATTTTCATATATTTGAAGATAATTACTATGAAAGAGTTTTTACTTCTGAGGAATTGATAAGAGAATTACCAAATTTAGAAAATGCAGAGTTATCTTACTATACCAGTTGGGGAAAATTATTTAGGAAAAACTTATTTGAACATGTTCATTTTCCAAAAGGAAAGTTAATAGAGGATACAAGAACGAATATTAAATTATTCTTAGAGGCGTCAAAAGTAATTTATATTAATAAAGATTTATATTTCTACCGTGTTAGAGAAGGGTCTATTATACAAAGTATTACAGAAAATTTACTAGAGGACGTTTTTGATGCTTTAGTTGAACGAATTTGCATTGTGAGTATGAGTGGTCTGTATTCAGATTCGTATAGATATTCTCTATTATCTCATTTAGAAGGTAGATGTGCTCAAGCGAGAGAGTGTGGTTTAGAGCATTCTGAAATTTACAGAAGATACTTAGAAATGATTCACTTGATTAAACGAATGAGATAGAATGGAGAGTAGATGTTAGAAGATAAAAAAGCTGTAGTTTTTGCAGGTGATTACGCTTATATTCGACAAATTGAAACGGCAATGAAGTCACTTTGTAGGCACAATAGTCATGTGAAAGTTTATGTACTAAATCAAGATATTCCTCAGGAATGGTTCAGTAGAATAAGGATGTATGTACAAGAGATTGGGGGCGATTTGATTGATTGCAAGTTAATAGGGCAACAGTTTCAAATGAACTGGTCAAATAAACTTCCCCATATCAATCATATGACATTTGCACGCTATTTTATTCCAGATTTTGTAACAGAAGATAAAGTTCTCTATCTTGATAGTGATTTAGTGGTGACGGGTGATTTGACATCCTTATTTGAAGTAGACTTAGGTGAGAACTATCTAGCTGCAGCTCGTTCTTGTTTTGGAGCAGGGGTTGGTTTTAACGCTGGTGTTCTGTTGATAAATAATAAAAAATGGAAATTAGATAATATTCGTCAACAGTTAGTTGAATTAACTGAGAAAGAACATGAAAATGTGGGAGAAGGAGATCAGTCTATTCTCAATATTCTTTTTCAAAATAGTTATTATCAGCTAGATGATACCTATAATTTTCAAATAGGTTTCGATGCTGGTGCAGCTGAAAAGAATCATGCGTTTATTTTTGAAATTTCACTAACACCCCTTCCAAAAATTTTGCACTATATTTCTCCTGATAAACCATGGAAGCAGTTTTCGGTTGGACGTTTGAGAGAAGAGTGGTGGAAATATTCTTTTATGGAATGGAGTTATATAGTATCTAGCTGGAAAGAAAAGGGTGTATTTAATTCTGCAGATATCTACAAACCAGCATTAACTTGCATGAATTTAACCAATTCTTGGTGTGTAGAAAAAATTGATTATCTAGTTGAACAATTGCCAGAAGTACATTTTTATATTGCTGCTCATACTTTTATGTCGGATGAATTAAAGAGATTATCTAAGTATCAAAATGTGACCCTTTATCCTAATTCTTTTCCTATTTTGGTAGAAAAACTTCTACAGAGTTCAGATATTTATTTAGATTTAAATTTAGACCATAAACTAGTATATATTTATGATTTGGTGAAGAAATACAATAAACCGATGTTAACTTTTTCTAACACTCGTTATCATAATAATGGGGAAGAATTATATGAAGGTATTTACTCACGTGAAAGACCTGAGGAATTGGTTGATGCAATTAAAAGAATATATGGAGAATGAATAATGAAACAATCAGTCGTTTTAGCTACAGATAATTCCTATTTAGTACAAGCTGAGACAACAATTAAATCTATTTTAGTTCATAATACAGATGTATGCATCTATGTTTTAAATAACGATATAGCTCCAGAGTGGTTCAAATTACTGAATGCGAAGTTAAGAAATGTAAATTCAGAAGTAATCAGTATTCATGTTGATAAGAATATGTTTACTAGTTATAAAACAGGTGATTTAATCAATTATACAACTTTTTTTCGATATCTGATTCCAGATTTAGTAACTTCTGATAGGTCTTTGTATCTAGACTGTGATTTGCTGGTAACAGGCGATTTGTCTGAGTTATTCCATATGGATATGGAAGGAAAACCAGTAGCTGCTGTTGCTAGTCCCTATGCATGGGAAAGTAGTACATATGGTTTCAATGCTGGTGTATTATTGATAGATAATGAATTGTGGCGAGAAAATGATTATATTTCAAAACTTCTACAACTGACAGAAGAAAAGCAAGCTGAAGTTGCAATGGCAGATCAAAGTATCTTAAATATTTTCTTTCAAAATAATTGGAAAGAAATAGATAGTACCTATAATTATCTTGTTGGATTAGATTATAATTATAGAGGGAATGAATTATCAAGATTAGAAACTTCTCTCCCAAAGATTACTCACTTTGCAGGAACTCATAAACCATGGCTTACCTATAGTAGTACTAGACTTCGGGAATTATGGTGGACTTATAGAGATTTAGATTGGTCGGAAGTTTTAGTAGTTTTTCCTAATTTATGTTATAATCAACGAAGTCATCAATCAAAAAAACAAATTTTTATTTTAACAGTAGTTGCTGAAATAAAACATATTCGTTATCTTATTCAGTCTCTATCTGATTGGCATTTTCATTTGGCAGCACCGTGCGATTGTTCTGAAGAGCTGACCTCTTTATCAAAGTATACGAATGTAACAGTATATCAAAATGTATTACATAGTAGAATTGATTGGCTATTAGACGATTCTAGCGTTTATTTAGATATTAATACAGGTGAAGAGGTCTTTAATGTAGTTACAAGGGCACAAGAAAGAGGCAAGAAAATCTTGGCTTTTGACACAACACGTAAAAGTATGGATGATAGAGTCTATGACGGTGTCTTTTGTGTAGATAAACCAGAAGCTTTAGTTAATGCAATTAAAAAGTTAGAGGAATAGTGATAATGGATGAATTAATTAGTGTTGTGGTACCCATATACAATACGGAAAAGTATTTAGTAGAGTGTGTCGAGCATATTCTAAAGCAAACCTATCAAAATATAGAAATTATTTTAGTTGATGATGGTTCGACGGATAATTCTGGGGAAATTTGTGATGCTTTTATGAAACAAGATGAGCGTATCAGAGTATTTCATCAAGAAAATAAGGGAGCAGCACAAGCTAAAAATATGGGGATCAGTGTAGCTAAGGGGCAATATATCACGATTGTTGACTCGGATGATGTCGTAAAAGAAAATATGATTGAAATCCTTTATCAGCAAGTTCAAGAAAAGGATGCAGATGTTGTTATAGGAAATTACTATAATTATGACGAAAGTGATGAAAACTTTTATTTTTATGTAACTGGACAGGATTTTTGTGTAGAGGAACTATCTATACAAGAAATTATGAATCGCCAAGCAGGTGATTGGCAATTCAATAGTTCTGCCTTTATATTGCCTACATTTAAACTGATAAAAAAAGAATTATTTAAGGAAGTTCAATTTTCAAATGGCCGTCGTTTCGATGATGAAGCGACCATGCATCGCTTTTATCTTTTAGCATCTAAAATCGTCTTTATAAATGATAACGTCTATCTCTACAGAAGACGTTCAGGAAGTATCATGAGAACTGAATTTGATCTTTCTTGGGCAAGAGATTTAGTTGAAGTATTTTCTAAGAAAATATCAGATTGTGTCTTAGCTGGTTTGGATGTCTCCGTTATGCGCATTCGATTTGTCAACCTTTTAAAGGATTATAAGCAGACGTTGGAATTCAATCAATTAACAGATACTGAGGAATATAAAGATATTTGTTTTAGATTAAAGCTATTTTTTGAAGCAGAACAAAACTAAAGTTGTAACATCATTATTTTTATTACAAAAGAAAAGATTAGATTAACAGTAAGAGAAAAGGATTATTTCGTGAAAAAAATTTACTCATCAATAGCAGTAAAAAAAGGATTGACAACCTTATTTCTGCTGTTTATTTATGTATTGGGAAGTCGTATTACCCTTCCTTTTGTTGATTTGAATAGTAGAGACTTTCTAGGTGGCTCAACGGCTTATTTGGCGTTTTCAACCGCCCTTTTAGGAGGAAATCTGAGAAGTCTATCTCTATTTTCTATAGGCCTTTCACCATGGATGTCATCGATGATTTTATGGCAACTACTTTCCTTTTCTAAGAAATTGAATATTTCTTCTGGTGCAGTAGAAGTTCAAGATAGAAGGAAGATGTATTTAACACTGGTTATTGCTTTGATTCAATCTTTAGCGCTCTCGTTGAATCTACCGATTCAACATCATTATTCATCGCTTTTGGTAACTGTGTTGAATACCATATTATTAATAGCAGGAGCCTTCTTCCTAGTATGGTTATCAGATTTAAACGCTCAACTTGGAGTAGGTGGCTCTGTGGTCATTTTACTGTCTAGTATTGTTTTAAATATTCCACAAGATATTTTAAGTACATTTCAGCTTGTTCGAATTTCTATGGGAATGATGATATTGATTGCATTGAGTAGTATTGTATTGACCTATATGATGGTGCTCATGTATAGAGCGCGTTATCGTATACCAGTTCATAAAATTGGATTACGTAGCCGGTTTAAGCGTTATTCTTATTTTGAAATAATGTTAAATCCTGCTGGTGGTATGCCATTTATGTATGTGATGAGTTTTTTAAGTTTGCCTACCTATATCTTTTTATTGTTACAGACTCTTTTTCCAAAGTCATCAGTCTTCTCTGAACTATCAGCTCAATATGGAGTTGGAAAACCATTATGGATTTACTCATACATTGCCATGATTTTTTTATTTAGTATTGCTTTTGCTTTTGTCAATATGAGTGGAGACCAAATATCTGATCGTATGAAGAAATCTGGAGAGTATATCTATGGAGTTTACCCAGGAGAGGAAACAAGTCGCTTTATTAATCGATTGGTGTTGCGCTTTTCAATTATAGGAGGAATCTTTAATGTTTTGATGGCAGGTACTCCAATGTTATTTGTTTTATCTGATGAAAATTTATTGAGGATTGCTATGATTCCAGGTTTGTTTATGATGTTCGGAGGTATGATTTTTACAATTAAAGATGAAATGAATGCTTTGAGACTAAATGAAACCTATAAACCCTTGATTTAGGAGGCTTTTATGTATTATTTTATTCCAGCTTGGTATGGTTCAAATCGTCAATGGCACGCGGATTTGACTCCGTGGTACTATTCTCACTTTAAACTTGAATTTGATGATACTTTCAATCAAATTAGGCTTTTTCAAAGACAAGAGATAGCATCTCGACTATTAGTATTAGCCTATCAGCCACATTTACGTTATTTTTTACATAGACATGGTGTCTTAGAGACAGAAGTCTATTCTATCTTTGATGACATGCAAGACTTGCATGATATACACACCCAGGTTCTTAATCTCAGAGATATAGAGTGGGATAGTGATTGCCAGTTTCTGTATAGTCCATTTGCAATAGTAGTTCACAAAAATGGTAAAAAGTATGCAAAGGTAGAACATGGCGTAGAAGGCTTTATCAGTGATATCCAATATTTTGATAACAATGGTCAGATAAGTAAGCACTACATCATGGATGATCGTGGGTTTGTATCAAGTGTCATTTATTTTGATAATGGACAGCCTACCTATCAAGACTACTTAGATCCTAAAGGTATTTGGAGATTTAGGGAGCATTTAAACGAGGGAGGACGAGTAGAGATAAATCCAATATTTGGTTATCGTTTTAAACAGCTTCACTATACTAATATGAGTCAACTAATCGCAGAATATTTTGATAAATATCTGCAAACACAACAGAAAAAACAGGATATTTTCATCATCCCTTCTCACCCTCATCATGACCAATTTATCTTCAGTTGCTTACCAAGTGCTTCTGCCAAAATTTTGAGTCTATTCATTAATCGGAATTCTCAAGATAGTTTTAAAAACTTGGCGCAGTCATTAGATCAGACAGATGTAGTTTTAGTGGATAGAGAGGATAGTTTACAACTTTTGCAGGAACTATATCCTAAACTATCAGATAAGTTTTATCATCTCTCTCCTTTTGATACGCGTTTGCGACTAGGGAGAAGTCAGACTCGAAAAGAATCAATACTTTACTATCAATTAGATTTTTCTGAAGGAATTGATAGACAAGCCCTATTTCAGGTTTTATCATTTATTGCTGAAACAAAAAATACAGAAGTCATTTTTGGAGCCTTTTCTGCTAGTCAGGAACAAATGGAGGAAGTGGAATCACTTGTCAATGAAATCATTCAGAAACAAATCCATACGGATAGTTTAGAAAAAGGAGTAGACTACGGTGGGGCAGAAAATCCTTTAGAAGAAAATCAAGAGCAGGAACTACGTTTTCAATTTGTCAACATGAATGATGAATTGGATCTGATTAAGACGCTCGAGTTTGTTCGTTTGATTGTGGATTTGAATAAACAACCCCACCTCTATACTCAAATCGCAGGTATTAGTGCGGGAATTCCTCAGATTAATCAGGTCGAAACCGTCTATGTGGAACATTTGAAAAATGGTTATTTGATTTCAGACGTGACAGAATTTTCCAAGGCTGCACATTACTATACAGATAGACTAAAAGAATGGAATCAAGCATTAATATACTCTATTGATAAAATCAAAGAACATACTGGACAACGATTCTTAGATAAATTGCATCACTGGATTGAGGAGGTTACTGATGTCAAAGGACTATAAAATCCTACAGATAGGGATTGATAATTGGGCTCATCATTATGAAATTCCTGAAAATATGGATTGGTATTATTTTTGTCCCAACTCACCGCTAGCCCTTCGTAAAATGATGGAAATGGATAGCATCATAAATTTTCATGCAATTTTGATTGAGGACGGGCAGTATATAAGAGATTTATTACCCTTTATTCACCATATTGAACCTTATACTTTGTTTTATAATCAAGAGTTTAAAACGACAGATTTGGGTATTCTTGATTGCTTAAAAAAGCGTTGTGCTCAGGCTGTAGATTTCTCCGATCCCCAGCAATTAATCAATGATTTATCAACATCTCTCTTTAGTGGAGGTTACGGTGATAAATTATTTCCGTCAACGATACAAATCCATCCCTCCTTTAAAGGCTCTATTTCTTATCAAGGATTTGAACACGTGACTTTGGAAGGGAATTTTGGAGAGGATTTCCAACAACTGGCTTACTGGTCTGATAATTTTATGGTGTATAAAGATTTGCCTATAGAGTTATGGTTAGAGTATGAAAAACAAGGCGATTGTGAGATACGATTTGTCATCCGTAAACTATGGGCTGGAGCCGTTGACGATTTTTTTGAAGAGGAAATTTATAGTGAAGACAATCTTCAGAAAGCTATTATTGTGAATAGTAAAGAGATAAATTTTTATATAACGGTATCTATTGAGTCACGTGGCGAAGGGAAGATTCAACTAGGAAATCTTCACCAACGTTGGAGCCGAAAACAGTTCGGGAAGTTTGTTTTAGGAGGAAATATTTTACATGATAGCAAGCGTGATGAAATTAATTATTTCTTCCATCCAGGTGATTTCAAGCCCCCTCTAGCCGTTTATTTTGCAGGTTTTCGTCCTGCCGAGGGATTCGAGGGATATTGGATGATGAAAAATCTAGGATGTCCTTTTCTTCTATTTTCGGATCCTCGTATTGAAGGTGGGGCCTTTTACCTGGGTAGTCAAGAATTAGAGAATAAGGTTAAGGAAACCATTCAATATTATTTAGATTATCTTGGTTTGACATCTAAAGATTTGATTTTATCAGGCTTATCAATGGGAACATTTCCATCGCTCTACTATGGAGCCACTTTTGAGCCACGCGCAGTTATTGTCGGGAAACCATTAGCTAATATCGGGACTATTGCAAGACGAGGACGTTTAGAGGCACCAGGAGTATTTAATACAGGATTTGATGTTCTGAGACACCAGACGGGTGGAGTTAGTTACCAACACATGGAAGATTTGGATCAACATTTTTGGAATGCTTTTAAAAAGGCAGATTTTACACAGACAACTTTTGGTCTTTCCTATATGAAGGATGAAGATATGGATAGTGAAGCCTACGATCAGTTAGTAGAACATCTTTGTTATACAGGAGCTAAAATTTTATCTAAAGGTACAGATGGGCGACATAATGATGATACAGATACCAATGTTGCTTGGTTTCTACATTTTTACCGTATGATTTTGAAATCAGATTTTGGAAGGTTGGACAAATGATTATCAATCAGAGAACAGACATTAAATGGGGAGAAGTAGGGGGGACATTTATGTATGGTAGTAAGGTAACCTATTATGAAGACAAACATATTAGTCTATATAATCCCTTAGTGACATCAGGAGAAACCTTAAAAACTTGGTTTTCCAGTGTGAACTATCAAGCTTTTAGAACTCAGCCCAGTCTCCCTTTGCTGAAGAGAAAACAGGATTATCAATTATGTATGAATTATGAATGTCATCCTACCAATGGAGTCTATACAAAGATTGCCTTTTTTGATAGATATGGGGATGTGATTGAAGAGAAAATTGAAAAAATGAAAATCTTTGATTTTACCTATCCTGATGGTACCTATACCTACCAAGTCTCTCTTCTAAGTGCTGGTTTTGAATCCTTAGATTTCTATTCTTTTTCAATTAAGGAGTTAAATCGTGTTTAAAGTTTTTTATCAAGATTTTCAACTTCGGAAAGTCAAACGGATTTTAAAAAAAATCAATGCCCTTAAAGAAAAGATGGAGTCTCTATCAGACCAAGAACTAGCGGCAAAAACAGTGGAATTTCGTCAGCGTCTTGCTAAAGGTGCCACTCTCGATGACCTCTTGGTAGAAGCTTTTGCAGTTGTTCGTGAAGCAGATAAACGTGTATTAGGAATGTTTCCTTATGATGTCCAAGTTATGGGTGGGATTGTTATCCATCAGGGAAATGTCGCTGAGATGAATACAGGTGAGGGGAAAACCTTGACAGCTACTATGCCTGTATATCTTAATGCCCTGACAGGAAAAGGAACTATGCTGATTACCACTAATGACTATCTAGCCAAACGTGATGCTGAAGAGATGGGACAAGTGTATCGCTTCTTAGGTTTGACAATTGGGGTCCCTTTAACAGATGATCCTAAAGATGAGTTAAGCGTGGAAGAGAAGAAAAAGATTTATGAATCTGATATAATTTATACGACTAATGGAGCTTTAGGGTTCGATTATTTGGGTGACAATCTTGCTTCCAATGAAAAGGGAAAATTTTTACGTCCTTTTGATTATGTCATTATTGACGAGATTGATGATATCTTGTTGGATAGTGCCCAGACACCTCTTATCATTGCAGGTGCTCCCCGTGTTCAGTCTAACCACTATGGTATTATTGATACGCTGGTAACGACTTTGGTAGAAGGAGAGGACTATATCTTTAAAGAGGAAAAGGATGAAATCTGGCTCACTACCAAGGGAGCTAAAGCTGCTGAAAGCTTCCTAGGAATAGATCATTTTTACAAGGAAGAACATGCGGTTTTTGCTCGCCATTTAGTGTATGCGATTCGAGCCCATAAACTCTTTACCAAAGATAAAGACTATGTCATTCGTGGGGATGAAATGGTACTGGTAGATAAGGGAACAGGTCGTCTAATGGAGATGACTAAACTACAGGGAGGTCTCCATCAGGCTATTGAAGCCAAGGAACATGTCAAATTATCTCCAGAAACGAGGGCCATGGCTTCTGTCACCTATCAGAGTCTTTTTAAAATGTTCAATAAGATATCTGGTATGACAGGGACAGGTAAGGTCGCAGAAAAAGAGTTTATTGAAACCTACAATATGTCGGTAGTGCGCATTCCAACCAATCGTCCTAGACAACGGATTGACTATCCAGATAATCTCTACGTCACTTTACCTGAAAAAGTGTATGCGTCCTTGGAGTACATCAAAGAATATCATGCCAAGGGGAATCCCTTACTCGTTTTTGTTGGCTCGGTTGAAATGTCTCAACTTTATTCGTCACTCTTGCTTCGAGAGGGAATTGCCCATAATGTTTTAAATGCTAATAATGCGGCGCGTGAGGCTCAGATTATCTCCGAGTCAGGTCAGATGGGGGCTGTGACAGTGGCTACCTCTATGGCAGGGCGTGGTACGGATATTAAGCTAGGTAAGGGAGTTGCAGAACTTGGTGGCTTGATTGTTATTGGGACTGAGCGGATGGAAAGTCAACGAATTGACCTGCAAATTCGTGGTCGTTCTGGTCGCCAAGGAGATCCCGGGATGAGTAAGTTTTTTGTATCCTTGGAGGACGATGTTATCAAGAAATTTGGTCCATCTTGGGTTCATAAAAAGTACAAAGACTATCAGGTTCAAGATATGACTCAACCAGAAGTACTGAAAGGTCGTAAATACCGAAGGCTAGTCGAAAAGGCTCAACATGCCAGTGATAGTGCTGGACGTTCGGCGCGTCGTCAGACTCTAGAATATGCTGAAAGTATGAATATTCAACGGGATATGATTTACAAGGAGCGTAATCGTCTAATAGATGGTTCTCGTGACTTAGAGGATGTTGTAGAGGAAATCATTGCTAGTTATATAGATCAAGTGACCTCTTCAAATTATGAAAGCCGAGAGTTACTCTTCCATTTTCTTGTGACCAATATTAGTTTTCACATTAAAGAGGTTCCAGATCATATAGATGTGACTGACAAGACTGCAGTTCGTAGCTTTATGAAGCAGGTGATTGATAAAGAACTTTCTGAAAAGAAAGAATTGCTTGAGCAACATGGCTTGTATGAACAGTTTTTACGCCTCTCACTACTTAAAGCCATTGATGACAATTGGGTTGAGCAGGTAGACTATCTACAACAGTTATCTATGGCTATCGGTGGTCAGTCTGCTAGTCAGAAAAACCCAATTGTAGAGTACTATCAAGAAGCTTATGCTGGCTTTGAAGCTATGAAAGAACAAATCCGTGCGGATATGGTGCGTAATCTCCTGATGGGCTTGGTTGAAGTCACTCCTAAGGGTGAGATTATGACTCATTTCCCATAAAAAGAGGAAAATATGACAATATACAATATAAATTTAGGACTTGGATGGGCTAGTAGCGGTGTTGAATACGCCCAAGCCTATCGTGCTGGTGTTTTTCGGAAATTAAATCTGTCCTCTAAGTTTATCTTTACAGATATGATTTTAGCCGATAATATTCAGCACTTAACAGCCAATATTGGTTTTGATGATGATCAAGTGATCTGGCTTTATAATCATTTTACAGACATCAAGATTGCACCGACTAGCGTGACAGTGGATGATGTTTTGGCTTATTTCGGTGGTGAAGAAAGTCACAGAGAAAAAAATGGCAAGGTTTTGCGTGTCTTCTTTTCTGATCAAGATAAGTTTGTCACCTGTTATTTGGTTGATGAGGACAAGGACTTGGTTCAACATGCTGAGTATGTTTTTAAAGGAAACCTGATTCGTAAGGATTACTTTTCTTATACGCGTTATTGTAGCGAGTATTTTGCTCCCAAGGACAATGTTGCAGTCCTATACCAACGAACTTTTTACAATGAAGACGGGACTCCAGCCTATGATATCTTGATGAATCAAGGGAAGGAAGAAGTTTATCGTTTCAAGGATAAGATTTTCTATGGGAAGCCAGCCTTTATGCGAGCTTTTATGAAATCCTTGAATTTGAACAAGTCTGATTTGGTTATTCTCGATAGAGAGACAGGCATTGGACAGGTTGTTTTTGAGGAAGCACAGGCAGCGCATTTAGCGGTAGTTGTTCATGCGGAGCATTATAGTGAAAATGCTACAAATGAGGACTATATCCTTTGGAACAACTACTATGACTATCAGTTTACCAATGCAGATAAG
>ERZ773045.568-NODE-568-length-18336-cov-59.308900_pt1 | contig 18336 bp, 9 predicted proteins | sample MGYA00580635_ERZ773045 | MGnify/ENA primary metagenome ERZ773045 (study PRJEB29015, sample SAMEA2738115) | human oral metagenome | biome: human oral; feature: human-associated habitat; material: saliva | place: China | collected 2261 ...
AGCCCGGACTTTCCTCGAAGCACGTGTGCCTCGCGATTGCCCGGACGGCCCGTTTCACCTCACCCATTATACGCACACCCTTGGAGGTGGCTATTTTCCGGGTTCGTTTCGCGGGTACACGGGGGTACGAGGAGGCACACTAGCAGCCTCGCGGGCATATGCAGGAACCTCGCAACTACACTGCGCCTCGTAGCTACACTGCGTCTCGCGGGTACACTGGAGAGATGCTAATTCTTCTTCCCCCGTCCGAAGGTAAAACTCCCGCCCCCGCAGGCAACGCGCCCGTATGCTTTGCTGACCTCTCGTTCCCCGAGCTCACTGCCGAGCGTGAGAGCGTCCTGGAGGAGCTGACCGCAGTCAGTTCGGGCCCCGATGCTCTGGCGGAGCTCAAGGTGGGTGCTTCCCTCGAAGCAGAGGTGGAACGCAATACGCGCCTGCTCACCGAACCGGCACAGCCCGCGATCCGCACCTACACGGGTGTGCTCTTTGAGGCACTGGATTATGCGAGCTTCTCCCCCGCCGAACGCGATGCCGCGCACTGGTCGTTGCTGATTTCTTCGGCGCTGTGGGGTATTCTGCGCCCCGAGGACGCGATCCCCGCCTACCGTCTGTCGATGGGCGTGAAGCTGGGTTCGGTGGGTGCGCTCGCCTCCTTCTGGAAAGGTGCGTTGGGTACCGCACTGGAGGCAACCGCGAAGGACCAGCTGATTCTAGATTGCCGTTCTGCCGCCTACGCAAAGTCGTGGGTGACTCCCCCGTCGCAGACTCTGGCGGTTCGTGTGGAGCGTGTGGCGGCTGATGGTTCGCGTAAGGTCGTCTCGCACATGGCGAAGCATTACCGCGGCCTGTTTGCACGCTACCTGATTCAGTCGGGCTTGGCGGCTCGTCCTATTGACGGTTCCACGGCTGGTATTGCCGAATTTTTGGAGGCGGTCAGCGAGGACTGGTCGGTGGAGTGCACTCTACCGACGGCACGTAAGGCGGGTGTTTTGACCCTGCTGGTGCATGAGCAGTAACGGCTGTTTGCTGTTATTTCTAACTATTTTCATGTGTCAGCACGAAGATTTTTTAACTATTTTTCGGGGATTTTTTAATGTATTTCCCCCTGTAAAACCACTTTTTCCCACATTTTTTGGACTGGTTTTAACACTCACAGAAGGCGGATAGTGTCTATCTATCCGCCTTCTTTTTATGCACAAAAGTGCTTATAGTATTTAATGACTCGCCACTGGTGGCGGGCACTTCACTCACAAACATTCACATTTTCAACTCAACGCACATGGAATACGAAACACCACATACGTAAAGCACATAGTCAGCGGATCACTCCCCTGGCTATATGTTTGCTAGCGTAAAAATAACCACTCAGAAACACATCGATGGGACAATGACATGTCTACTTTTTCCTCTCGTCGCGCCCTCATTAAGGGTGCGGCAGCACTAACAGTCGCCGGCGCGTTGGGCGCGCACCATGCCGGTGAGCAGGGCGCTCAGGCTGCCACCTTGGACGTTAAGACTACTCCGCTGACGTTCAAGATTACCGAGGCGTCGTTTGATATTAGCGGCTTCAACCTCAGCTACGAGATTACCGGCTTGCAGGCTGTGCTTGATACCGGTCTGTACACCCCGTACATTGAGGTCGGCTACTACACCAAGAAGAAGGGCTTCACCCAGTTCTATTTCTTCTCTCTTGAGCCGAAGAAGCGCATCGAGAATGATGTCTACATTAGGCATCACGTCATTGATCCTGAGATCACCGGCGGCCCGAATGCAGACTATGGTGTTCGCCTGTCTCTTCGTCCGCGCCGTGAGCAGTACACCATTCTGCGCACTCTTGAAGTTCGCCCCAAGATTGACACGGAGTTCGCGTGGGCACCTTTCATTGTGGACATTGATTTGGATGGCGAGTACGCCCCCGATATCTACAGGTCATGTAAGGCAAAGGTTCTGCTGCTCGATAAGGAACGTTGCTTCTACCCTAAGCGTGCGGTGACCCGCGGCGACCTGATGGATGCAATCTACCGAGGCGCCCGCTCGCCGAAGGTGAAGCTTCCTGCGCGCTCTCCTTTCCCGGATTTGTCCCCGAAGGATGAGCGTTACCCGGCGTATATTTGGGCGTATCAGAACGGTCTGACTTCCGGCTGGTCTGACGGTAAGATGCACCCGGAGGCGGTGGCTAGCCGCGCTACGATGGCTGCGTTCTTCTACCGTTACTTTATGCTTACCCCCGGTCGTCGTTCTTATTGGTTCCGTCCCACTACCCCGCAGGATATGAAGCCGGGTGCCCCGTTCTACACCGAGTCGGTGTGGCTGCACTCGTCGGTGAATATCGATACGAGATATCACTATAAGAGCAAGGATTTCCGTCCGACCAAGACTGCTACCCGCGAGGAGCTGGCTCGTGTCCTGTCAATGCTCGACATGCTTGACACCATCCCCAGTAGCCCCTATATCGATGATTAGGATTCGGCAGGTGCCTTGAACCGTACGGTTGCCCCTGCGTGTTTTAGCTTGGGTTGACTTCTAAGAACAGCAGCTGAAGATAGTGGCTATAGAAGGGGCGGTGAGAGTTTTTCTCTCACCGTCCCTTTTTGTGTGCCCGTTTTCTTGTACTGGCGCTGCTGGTGCAGGCGCTGCTGGGTGCCGTTTTTAGCGTTGGTGATGCTTCCATTTTTGTCTCTCTATTGTGTGGTCTTTTTGGGGTTTGGGCTTTGTATAAAACATGGGCGTAATTTTTGAATTTTTTTGTCTTATAACTCTCTTCGACATGTTTTTTCTCGTGTTTTCATTGAATGTTCGAGTCAGGGGTTGGTAGGCTGAGATTGCACTTCAGCATGCTGCCGCTACAGGTCCTCTACGATATGGGTTCGGTGTAGGCTCAGCGCGGTGGACTGTCACTCATTTATCCTCTCAACTTCTTTTCTCATTCACCCTTATTCATACAGAGAAATCAGATTGGATAATGATGTCCTCGTTCTTTAAGCCCCCTCGCGGTGCGCACCGAAAGGTTGCGGGTGCTTCCCTGGTTTTGGGTTTGTCTCCGCTTCTGGCTTTGACGCCGGTGGCGGCTCAGGCGGTGCCCGCTTCCCCCGCCCAGCAGGCAGATACGCAGCAGGCAGGCAAGCAGCAGGCGGCACCTCAAGAAGCCCCCGCACAGAACGCGCCCGTGCAGGGTGATACGCAGGATGCATCCCTGCCGACCCTGCGCGTGTCCAGCGGCTCCCTCGACATTCTTCACGGCGGTACCGTGCACGTGGAGGGTACCGGACTGTCCCCCGAGTTCTTGGCGCATCACGAACTGCGTAGCCTCACAATTGCCCCAAAAGGCTCTTCGACCTACGCCAACCCCTACCAAAAGGTCGATCACCGAGGCCTCGTCTTTGACGCCCCGAAACCAGCTACTGACGGCAATTTCAGCGCCGACCTGACGGTTCCGGCAAATAGCCTGCCGGCAAACCTGGAGTACGAGGTCATTCTCACCTACCGCCCCGTAGACGATGCGCACCCCTACGCATGGAACACTGAGGACCGCGTCCGTACGGCACTGCCGGTGGAGTTCAACCTCCCGAAGGCTGTGCTCCCCTCCATCACCTATGATGTTTCGGCTATTTCTGAGGAGCAGATTGCCTCAGGTCAGCCGGTTGAGGTGACGTTGACGGGTACCGGTTTTCAGGATGTCAGCTCCGTGAGTTTCACCTTGTCCGAGCATGATGATCAGGGAAAGGTCACGAACGATAATGTGGCTTCACTTGGTGAGCTGAAAGCACCGGATACGGAAGAGAATCAGCGCATTTTCAAGGGCCTGATTCCTAACGGCTATTTCCAGAAGAAGATCACGATCCCCGCGGGAGTTCTGAAGTCCGGTAAGGGGTATTCCCTAGGTGTTTCTGGTGTAGAAACCCACGGGTGGAATAAGCTGTCGCGTAAGTTCCCATTCGTGCCTGTGGGCAATAACCCCGCACACATGGCGTATCAGAATAATTCGTTCAGGAACACCCTGCCGAAGGTTTCTGTTGCCGCGCAGGATTTCGATCCGGGTCAGGATCGCGTCTATAAGGTGACTATTTCTAATATTTCCCCCGAGGTTGACCTGGGGTACTACCTTGATTCTGTGTCGATTTATAACGCTACCTCCGGTGAGCAGGCATATTTTGCGAGGAATGATGTAGCGGGCCAATACTATAAGCGTGACGAGCTGGTAACCCGCAATGCTGACGGTACTCTGACCGTGGAGGTTGAGTATAAGGTTCACGGCGATTCCTCCTACAGGCCTTCTTCTCGCGGTTCAGTGGCTGAAGTGCGGGCGGTGTTCTCGGACTCTGAGTATTCGTACGGTAGCCATAAGTTCACGGTGAGCGCCCAGCTTCCGATGGCGCCTCTTGCCGCTGATGCTGTTGATTGGGAGAACCCGGGGAATGTTGAGTTGAAGGTGACTTCGGGAACCCTCAATATTTCTCAGGGTGGCACGGTGTCGGTGACGACTTCCCCGTTGAGCCCCGAGTTCCGTAAGAAGTACACTTTCTACGAGCTGGCTCTGGTGCAGCGCGGGTCGGTGTACGTGTATACGGAGCACAATAGTTATGAGCCTCTCGACGAGTACGGCGGAATGCTCAAGGATTTGGTGCATCAGGTGCAGGAGAACCCGGACGGTAGCCTCACCTACACGTTTAAGGTTCCCCCGCAGTACGTTGAGGCTGCCGACGGTGAGCTCTTCGATGTGGTGATGACGTACTACCCGTCGGATGAATTTGAGCCGGAACCTTCGAGTAGGTCAAACCGTTTGTATGCCCGCGCCCATATTGATGTGGTTCAGGATGCGCAGCCGACCCGTGGGACCTACACCTTCAGTCAATCCGCTATCAATGACCCGTGGAAGGATACGACGCTGCGGGTTGAGGGACGCCATGTCCTCGTGCGGGCTAGGGAACTGATTTCTAATGATTCTCCGGTCATCGCTATCTATGAGGCTGACCCTGCAACGGGAAAGATGGTGGGTGAGCCTGTGTTCACTCAGCGGGTGGACTACACGTACTACGGGGTTAACTCCAGGTGGTTCCGCAATAACTATTTCAGCACGGAGATGAAGATTCCTGCGGGTACGTTGAAGCCGGGCAAGCTCTATTTTATTGGCATGTATGGGGACGGGCTGCCTTACCCCGGCATGGAAGATTCTCCGGGTTCTATGCTGAATGATGTTGCTGAGTTCCTTCCGGTGCATTCTCCCGAGCACGAGTCCACGGGGCCCGCACTGCACCTTGGGTCGGTGGGCCTGAGCCCGTACGCGAAGACGAACTCATTTACGGCACGCGCTACCGGGCTCTCTGCGCCGGGTGAAGGATCGTACCGTCTCTCGGTGCATCATGTTGATGAGCAGGGACGTTTGACCGGTCAGACGGTACTCCAGCAGGCGATTCCCGCCGATCGCATCCAGAATGGCAGGGTGGAGATGGACCTGACGATTGCTCAGCAGCTGAGCTATTCGGGCGCTTATCGTCTGGTCTTGGAGAAGGTCACCCCCGGTAAGGATGGTGCTGCGGAGTCGGTGGAGCAGCTTGATGTCGAGGATATTCCTCTGAAGCTGACGCGTGAGGATGAGCTGCAGGCGGCTGAGAGCTGGTTTGCTGATCGTGATATTTTGCCTAATCCTTCGCCGATGTCCTGGAGTAGCGGTATGACGCGCCACGATGTGACGGTGTCGCTGTACCGCCTGGCGGGTTCCCCGAAGGTTGAACTGCCTGCAACCAGCCCTTACGCGGATGTGGCACCGAATGACCCGGACTACGCCGCGTACATTTGGGCTCGTCAGAAGGGCATTACCTTCGGCTGGGCGGACGGCAAGTTCCACCCGGAGGCGAAGCTTTCGACCCCGTCGACGGTGGCGTTCCTGTACAGGTACCAGAAGGCGATGGGTCAGGTCACTCCGAAGGCGCCGACCTCTGCCTCGTTGCCGAAGAACAGTAGCCTGCCGGGCAATAATGATGCGCCCCGGAGTGCTAGCGGCTGGCAGCATAAGGTTCGTCAGGGTAGCGCTTTCTGGCGTGAGGCTCAGTGGGCTGTTGATCACCGCATGTGGGGTTACCGCGTTGATGGGGAATACGTCTATGAGGACTTTGATAGGTCTTTCGTTTCCTCTGGTGATTTGAAGTTGATGCTGTATCGCATGGAGCACGGCGGTAGCCACCTCAAGTAGCGCCCAGTTGTGGTGAGGGGTAACCGGTGGGCTGGAATGTTCGGATTAGTTCGGCTTTTCAGCCCGCCGATGCCACCCCGGTTTTTCTTCCCTGCCTTCTGCGAGTTCTTTTGCCCAGCACCAGGCTTTACGGGGCTTCTTCTCCTCTGTTTTTTTGGGGGGGGGTCTTTTCACGTTTTATCCGCTCAACTTCTTCACTTGCTTCATCTACTCGCTCGCTTCACTCACCGTACAGTTTTTTGTAGATGGGATAATGATGTCTTCATTCTTCACACCACGAGGCGCCCAGCACCACCCGGCGAGCGCCCGCGCGCTCAGCCTATCGTTGCTGCTGGGTTTGAGCCCGCTTGCCGGTATCACCCCGGCGGCACTGGCAACACCGACCCAGGCAGCATCTGACCAACAGGCGCCACCGGCGCAGGTGACCCCCGCCTCCCCTGCAGACGAGCAGAAGAAACCTGACAACCCGGTTGGCATGAAGCTCACCTCGGGCACCCTCAATATTTCTGAGGGCGGCACTGTCTCTGTGACCACCGCGCCGCTGAGTGCCGAGTTCCGCGCAAAGTACACGCTGTATGAGTTCGGCATTGTGGAGCGCGGCAAGAATTACCTTCAGTCACATTACGGTGATCCCCTTCCTGAGGCACAGTACGGCAGCAAGGTTGCCAGCCTCCGTGCTGAGGGTAAGGCACACGATAATCCTGACGGGAGCGTCACGTTCACTCTTGATATCCCGAAGCAGTGGATGATGGTTCCAGAAGGTACCCTCTTCGATGTGGTGCTGACCTACTACCCGTCCGATAAGCCTGACCCACACGACTATCCGTACGATGATCCTCGTAGCACGGCACGAATTCCCTTGCCCACGGTGCGCGACCCTGAGCCTGACCAACCGACGTACCGCTACAGCATTTCGGCGATTGACAAGCCGTGGCAGGATACGACTCTGACGGTTGAGGGCTACCATATTCTTCCCCCGAACATCGTAGGCGGGTACGACAGCCAGGCGTACATCACTCTGTATGAGGCAGACCCTGCTACGGGAAAGATTATGGGACGCCCCGTTTTCTCCCATGTTGTTCCGTTGACGGGCAACTGCTTGCATCACTGTACGGGTTTTCGCAATAACTATTTCGGCACGAAGATGACGATTCCGGCGGGTACGTTGAAGCCGGGCAGGCTCTACATGATTGGCATCTACGGTTCTAATCTGCCTCACCCGGGCGAGGAGGACTATAACGGCAGCTTGCTGACCAGTGTTGCGCAGTTCCTTCCGGTGCGGTCGGGGCAGCCGAGCGATAACCAGCCGAATCCTGACCAGCCTGTAGCGCGGCCGGATTTGTACATTCCGCATAAGCGCATCAACCCGTATCAGGAGATGAATACTCTCACCGCCCGTGTCTCGGGTCTTCCGAAGCTTACCGAGGGCTATTACCGTTTCTCGGTTCAGGCAACGGATATTTTTGGCGAGCTGACCGGTGAGAAGGCTCTGGAGCAGGTTATCCCCGCTGAGCGCATCCACGATGGCGCCGCTGAGGAGACGCTGAACGTCCCCGGTAGCGCGCTGAATTATGAGGGGTCTTACAGGGTTGTTCTGGAGAAGGTAACCCCCGGCAAGAACGGTGCCGCGGATGCGGTCGAGCCGGTGGCTTCTGAGAATCTTGATCTCTTGGCGAATACTGCCGAGGAGCAGAAGGCGGCTCTTGATTGGGTTAAGCAGCAGGCTCTTCTGGACGAGAGTAAGACCGTTTTGAGTCGCCGCGATGTGACGGTGGCGCTGTACCGTCTTGCGGGCGCGCCTCATGTTGAGTTACCTGCAACGAGTCCTTATACGGATGTGGAACCGAGCGACCCTGACTACGCCGCGTATATTTGGGCTCGTCAAAAGGGTATTACGTTCGGCTGGGCGGACGGCAAGTTCCACCCGGAGGCGAACCTTTCGGCGCGTTCTACGTTGGCGTTCTTGTACAGGTACCAGCAGATGGTTGCCCCGGCTCCTGCGCCGGAGTCGAGCAGTTTGCCATCTTCGTCTGCGCCTAAGAACAGTAGCGTGCCGGGTGATTCTCCGATTCGGGTTTCGCGTTCGCATTGGTCCGATTATGAGCGTACGGATACTGCATTCTGGCGGGAGTCACTGTGGGCTACTCAGCAGTTCATCTGGGGTTATAAGGATTATGATCGCCGCTACGCTGAGGATTTCAGTTCGGATACTGTTTCTTCTTCGGAGTTGGCGGTCATGCTGTACCGCATGGAGCACGGCGGCAGCCGTCTCACATAGTGTCTCGCCGTGGTGTTAGCTATTTTGGGTAGCTTTCGTCAAATAGGCAACTTTACGACCCTGTTTATGTGCCACTTTTATTGTGGGTGACTTTTATGTTGCCTTGCCCACCGCATTGTGAATATTCTCAACCTGCAGAGGTTGCATAGGTGCGAATTTTTCGAATGCGGTGGGTTTTTTGTGCTTTCTTTTTTGTACAGTGACCAGTGTTTGTGCTTATCAGCACAATATTTAGGCATATTTTCCACGTCATGCACATACTTTTTAAAGCTATACTTCACCTTAAGACATGCGATAAAACACACAGACATTTTTCGCGCTGATGACCTTTCAGGTTCCAGCACGTCTTAACTATTTGCTACGGTGTTTATGCGCACCACACTCGATGCGTGACACCGATAAAAACTGATTGGATAACAATGTCCTCACTTCCCAACCACATGCGCTTTGCGCTACCCAAAAACATGGCTAAGAGCGGCTGCGCCCTCACTTTGGCGGGCGCCATGCTCTTGCCCCTCTCTCCCGCGTTTGCCGCACCTGCTACTCCGATAGCAGCCCAGGCTGTTGAGCAGGGTGAGGTTCAGGGTGCTCAGCGTCTGCAGGTTACCTCCGGCACTTTTGATATTCTCAAGGGCGGCAACGTGATGGTTAGCGGCTCCGGTTTCTCCAAGGACTTCGTTAAGGGCAAGTCGTTCCGCCTGTACGTTGTTCCGAAGGGTGAAAGCGTTGCTTTCTCGCCGCACCGTCCGCGTGATTACCCCTTCTATGTTCAGGATGTTCCCGCCTCCGCTTTCGCGGCTGACGGCACCGTGAACCTGACCGCTTCTATCGGCGCTAACTATCTGGAGGCCAATGGCTCGTCCTTCGATGTTGTGCTCGGTTACCGCGATGACGCTGAAGACGGCTGGATTCCTGCGGATGAGGTTCGTACTGAACTGAAGGTTGCGGATGTTCCCACCGTTGATTCCCCTACCCTGTCGTACAGCGCTTCGTCGGTGAATGCTTCTGAGAACGCTAAGGTCACTGTGAACGGTGCTGGCTTCCAGAACATTTCGTACAACGGTAGCGAGTCGCTGATTGTTGCGGTTCGTGCGGTTGATCCGGCGACCGGCAAGGCGACCGGCCCCGCGCTGGCTCAGTCGGAGGCTAAGTTCACCTCCTACTCTGCGTTCTTCGGCCAGTACATGGGTTACACCAACGGCCGCTTCTCGACTGTTCTGGACATCCCGGCGGGTACCCTGAAGTCCGGTAGCTCCTACGTTGTGCAGACTTTCGAGTTCAATGTTCCGGAAGATAACGATGAGGCGAACAACCAGGCACTGAGCACTCAGGCGTTTGTTCCGGTGAACGGCGAGAACGCTAAGACTGCTTCGCCTTCGGTGTCCCTGAGCACTGACAAGGTTGATCTGAGCTCTTCGACCACTATCCGTGTAAAGGGTAAGGACTTCAAGGTTCCGGCTGGCGCTACCGTGAACGTTCTGTTCTCTGAGGCTGAGGCTGACGGCAACCCGACCGGTGAGGCTCTGGATAGCATCACTCTGAGCGCTGACCGCGTGGCAACCGGCGCGTTTGAGACGACCGTTAACGTTGACGGCACCAAGCTGGACGCTGATGGCCACTACGCTATTTTCGTGACCGTGAACTACGCCGATGGTGACAGCGAGCGCATCGCGGCTGATTACCTGACTTTGACCGGTGAGTCTGCGAACAAGAAGGCTCGTGAGCGTTTCGCTGATGTTCCGGCTGCTCACGCGAACCACAAGGCTGTTCTGTGGGCTGCTGATCAGAAGCTGATTGATTCTCGTGAGAAGGATTGGTTCGGCGTTAATGATGATGCGACCCGCGGTGAGCTGACTGTTGCACTGTACCGTATGGCTGGTTCCCCGAAGGTTACCCTGCCGGCTACTAGCCCGTACCCGGATGTGAAGACCGATGACCCGAACTACACTGCGTACATTTGGGCTCGTCAGAAGGGCATTACTTTCGGCTGGTCTGATGGTAAGTTCCACGCGAATGCGTCTGTTTCTAACGCTACTGTTGCGGCGTTCCTGTACCGTTTCGATGGTAAGAAGCCGGTTGTTGCGACTGAGGCGCCGTACACCGATGTAAAGGTCGGCTCTGCGTTCTACCGTGAGATTACTTGGGCTAAGCAGCAGAAGCTACAGGTTTTCCCGGGCTCTGAGTACCACCCGTCTGCGCTGGTGAGCCGTGGTGAGCTGGCTGGTTTCTTGATGAACTACAAGGTCCGCTAGGGCTTTATAAGGTTCGCTAAAGCTAGCCTCTAGGGTCTATGGATTATGCCGGGCTGGCGGCGATGAAACATTGGTTTCAACGCCGCTGGCCCGGCTTTTCTGTGCTCTTGCGGGGTGTTTATGAGGTGTCTGCAGGGTGTCTGTAGGGGTGTGAGTGGGGCTGTTGTCCGCTAATGTTCCGCGGTTTTCGGCGTATTTTTGGCGGTTACCACGCTAGTGTGGGCTGTACCGCATGTGGGGCGCGCCTCATGCGGCACCCGCTATTGGGCGGATTTTTGGGTGCTCTACTCCCCTCTTTTCAAGAATGTTCTGTGGAGTGTAAATTAATATTTTTCAAGCTGTGGTTTATGCTTAGGACTGTTGCGCCCCCTTAGTGCGCACCCTTATCCGGCTGGGTGCGTAGAAGAACTAGAGGGAGCCCTGCACACACCGATACATCAACCACATTGAGGATTTATGTCCCAGAATTTTAAGCAGTCGACTGATACTGCCCATAATTCTTCTGCACCTCTGCTGGCACCGGAGGGCACCCCCGAGGCTTCTTCTCAGGCTGAGTCGAAGAAGCGTAAGCGCCGCCGTATTGAGCTGGCTGTTGGCGCTGTGGCGTTGGCGGGTGTTTTGTATCTGCCGTTCTCACCTCTTTTCTCTTTTTATGATTCGTCGGAGGCGCGTCTTTCTTCGGCGGATACTGCTGCGCCGGTAGCTGCTTCGGTGCCTGCTACCTCCTCTCCTCTGGCGTCGAGTTCTTCGACTCAGGGCCCGAAGATTCTGCGTCCGTCCGTGACTGCGCCGGATGCGAACACTATTTTTGATGATGCCCCTGAGGATACTGCGTACTATGCGGGTATCCGTTGGGCTGTTCGTACTGAGACTATGCTTCCGGTTTCTGAGGACCATTTTGGTGCTGAGGATCCGGTGACTCGTGGCGAGCTGATCACCATGTTCTATAAGCTGGCGGGTTCGCCGGCGGTGACCCGTCCGGAGCATTCGCCGTATGCAGATGTTGATGAGTCTGACCCGAACTATGATGCGTACCTGTGGGCGCGTCAGGAGCGTATTACGTCCGGTTGGGTTGATGGTAAGTTCCATGCGGAGGCGCGCTTGTCGAATGCTTCCGCTGCGGCGCTTCTGTACCGTGCTGATGGTGCGCAGAAGATTCAGATGTCGGGTACTTCCCCGTTTAGCGATGTTTCGTCTGCGACTCCGTTCTATCGTCAGATTGTGTGGGCGTCTCGCCATGGTGTGTCGACGGTGTCTGAGGGTAATGCTTTTGAGCCGACGGCTCAGACCTCTCGTGGTCGTGTTGCGATGATGATGTACCTGTATTTCCGTACTTCCTAGTTTTTGCACTTCGTTTTAGCGCTTTGCTTTAGCGTGTTTGACGGCCCCGTACTCCTGGTGGGAGTGCGGGGTTCTGTTTTTGAGCTTCTGTTTTTCAGGTTTTAGCCTGCTGGGCTCAATTTTAGTGGCTGGTCAACCTGTGAGTTCTCTCAGAACCTTCAAGTCTCTCTTGAGTGTTCCTGATATCTGTTCAACCCTTTGCTAGGGTGAAAGTATCCCCTGGATCGACGGGGATATTCGACCACTTCTCATTGGGTTGGCGCAGATTCGACGAAGATTCCTCACCACCTTTTAGAAACTGCATCGGCGCGATGGGTCCGACCGATAAGGAATGGTTATGTCCGCTCTTCCGAATTTCAAGGCTTCGTCCTTCTTCCGTGCAGCACGGGGTTGCGGTGCATTGGCGCTGGCTGGCGCGATGGTTTTGCCGATGTCTCCTGCGCTTGCCCAGAATGTTGCCGCGGATGCTCCTGCGGCGGCTGTTGCTGGTTCCCTGCCGGATGATCGCGTCCGCGAGAATCCTGTTGCCACTTCTGATGAGTTCGCTCCTCATTGGAGCTACAACGCTTTGAAGGATACCGCTAACGATCAGGTTCTGAACTTCTCAGGTTGGGACTTCAACGGCGATATTAACTCCCCGAAGGGTGTTCAGATTGTTGTGCGTGAGAAGGGCTCGAACACCCCCGTCCTGGCTATTAGCGACATCATCGAGTACAACGACCCCGAGTATTCGTCCCAGTACCAGCATGGGCTCCTCAACGGTAACGTTAAGATTCCCGCTAACACCCTGGATACGGCGAAGCAGTACACCGTCGAGGTGTGGGGCAATAACGGCTACGAGGGTAGCGATAAGCTTGTCACTCCCGTCGTGGGTCAAGCTCCTGAGGGCCGCGGTACCCTGCTCGCTTCTCAGACGCTGAACTTCAATGGTTCTGACGGCACGACGGCTGCGGATGTTCCGGGCGCTAAGGCCACCCAGGAGGACGCTCCGACGTTCGAGGTTCTGTACGACGGCAAGGCTCAGTTGCTGTACACCTTTGAGGGCGGTACCGTCCACGTGAAGGGTTCGGGTTTCACTAAGAAGTGGCGTGAAAAGCACGGCAAGGTGGCGGTTTACCTGGCCGCTTCTCAGGGTGTTCCCGACGGTAGCCTACTGCCCGCTGATGATACGCCGCTGCGTTTTGAGGAGGGTAAGGACTTCACCATTGCTGAGGACGGCACCCTGGATGCTCAGCTGACGGTCAAGCCGGATGTGCTTCAGCGCTACTATGAGCCTCGCTACTACTTCCCCGGTATCCCGACTTACGATGTGCGTTACGAGGTTGACCTGGTTACTGAGAAGCAGGGCGACCCCCAGCTGACGGTTAAGGACCTGTGGGCTGGTAAGAACGTGGTGCAACGTATTGCGGTGCAGACTCAGGCGTACCGCCCTGAGAAGTTTGCCCCCAAGGTGGAGTACAAGGCTCTTGGCGATACCACCGCGGATCAGGATATTTACTTCTCGGGTACCGGTTTCTACGGTGAGATTCACTCCGTCAAGGGTGTTCAGTATGTAATCCGTGAGAAGGGTTCGAACACCCCTGTTCTGGCGACCAGCGACATCATTGAGTACAACCACCACGACCGTGCCTTTGAGTATGTGAACGGCGTAGTGAACGGCACCGTGAAGGTTCCGGCTAACACTTTGGATGCTTCGAAGAAGTACGTGGTGGAGGTCTGGGCTAATGACGGCTACAGCGAGAGCGGCGAGTTCCTTGCCCCCGTTGTGGGTAAGGCACCTGAGGGTCGCGGTGAGCTGCTGGCTTCTCAGGACCTGAACTTCAAGGGCTCTGACGCTGTTGAGGATAAGAAGCCTAGCTTGACCGATGAGCAGCGCAAGGAACGCGCTACCCGCGGCGAGCTGGCGGTGGCTCTGTACCTTCAGGCTGGCGCGCCGGAGGTGAAGCTGCCTGAGACGTCCCCCTGGCCGGATGTGAAGACTGACGACCCGAACTACGCTGCGTACATTTGGGTTCGTGAGAAGGGCATCAGCTACGGCTGGTCGGACGGCAAGTTCCACGCGGACGCTGGTATCTCGAACGCTACCGTTGCGGCGTTCACCTACCGTGCGGCGGGTTCTCCTGCGGTGACGGGCGATTCTCCCTATGCGGATGTTACGCCCGGTGCTCCGTTCTATCGTGAGATTCTGTGGGCTAGCCAGAATTTGCCTACTGTGTACGGTGGTTCCTATTTCATTCCTAAGCAGCTGCTGACTCGCGGCCATCTGGAGACTGTTCTGACTGCTTTCCAGTCTCGATAAGCTAGCTCTGCTTGTCGACACTAGTCGCACGAATAACCCCGTGTTCCCGAGTGGTGTTTCTATTCGGGAGCACGGGGTTCTGTTTTCAGGGTTTAGCTTGCTGAATTTAGCGTGCTGGGTTTAGTTCTTAGTGGCTGGTCAACCTGTGAAAACCATCAGAACCTTCAAGCCTCTCTTGAGAGTTTCCTGATATCCGTTCAACCCTTTGATAGGGTGAAGATATCCCCGAAACCGATGGGGATACTCAACCACTTCTCATTGGGTTGGCGCAGATTCGACGGAGATTTCCCACCCCCAGAAACCCTATGAACCTGCATCATCCCAGTGGGTACGACCCGTTAGGATGATGCATGTCCCCGCTTCCGAATTCTAAGTCTTCTTTCCTCCGTGCGGCGCAGGGTTGCGGCGCACTGGTGCTGGCTGGCGCTATGGTTCTGCCGATGACTCCGGCACTCGCCCAGGATGCGGCACCTGTTGCTAATGCACCGGCGGCAAATGCTGTGACCCCCAAGCCGGCTGCTCAGGATGCAGCGGCACAGCCGACGTACTCCACTGATTATGACGGTATTCTTTACACCGGCGAGGGCGGCACCGTGACTCTGAAGGGTACCGGTTTCACCAAGCAGTGGCGCGAGCAGCACGGCACCGTTGTCTTCTACATTGCTGCTACGAAGGATCGCCCCGATAATGCTGAGCCTTCCACGTCGATGCTTCGCTTTGAAGAGGGTAAGGATTTCACCATTGCCGATGACGGCACTTTTGAGGCGAAGCTGACCATCAAGGCTAAGGCTCTGGAGAGTTTCTACACTCCCATCGATTATTTCCCGGGTATCACCCTGGATGAGGTGCGTTACGAGACGGGTATTTTGACCGAGGCTAAGGGCCAGCCGCAGTCGAGTATTGAGGATATTTGGGCTCGCAAGAACGTTATCGCCCACCACCCGATGTACACCCGCGCTTACCATCCGCAGGTCCTGGCACCTAAGTGGAAGTATGATGCTCTGAAGGACACCACGAAGGATCAGGAGCTGCTGATTCAGGGTGAGGGTTTCGTTGGTGAGGAGCTGCCCGGTCGTGAGGGTGCCATGTATGTGATTCGTGAGAAGGGCACCGGCACCCCCGTCCTGGCGATGAGCGATATGAAGTCCTACTATGAAGGCCCCGATGGCGTAACCCGCCTGGAGGGAGGCACTCTTTACCGCACCATCAAGCTCCCCGCAAACACCCTGGATCCGTCTAAGCAGTACGTCATTGAGGCGTGGAGCGACTACGACTACGACCTCACCAAGAAGGACAGGCCCCTCATCACCCCGATTGTGGGTTTGGCGCCGGAGCACCGCGGTGTTCTTATGGGTCGTCAGGATCTGAAGTTTGAGGGTGTTCAGGACTTCGCGGATGCTACCGTCCCTAAGGGAGAGTACAAGAGCCTGATTTCGAAGCTCACCTACCAGGAGCAGCAGCAGCGTGCTACTCGCGGCGAGTTGACTGCGGCGCTGTACGCTCAGGCTGGTAGCCCCAAGGTGAACCTCCCTAAGACCTCCCCCTGGCCGGATGTGAAGACCACCGACCCGAACTATGCCGCCTACGTGTGGGCTCGTCAGAAGGGTATTACTTTCGGCTGGTCTGATGGTAAGTTCCACGCGGATGCCGGTATTTCGAACGCTACGGTTGCGGCGTTCACCTACCGTGCAGCGGGTTCTCCGGCTGTTTCCGGTGTTTCTTCGTTCACGGATGTTAATCCGAGTTCCGCCTTCTACCGCGAGATTTTGTGGTCCACTCAGCAGTATGTCATTACTCCGGATTTCGGCACTTTTAATGCGACGGACCTGGTGAATCGTGGGCAGCTGGAGCAGATGCTGTTCAATTTTCAGAACCGCGCTAAGTAAAACGGACTAGTTCCAATCTGAGTACCCCGTGTTCCTGAATGGTTTTCTATTCGGGTGCACGGGGTTCAGCTTTTATCGGCTGATCAACCTGTGAAATGCCTCAAAACCTTCAAGCTTCCCTTGAGTGTTCCCTGACATCGTTTCGAGGGTTTGATAGGGTGAAAATGCCCCCGAAACCGACGGGGATTTCAACCACTTTTCTCATAGGGTGCGGCAGATTCAACGGCGAAATCCTTACCCGCCGTTGAACCCGCAGTGCCCTGCAAGAAACAACTATAAGGATGTCTTATGTCCTCGCTTCCGAACTCTAAGTCTTCTTTCCTCCGCGCCGCTCAGGGTTGCAGCGCGCTGGCGTTGGCTGGCGCTATGGTTCTGCCGATGACCCCGGCGCTGGCTCAGAATGCGGCTCCTGCCGCTGATGTAGCCGTTGCCGCCGCTACCCCTCAGGCTGCTCAGCAGGTCGCTGCGGCTACCCCGACCTTGGATGTGTCTCTCCCCAATGGTTACAACTACGACGGCGTAAACGTCTTCCTCGTAACGACTGAGGGCGGTACCGTCCATGTGAAGGGTGCGGGTTACACCAAGGAGTGGCGCGCTCAGCACGGCACCGTGGCGCTGTATATTGCCCCCGCGAACTATGCACCCTCCGGCTACGAGATTCCGACCTCGAAGATGTTGCGCTTTGTGGAGGGTCAGGACTTCACCATTGCCGATGGCGGCACTTTTGAGGCTGATCTGAAGGTCGAGGCGTACGATCTTGCCGCCTACTACTTCGTCGATGACGATTACGCCCAGGATCCGACCGGCGGCACCAAGTACGATGTCCGCTATGAGATTCACGTGGTTGCTGAGCAGAAGGGTCAGAAGCCGCTGACCACTCAGGAGCTGTGGACCAGCAAGAACGTGGTACGCACTCAGGTCCTGAATACTCTGGGTAAGAGGGCAGAGCCGTTCGATCCTAGCTTGGCATACAACGCTGTGGGTAATCCCGCGCAGGCGCAGACTTTGTATGTTAGCGGCGGCGGCTTCCACGGCAATATCGACTCCGTTAAGGGCGTTCAGTTCGTGGTTCGTGAGAAGGGCTCGAACACCCCGGTTCTGGCAACCAGCGACATTATCGAGTTCGATCACCCCACCATGTACTCGGCGTACCGTGACGGCAACCTGTACGGTAAAGTGAATGTTCCGGCAAACACCCTGGATGCTTCGAAGAAGTACGTGATTGAGGTCTGGGCTAATGACGGTTACAGCGAGAAGGGCGAGCTGCTCGCACCGGTCGTGGGCAAGTCCACCGAGGGCCGTGGCACCCTGCTTGCATGGCAGGACCTGGATTTGAACGGCACGAACGGTTACAGGGATGCGAACCTGCCCAACGCGCAGGATCCCAAGAAGGACGACGACCAGAAGCCTGCTCCTTCCGATGAGAAGTTGAAGACTCCGGCAACTCGCGGTGAGCTTGCAGCTGCCCTGTACATTCAGGCGGGCACCCCCGAGGTGAAGCTGCCTGAGACTTCCCCCTGGCCGGATGTGAAGGCTGACGACCCGAACTTCCCTGCTTACGTGTGGGCTCGTCAGAAGGGTATTACCTTCGGCTGGTCGGACGGCAAGTTCCATGCTGATGCTGGCATTTCGAACGCTACCGTTGCGGCGTTCACCTACCGTGCGGCTGGTTCGCCCGCGGTTAAGGGCGACTCCCCGTACAGCGATGTGGCTCCCGGTTCGGCGTTCTACCGTGAGATTCTGTGGGCTCAGCAGAACAAGGTGGTGTTGAACACTAGCGGCGCTTTCGATGCTCAGCACATGGTGACTCATGGTGAGCTGGAGACTCTGATTGAGGCGTTCCAGGCTCGCGCTAAGTAAGGTCGTTTAACCCGCCCGCATCCCCCTCAGGTTTTACCTTGAGAGCGCGTGCGGCGCGGCGCGTCGGATAACTCTCTGGTTCCCCGTGCCCCCGAATGGTTTTCTGTTCGGGAGCACGGGGTTCAGCTTTTAACAGCTATCCGCTGTGTGAGATTTCCAAGAACCTTCAAGTACTCCTTGAGTGTTTCCTGACAATCGTTCAACGCTTTGATAGGGTGAGGATATCCCCG
>ERZ773045.579-NODE-579-length-18150-cov-7.106991_pt1 | contig 18150 bp, 10 predicted proteins | sample MGYA00580635_ERZ773045 | MGnify/ENA primary metagenome ERZ773045 (study PRJEB29015, sample SAMEA2738115) | human oral metagenome | biome: human oral; feature: human-associated habitat; material: saliva | place: China | collected 2261 ...
TTTCTTCTACGATGATGCACTTGGTAAACAGAAGGTTAATGCTGTTTCTATAAGTAATTTACCTATTGATTTCGTGTTGAGTAGGCTCTTTGAAAATACAGGGATAACTTATAAAATTATTGATAATATTATCTATCTAAAGAAGGAAAAAGCAGCTATAAAATATCGATATACGAATAGCACGGAACCAACTTACCAACAACGTAAGAGAGAGGAACCTGTTATACCAACGCTCTATACCTTTAATGGGAAGGTGCAAGATGTAGCGGGTAATCCTATTATTGGTGCAACCATTATGGTAAAGGGTAGTTCTAAGGTTCGTGCATTGTCTGATTTAGAGGGTAAATTTATTTTGAAATCAGAAAAGCCAAACCCTATTTTGGTTATATCTTGCATTGGTTTTGATGCAATAGAAAAGTATATAGAGAATAGAGATCATCAGTTATTTGTTTTGAAGGAGAGTTCCTTTGAGTTAGCGACAGTCTTTGTAACAGCCTTAGGTATCAGCCGTTCGGGTACAGCCCTGAACTATAATGTCAAGCAGATGGAGGGTGAAGAGCTAAACAAGGTGAAGACAACTAATTTTGCAAACGCTTTGGCAGGCAGAATGGCAGGCGTTTCTGTCAATGAATCAGCTGCCGGAATGGGAGGCGCAGTACGTGTGGTAATGCGTGGGCCGAAGTCTTTGGCACAGAGCAACCAACCTCTTTACGTGATTGATGGTATCCCTATCAATAATCGTAGTAACGATGATATCAAAGGAGGTATCTATTCGTCGCAGCCAGGCGCAGAGGGTATTTCTGATATCAATCCTGATGATGTAGAGAGTGTTTCGGTACTTAGTGGTGCTGCAGCTGCGGCTCTCTATGGGTCGGCAGCAGCACAGGGTGCGGTGATGATAAAGACTAAGTCGGGCAGAGTGGGTAAAACTTCTGTGGAGTTTTCTACAAGTACACAGTTTCTCTCTTCTTTTGTATTACCAGAATTTCAGAATGAATACGGCAATCGTACTAATGAGATGAAGTCATGGGGAACGAAAAATGCTTCAGGTACTGGTAGTTACACGCCTAACGACTTCTTCCGTACAGGAGTAAACTTTACGAATAATGCAACAGTGATGTCAGGGACAGAGCACAATCAAGTCTATCTTTCTTTGGGTTCCTCTACAGTGCGTGGTATCATTCCGAATAATGTTTTTGAACGTTATAATCTTACATTCAAGAATGTTTTTACGGCATTACAAGATAAATTAAGGCTGACTTTCTCTTTCAAGTTTGTTAGAGAAAATGATAGGAATATGTTGGCGCAGGGGCAATACTTCAATCCGCTGACATCTGTCTATCTCTTCCCACGTGGAGAAAGCTTTGATGCTATTAAGGAGTTTGAAACTTATGATGCAGTACGCAATATCAATTTGCAGAACTGGAACTATGGAGATGACTTGAAGATGCAAAACCCTTATTGGGTTACTAATCGTATGTTGAAGACAACGAAGCGTAATAGATACCTCACTGACTTTGGTGTGAAGTATCATTTTACGACTTGGTTAGCCCTTGAAGGAAGACTCCGTTGGGATGAAGCTGTAAACAAATTGGAAGACAAACGATATGCTTCAACGCTTGATATTTTTGCTCACTCGCCTTACGGGTATTATAGTTACAGTAAGCTAAATGACCGTTCTTTCTATGCAGATGTTATGGCTGATGTCTCTAAACGATGGGGTGACTTGTCGCTTGTTGCTAATGTAGGTACGGCTTTCACTAATAAATCTTATGATATTGCTGGTTTTCAAGGAGGGTTAAAGGCTCCTTCGAATATTTTTACTCCTAACGGCATCGACTATAGTAGAGTGTCAAGTGATAATCGGCCAATCTTTGATATAACGCGTCATGCAATTCATTCGGTACTTGGAAGTGTAGAGTTAGGCTGGCAAGAACGTGTTTATCTCACGATGACAGGACGTAACGACTGGGATTCGTCGTTGAGTAATACAGCTCAGCAGTCCTTCTTCTATCCTTCTGTGGGTATGTCGGCTATTCTCTCAAAGATGCTTAGGTTGCCAAAGTTTGTTGATTTCTTGAAGTTCCGTACTTCGTGGGCTTCAGTTGGATCCGCTATCTCTCCTAATATTTCATCCTCATGGCGTTATGAGTATATCCCTTCAACAGGTACTTACCATACTGTCACCTATAAGTTTCCTGATAACTTCTATCCTGAGCGTACAAACTCATGGGAAGTTGGTATGACGGCTCATTTGTTTAAGGAAACCATGTCAATGAAGTTTACGCTTTACCAATCGGACACGAAGAATCAGACCTTCCTTCGTCAAATTACGCTTGGTGGTGCTTTTAATCGTGAGTACATACAAGCTGGAGATGTACGGAACAGAGGATTAGAGTTGAGTGTAGGCTATAATAAGAAATGGAAGAATCTTCGCTGGGAGACGAATATGACTTATAGTACAAATGATAATCAGATTGTACGATTACTTGACAATCCTAACGAAACGCTCCGACAAGGTGGGCTAAATGGATGTGAAGTGATATTGACACAAGGTGGTACGATGGGTGATCTCTATACATTCACTGATTTTAAGCGTGATGCACAAGGGAATATTCTCGTCAATGCTGATGGGCAGGTGATGCAGATGGAGTTGTCATCACCAAATTTAGTTGGATCCGTTTTGCCGAAAGCACATCTTGGATTGAAAAATAATTTCACATGGAAGAGATTTGAGTTAGGGATGCTGATAACGGTCCGTTTAGGTGGAGTCTGCGTGTCACAGACACAAGCTTTCATGGATTCGTATGGTGTTTCTAAGAAGACAGCCAGACTAAGAAACAATGGTGGCGTTACTGTTGGTAATCAGTTAGTTTCAACGGAGAATTTTTATACAATCGTTGGTGGGGATACTCCTATTTGGGGGGAGTATGTTTATAGCGCTTCTAATGTGCGAATCAAAGAGCTTTATTTGGGTTATACCTTTGATAAACTGATTCGCGGAGCAAAGGTGTCGATTGCTTTGACAGCGAGAAACCTTTTGATGCTTTATTGTAAAGCACCTTTTGATCCTGAAGCTACCCCTTCAACGGATATTTATTACCAAGGATTTGATTATTTCATGCAGCCTAGTCAACGTTCGTTGGGCTTTAGTATCAATGTAAAACTTTAAGATGATAATGTATTGTAGTAAGAGACTTTTTCTGTCCCTCTGCTTGCTGGTGGTCTTATCTTCCTGCACGAGTGAGTTTGTTGATATTAATCGTCCAGGGAGTAAGTTATCACAAGAAGAGTTGAGTCGAGATAACTATGCTGTTGGCTCATTTTTGATTCAGATGCAGGGAGTGGCTTTCCCAGAGCAAGAAAATGCTTATCAAACAATGATTGACTTTGTGGGTAACTATCTGGGTCGGTACACAACTTACTCAAAAGAACAGCCGAAAAATCATACACTATTCAATGCAAGTAATATATGGCGTGCTTGGCCAGCATCTTATGCGCCTCCCTTTGTGTCTGCGTATAACGAGGTGGTTAATCTGAATGGTAAAGAGAATATCACTTATGCTTGGGCTTTGATTCTTCGTGCACAAGCTTTCCTGCGATTCACTGATATCTATGGTCCGTTCCCCCTCAGTGTGAATGCGGATAATCATGTTGTTTACGTGTCACAGCGGGATATCTATTTACAACTGATAAAGGACCTAAATGAGGCTACTTCTTACATCTCATCTGACACGCAACTTGCTAAGGAAATGATAACCTTTGCACCATACGACCTTGTTTATAAAGGCGATTTCAACAAGTGGCGTAAGTTTGCCAATTCGTTAAAGTTGCGCATCGCTGTGCGTATTAGTAATGTAGAACCTGTGATGGCACGTTCTTTAGCTGAGAAAGCAGTGCGGGAGGGGGTCATAGAAGGAAACGAGGATAACTGTACCATTCGTTATAATAAAGCTGGTTTGTGGACAACTGCTGTTTCATGGGGTGATAGTCGTATCTGTGCTGATATTGAAAGTTTTATGACTGGATATAAAGATCCACGAATGAGTAAGTATTTTTTGCAACCATTAACTCAAGGTAAACGTAAATATATTGGTTGTCGGGCTGGGGCTACGATAGGAAGCAATGTTGTTGCTAAGCGTCTTTATTCGTCTGTAAATATGCAAGAGACGACACCTGGAATTTGGCTTACAGCATCGGAGATGGCATTTTGTAAGGCTGAAGGAGTATTACGTGGCTGGAATATGGGCAGTGGAACAGCGAAGGATTATTATGAGCAAGGTGTGACATTATCTTTCGAGCAATGGGGAGCCGATGGTGCAGCTACCTATCTGTTGGATGACACTTCAACAGAAGCCAATTACACTGATGCCTTAGGTGGTTTTGGTAGGGCTGCTGTAAAGGCTTCTACAATTACGATTAAATGGGATGATGCTGCCCCTATGGCTAAAAAAATGGAGCGTCTGATAACGCAGAAGTGGATTGCTTTGTTCCCAAATGGACAGGAGGGATGGAACGAGATTCGTCGCACAGGCTATCCTCGTATCTTCTCAGTGCCGCAGGCTACAAATGGTTATACGCTGTTGACGCCTAATAGAATTCCATTCGATAAGAATCAACTGATTAACAATCGCAGCAATTATGAGAAGGCTGTTGAACTTTTAGGTGGTCCAGATGATTATGCAACACCAATGTGGTGGCAGAGGTAATTAGTCTTCTACCTTTTATAATACAAGTCTTTTAAAGATATGAAGGTCATTAGAAAGCCTTGCACATTCAATTATGTATCATCTAGGAGAGTGCGATGCAAGGCTCCGTTTACCAAAACGAAATGGGTTGTTTATGAAAAATGCAATTACTGTGTTTGGTATGAGTTTCCTACCCAAACAATGCTCTAAGTGCCTCTTCAACCTTTCTTACTGGGTGTAGTTGAATATTATATTTGCCTGTAAGTCCTGAAAGGTTGTACTTTGGAATAATAATATGACTAAAACCAAGTTTCTCTGCTTCAGCAATCCGTTGTTCGATACGACTGACGGGACGTACCTCACCACTTAATCCAACCTCACCACACATACACCAACCTTGCTCTATTGGTGTATCGACATTTGATGAGAGTACAGCAGCTATAACACTAAGGTCCATTGCCATATCTGTCACGCGTAATCCACCAGCAATGTTCAGGAAGACATCCTTTTGCATCAGCTTAAAACCAACACGTTTTTCCAATACAGCGAGAAGCATGTTCAGACGACGTTGGTCAAAGCCTGTAGCTGAACGTTGTGGGGTCCCATAGGCAGCAGAAGATACAAGTGCTTGTGTCTCAACAAGGAAAGGACGTGCTCCTTCTATTGTACTTGAGATAGCCACACCTGATAATCCTTCATGGTCTTCTGTAAGTAGAAGTTCGGAAGGATTGCTCACCTCACGAAGTCCCTGTTGTTCCATTTCATAGATTCCAAGTTCGGAGGTCGAGCCAAAGCGGTTTTTAATACTCCGGAGAATACGGTACATATAGTGTTGGTCGCCTTCAAATTGAATCACGGTGTCAACAATATGCTCTAATATCTTTGGACCTGCTATACTTCCTTCTTTGTTGATATGACCGATAAGGATAACTGGGACACCACTTGTCTTGGCAAAACGTAGAAGAGCTGATGCACATTCACGTACTTGTGTAATGCTTCCCGGGCTACTATCAACGTCTTCTGTTGAGATAGTTTGGATTGAGTCAATGATGACAAGTTCTGGTTGTACGTCACGAATATGCTCAAAGATATGTTCAAGAGATGTTTCAGATAAGATAATGATGTTTTCGGATATATCCTTAGAAATTCTCTCAGCACGCATTTTGATCTGATGAGGACTTTCCTCACCGCTGACATAGAGTACACGCTGCGGTAAATGGAGAATGGTTTGGAGTGTTAGCGTACTCTTACCAATACCTGGTTCTCCACCAAGCAGAGCGATACTACCTGGTACCAAACCACCACCTAACACACGATTTAACTCACCATCGTGCATATCGATACGTGGATCATCGTGTGAGGATATATCACGCAGTCTTTGAGGCTTGTTTGCTAAAGCTGAAACAGGACCGCCCGAAGCAGCATTACGTAATGTTGTTGCAGCATTGCGTGCAGCCTGTGAACCCGTATCAGCAGCAATACGAATCTCTTTGAATGTGTTCCATTGTCCACAGTTGGGACACTTGCCAATCCATTTTGTGCTTTCCTGTCCACAATTGCTGCAGACGAAAGCTATCTTGTCCTTTGCCATAAGTAAGACAAAAGTAATAAGATTTTTCTTAGTTACAAAATTTATTCTTAATTTTGCAACTATATGAAACGTATTAATTACCTGCTCCTCCTGACTGTGCTTATGCTTGTCGGCTGTGGTAAGAGCGATAAAGAACTGCAAACAGAACGTAAAGCGAAGCAACTGGCTGAGCGTGAAGCTTATCAGAAAGCCTATAAGATAGCAGTGATGCCAACAATGGATTGCCTTCCAGCATATCTATTGAAGGATAGCTTGTTATATGATACTGTCAAGGTTGACATTAGACTTTGTAGGTTTAATGCGCAGATGGATTGTGATACAGCAATGATAGGAGGGAGTGTACAAGCTGCCTTCAGCGACCTTGTTCGTACGGAACGATTGAAGCATAGAAACAAAGTGTTAATGCACTATCTGACAGATACAAATCTTAATTGGCAACTTATTGCTGACAAAGGTTCAAAACTAAAGAAACTTTCTGATTTGAGTGACAAGATTGTTGCTATGACTCGTTACTCAGGAACAGACCTGCTGACTGATATGGTCGTAAAGAAGGCAAAGCCAAAGTATCAAGTCTTCCGTGTACAAATTAATGATGTATTCGTGAGACTTGCTATGTTGCAAAATCACGAGATAGACGCCTATTGGTTCTCTGAGCCACAAGTAGCCAAGGCTTTATCGGCTGATAATAATTCTCTTTTTAATTCGGAGGATGCTGGTGTTCATCTTGGTGTGGTGGCTATAATGGATAAAATACGTCGTCAAGATGAAGAAATCGCCTTTGCTGAGGCTTATGATAAAGCTGTTGACCAAATCAATAAGCATGGTGTTAAGTATTATTCTGACTTAATTCAGAAATATATGAAGGTTGATGAAGCTGTTGTACGTGCATTACCTGACATCAAATATACGAAGATTGGTCCACCACGTAAGGCAGACTTACTTATGGCACGCAATTATCTTAATAGCGGTAAAGTTAGTAAGTAAGGTATAGTATAGTAATAAAATTAAGGAGTAGGGCAGTGAATGTAGAGGAGATTCTTAGTAAGACTATAGGTTTGTTGATGGACAAGCGATTGAGTAAAGCTATTGATCGATTAGATCAACTTTACGCTCAGCGTCCATCGCTTATGGGTCACGGTGAGTTTGAAGCAATCAAAACAGATTATCAGTTGATGGTCGATTATATGGGACGAGGTTTTTCAGATAGTCATCGTGAATCGCTCTACAACTCTTTGTTACAACGACTTTATAGAGTTGCTGCCAATCTTGAGATAAGCTGGCGTTGTAAGAATGTAGGTGCATACGTTAACTCGTTTAAGGTTATTGACCATCTGAATACAAGTCATGATTTTGTTCGTACTGTGTTAGAAGCCTTTGTTTCAGACATTGCTATGCTCTCACTTCAGCCAGAAGAGGCGAGAGAACAAAAAACAGCTGAACTTTACGAACGTCATCTATCATTTATCAATCGTCTTTTTAATGCTTTATGGACATCTTGTCAATGGACTGATGACGATTGTACTTTCTATACTGATTTACTCCTTTCTCCAACTCTTGCATCAACTGATCAACAAGTGATAGTTAGCGCTATTAGCCTTGGCGCTATGAATCAATTTGATATCAACAAGTTTAAGACGCTTGCTAATGTATATCAAAAAGCCACTGATGAACATGTGAGACAACGTGCATTGGTTGGCTGGGTGTTATCGATATTCGAGGGAATGGATATCTTTCCTGAGCAAGATGCAATCGTACGTGAACTCTGTGAGAATCCTGCAATAGCCAAAGAGTTGTTGGCTTTGCAAATACAATTCTTCTATAGTAAGGACGCAGAGAGGGATAATGATAAGATACAACGTGACATCATGCCCGATCTCATGCGTAATTCTAATCTTACGATAGGTCGTCTTGGTATCATGGAGAAAGAAGAAGATGCGATAGAGAATATCCTTCATCAAGATGCTGATGAGAAACGAATGGAGCAATTGGAAGAAAACGTTCGCAAAATGATGGACATGCAGAAGCAGGGTTCGGATATCTACTTCGGCGGTTTTAGTCAGATGAAACGATTTCCTTTCTTCAATGACATGGTGAATTGGTTCATTCCTTTTTATTTGAATCACCCCGCTTTGCGCTCTGTGATAAATAAATTAGGCGATACTAAGTTCTTAAACACACTCATGGAAAGAAGTAATTTCTGTGAGTCGGATAGATACTCCTTTGCTTTTGCGTTAGAGCAAATCATTAATCAGTTGCCTGCTGATATTAAGGAGGTGATAGGTTCTGATGCAATGTTAGGTCCTTTGGCTGAAAGTGATGATATGGAAGATGCAATGAGCATTCGACGTACCTATCTTCAGGATCTCTATCGTTTCTTCCGTCTCTATCCTACTGCAAGCGATTTTATCAATCCATTTGAGGATAATGGTAAGAGTGATTTTGTTGCAGACACCTTCTTCTTTACCTATAAAACCTTTATGGGTACAGGACTAGATAAGGTTAAATTGCGTTTAGCATTACATTTGTATAAGCATAGACAATTTGAAGAACTTGCTGAACTATTGACAACTTTCCAGAGTGAAGACCCACGCTATGCGATTTTGATGGGTTATACAAATATTGATATGGGTAAGGCAGAGTTCTCTTATCAGTTCTTTGACTATGCTTTGAAGAAAGAACCTGAAAACCTATGGGCCTTGAAAGGTAAAGCGAGGGCAGCTCTTGATATGGAGGATTATGTCACTGCAGCAGAAGTTTATTCTGCTTTGTTGAAGTTAGAACCAGGACAGAAGAATTACACAATGAATCGTTGTGTCGCTCTTTTGAAGTTAGGTAGGACCAGTGAGGTGCGTGAGGAGTTGTTCCGTCTTGATTATCAATACCCTGATGATATGAACGTGAAACGTGTCCTTGCATGGGCAATGCTGGCAGATAAGAGTCTTGATAAAGCTGCACAGCTCTATGATACCCTCCTAACATCAACCCCTGCTCATGAGGATTATCTGAATGCAGGCTATTGTCAGTGGGCCATGGGTAATATTCAGCAGGCTGTTGATTTATTCCGTGAATGGTTAGCAAAGAGTGGGAGGAGTTCAGAAATGTTGTTAGATGAGTTCCAAAGTGATGTTGAAACGCTGTCACTCTACAATATTTCCGAAACCGACTGCTACTTGATGTTAAGCTTAGTAGGTGGATAATAACTGCGATTATGTTCTCAAAGACTTAATAATAAGGACGTCGTAGCATGGAATGGCTACAATAATTTTTTCAAATTTAATAGGTAAAGATAATAATGGATGAACAGATACACGAGAAACTAAAAGAGATAAAACAGTCTTTCCGATTGTTGATGAATGGTGTTGCATCCCACTCAATGCGTGAGAAAGGTGTTTCGTATAAAATAAACTGGGGTGTACCACTCCCTGATTTGCAGAAGATGGCAACTGAATATGGTAAAGATTATGCTCTTGCCATAGAACTATGGAAAGAAGATATCCGTGAGTGTCAAGTGCTTGCTACATTAATTATGCCAGCAGAGAAGATGGATGAGGATCTTGTTGAAATTTGGATGGAACGCCTTCATACTCAGGAAATGGCTGAATTGCTGGCTTTCAACTTACTCCAATATCTTGATTTTGCACCAACTTTGGCGTATAAATGGATTGCTTCAGGTCGTGATATGTATCAGCTTTGTGGTTACCAACTCCTTGCGCGTCTTTTTTCCCGAGGTATGGAACCTAATGAACGTGGAATCAACGAGTTCCTTGATCAAGCTCGTACGACATTGGAAGGTGAGAATCTCTCATTAAAGCATGCGGCTTATAATTGTGTCTTGAGCTTCTGTGATTTAGGTGAGGAGTTTGATGTTATTGCACAGAAAGCGCTTGCTGATCTCAATATTCTATAAAGTCTTAGTCTTTTTAATGGTTATCTTTTGTCTGGCTTGAACCGCTGAAACAGTGGGAAGGGTAAGGTAACTAGGGCTAATATCGCTCTAAACTTTGAAGTAAATGTATTCTTACATGAGTCAGAAGCGATGACAGATTTTACAATAAAAGTTGCATTTCATTTTGCTATTATTTTTAATACTTTGCGTACCTTGCTGAAATGCTGCAAGTTAAGTATCTATTATAGCTGACAGGGTTGTCAGGAATTTACATTACTGAATCTATTTTGCCTGCTGAAAGGTTCTGAATGATATTCGCTGAAAGCTTATAATAAAACATACAAAAAAGAAGTCGATACATCAATGTGGATATATCGACTTTTCTTTTTATCTGTCAAATGTTAAACATTATAACAGTGTTCCATTAAATTTCTGGTCTTTTGTTTAACTGATTTATTAATCAAGATTAATCTTCTTTGAAACAATCAAAGCTTCAGCAATTACGGCTGCAATGATAGTAATAATACCAAATGTTAACATAATCTACCTTTCTTCTTTTGTGCAAAACCCCTTTGGTCTTGCTGTTATTACTTATTTCTCTTTGTGTATTCAAGGCAAAGGTACGAAAGAATATTGATATAATGATCTTTTATTGTGGTTGTTATCAAAATCGAAGTAAATTTTTGATGTAAATCAATGGTGTTGACTCTGGTCAAAAAGTGATTGAAAGAAGTACAAAAAAGAATGTATAAATTTGTTGTAATTACTTGAAAAATGTATCTTTGTAACCGATTTAGTATTTAAGATAACAATTCATTTATGGAAAGATTAATAATTAAAAATCAGGAGTTTGATAGTAGCGTTGATGCTCGTTTCCTTGAGATTCAGAATGCACGTCGTCAGGCTTTGGCACAGAAGGCTAAAAAGCACTAAAACAAACTATTCGCATCCATTGCTATTATAATGGATGGCTGTGAGGCTTAGAAAAAGAAACGAGAATAATATTTATCTCAGTAACAAGAAAAGGCTCAATCAAATGATGTTGATTGGGCCTTTTTTTATGGTACTATGTTTAATCACACATAGCCTACTATAATGCTGTTTAGAAATCTACATCTTCTCCATCCTCATCGGCTTGCATCTCCAGTTCTTCTGGGTTGGTGTCAAATGTAGTACGATAACTTTCCTCTGTGAGCTTGTCCTCATCGAAGTCCTCGTCCTCATCCTCATCAGTATTCTTCTCTTCTTCTAACAATAAATCTTCATCATCTTCGTCATTCAAGAGGTTCTCGTCTTCAATCTCGTCAAATGATGTTGTTTTCTTGTTGGCTACAATTGGGATAGGCTTTTCTTTTGCAAAAATAGCTTCTGTCCATGAGCCTTTAGAAATCTCAAGAACTTCAAAGCCGTCAGCAACCTTTTTATCATAAAGACCACCAGCTTTTTTCAGACGAGCTGTTGGTAGGGTAGTTGTGCTTATATCAAAAGCACTCAAGATAATGTCCTGTACACTTTGTGGAAGACTTTCCCAGCCACCTCCAAAGTTACGTTCCAAAACCTCAATCAGCTTCTGAGCAGAAATGTGATGGATGTTTTCCCATGTTAAATCAGTAACACGCTGTATAGATTTTTTCTTCAAAGCCCACTTTACCGTGGTACCTTCATCATGTCTAACTTGACCAACTTGACAGCCACGTTCTTCGTATTTCTTAATAACCTCAGGCTTATCAACTTTTACTTCTTCTATGATAAAGGCACTTTTGATTACATCAATGTAGTGACGCTCATTATCCCTTAAATCGGCGTCACGTTCTGCTTGTGCCCAAAGGCGGAAGACATCGTTTTCCTGAATGTCCCACACATTGCTTTTTGTTAGATTCTTTAACGATAGTGCTTGTCCTTGTCGCTTCATATTGTGTTTACTTTTTCATTTTGCTTTATGGTATAGCTTTGTGCAAAGCCATACCCTCAGACCTGCTGCAAAAGTATATACTTAAACGTAAACTTCCAAACTTTTTCGCTGAAAAGTTATCCAAAAGTGAGAAATAAGCACAATTTGAAAACGCTATTTACTAAGGTAGGGTGTGCAGTTCTTGATTTCTATAGGTAAAGCCTTTGCTTTACACTTCTCTGCAGTGATGCTTAACTCCACAAGACAAGCCCGTGAATTCATTGGTTTTCTTTGGTCAAAGATAAAGTTTCCAATACCATAGTAGATCGGTTTTCCTCGATAAGTCTCTATTGTTTGGAGTGTATGACTATGGTGTCCAACAATAGCATCAGCCCCTGCATCAATTAGTTTGTGTGCATCTTCACGCTGCTGTGGAGTGGCTTTGAAGTGGTGTTCCCATCCCCAATGTAGTATAAGGAGAATATAACAATTCTTATCTGTGGCTCGTAAGCGTTTAACTCGCATGATAAGACTATCTATACTCTCCTGACTAACACAAGCTTTTTGAGGAAGATAGAGGAAGTTTTCTAAGGGTAAACGTAGGGATGAAACTATCCAAACATGGCGTGGATTTGTAGAAATGAGTACTGGCTCTGCTGCTTCTTCCATATTTCTACCAGCTCCGATAGGTATCATTCCTGCCTTTTTAATTTGTTCTTGTGTGTCTAAAAGTCCATTTCTTCCTTGGTCAATACTATGATTATTGGCTAAGTTGAGGTGAGTTATGCCATGACGATGTAGTGTAGGCAACCATTCTGGTTCCCCTCTAAAGATGAAACGTTTGAACACTCGTTCTCTTATTTTGGTCACTGGACACTCTAAGTTGGCAATTACATAGTTGGAAGAGTGAAACAATGAGTCGATAGTAGGTGAGAAGAGAGCATCAACTCCCACCATATCAATCTTCTGTCTTACCCCCCTGTCAAGTAGGAGGTCACCTGTAATAATGATACGTAAGGTGTCGTCTACCTCTTTAGAAGTAGACTTCTTTTTGTCTATATCATTAACTCCTATCCCGCTGAAAGATAGTAGGATAGGAGTTAGCAAGCATATTGTAACTTTAACAACCCGAGCTATAGAATGTCTCTTCATCATCAGCACTCATTCCTTTTACTGGAGCTATAATCTCTTTCATCCATGATGGCGTTCCACCTGTTGGTGACTTCTTTAATTCCTCTTGCCATTCTTCGTCCGTCATGCGTGGGTCTGACATCAATCTTGTAAACTCACGGTAAGAGAAGACGGAGCCACGTGTAAGGTAAAGGGAGCCGTCTATCTCAACTACTACGTATATTTCGTAAGCAGGACCAACTCCTTCATATAGCACACACTTATCATCTATGGCAACATTCTCACCTGCAGCTGTGAAGACGTCAGCAACAACTGCAACCTTCTTGTCGGTACTAACCACATCAGACCATCCCTGCAACATCTGATTGTCCTCGCTGACAAGCTCCAAAGAGATGTTCTCCACAGTCGAACCAATAATCTCAATCTGGTTATATTCCTCATCAGTTATCTTTCCACCATTCAGTTCTTTCTTACTGATATCACGGCAGAATTCAGCCATTTCCTTTATTCGTTCATATACAGCCTTTGCCTTTTCAGTCTGTAAATTGTAAGTTGTGAGGACTTTATCCATTCTTGTTACGAGTGCAATAGCTTTCTCCCAGAACTTCACGTTAGGCTCAACATAACCCTTTACGACAGGTGGTTCTGGACCTCCAGAGCCACACTCTGCCACCATAGGCTGCTTTGCATAGAGGATAGCATCATGCTTTAATTCAGCCCAAGAAGCAAGTGCTGTGTTCAAATTCTTCTTCTGCCACTGTGGTGTCTGCATGAAATAAGGAAGCGACTGTGCGGTGTCACCTAATGACTGGAGCGTGTACATCCATTGATTTGCTACACAAGCCTCCCAAGGAGTATTAGCAACTTTCTTACGAGCAGTGGTTAATGCCTTTGGAAAATCCTTCCATTTCTGTGCTTCTTTCAGCTCATCCATGAGAATACGTTCGGCACCTGGCAATCCCATGACAGCCATCCAGTCGAGTCCCTTTGGACATGGGCGGAGAGAGATAGGGCTATCTTGATCCGTAGTAGCTATCAATGCCTCTGCATCAGGTTGATAACGCTGTGGCATAATATCTACAACATATTTGGTTCCATGTGTTTTCTTCAACTCGATACGTGTCTGTTTCTTTGCTATTGCTTCAATGTTTGCTGTCAGTTTACCCATGTCTTTATTTGAAGATAATAGCTTTTCTATAGGTAAGTTCATCTTCTTAACAAGTTCTGCAACCTGTATGAGGGTAACATTATCAGGTGTTCCCATAAGATAAGTGATAGGTTCACTTACCTTGTCGTATATGGTTTTAAGTTTTGGTTGTTGGTTGAAGATATTGGCAATAAGTGCAATCTGCTTCATCTTAGCAGGTTTGTCCGTACCAAAATGGGCTGTTTGCAACCACATCATACCACGGAAGTAACGACTACAAACCTTAGAACGGGTATAGTGACCACGTGGACGGAAGAGCGAATAAGCAAACATTCCTGTCTGAGAGTCATATTCAAGCATCTCAGAATATCCATTTTCAGCCTCGAAAGACTTAGTAATTTCTTCCATTACCATCTTCTTGTATGCTTCTGGGGCATTTAGTGTAGCCATTGATTTTGGTGCTTTATCATGACTAAAGAGCCAAGATGCGACGGCAAACCATGCCTGACCATATTCCGCTGCAGCCTTTATTTCTGCATTTTGACTGCTTGTAAGTGTCTTCATCTCTGCTCCCATTTTGGAAGAAAAGACAATCATCAGTGAGTCTAAGTGCTTTTCCTCCACATCGCGCAATACACAATCAAAATAGAGATGGAACAGTTGTAGGTAGAGGTCAGTGGTTACGAAGCTTGGAAAATCAGCATAGTCGTTCTTCTCATATACGTGGAAAAGCTGATTATGTTCGGCAGGAACGATAGCAAAACCATTCTGTCCCAACATGCTATATAGCTTTGGGTCAAACTCTTTCAGCTGGAACGGGTTGATAAGATTCTTCATATTCACCACGTCCTTACTGTTCGCTGGTTTAAAGTTCAGCTTTCGTAATTCCGCTTCTCGTGCACGGATGCGCTCTGTAAAGGCAAGTTGTTCTTTCGTATAACGTGGTGAGAACTTCTTACCAGTGGTCTCTTCTTTTTCAGAGACATCCCAAAGTGCATCGTTATACCATGTTGTTGTATTGTATAATGCACGTAAGGTTGCATCCTTGAAAGGGTATCCCTGCCTTGCAGCAAAGGCGTTTCTGATTGCACGTAGTTCTACAAGATTGAGTTTAGAGATATCCATCTGCGTATCAATCTTACCCTTCAATTTTTCAATATTGACTTTCCCAGCACCAGGAAGAATAAGAGGAGTCTTCTTTTCCTCTGTACGTTCAATATAGGCATCACCTCTGCTGCCATCTGTCTTTTCACTTTGTGCCCATGCAGTAGGTGAGAACAACAAAATCAGGAATGCAATAGCTACTGTTCTGAATGCGTTCTTTTGCATTAGCTTGTAATAGGAATTGTGGTTCATCTTGTTTTATTTTTAATAGTTATGTTTTATATTTATTCGCTTGCAATAAATCGTTTAACGGCTTCTTCGTGGCTAACAGCTTCAGTTAAAAAGCGCACGAAAGAGAGCCCAAAGTCGTCCCAAACATAGTCTGCGACAACATATTTGTTATCGGTGGTTGCTTGCAATGTACGTACGTATGGTTCAAGAAAACGAAAATCGCATAGTATTCCACCCATTCGCGACCCCATCCACATGGGACGTATTTTACCGTTTATTTGCTTAAAGATGAAGAGGCGGCGTGCAGGTTGTGGATAGAAGCGAGTCGGTTTGATAACCCCAACGATTGCTTCGTCCTTTCCATCTCCATTAATATCGCCTGTTACGAGTCGATAAACAGGGTAGGGAAGCCGCCATTTTGCAATAGCTGTTCTGCTTTTTTTATTTTTCTCTGGTCTTTTCAGTGCCGTCTTGCTTTCTATCTTAGGATATAAACAAAGCCATGAAAGTGAGTCGCTGACACGTTCCAACTCAAAGGTCAAGGGCTGTTGTGCCATAATTCTTCCTACAATGAGGAAAAAGAGCAACATACAACTTATTCGCTTGTATTTATCTTTAAACATATATGGTTACAAATATAGGCACTTTAACGGATAAAAAAAAATATTTCAAATAAAAAATCCTGATTTCACCGACGTGAAATCAGGACTGGCTGAATGTCTTCGAAATCCCAACATGAGATAGAGTGGGACCCATGACAATTTTGTTATCCTTCACCTTAAAAAACTAACCTATGTATTTCGTGCTCTTATTTGCGTGAATTATCCTTGCGTGGTTAACGCAACTAAGTAGCTATATATTGCTTTTGATGTCTTTAGTAAAATAGTTTTTATAACCTCTTTTCATCTCATACAAGTCAAATTAAATCTCAACTTGGCTTGTGAATATCTATAGAGGATTGGTATCTTTTAGTCTTGAACAATCTGTGTTATGTTGTTGTTATCATCCTCTAATTTTATATATGCAAAGATAGAATATAATATTCAATCAAGCAATTTTTTTATTTAGATTGTTCGCGCTTTAACATTAAATTAACTATAATGACCTCTAAACGCGTTGTTTTTGCTCAGGTTTCTACCATTTTTTATATTCTTTATGTCTAAAACGCTATTTCCTCTATTTTTATTCCAGCATGTTATTTTCACTTTAAGAATTTATTTCTATTCTATTTTTTAGTCGAGTGTTAACTTAGATATCGTTGTTTAGAATCCAATTTGTTATTATTTTGTCATGATTTTTCATTCCCTTTATAAGTAAGATATGCTCTTTTGGCTTCAAGAAGACGCCTTATAGGCTTGCAAAAGGTGCCCTTTTGGAGTCTAAGTAACGCCCTTTTGAAGTCCAATTAAGCGCCTTTTAGTTTGCGGTTTTGTAACAGTCTGATAGTCTTTGGTTTACAACAGTCTTACAAACAGTATATTTTGACAGGTTTTAAAGCCTTTTAGCCCTTTGTTTTTGTAATAAATTTTTTTGCAGCTAATTGTTGTTTAATATGGGTTTCTTTATCAGCTTTACTTATCAGTTTTGTATTATAACTATTGAGGTAGGGTAGGTAAAGAGCCTGAAAAGCTTCTTTTGGTTTATCTTTTAGTAGAAAAACGTTACAGAGAAAGGGGCTTATCTCCTTAGAATTATGTATCTTTGCAGGGATGAAATTCGCAATTATTGCAGCTGGCGATGGTTCACGACTGGCTCAAGAAGGTGTCACCGAACCCAAACCATTGGTGAAGGTAAGGGGAGAACGGCTCATAGACAGATTAATAAGGATTTTCATGGGAAATAATGCCACGGAGATTATTGTTATCTGTAATGAGCAGATGTCTGATGTGGCAAGCCATCTGAAGATGATACAAGACAAAGGATTGAATGGATTGCATGTCCCACTTCGATTTGTCATAAAATCAACTCCGAGCTCAATGCATAGTTTCTATGAGTTGCGCAATTTCCTTCGTGATGACCCTTTTATCCTAACAACAGTCGATACAATCTTTGACGAGAGTGAGTTTCATGATTATGTTTTATCCTTTCAAGATAAGATAGCACAGGGGACAGACGCTTTGATGGGTGTTACAGACTATATTGATGATGAAAAACCACTTTATGTCGGTGTTGACAATGTCATGCGTATTAATGGTTATTATGATACACCTCAAGCCGATTCTTACTTTATTTCTGCAGGTATATATGGTTTGACAGCTCCCTCGCTTAATATTCTTGAAGCTTGTATAGAGAAAGGTGAGAGTCGGATGCGTAATTTTCAGCGTGCATTGGTTGCAGCAGGCTTGCAAATAGAAGCTTATCCGCTGACAAAGGTGTTTGATGTTGACCATATAGATGATATAATAAAGGCTGATGAAGGAGTAAATAACTTATCTTCTTGTTGTAAGGGGAAAACCCTGTTGATACAACGTGCAGCCTGCT
>ERZ773045.586-NODE-586-length-18042-cov-3.085673_pt1 | contig 18042 bp, 19 predicted proteins | sample MGYA00580635_ERZ773045 | MGnify/ENA primary metagenome ERZ773045 (study PRJEB29015, sample SAMEA2738115) | human oral metagenome | biome: human oral; feature: human-associated habitat; material: saliva | place: China | collected 2261 ...
GATATCCAGCGAGCATATCAATTTGCTACAGTGGCCTCTGTCAAGCAAATCATGGTAAAAATAAAGTCTTTATTGATAGATTATTTCCTCAAAATAGACAAGGGAGAGTCGCTTTCCTTCCTCTCACTCATAAAAAAAGAAACGCCAACAATGCAGATAATAGCAGGAATCGTAAACACCGGCTCGGGGAATGTAACAGCAAATGGTGCAACCATAATATCTGGTGCCAATATCAGCATAAACAAAGATAATCTTCCAGAGTTACAACGTATCTTGTCGTGCATTGAAGAAATAATGAAATCTCTTAATTCGGACGACTATAAAGAGATATCGGAAGAGTTGAAAACTGAAATAGAAAAGGATAGCCCTTCACGGAATATCATCAAAAGAGGGCTTCAAGCCATTAATGGCATAGCATCTGGCATCGTTTCTGGAGTAATAGCTAATCAGGTCTCGCCACTCGTGACATCGGCAATAGCATTATTATAGACTCAAAAGAATATCCCCGAAAAGGGGTATAATACATTTATATTCCTTATATTTGCCACTGATAAGGTATATAATGACTTTCTCGGAGTGAGCCGTGCATAGTGATATGCCTTGAATATGTACCCCAAAGAGGCAAAACGGGTACGTATCCTTGGGACGTGTACCCGAAAACGGCATTTTGGGTACATATTCAGAGTATGGGACTTCAAGTAATTGATATAAATGATGCAAGCAAAGACAATCATAGCGCAGTATGTGAAAGAGATGCGCAAGAAATATAAACTAACACAAGTAGACCTCTCCGAGAAAGCAGGAGTGGGGCTACGCTTTGTGCGTGAACTAGAGCAAGGCAAGACCACGCTTCGCCTCGACAAGATCAATAAAGTATTCGAACTCTTCGGCTCGGAGTGTGGTCCTGTGCCGATTAAACGAGATGGAGATGACGTATGAAACAGGCTATTGTTTATTGGAAGACGCTCAAAGCTGGCATCCTCACAGAAAGTGATGAGGGTTATTCCTTTGCTTACGACAAGGACTATCTGACTATGCCCGAAGCTCAGGGTATAAGCCTAACAATGCCTTTGCGAGAAGAGCCTTTCCAAAGCAATACACTTCATCCATTCTTTGACGGACTTATTCCTGAGGGATGGCTGTTAGATATTGCTCAGAAAAATTGGAAGATAGACGCAAGGGATCGAATGGCGTTACTATTGGCTTGTTGCCGTGACTGTATTGGAGCGGTAAGTATCGAACCCCTAAATACGACTGAAGATGAAGAATAGATGCCTATACTGCTACGAGCCTTTGGTCGATGGAGAGGTGGATTATCATGCCAAGTGTTGTCGCAAATTGTTTGGAACGAGCCAAGCTCCAATATTGCCTTATACGAGTAGTGAAGTACGAGCATTGGCTGACGAGGTTGTTCGTTCGCAGACCACAGTAACAGGAGTACAACCCAAGCTATCTCTCGACTTTGATCAGATGAGCAATTCGCCCAAGCGATTTACCATTGTGGGTTTGTGGGGTCGGTTTATTCTTAAACCTCAAACAGAGCGTTATCCGCATCTCCCCGAGTTGGAAGATGTGTCGATGCACCTTGCCGAGATTGCCAAGATTGAAACAGTTCCTCATGGACTGATGCGATTTAGCGATGGCGAACTATGCTATATCACTCGTCGCATAGACCGAACAGAGCAGGGCGAAAAACTCCCAATGGAAGATATGTGTCAGCTCTCAGAGCGTTTGACGGAGTATAAATACAAAGGTTCACACGAGCAGATAGCCAAACTCATCTCCAAGTATAGCTCTGTGCCTAAACTTGACCTTGTCAAGTATTGGGAGCAGGTACTTTTTTCGTGGCTGATAGGTAATGCGGATATGCACCTCAAGAATTACTCGCTCTATGCGCCAATGGGCAACGAATATCAACTCACTCCAGCCTATGATCTGTTGTCTACAGCTCTCGTTATTCCCGAGGATACAGAAGAACTTGCACTGACCCTCTGTGGCAAAAAGCGCAAACTCACCCGCCAACACTTCCTCGAAGCAATGATAGCCTCAGGTCTGGATGAAAAAGTGTGCGACAACATCTTTGCTCGCTTTGGGCGCATCCTCCCCGAATGGGAAGCCTGCATCCGCCAGAGTTTTCTTCCTAAGAAAATGCAGGATCAGTACGTAGAATTAATACAAAAGAGATCCTGGCCTTCCAGTGGTTGTAAACTTTCATAATTTCTATATAAGCAGGAAGGTCTTGAGTGAAAAATGATAAAATATCAGAATGTTAAACAAATGACAGAAGAAGAATTGAAACATAGAATAGAACAATATCGTTCTGATTATTCTGAACGATGCGAACCTATTCATATTAACTTTCGGCAGCTTGTGCCAGAACTCAACAATAACGAAAGGTACTCTCATTTAATTCATTCATATCCTGCAAAGCTGTTGACTAATATCCCATATTTTTTTCTACAAACTGATTATTTCTGTCCAAAAGAGGGAATCGTACTTGATCCTTTTTGTGGTACAGGGACAGTTATGCTAGAATCGAACATTTCTGGAAGAAAAGCTCTTGGTGCTGACGCAAATCCATTGGCTGTACTGATATCACAAGTGAAGACAACATATGTCCCTTCGAATGAACTGCAGGCCACATTGAGTTCGGTGATGACAAGTGCCAGAAGGAGTAATACTGAAATTACCTTTAGTACAAAAAATATTGAGCGATGGTTTTCATCAAGTACCATTCAACAATTAGCCAGACTGGAAGAAGCTATCAGTAAAATTGGTAATGAGAAACAAAGACGTTTTTTTATGCTTACCTTTTCAAGCATAGTCAAAAAGGTAAGCTTTGCTGATCCAAGTATCTCTGTTCCTGTTAAGTTGAATCCAGAAAGATTGGCAAAAAACTCAACTCGTAAGAAAGCAGCTACATTTAAGTTGAAGACACTTCAATGTATTGATGTGTTTGAAAAATTTGAAACGATATGCAAACTCAATATAAAGCGTATAGAATCATTGGCAACTATCAAGGAAAAGGGTATAACAACAGAGATTATCTCACATGATGCCCGTAAGCTGACTGAGACTTACGGTAAAAGTGAAATACTGGAGGATGAGAGTGTGGATCTTATTCTTACTTCTCCTCCATATGCAGGTGCTCAAAAGTATATCCGTTCATCATGGTTAAATCTTTATTGGCTTGGCAGAAAGTTGCCAGAGGAAATTCGCTTGCTCAAAAATAAGAACATTGGACGTGAAGATTATCATAGAGCAGAATTTAAAAAGAAAATTAAAACTAATATACCAGCTGCTGATACTGTGCTACAATCCCTTTATAAGGAAGGTAAATATGAGCGAGCATATATTGTGGGTAACTATTTGAACGAGATGAAACTTGCATTAGACGAGAGTGTACGTGTGTTGAAGAAGGATGGTTATATGATAATAGTCATTGGCAATAATACGGTTTGTAACCGTCCGTTTGACACTCAAGACTATCTTACTACATATTTACAGATAAAAGGCATGCATCTAGAGTTTAAACTGATTGACGATATTAAATCGTATGGTTTGATGACAAAAAGGAATAAAACAGCTAGTACAATAACGAGTGAATGGATATTGGTATTTAAGAAGTAAAATAATGATACATACTGATTACGATAGGCAAATAGAAATCCTAAACTCCACATTATGGGAATCACGAGCATTGAGGCCTAGGATTGATGAATGGCTTAATAATTTTGAGACCGATGAAGAGAAAGAATATGCATTGTATATGCTTTCTCGACTTATGTTTTTTAATTCCTCAAATATTCGTCAACTTTTGAAATCACTATATCGAGATCTTTTTCAATATCCAATTGTCGAGGATATACGTAGAACTAATGCTGATACATTGGACGCAAACTTGATAGAGGATTTATATCGGGAGGAGCTCAACCGTATCAGATTTTTGGGCGTTGGTAATCCTTCTGAAAGCGGTGTGCATTTACTGTATTATTTTCGACAAGAAAACAGAATATCAAAAGATCTCTTTGTAAATACAGATGATTTGGTGATTTATGAAAAGGATGGGAATGGTAATCTTCAACCCAAGTTGAGAGAGAAATACAAGGAGGTAAAGAGATTTGTTTTTATTGATGACCTTTGTGGATCAGGAGATCAAGCCACCAATAATACTTCGAATGTACATAGGTGCGTTACTAATCTTCGTTTTTTTGCTAAGGAGGCGAAAATATCCTATCTAATGCTTTTTGGTACGACAAAAGGTATAGAGGTTGTTAGAAATAGTGGCCTTTATGATGATGCGCAAGCTGTAGTAGAACTAGATGAAAGTTACAAGTGTTTCGGCGATAAGTCAAGGTACTTTAATGATGGTATTCATAAAAGAGATGTTGCAGAAGGAATAGCACATCGGTATGGCCGTCAAATTTGGGATAAATATTTATCTCTTTTGGGAAAAGATAAAGCCGTTCGCGAAAAAATTGCAGATGAGTTTGCACTTGGTTTTAAAAATAGTCAGCTACTCATAAGCATGCACCATAATACGCCAGATAATACGCTTCCAATAATTTGGTTTGATGAAGAAGAAAGTATTTGGATACCGATTTTTAAACGCTATAATAAAGTATATTGAGTTATGATTAAGAACCCTTTCGATGTCACAAAAGCGGTAGACTATACCAATGACGATATTTATAAGTATTGGGTAGATCTTGATAAAGAAAACCATGGTTTCAATACTTTGATTGAACCAGAGTCTCTTATGCCTAAGATTATAGTCGGAAGTAAAGGTAGTGGCAAAACTCATGTGATGAAATATTTCTCCTATGAGTTGCAGAAAATTCGTTGCAAAGCAGAATCCAATACAATGCAAATGGGATTAGCCAATGAGAAATTCATCGGTATATATATTCGCTGCAGTGGCTTCAACTCTGATAAATTTAGCGGGAAGAACATATCTGATGATATGTGGGCTCTTCTATATTCTTATTTCTGGGAACTATGGATTGGTGAAAGATTGCTTGATGTCCTTATTGACTTGCAAGAGAATGGCTCATTGGGGGATGTTGATGAGTCATCAATCGTTAGTGACATATTAGAAATATTTTTAAAACCTAAAGACGGAATTTATTCATTCAAAGAATTAAATGCGTACTTCCTTGAACTTCAAAGAAATGTTGACTACCAAGTTCAGAACTTTATGTTCCTGGGGCAGGATAAACCTGATGTGGAAATCCTTTTATCTCATTCTAGTTTGACATACGGTATTCCAGCATTGCTAAGATCAAAAGTAAAGTTCTTCAGCAATAAATATATCCTGTATCTTATCGATGAAATGGAGAATTTCTCTGTTACTCAGCAGCAGTTGATACAAACATTGATAAGAGAAAAGCCTGTAGCTTGCACATTTAGAATTGGGACTCGACCATATGGCATTAGAACACTTAAAACTCTTAAAGGAGTGGAGGAAAATCGTGATGGTTCAGAATTTAAAGGCGTGGTTTTAGATGAATTTCTCCGTGACTATAAGGGGTATCGTCAGTATGTAACAAGCATTCTTGAAAATAGATTATATAATAGTGGCATCTCTCTTGCGAAAAATTTCAAGATTTCGGAACTTATTGAAGAACAAACAAACGATGATATTATCCGTGCCGTTGCTGAGAAAAAAGATAAGCAAAGTAGATCGGCTCTTGCCTATCTGGATACAAATATCAAGAAACTTAATATCGATGATGATGCTGCTAAAATAATCATGGACAATATTTCCTTTCCTGATGATATTCTATTAGAAAGAACCAGTATCATGCTGATGTATAGAGCCATAAAAAAATGGAAGCGAAACGATTCCTTAGACGATTTAATTAAATCGTCCAAAGAAATACGTGATTCAGCAAAGCGTTATTACGAAAATAAGGATAAAGACACGCAACATGCAAGAGTCCTTGAAAAATATAAAAAGGATCTTATAGATAGCTTAGCAAGAGAAGGAAGAGTGGAGATTCCTTACAATGGTATTGATAAGTTGATTGATCTGTCATGTGGTACTCCTCGTACTATTCTTTGCTTACTTAAAGCCGCGTTTAATAACCAATATTATAATACAGGGAAGATTCCTTTTGAGGAAGGACGAAAACTTTCCATACGCTCTCAGCGCATAGGTATAGAGAGCACATACGATTGGTTCTTTGAAGAGAATAGAATACCATCACAGGACAAAGTGCATGCTACAGATGCAATTATGAGAATAGGAAACTATTTGAGAAAGGCTCGTTTTTCAGATGTTCCACCTCAATGCAGTATTAATATCTTCACATTGAATGCAAGCGAATTATCAGAACCAGCACGTCAGATATTTGAGATCCTTGTAAGCTATTCATATATCGTGCAGACTGACGAACGTAGACAAATTAACTCAGACAATAAAACTCATGTATATACATTGAATACAATTTTATATCCTAAATATGAGTTAGCGTTAGCGAAAAGAGGTGCGGTAAATTTTACAGCAGAAATAGCTGAACTTTTTTTCAATCTTACGATGAAGGATAAGTATGATGATTATGTAGCTACAAGACTGAAGGGATATAATTTCCCATTTAACATAAACATGGAAGAAGTACAATCTAAATCTCTATTTGATTTTAAAGACCAATGAATTATTCCTATTTTTATAAGAGCAACTATAAGAATGTAGCAGAGCTTAAATTGCTGCCTAAATATGATTTATTTATCTCAAGTTACGTAAATTCACATCGAGTAATTGAGCCCTCAGAACATATTCCAGCAGACCGAAAGGTTTGGTTCTTTTCTGCTGAGGATGGTCCTGATTTATTTCTATTTGGAAAAGAGAAAATCAAGATAAGTGCTAATGAAGACTATGCAACATTTATGCAGGCACTTAAAGATTTTAAGTTGATAGGTAAACGTATATGTGTTGATGCAACGGGATTTAAAATCCCATATCTAATGTATCTTATGAGATGTATGGTTGCATTTAAAATCAAAAAGTTTGATATTATCTATACAGAACCAACTTTGTACAGAGAAGCCGAAAATACTCGATTCTCAGATATATTTAACGAGGTAAAGCTAATTGAGGGAATGAAAGGGCTTAATACATCCCGCAATGATAATGATCTCTTAATAATTGCAGCAGGATATGATCATAGCCGTATTGCAGATGTCGCTAATGACCGTAAGAGTTGTAAGAAGAAGGTCCTTCTATTTGGTTTCCCAGCTGTTAGTCCAGGTATGTTTCAAGAAAATATTCTTCGTGCGTATAAAGCTGAGGAAGCAATTGCTACAGAGTGCTTTAAAGATATGGATTCTAATATCTATGCACCAGCTTATGACCCATTTGTTACAGCTCAGGCTATCAATGAATATATTCAGAGACAACAAAATAGCAGTCATAAGAATTTTACAAGTATCTATTTAGCTCCACTTTCAACAAAACCACATGCTATTGGTATGGCTCTTTACTTTCTTTGGGAACTGGGTTGGGAGAAAAGTATCAATCTTATCTACCCTTTTTGTCAACAATACATTGTAGATAATTCCGATGGCATTGCCCGAGTTTGGAGATACGAGATAGAATTACCTACTTAATATAAGTATTGTGTATACTTGAATAGCTTTGCCCCAAAAATACTATATCAAAATAACTCCCCACTCATTAAGCAATCGCTCGTGAGTGGGGATCTTTACTTATTTAGCCTCATAGATATTTCTGCCCATTCCTTAGATAGCTGTTGTTGTTTGATTTGCAGTTCGGCTTGGCGTTGGACTGCGAGTTCGTAATTGCTGACTTGGTGGCGTAGTTGGTGAATGGAGTCGGAGGAGTCTTCGGAAGAGAAGAGACTGTCGAGATGGGCGATAGTGGGGCTATTATAGCCTTGCTCCATACGTATGATGCGGTAGCGGAGAGCATAGCTTTCGAGAGTCTGATTGGCATTGCGAAGATACACTGCCCAGCCGATAGTGCAAGTGAGGAGAATGATTGATATACCCCAGATGAGCCACTCCATCCATCGCTTGACATCAAAGAGGTAGTACTTCTTGATCTCTGGAGGAGATTGAGTTTCTTGGATTTTCTCGGATAGAGAGGCAATGTTTTCGGCTTGTTGCTCTTGAGTCTTTGTGATGTCATCTTTGATTTCTCGGATTCGTTTACCAAGGACGATAGCGACATCTGTTAGTTCATTCTTGAATTTGCCATCTATCTCAATCTTTTGCCCGATGAGGCGTGCTACATCCGTAAGAGAGATGCCGTCCTCTTCTGATGATGTAGTTGTTGAGATTGGTTGAGATGCAAGGTTGGAGATACTCGTTTTGAGTTCTCTGTTCTGTTGCTTGATTTCCTCGAGTACTTCTAGGAGGATGTTCATTTGGTCGTTCATAATCTTCTACGTTTTAGTTTCTTATTAGCTTGATTTCTTAGTTTACGTTGGAATACGAGTTCTGCGACATCTACGGCAGGCGCATTGCTATCGAAAAGACCCTCGCCAAGGTCTTCTATGGCTTCACCCAGCTCTCCGATAAAACTTTCTGTTTCAGAAGAGGGGTGAGGCGAAGAAAGAGCTTGCTTTGCATTCTGTTCTAAAGCAAAGGTGAGTTTGGAGTAGCTACATGAGCGGTCGATGTGTGAACCACTAAAACTTACGCCATCTTTGCTGAAGAGTATGCCCTCTACCTGATCGCTCTGTCCTTTTGTCTTGAATTGTATGTCTATCCCTTGGCGTTTCAGAGCGGAAGAGAGTTCGTCCCAATTCTGGCATCGAGGTAATACGGCTCTGATAGTATCGAAGATTTCATACCGAAGTCGGTCATTCCCTCGAAGCCTATGACGTTTTACTGCCTCTTTTCCTTCGCCCCATTTCAACTGGTTAGCCTCGGTGATTTCTTTGCAGATCTTTGTTGAGCGATACTTCTCGTTGCTGTCGGAAATTGTTTTCCCGTTGTTGTCTATACGATTGATACAGATGTGTACGTGGGGATGCTCTCTGTCGAGGTGGTGCACAATGAGGTACTGAGTATCTCCGTAGCCCATTTTCTGCAAGTATTGTAGTGCTAAGTTATTCATCGTCTGGTCGTCCAGTCGTCCAGCATCTTCAGCCGAGAAACTCAGGATGGTATGACAGACAGGCTTCTTCACATTAGGACGCATTGAGGCTTGTAGTGCAAAGTCGTTGGCTATCTCGTGAGACGAAGCATCCCTCCTAACTCCTTCTGCATAGAGAACTCTCGCTTTTCCCTCTTGCTTCCCGAGGACATAGGCAAGCACTCCAGAAAAGGATGTTCCTTTGATTATCTTGACTATCATGATTTCAGAGCTTTGAGCTGTTCATCAACTAAAAGCTTGAGCATTCGTAACTCAGTCGGTATGGTAGAGATCCCAAAAGTGTGAAGGCGATGAGCAATTTGGTTGATGTTGTTTGCTATGCCTGAGAGCTGGCGTATCTCTCGCATCTGCTCAGGCGTAACTCTGGGCTTGATGGAACTTTCTGAGATGAGCATTCTCAGAAATTCATTCTTATTGATACCAGCCTCTGAGGCTTTACTTTTGAGGGTGAAGTACTCCATCGTATTCAGTTTGAGTAGGACGGAATAGCTTCTCTTCTCGGATAGTTTTTTAGTGGGGCGTCCCCCTTTCTTTTTGTCTTCTGTTGTCATTGTTTCTTTCGTTTTTATTGATGAGACCATCGGGATTATTTCGCCTTGTTTGATGGGCGTTGAGTAGGTTTTGGGTTACCCAAAACACAAACTTGCTTCTCTACCTATGCAGTCTTCTCTTCTGTGGAAGAGGTTGTGCCAATCTTTGCTCTTTCACGACCTGAAGCCCGAGTTTATCAACCAAAAGTTGGAGGTTGGGATTTTGCCGAATGAGGTCTTTCAGCACACTAGTTTGTGTTTTGATTTGGAGGAGATAATCGGCAATATCGCAGCCAGCTTGCTGGTCTTGAAGAGGAGCGTGTTTCTCCAAATAATCAAAGAGCTGCACCTCCATTCCGAGGCTCTGCATCATCTTTAGTTTCTCTTGCCAATAGTCCGTTGCTCCGAGGTCGGGAAAGAGAACTACCTGACGCCCGAAGAGGGGGACGAGATTGCTGCTTTTGAAACATCCATGCTTTCCGCTAGTTGCCAGCCACAGATATTGAGGTAGATAATGAGAGGCAATAAGTGCCGTCTTTTCGCTCTCAACCAGAGCGATTGGTTTCTGCTTGTCGGCATCAAGAAGATGTTCTCCGAAAAAGCATTGACTAAGGTTGTAGTTTGGAGATTTGAGCAGACTATGTACCCATGTGATGTGGTTGAAAGGTTGCTTTACTCGCTTGCCAGTCTCTGGATTGTAGAGCATAATCTTGCCTGTTCTGACTCTTCCGATAGTGTCTATCTGCCAGAATATGGTTGCCCCTTCCCAATGTTTAGATGTGCCAACGTGATAACGATGTACCAATTGGAGTGCTTCGTCCTCTCCAAGTTGTTCGGAAAGAAAGCAATAGAGGTTGTTATGCTTATATCCTCTCAAGGTCTGCTCCATCGTTGTTTTCTCAATGAAGGATGGCGGTAGAATGATTGGTGTCGGTTTGTAGTCGGTACTATCAGACGAATACAACTCTTCTTTTGCTAATGGATGCTCGGCAAAGTAATCTTTGGGTGTAAAGTGGTAGCCACAACGCTGTTCGTGGTCGCAACGTCCTACGTTGTCAGGGAACTCGATTTTTTCCTCCGTGTCTATGTAGCGAGCGAAACATCTGGGGCGTTCGCACGCTGGGCAGGTATGGCGTGTGCGCACACCCTTATATGGTTCTAATTTGAATCTATAATTGCTCATTGATAAATTTGATTTGAATAGCACACTATCTGCACTTTGTACACTTTCGGGTTAATAAGGAATAGGGAAATGCTGATAATGCAGAAAGTGCGCTGGGTTAAACATTGAGTTTATGGTAAAGTCCGTGTCGCTCCTTAGCAAAGAGGTGTCCGATATTGCGACTGAGAAAATCCTTAAAAGCCCTCTCTTTCATCCCCAAGCGCTCGGCAATACTCAGGGCTTCGGCAGTCTGAAAAGATGCTGGCAGTTCGGCAAGGAGTTGTTGCTGTTGCTGAGTGAGCTGAACACCTGCAATCTCTGAGTGCACCTGCTGTGCCGAGTGGCGAAAATACTCGGTAAGAGTGATGGCACGCTCCACAGAAACAAGGTCAATCTCGGTCTTATCTCCCTCGGAACACGCCCAACGAGCCATTTGGATGATAAGGCAAAAGCGAATAACATACACTTCCAACTTACAGTAGACCCCGACGAGAGTTTCGTTGGGTTCGGTATCGCAAAGCTTGGCATGCTCCTCTTGCCACATATAAAGTCTAGCCTTAGCATCTTCGGCAAAGGGGATAATCTCAGAAAGGAGTTCGCCCTCTTCGTCTTTGGAGCAAGGCATCTCAATAAGTTGCTGAATGATACTCGTCCTTCAGTGCTTTCGGGAAGTTCTGTTTTGCTCCATCGTGCTTTCTGCTGTAGGTTGGGTATCACAAAAAGAATACGATCTATAAAGCCGTTACTGGAGCGTTCTCCTTTGGATAGCTCTCCGAGGATCTTCTTTTGGATGGTGCCTACAACAGAGATAAAGGGACGCTTGATAAAGATGGAACTCCGATTTCCCTTGCGATCACTGATGGTTGCCTTGGCACTGAACACAGAGAGCCAAAACTGCTCCTCGGAACCGCTATTGTAGCGATTGAAGTTCTTGAACCAAGCCGAGAGTTCATCCGTCCACAAGCAAAGACCTCGCTTATTCTGAGCATGGATAAAACTCAAACCTTCGGGTGTGATATCGGAGACGATAAATCTTCTTCGTATCGGTTCTGTAGGTTGCTCTGAATGACCAGCCTCTATACGCTCCTTACGGCTCATCCGTACAACCTTGTCGTACTCAGAGTAGGCTTGTTCGTAGAGTTTATTCTCTTGATAGTCAAAATCAAGAAAGGGCTTCATCGCAAAGCTAAGCGGATGACTTTTGTTCGTGCCAGGGCGTCCAACTAGTGCTACATAAAGCATTGCACTCTCTTGCCACCCTCGTTTGAATTGGACGAGGTGTGTATTCCCGATGCCTACAGCGATAGCCACCAGCATTGCCGATGCGATATAGTCAATAGGAAAACCTTGACACTCGTGGACATCAGCAATGATGTTTCGTATCTCAGAGGGAAAGATACCAATGGGGAAAGCAGAGTCTGAGAATGACAACCCCAATTCGATGGCTTTATCCAGCAGGACTTCTGGCACGATTGTTTGTTCTTCCATAGCCCATTATCCTTTGAATGATTTAGGCTTGTGTCGGACGCCTGCTCTTATTGAGGCTAATTGTTCTTCCGAAGAGGGCGTATAAGTGATGCCTTTACGTCCGCTTTCTACCCATTGCAGTAGCTCTTCTTTGTAGAAATAGAGCTTCTTACCTCGTTTGTAAGCAGGAATAATCCCCTTACGGACGAGAGCATAGATAGTCGGTTTTGCTTTTTGAATGACTTCGCACGCTTCATCTATACCAATGAGAGACTTCTCTTCAGGTATAGGCGGACGCAGTGCCGAAACCATCTCTTTGATGGCGGAGACCTGTTCGGTCAGATACGTTACCGCTTCAGGTAACTTGTCGAATGTAATTTCTTTGTCCATGTTCGCAAATAAATTTGTGCAGGTTGCCCTGCGGGTTTCTGATTATTTGCGAGCAAAGGAAATCGGTGTTCTCTCGGTGCGCTACAACACCTTCAAGTAACTTTTGAATAACTTTCTAATGGGGTTGAATGCTCATCAATGACAAGGTCTTTACAGAGATGAATAAGGTATTTCCCCTCTGTATTGGTGAGCTTTCGTTGGATAGAACTCACCTCTACATCTTTCAAGGTATGGGCAAAAGTGTGTTTGAGGAAAAGGGCTATATCCTCTCTTTTCTTTCCGAAAGGGCGAGATATGTTCCATCCGAAGTGCATTAGATCAATGCTTTTGAGTTGGGAGGATACTTTGATGTTTTGGCTATTCTCTACGCTCCATTCAGAGGATAGATAGTGAATGATCTGTTCGCAAAGTTTTGTCAGCTCTTCCTCGCTCATATAGGCTGCAAGTGTCCTTTGGGTATAGGAGGTGACGACTTCCATTTTCTTTTGCTCTTCTCTTGCCTTTACTTGAAAAGCCTCTTGACGAAACTGTTCATAGTTGGAAGGCAATGGAGAGGGGATAGTTGTCTTCGGAGGTTCGATGACCTCTCTCTCCTGAGGTCTGAAGATATGCCCGAAGAATTCTTCGAGCAATGATTGCACCGCCAGAAAGAGCAAAAAGAAGATTACGGAACAAATAAGAAAAATGCAGAACGCAGTAAAGCCGTCCGCTCCACAACTCAAAGTAGTAGAACGAACGGCAAGGGACAATAGGGCAATACACCCGAGGGTGATTATTTGAGGAATATAGTTATCGTTAATGCTTGATGGTTTCATACTTATCTATGCTTTGGTGCAAACATAGACAAGTATTCATCACCATTCATTACTTAGGGAAATAGCAGGAACTATAGGGAAAAGGAAGTAAATACAAGTTTCACTTTAGAGAAATCTTCTCAGCCGTTTCACGCTTTTTCGAGTTCACAAGATCAGCATAGATTTGAGTCGTGGAGACGTTCTTATGCGTTAGCATCTTGGATACCGTGTAGATGTCTGTACCTAATGAAATTTGTATCACAGCATAAGAATGGCGGAAGCAGTGGAAGGTGATATGCTTCGTGATACCTGCTTGCTTGATCCATTTCTTTAGCGGATAGTTTATCATGCTTCGCTGTAAGCCCCTAAAGACTTTGCCCGAACTCGGTTCGCCACACAATTCATAGGCTTCGTAGCTGATAGGGAGAGTGGCTTCGGTCGAAGTTTTCTGTGTCTTGATACGAATACAATACCCTTGGTCTGGGGCAAGTTCAAAGTCTTTCCAGCAAAGGTTCAGAATATCACTGATACGTAATCCTGTAAGGCAGGAGAAGAGGGAGGCTCGTTTGAGAACCTCGTGTTCACAAGGTGTTTGTGCCAATAGCTTCACCTCATCAAGGGTTAGATACTCTTTCTTGACCTCCTTAGCCTCTATCTTGTCCAAGAAATCATTGATATTCTCTCTCAGCCATTTGTCTCGGTAGGCAATCTTCAGCAATCCCCGAAAGGTGGAGAAGTAGCCCGATGCCGAATTAACGGATACTTTCCCTTTTCGTTTGAGTTGCTTGGCATTGAGGAGATACTCTCGAAAGCCTTGACAAAGTTCTATTGTCACGTCTCCGAAGGTGCAATGTCCCTGCACATAGTTGCAGAAGTGCTGATAGACGATGCGCCACTTTTGGTCTTTCTTGCGACACATTTTCAAAAAGTATGCAAGGAAGTCGGTTTTCATTTTGGTTCGATCGAGAAAATCAAACTCTTCATTGATAAGCGACTGTACACGAATACATCGGATAGCTTCTGCCTTGTTCAGCATATCATTGTTGAATGAACGCTCCATCTCATTCTTGGGATGGGCGTACAGATAGATGCCTAGATACTCTCGTCTTGTCATCTGCATTGTCTCGGGATTACGGATAGCAGGATAGTAGTCCAAATAAAGCGAAATCCGTCCGCTGTCATACAATCTCTGTCTCAATGTCACTTTAGTACATGTATGTCTCATACTTTTATTGATTAGTGGGTGATACTTATTGTTTGTCTGCAAAAGAAATCAGTGTTCTTTCGGTGGGGTAAAGCACCGAGAAATAACTTATCGAATGATGGTTGGTGGTTGTAATGCTTCATCGAGTTCTCGCTGGGAGATAAGGACATTACGCCCTTGTTTCACCTTCGGTATGTTGTGTTGCTTGGTGTAGTGATAGAGTTGGTCACGAGTGAGACCATACTTAGCCATCGCCTCTTTGACGGTGTAGTAACTCGGAGCTATGGCTTCGAGTACCCCTTTGGCTTCTTCTACGTGTCGAGTCGAGTAGTGGCTCTTTCCTTTGACTTTCTTCTTGGGAATGTTGTGGTCAAAGACGAAGTTGTAGACCGCTGTAATAGTCATACCAAAGCGAGCCGATATATCTTCGGCTGTACACCATTCGGTAATGGAAGCATCGGGAGCTTTCTTGGCAAAGTAGGCATCGATGTGTCGTTTGCTCCAATAGGTCTTCCCTCGGTTATGGGTACGAGGGATATTCTCTCGCTTAGCTATTGCAAAGAGAGCGGCACGAGAAATGTCGTAAGCATCGCATACCTCGTCTGTCGTGTATAATTCAGTGATTACAATCGCATCTCGGGGCTGTCGCTTTTCATAAGGTCGCTCCGCCAGCATCTGTTCTATGTCTTCACGCTTGACGATTGAGCGTTGAGAACTCATATTATAAGCCCTCAACCGCCCTGAGTAGATATACCTATATATCGTATGTCTACTGATACCCAGCAATCGCCCTGCTTCTGCAATGGAGAGGTAAGGTTTGTCTATGAGGTCTTTGACTTTCTTCTCTTGCTCATTAACCTCAGTTCGCTGTACTCGTTCTTCTCTTCGTCTGCTTTTATAGGCTCTGCTATTACATTGGTGTGAGCAGTATTTGGTCGTAGTCTTCCATGCTACAAACTCCTGTTTGCAGTGCTCACATACTTTTTTGATTGGAATTTTGCTCGCTGTCATTTCGCTATATTCTTGTTGTGTACTGTCTATTGGTGTAGCACCATGTCTCATTTGTCCAGCATCTCGGTATATACGCGAGGGCCTGAAGGGTTGGCGAGAAGCGTGCGGTACAAATGAGGTACAAAAAACAGCGAAAGAACGGCTACAGATGATGCCTAACGAACAGAAAGGACAAAAGAAAAGGCGCTCATAATGAACGCCTTTTCGATATTTGGTGATATATGCTTATCGGTTGTAATCAGAAATTACTTGCCGATGCAGAAGTGAGCGAATATGGAGTGGAGTACCTCCTCTCCGGTGATGGTGTGACCCGTTATTTCGCCGAGTGCCTCGAGCACGCAACGGAGGTCCAGCGTGATAAAGTCGGCCGATACGTTGGCATCCAGAGCCTCCAGCACAGTCCGAAGATGGGTGGCGGCCTTCTCTAGGGCGTGCAGGTGCCGTTCGTTTGTAATCAACGTTTCCTCTTCGGTATTGCCTTCTTGTATTCCGCTTTTCTCCAGAAGCAGCTCTTGTAACTCCTCCAGCCCACGACCCTCTTTTGCCGATAGTAAGACGGGCGTCTGCCGGAATGCTGCGCTAACCTCTGTGGCTAACGCCTCCAGCTCTTCCTCAGTTAGAAGGTCGATTTTATTGAGGAGGACGAGTCGATTTTCGGGGGATAGCGGCAGAGAGGTGAGTTGCTCTAGAGACGAATTTACCCCTTCCTTCTGTACACGTAATGCATCCAGGAGGATAAGGCTGAGGGTAGCATCTTCTGCCTTTTGTAGTGCTCGCTTTATTCCCAGCTGCTCGATAGGGTCTTGGGTGTGGCGCAGGCCTGCTGTATCTATGATGCGGAATAGCACTCCCTTTATCACGAGTCTCTCTTCGATGCTATCGCGAGTGGTGCCCTCTATATCGCTTACAATGGCACGATCCTCTCCCAGTAGGGCGTTGAGTAGTGTGCTTTTACCCGTATTGGGTTGTCCGATAATGGCAATAGGGATGCCCTCTTTGAGGTATTTCCCCTGGGTAAAACTGCCAATGAGTTGCCCGATGCGTTGTTGGATAGCGGTGGCAAGAGTGCGTAATGCTTGGCGATCGGCAAACTCTACATCCTCTTCGCTGAAGTCCAATTCGAGCTCGAGTAGCGAGGCAAACTCGAGTAATTGATCGTGCAGAGAACCTAATTCTTGACTTAATTTCCCCCTTAATTGCTGCAAGGCAAGGCGGTGTTGGGTGGCACTCTCGGCTGCGATAACATCCGCAACGGCTTCCGCTTCAGCTAGGTCTCTACGACCATTGAGGTAGCTCCTAAGTGTGTATTCTCCCGGTTGTGCCGGTCGGCATCCCTCTGCTACAAGCCAGCGCAGGAGCGTTTGTACAATGTAGGGGGAGGCGTGGCAGGATATTTCCACGAGGTCCTCCCCCGTATAGGAGTTGGGTGCTTGGTAGTAGGTAACGACCACTTCGTCTAAGATCTCTCCCGAGCGACTTATTGTCCCGTAGTAGGCATGGCGGGGAGTCCAACTATCTCTATGGGGAGAGAAAATTTGTTGGACGCAAGGGAGTGCCCGGCTGCCCGATACACGGACGAGGGCAATACCCCCGCCACGCCCCGAAGCAAGGGCGCAAATGGTGGATTCGTCGGTGAGATGATCTAGATTCATGAGGCTTGGGAGAGAAGAGAGGCAATAGGTTGCTGCGCTAGGGGATGTACGAGCGTGGGGGCAATAGAGACCAAGGGCTCTAGCACAAAGAGACGCTTGAGCATCTGAGGATGAGGGATTTGGAGCCGATCACCTTGCTCTATTACCTCTTGATTATATAACAGAATATCAATGTCGATGGGGCGATCTTGATAGGATTCGTGGGGGAGGTGCTTGTGCTTACGCCCTAGAGAATGCTCTATGGATTGCGTCTGAGAGAGCAGTTCATTAGGCGAGAGAGGCGTGTATACAGCCACCGCTGTATTGAGAAAAGGGTGTGGCGAACTAAAGCCCCAAGGCTCGGTTTCTATGTAACGAGCAATGGACGCAATAGAGCCTACTTCGTCCCTTATCTTGTGGATAGCAAGCGATAGCAACTCCCATCTCTCTCCTTGATTGCTCCCGAGAGATAGGTAAACCAAACTAAGCGGAGCCAATTTCTCCATCAAAGAACCCCCTTCTACTTAAATAATAAGCATGGCATCGCCATAGGCTCCGAAGCGGTACTTCTCTTGCTTTGCCACTTCGTAAGCGTTCATAATGTTTTGGTACCCTGCCACAGCAGCTGCATTCATGAGAAGAAGTGATTGCGGCATATGGAAGTTGGTAATAAGGGACGTTACAAATTCGATAGGGTAGGGAGGATAGATGTACTTATTGGTCCAGCCATCG
>ERZ773045.589-NODE-589-length-18013-cov-4.471489_pt1 | contig 18013 bp, 12 predicted proteins | sample MGYA00580635_ERZ773045 | MGnify/ENA primary metagenome ERZ773045 (study PRJEB29015, sample SAMEA2738115) | human oral metagenome | biome: human oral; feature: human-associated habitat; material: saliva | place: China | collected 2261 ...
GCTTCACGACAAGCCCTGCTATGCTAAGGAAAATCGAAGCCCTTTGTGACAAGAGCAGAAAACCCATCCTGCTTTATGCATATAAATAATCTTGATGAACAAAAAGATTCTTATGAAACTGAGCTTGAAAAGAGTCCTGACCTGTATAATCCTGACTGTACTCGCCAGTCTCACCACACGTGCCCAGACCTTATGCGTCATTGATGGCATTCCTCTACCCGACTCCCTCCTGCACGTTACCATTGACGAGATGCGGTCGGATTCGGCTAAACAGATTGTATCACATAGGCTGGGACTTATTTCGCCTTATGCCATCGAATCCATACAAATTTTCTCGGCAGAAGAACAGATAAAACAAGGGAAGAACATCACATTCTGTAAATCACCCGCAGATATCATCATCATACGAACCAACTCCCTTGCAGAACTTCAATGGGTACTGAATGGCAAGATGATAAAACCCCGCAAGAAGTTGACCATCATTGATTATAAGCTCACTCCCCAACGTATAATGGAGGCTTTGCCAAGGAATATCAAGCCCACGGACATAGGCTCTGTCAACATCCTTACTTATATAAACGATCCACGACAAGAAAAACATCCAACCATCGTGATTAAGACAAAACGTACTGATTCTTCCAAAAACAAAGGGCACTGACCGAAGAAAACAATGGAAGGGAAGTCGTTATATTCCACAAAAGATAAGAAATAAACCAGTATCTGAAAATGATTAGACAAACACCATACAGCAAGGAAAACGAACACAAGAATAATAGCAAACACTCCGCAAATCAGGCTCTCCCTCTTGCGGGGGAGGCGGAGGGGTCTTCCTTTATCTCTCACTCTCTTTCCCTTCCTCTCCAAAGCGTTTCGGCAGTTCTCACCTTACTCGATGAAGGCTGCACGATTCCTTTTATAGCACGCTATCGTAAGGAGCGGACAGGGAACCTTGATGAGGTACAGATAACCAATATTAGTGAACTAAACGAGCGCTTAAAAGAACTTAGCAAACGTAAGGAAACCATCCTTAAGACAATCCGTGAGCAAGAGAAGCTAACGTCTGAACTGGAAAGGAAAATTCTTGCTTGTATGGATTCCACAGAATTGGAAGACATCTATCTACCTTATAAACCCAAACGGCGCACACGTGCGCAGATAGCTCGTGAAAAGGGATTGGAGCCATTGGCATTGGCGATAATGGAGGAAGCCAAAAACCCTACAGCCTCCCCCAACCCCTCCGAAAGGAGGGGAGTCCCTATACACACAAAAAAGGGTGAATATTCGACCCTTCCCCCACATCTCAGCAAAGAATTTGCAAGCTTGTCTCTCCCCCTTTCGGGGGAGTCGGAGGGGGCTTTAGACATCATCGCCGAGATTGTTTCTGAGAACCAGCAGGCACGCAATACTGTTCGCACTGCTTATAAGCGTGAAGCCATCATATCTTCGAAAGTTATTAAGAAGATGCAGGATACGGATGAGGCACAAAAGTTTGCTGATTACTTCGACTTCTCTGAACCGCTCCGTCGTTGTAATAGTCATCGTTTGCTTGCTATGCGTCGGGGTGAGGCGCAGGGCATCCTGCGTGTGAGTATCATGATTGATGGCGAGGAGTGCATCTCACGCATCACTCGTCAGTTTGTGCGAGGGAACGGAACATGTCAGACTCTTGTCTGCAAGGCCATTGATGACTCCTTTAAACGACTAATCAATCCGAGTATTGAAAACGAATTCGCCGCTTTGAGTAAGGAGCATGCTGACGATGAGGCTATTAAGGTTTTTACAGATAATCTTCGTCAGTTGCTTCTCTCTCCGCCACTTGGACAGAAACGTATCTTAGCACTCGACCCAGGCTTTGCCAATGGATGTAAAATTGCTTGTCTTGACGAACAAGGTAATCTCCTGCATCATGAGATTATCTATCCACATCCACCTCGTAATCAACAGGCACAAGCGGCACAAGCCTTGAAAAGGATGATTTCCACTTATGAGGTTGAGGCAATAGCCATCGGCAATGGTACGGCGAGTCGTGAGTCAGAAGCCTTCGTTAATAAGGTTCTTCATGAACCTAATCAGAACTTTGGCGACATCTTAAAATATGTGGTCAGCGAGGACGGAGCTTCTATCTATTCTGCGTCACCTGTGGCACGTGAGGAGTTTCCTGATGAGGATGTGACGACACGTGGAGCCATCTCTATTGGTCGGCGACTGATGGACCCACTCGCTGAGCTTGTAAAGATTGACCCGAAGAGTATCGGAGTCGGACAATATCAGCATGATGTTGACCAAATAAAATTAAGACACTCACTCGACCAAACAGTCATGAGTTGTGTCAATCAGGTTGGTGTCAACCTCAATACAGCTTCTCGACATCTGCTCACTTACGTTAGCGGACTCGGTCCTGCACTTGCTCAAAACATCATTGATTATCGTCGTGAACATGGTGCCTTTACCTCACGTACCCAACTTAAAAAGGTGAAGCGTCTGGGTGATACAGCCTTCCAGCAATGTGCTGGTTTCTTACGTATTCCTAATGCCAAGAACCCGCTCGACAACTCTGCTGTTCATCCTGAAAGCTATCACATCGTTGAGCAAATGGCAAAAGACCAAGGTTGTACGATAAAGGATTTGATTGGCAATAAGGGTCTCTTGTCGAAGATTGATATTCAACGCTATCTCACTTCCCACTCATCCCGCCCTTCAGAAGCCTTGGGCGAGGTTTCACTTCGTGACATCCTCTCTGAACTTGAGAAGCCTGGTCGTGACCCACGTGGGGCGGTTGAAGTCTTTGAGTTCGATAAGAATGTCCACAAGCTAGACGACCTCATCGTTGGGATGGAACTTCCTGGTATTGTGACGAATATTACTAACTTTGGTGCCTTTGTCGATATTGGTGTTCATCAAGACGGACTTGTACACATCTCTCAGCTCTCCGACCGCTTTGTCACTGATCCAACGCAGATTGTCCGCCTACATCAGCACGTTCGTGTTCGTGTCGTTGAGGTTGATATCCGTCGTAAGAGGATTGCGTTGAGTATGAAGTTAGGTGTTAGGTGACTTCGCAACGAGATAAGCCGTTGTTAGATCTTCATAATAAGACAAATAAAAGGTACTGATTAAACAAGAGGAGAGTAAAATCTGTCTCAATATAATGCCCTAATGATAAGAAGCAAGAACCATTTGATAAATTAACTTAAGAATTACTTGCATACTACATGAAAAGACTATAACTTTGCAGGCACACAAGTTGTGTGTTATACAGGATATATTTTATATTGTAAAGCGATGATAAATATGAAAATTTCAGAGAAGGATTCTCGAATAAAGTTTCCATAAAGAGATGTATCTACGTGGATGTTTCCAAAGATTTGGGATAAACAGAGGAAACAGGGATAGTAGATAGGATAACAACATAAAGTCAAGATGTGCAAAAACACCTTTTGACTTTTCACTTTGATTTTTACAAACAAAAAAGACTAATTTATGAAGAAATTATTTCAACTGTCTTGTCTTGCAGTCATATTTCTTTTATGCGCTTGTCATTCAAAGAAAGAAACAGAAGTAAAATCAGTTTACACGGCAACGACTCCATTGGTAGAAACCATCTCTCTGCCACGTTCCTATGTTGCCAACATCGCTTCACAACAAAACATTGAAATCCATTCGCAACAAACAGGTATCTTACAAAATGTTTATGTTAGTGAGGGACAATATGTAAGAGCGGGACAACCACTTTTCCGTATTGCAATTGTTGGTGCTGAAGAAGAGATTGCGAAGGCTAAAGCTGCAGCAGAACAAGCGAGTATCGATTTGCAGAATGTTACGAACCTTACCGATAATAAGGTGCTATCAAATAATGCCAAACGCATGGCAGTGGCTAAATTGAAAGGGGCAGAAGCCGATTATAAGTTAGCTGTATTGCACAAACGTCTTTCTCTCATTCGTGCTCCTTTCTCGGGTATTTTAGGCCGCATCCCTAACAAAAGAGGGAGTTTGGTAGATCCCAGCGACTTACTTACCAGTTTGTCAGACAATAAGAAGGTACTTGTTTATTTTAATGTTTCTGAAACAGACTATTTAGATTTTCGTCTGCATCCGGAGCGTTTCTCAAACAACCCCTTACAGCTTGTATTGGCAAATGGTGACGTCTTTCCTGCAAGGGGAAAGATGTTAGATATTGGTGGACAGTTTGATAGTTCAACTGGAACAATTGCCATTCGCGCTATCTTTGACAACCCCAACAACCTTTTACGCAATGGCGAAACAGGTACGGTGAAACTCTTTGTATCTAAAAAGGATGCTCTCTTGATTCCTCAAGAAGCAGTTTATGAGTTACAAGATCAAAAATATGTTTTCGTAGTAGATAAACATAACGTTGTACATCAACGTGCGATAAAGATAGATAGTGAAATCACAGGAGCTTATGTTGTCTCCTCAGGTTTGCAAGCTACGGACCGATATCTTGTCGATGGAATACAAAAAGTTAATGATGGCGACAAGGTAAGCATCTCAATGGTATCTCCGCAAGCCGCAATGAAGTTGGATAAACTAAACGCTGATTAGTTATGTTTAAAATCTTTATTCGTAGGCCAGTGCTCTCAATTGTAGTATCACTGGTCATTGCCTTTATTGGCATACTATCACTTTCCAATCTACCTATCACGCAGTTTCCATCCATCTCTCCTCCAAAGGTCAATGTGATTGCTAACTATCCTGGTGCCAATAATGAGTTGCTGGTAAAGTCGGTCATCATTCCGTTGGAGCAAGCCTTGAATGGTATTCCTGGTATGAAATACATAGAAAGCGATGCTGGTAACGATGGCGAGGCAGAGCTAAACGTCGTGTTTAAGTTGGGTACTGACCCCAATGTCGATGCGGTAAATGTTCAGAACCGTGTGTCTTCTGCTACAAATAAATTGCCACCTGAAGTCATTCGAGAAGGTGTAAAGATATCACGTGAAGAGCCAAACATACTTATGTATATCAATCTTTACAGTGATGATCCTGAGGTTGATCAGAGCTTTCTGTACAACTACTTTGATATCAACATATCTCCAGAGTTGTTACGTGTAGATGGTGTTGGCGATTTGGATATTCTTGGTACGCGTAACTATGCTATGCGTGTGTGGTTACATCCAGACAAGATGGTAGCTTATGGATTGTCAACTGATGACGTCAGTGATGCACTTGAAGATCAGAATATAGAGGTGTCACCAGGAAAGTTAGGTGAGAGCGGAGGTATAAGACCACAGGTTAAAGAGTATGTTTTGAAATATCCAGGGCGTTATACCAGTGAAGATGAATATAAGAATATCATCGTTAAAAGCGATAATAATGGAAATATCGTACGCTTAAAAGATATTGCCGACGTACATTTAGGAAGTGAAGTATATGATATCTACTCCACCTTCAATGGTCGTCCTTCAGCTGCTGTTACGTTGAAACAAGCGTATGGTAGTAATGCACGTAATGTCATCAGCAAGGTTAAGGATGCGATGTCGCATCTACAAAAAGACATGCCAAAGGGAATGCACTATGAAATCAGCTACGATGTGAGCAGATTCTTGGATGCAAGTATTGAGAAAGTAATACACACCCTGTTTGAAGCCTTCATCTTAGTGGCTATTGTAGTATTCATCTTCTTAGGCGATTGGCGTGCCTCAATTATTCCGATTATGGCTGTCCCGATATCATTATTGGGCAGTTTTATTGCGATGATGTTATTCAACATAACGCTCAACATGATTTCCCTCTTTGCCTTGGTTATGGCCATTGGTATTGTGGTGGATGATGCTATTGTCGTGATTGAAGCTGTAAATGTAGAAATCTCACGCAATAATCTTACGCCTATCGAAGCCACAGAAAAAGCCATGAAGGAAATCAGTGGTGCCATTATCGCCATCTCCTTGGTAATGGCGTCGGTCTTTATCCCTGTTGCGTTCATGGGTGGTCCAGAAGGTATGTTCTATCGTCAGTTCTCCATCACAATGGCATCAAGCATCCTTTTCTCTGGCTTTGTTGCACTGACTTTAACTCCAGCTTTGTGTGCGCTTATTCTGACAAAGGAACAAGAAAACAATGTGAAGTTGGGTATTGTAGGACGTGTTCTTAAGCGCTTTAATGCGAAGTTTGATACTGGTCGTAGCAGATACGAACACATCATTGAACATACAGTAAAGAAGAAGGCGTTTACCATCATTCTGATTTTGGCATTCTGTGGTTTAGCTTATTGGATAAACCTTGGACTTCCATCTGGTTTCATTCCACAAGAAGACCAAGGAATGATTTATGCAGTGATAGAGACGCCTCCTGGTGCTACGATTGAACGCACGAATGCTGTGGCACAAAAGCTCCTTAAGATTGCCGAAAAAGAACAGGATGTAGAAAGTGTTTCGTCGTTAGCAGGCTTCGAAATCCTTTCTGAGGGTACGAGTGCTAACTCTGGAAGTTGCTTGATAAACCTCAAAGACTGGAAACATCGGAAACGAACAGCGAAAGAGATTATCAGCGACTTAGAACAGAAATGTAAGAGCATCACGCAAGCAAACATAGATTTCTTTGAGCCACCATCAATACCAGGTTATGGAGCCGCTAGTGGATTCGAACTTCGTTTGTTGGATAAAACGGGTAAAAACGATTATCACGAGATGGAACATGTGAGCAAAGCGTTTGTTGCAGAATTAAACAAACGTCCTGAAATAGGGAATGCCTTCACATTTTACTCAGCAAGCTTCCCACAATATATGCTTCATGTTGATGACAGCAAAGCTTTACAAAAAGGTGTCAAGCCGGGTAAAGCATTAAACAACCTATCCGTGTTGGTAGGTTCGGATTATCAGACAGGGTTTATTCGCTTTGGTAAACCTTACAAGGTGATTGTGCAGGCTGCTCCTCAATATCGTGACTTCCCCAACCATTTGTTGGCGTTATATAGTAAGAATGAGAGTGGAGAGATGGTGCCTTATTCTGACTTTATGTCGCTTTCAAAGACCTATGGTATGAGTGAGATTACTCGTCATAATCTTTATAACTCATCCGAGGTGACAGGTGCACAAGCTCCTGGATATTCAAGTGGACAAGCTTTGCAGGCCATTCAAGAGGTTGCGCAAAGCTCACTGCCGAAAGGGTATGATTATGATTGGGCGGGTATATCAAAAGATGAAGCAGAGCAAGGTAACACGGCGATTATCATATTCATCGTCTGTCTTGTCTTTGTCTATCTTATTCTGGCTGCACAATATGAGAATTTCCTCCTCCCATTGCCTGTAATCGTATTCCTCCCGGTGGGTATCTTTGGCGCCTTCCTCTTTTTGAAGGCTTGTAGCTTAGAGAACAATATCTATGCACAAATAGCGCTGGTGATGCTTATTGGTTTGTTAGGAAAGAATGCCGTCTTGATGGTGGAATATGCAGTTCAGCGTAAGAATGCCGGAGAAAGCATAGACCAAGCAGCTATTTCGGCTGCTGCTGCACGTTTCCGTCCTATCCTCATGACGAGTATTGCCTTCATTGCTGGTTTGATTCCATTGGTGTTTGCCTCTGGTGCTGGTGCTATTGGTAACCGAACAATTGGAACTGCTGCTGTCGGTGGTATGATTATCGGTACCTTAGGCGGATTGTTGCTAATCCCTGGTCTTTACTACATCTTTGCTGGAATGACTGACAAACTGGTACATTACCAGAAAGATAAGCCCTTGAGTGAAGAAAAAGATAAACGTTACACAAAGAAGAAAATAAACGAAAGAAAACATGATGATGAAGAATAAGGTAGGTTATATATTTACAATCTTAGTAACACTCTTATCCATCGTAGCCTGCAAGACACCGCAGGCTACGATGCCAAAGGACACGCTTAAAGTTTCATTACCAGCGCTGTCTAAGGACAGTAGTGTTACGATATCTCCTGCATGGCGAGATTTCTTTCAGGACCCAATACTCCAAACGCTGATTGACACAGCCCTGCAGAATAATCAGAATCTCAAGATAACAGTGCAGGAACTGGCTATAGCAAGGAGTGCAATGACGGCTAAACAGGGTGCACTTCTTCCTTCTGTAACGGCAAATATCGGTGCGGGAGTCTCTAAGGTGGGGCGTTACACAGCTGAAGGTGCAGGTAATGTAGATACGGAGATAACTCCAGGACATAAAGTTCCAACAGTCATTCCAGACTTAGCGCCCACGCTACAATTTGACTGGACGATTGACTTATGGAATAAGCTCAATAGCAGCAAGAAAGCTGCTGTTGAGCGTTACCTAGCGTCAGAAGCCGGACAACGTGCCGTTAAGAGTCAGTTAGTGGCAGATGTTGCCGAGAACTATTATATTCTGTTGGCACTTGATTACAAGTTGTCAGTTATGCAAGAATATATCTCACTGCAGAAGAATGCCGTAAAGATTGCACGCATACAGAAAGAGGCTGATGCAGGTACGCAGTTGGCTGTTGAGCAGTTTGATGCCGAATTGGCAAAGGCACAGGCAGATGAGTATTTGTTGCGTCAATCTATTATCGAAACGGAAAATAATCTAAACCTGCTGTTAGGTAGATTTCCGCAAACCATACAACGCACGAAGGTTGACTTCTTGCAACTACCAATGCCTACAACCTCGCATTCCTTATCTACACAACTTCTGTTGCAGCGTCCTGATGTTGTGCAAGCAGAACATGAACTTGCAGCAGCCAAATGGGATGTGGAGACAGCTCGTAAGGAGTTCTTACCTACGTTTAACCTCTCTGCTGCAATTGGCTTAAATGCCTTCAATCCTAAGTACTTGTTTAAGTTGCCACAGTCATTGGTGTTTAATGCTTTAGGTGGACTTACTGCTCCTCTAATCAACAAGAAAGCGATACAAGCTAACTTCGCACAGGCTGATGCCATGCAGGTAGAAGCTCTTTATAATTACGATAAGACATTGCTCACTGCTTTTATAGAAACGAGTACGTTGCAATCTAAAATTGCCAACATCAAATTACTGCAACAATATAAAGAGAAACAAAATGAGGCTTTGAAGAGAGCTGTCTCTGCTGCTCAACAACTATACCTTAATAATAGGGCAACTTATTTAGATGTTATTGATAGTGAGCGCGGACAGCTTGATTGCAAGATGGAACTCATTGATACGAAATCACAACAGCTTTCAACACTGATTGAAATCTATCGTGCATTCTTTTAAGTAATTGTCAGGCTCAGCACATGCATCTTTCTAAAGCACAAAAGGAACGTTTGTCACGAAAATATTTTGTTTGCCCCTTTCTTCTAACTTCCTTTGTTATTGACGCTTAGCGACGCTGAAGAACAACGTAGATGATGACAGGTGCGCCAATGAGTGGTGTGACAGCATTAAGCGGAATAATACCTGTTTCGCCTGGAAGAAAACAAATAAAATTACAAAGCAGAGCAATGGCAGCACCGCATAATACTGTTCCTGGAAGTAGAGTTTGATGATTCTCTGTACGGAATAAGAGACGAGCGATGTGTGGAATAGCCAAGCCAATAAACGAGATGGGACCACAGAAAGCGGTTGTGATTGCTGTCAAGAGTCCAACAATAACTAACAATATGTTACGAAGTTTACGTGTACTAATGCCTAAACTTTCTGCATACTGCGGTCCTAGAAGTAGGATATTCAAAGGTTTCACCAATAGGAAAGATGCCATAATTCCCATCAAACAGAGGATTGCAAAGAAGGGAATATGGTTCATTGATACACCTCCGAAGTTTCCCATTCCCCATATCATATAACTTTTTACTCCTTCGTCAGATGCAAAGAAATTAAGAAGTGAGACCGCAGAAGAGGATACATACCCCACCATGATACCAACGATTAACAATAAAATGCTGTTGCGTACTAAGGTTGAAAGGAACAAAATCAGGGCTGTCACTGCGATTGCACCAAGGAAAGCAGCTGTGAGAATGGCAAGAAAACCAGATACAGTGAACATTGTTGTAGATACAGTCCCACCTAATAATAACATCACCAAAGCTACACCAAGGCCTGCACCTGAACTGATACCAAACACATCTGGACCTGCCAAAGGATTACGAAAAGCCGTCTGAAGCATCAGACCACAAACGGATAACGATGCTCCACAAAGTAAGGCTGTGAGTGCTTGAGGAAATCGATTTTCTAAAATAATATATTGCCAACTCTCTTTACCTATAAACCGACCAAACAGAATATCTAATACATCAGCAAAAGGAATCTGGACCGAACCTGTGATAAGATTCAATCCAAAGAGAAGTAAGATACTTACTGCTAAACACGTAAAAAGAAGAATATTCCGTTTCATCATCATGTCTTATCTATGCTATCAATCTGCCAACTTCTGATAGTAACGTAATGGCGCTATATGTAAGTCGGGGTGGAAGAGTTGTATCAAGTCAGAGAGCAACCAGTCTGGACGCCAGCTCACCTCCTCAAAGTAAGGTTTTCTATCTACCTGACAGCCATAAATCTCCTTTGTTTGATAAGGTTTTAACTTTGCATAGCCTTTATATTCGGCTAACAGGAGTCTGCGATTAAACTTACCATTGTAACTCAAAACCCAGAAATCACTCTGTCCAAACTTATCCAATATCGTTTCAAATGGCATTGATAAGCTACCACTATGTTTATCACTTGCATAAGCATAACTTCCGTGAGCATCCTTATATAGCAATCCCACACTGCTTTCGCCACCTGGCAAATACCAAACAGAGCCTACCATCCTGTCTGGTAGGATGCTACGTGTTATCTTACTCTTTTTTGCCTGCGCACTTAAAGTCTTATAATTCTTTTCAACAACAGCAAACAGAGAGTCGGCTACCTTCTCCTTCCCAAAGAGTAAACCATAGAACTTCATCCATTCAGCTCGTCCTAAAGCTGAACGTTCCATATAATCCGCACACTCAATTATCGGTATGCCAATCTGCTCCAAACGTCCGTAGCCACCACTATTCTCAAAAGGTGATAGGAAGATAGCATCAGCATCCAAGTCAATGATACGTTCAATATCGGGTTTCATTCCGTCTCCGCAATCAACAATTCCACCTTTCAACCGTGCACGCTTCTGAATATCTGGTATAATCATGTACTTCAAGTCCGCAACCCCAGCAATGGCTTTCTGTGCGTGAAGCATCTCTGTGAGGTTAGCATGTGCAGTCGTGAAGATCACACTCTTGTGAAGAGGGACAACAACCTTTGTACCATCATCAGGAACTTTTACGTTTGAGTTATGTTCAACCAGATAGTAAGTGTGCAGAACTGTACCCTCTTTCCATGGGTTTAAGAGGCGTACCACTACGTATTGCTTTGTGTGTTCTATCGTAATGTTTTGGGCATACTGCAGTTCTGATTTTGTTACTTTATAGTCATCAGCAGCAACCTTTCGAGTAGGGTTACCACAAGATAAAAACAATAAAAGGGAAAATGTAAAGACCAATAAATGTCGCATATTCGAGAATTTGTTATGCAAAAATACAAAAAAAGCAGAATTCTTTTGCCCGATAAGAATAATTTTTATAATTTAGCCCGCAATAAAATGTAATAACCTAAATTTATTTAACTAAACAACTAAAACCATGGCAGAAGAAAAATCTAATGCACTCAGTAGCCATATTGAGATGAAAAAAGTTTGGGAGCTTTTAGCCATCTTCGTGGTTACAACCATTGTTTGGAACCTTCCCACCAGTGCCTTTGGCATTGATGGGTTGACCGTAGTACAGCAACGCATCATTGCAATCTTTGTTTTTGCAACACTGGCGTGGCTAACAGAATGTATCCCAGCATGGGCAACCTCGCTGAGTATCATGGCCATCATGTGTGTCACTGTGTCCAAAAATGCTTTTGGGGTCTTTAAAAGTGACGGAATCGGTGATTTACTTGACTCTAAGGAAATCATGGCATCTTTTGCAGATCCAATTATTATGCTCTTCCTCGCGGGCTTTATCTTAGCGATTGCAGCATCGAAGTCGGGTCTTGACACGCTCTTAGCACGTAACCTTATCAAGCCTTTCGGAAACAAAAGTGAGAATGTGCTTTTAGGTTTCTTGCTCATTACAGGTCTCTTCTCCATGTTCATTTCAAATACTGCTACAGCAGCATTGATGCTTACTTTCCTTACTCCTGTCTTTGCAGCTCTGCCTGCGAATGGTAAAGGACGTATAGCTTTGACAATGTCAATCCCAGTAGCAGCCAACCTTGGCGGTATGGGAACACCTATCGGAACGCCTCCAAACCTTATCGCTCTAAAATATCTTAATGATCCAGCAGGCTTGAATATGAATATCGATTTCATGCACTGGATGGCATTCATGACACCACTTGTAATCATCTTATTGTTGTTGTCTTGGAGAATTATCCTTTACTTCTTCCCATTCACACAGAAGACTATTCATCTGAATATTGATGGTGAGGTACATCGTGGCTGGCGTATGTGGGTCGTAATTATTACCTTTATTGTCACCATTCTCTTGTGGGTAATACCTAAGGATGTTACGGGTATTGATACCAATACGGTTTCTATGATACCAATGGCAGTCTTTGCTATCACGGGTGTTATCACGGCAAAAGATATGCAGGAGATTAACTGGAGTGTCATCTGGATGGTAGCAGGAGGTTTTGCTATCGGTCTAGGTATGAATGGTTCTGGATTGGCAGATGCTGCCATCGAGAGTATCCCATTCGGCGAATGGAGTCCTATTATTATCCTTGCTATCTCTGGATTGATTTGCTACTTCCTCTCCAACTTTATTTCAAACACAGCTACAGCAGCTTTGTTGGTACCTATCCTTGCGGTAGTATGTCGCGGTATGGGTGACAAGCTTGATGGCATTGGTGGTACAAGCACGGTGCTTATCGGTATTGCTATTGCTGCTTCTACAGCAATGTGTCTTCCTATTTCTACACCACCGAATGCGATTGCTTATTCAACAGGTCTTATCAAGCAAAATGACATGCTTAAGGTGGGTCTGACTAGCGGTATTGTTTCCCTCATATTGGGTTACCTCCTGCTTTATGTCATTGGACAGGTAAATTTCCTCGGATAAGGAGAAACAGATATCAATATAAACTTTAAATGAAAAGGGGCACCATCAGTCTGTGCCCCTTTATCATGTACCCAAGTTAGGAATATTATTTATCAACAAACTAATTGACAAGAAGATGATTATAGCAGATTTAACAGCATGCCAGCGCTACTATAGCTTACATCCAAGAATGAAGGAGATGTTGGAATATATCCTCCAACATGATTTCAGCCGTCAAGCGTCAGGACGTATTCAGCTTGATGGAGACGACCTTTTCATTAATTTGGATGAGGTAGAGTTAAAGGCAAAAGAGGAACAACGTTTAGAGTTCCATAAGAATTATATTGATGTTCAAGTCCCTTTGCTCCAAGCTGAAACTATGGGTTGGACTGCTTTATCTGACTTGAACGCTCCAGATATTGCCTACGATTCAGACCGGGATTGTGGCTTTTATACGCAAGCAGCAAAAGAGTACTTCTGTGTCAATCCTGGAAAATTCACCATCTTCTTCCCTGAAGATGCCCATGCTCCTATCATCGGTAAAGGGAAACAAAGGAAGCTGGTTGGAAAGATTAGGATATAACCATCACACTCTTCCAAACTTTGGATGAACACAAGTTCTAAAAGATAAAAGAATTTATCGCATGAAACACAAGCATGGTTTTGATTTAAGTGGTTCTATAACGAATCGTGTGGCTCGTGTGTTGATATTCCGCACGTGTGGTGCGGGTGCTTAGCACATGTGGTGCGGATGGTATGCACTAATGGTGCGGATGGTATGCACCATATGTGTGAAGGGTTAACACCATTGCTGTATATGGAAGGGTAGGGATTTAATGTGAGTTAAGCGTACTAAAACTAAGGTCAATTTGGGGTTTTGTTCATGCATCTTGCTGAAATATAATAAGTTAAGTGCCTGTTATAAGTGACAGAAGTGGCAGGAACTAAGATTTATGAGTGATCTGGTAAAACGAATTCGACTAATTGTTATACACTTCTCCTCTTTCAAAATATGAAGTGATAATCGTATGTCTCCCAATATCATTTAAAATCTCCGTTCGCTCCTTGCGCCATATAATTGGTACAGATGTTTTCTGGTTCTTTACCAATATAAAAGTAATTGACCTTCAATGTATTCATTGAAGGTCAATTCTTTTTCTTATCCTTTAGTCGGATAAGAACATTTACTAACTTTAATTGTATAATGTCTCTCCTGTATCCTCATCCTTGCAACGAGCAGCCTCTCTGGTTCTCGCTTTTCGGTGGGGTGGGAGAGTATTGTTTCCTTAGAAGTGTATGCTGAAGTCCACACCCATCTGGAATGGGTTACCCATCTGAGCAAAGGTGTAGCGTGTACCAGTTGCAGCACTCTGGACGGCAAAGCTATTGTATTTTGTATCCGTCAGGTTACGTACCCACAGATTGACATTCAATGGACCAAAGTCGGCATCAGCGTGAGCACCAAGGACAGCATAGAAGTTCTGACCGAATGAGTTCTGCTCATCCCAGAACGTCTTACCCTGTGCAGAGAGATTCATTCCGACTGTAACACTACGAAGATGGAAACGATGTGATGGGTCAAGCAATGTTGCTGGGTCAATGTCAATACGATAATCAGCGTTGGCACCCAGTGTATGCTGTGGCACGAAAGGAACACGCTTGTCCTTATAATCAACTATGCCACCTCCTGCAACAGAATCTTTATATTCATCAAACTGAGCGCTTGTAAATCCATAGCTGAGCCCATAAGTCAGCTTGTTATCTAATGCACCACCACGGAGCGTTGCCTCCAAACCACAGGAGTGACTGCGACCAGCATTCGTCATCACACGACCGAAGCCATAGTTACCAGCCATCACAGAGAGTTGCTGATTACGAATCTGCATATAGTAAGCTGCAAGGTCAAGGTGCAATTGGTTGTTCAGAAGGTTAAGGTGCGCTCCCACCTCATAGTTCCAGCTAGTCTCTGGCTTATATTCTATCGTCTTTGCAATACGCTCATAGTAAGCCTCGTCATGCGTAAGGTCAACATCAGCACGTGCCTTATTTGCCGCCTGTGAGGTCTCAGCTTGAAGTACATCAGAGAACATCTCAAAATTGTAACCACCAGCACGATAGCCCTTTGACCATGTTGCATAAACATTACTACCATCCTGAAGGCGATAGGTCAAGCCAATCTTTGGAAGTAATTGCTTAAAGCTGTCATGTTCTTTATGATTCAAAGAAGAAGTGATTACAGGATTGATAGTTATGCCCATCACGCTCTCTTGTAAGGCTACCCGCGCTGAAGTTGCGTAATCGATGCTCACGTGCGAGTAATCATAGCGCAAACCTAAGGTTGCCATAAGACGATCAGAGAGTTCTATATTACTCTCATGATAAACACCAAGGTTGAGGGTTGGCGTACGGAAGACGCCTGGCACTGGATCCATTGCCATATTTATATTTACGCCACCTGCCCCTGCAATCATCGCTGCTACACTTGCACGTGCCGTCTTGTTAGCAAGCTCCTCTGACATTCCATTTGCAATCATTCTTTGTGCCATACTTCTTGCCATAGCGTTGAGCATACCATTATAGGCATAATCTGTAATCTTCTTAGAGAGATAATGATTCATTTCCTGATCGAAATAGACTGGCGCAGTTGTCTTCAACCACTGATAAGAACCAAAAGCACCGAAGGTCCAATGCCATTTGTTTTGATTATGACTTTTGATGGATAATTCTTCTGTCAGCGTATTCCCATGCTGACGTTGTGTGAGGTGCATGAAGTCTTGCGGACGATAGTCGATATCCATTAACATATAGTCGCGAAGCATCTGCCATGTGGTCATCGAGTTGATGTCGAAGCCGTTTCCTGCATATCTAATACCCATTCCAGTATTAATAATATTACGGCGGTAATTACCCTGACGATTCTGGTTAGGCAATTGCGTTCCTGCCTTCAAACCATAAAGGGGTGAAGTGATGGTAGCAGAAGAAACCTCATCATCAGTAACTACTTGTCCATAAGGGAAACCATTCTGACGAGTATATTGATAATCGGCAATGAAATCAAAGTTTAACTTCTCTGTTGGACGCCACAGGAAACGTCCCTTTGCACCAAACTCATTGATTAGATCAGCATGTTCATCATTAAACTGATTACGGAAGAATCCATTCTGTCCGCCATAGAAGCCTGCTAACGAATAAGCCATCTTATCGTTGAGTTTCGCATAATGACTAGCCTCTATCTGCCGATGTAACTTCGTACCGATGGAAAGCTTTACGTCTGTTCCCTGATACAGGAAAGGATTATGACTATAAAGACGAATCAAACCACCTTCGGTATTCATACCATAGAGTGTTCCTTGTGGACCATGCAATACATCAACACGCTCGACATCATACATGTGAAAATTGAAGGCACTCTTGCTTAAGATTGGCATACCATCAACATAAACGCCTACGGCTGGAGAATAGACACGTGAACCAATTCCGCGTATATATATAGAAGAGGTGTAACGACTTCCATAAGCTGGCATTGAGAATGAGGGAACAAACGTTGACAGATGACGAACATCCTCAACATTGAGTCCTTGTAGAAGTTCGGTACTGAACGACGTACTACTCAATGGCTGCTGTCGCAAACGAAAGGCCTCTTTCGGTTGGTCAACAACTACGACTTCATCAATATCATACACTCGGGAGGTGTCGCCTTTCTCAATAATATTATTGGCTTGCAACCCTATAGGCAATGTCGATGCCACTAAAAGGGAAATACCTAACTTAGACTTAATCATCATATAATCTTGTTTTATGTTTTTGCTATTTGTTAACGTTGGCAAAGGTATGAAGAAAAAGTATAATACACAATCCTAATTTATTAGGAATATCGTTGGAGAGTTAACGAGTTTACGGGTTGACATGTTGATAAGGTAATTATTAGCGAGATAGTGAGTTAATAAGTTAGATATTGAACTTCTGTAAAGGTAATTCGCAACGGTAAAGCTATGGATAGGTGAATCTTGCGTCAAGTGTAGTGGTGAGATATTCTTAAATAAGGTGACAATTTTTCTATATGGTTGCCGTCACCGAGGTAAACATAAAATAATGTAAGCGCAAAATCCCTTTACTGATAGTGCAAGTCCTAAACCGGAGTGCAAAAAAAAGTAGAGGAAATCTTTGGATAATCAGTTGGAAAATAGTAACTTTGCATGCGTTTAGCAAATTTAGACACTTTAAAATAGTTGAATGAAGAATGACAAAATGAAAATGAAGTACCGCGTGAACGAGCAGATTCGCGTTAGGGAAGTGCGTGTGGTAAGCGATGATGGAGCTGAGGTGATGCCTACTCGTAAGGCGTTGGAATTGGCTCAAAAAGAAGGAGTTGACCTTGTGGAGATTTCTCCTAATGCGCAGCCGCCCGTTTGTCGTATCATCGACTATTCTAAGTTCCTTTACCAGCAGAAGAAACATCAGAAAGAGATGAAGCAGAAGCAGGTAAAGCAGGAGGTGAAAGAAATTCGTTTCGGTCCTCAAACAGATGAGCACGACTATAAGTTTAAGCTTAAGCATGCAGAGGAATTCCTCAATGCAGGCAATAAGGTCCGTGCCTATGTGTTCTTCCGTGGTCGCTCAATTCTGTTCAAAGAACAGGGAGAGGTGTTGCTGTTGCGTTTTGCAAATGACCTTGAAGAGTTGGCAAAGGTTGAACAGTTGCCAAAGCTCGAGGGCAAAAAGATGTTCCTTTATCTTGCTCCTAAGAAGGCGGGTGTTGCTAAGAAGAGTCAGCAAAAGCGTGATCGTGAGGAGGCTGAGGCTGGCGCAAAGGCTGCAGCTGAGGCTGCAAACGAGGAGACAAAGGCTGATGGTGGATTATTCGCCAATGCTAAGAATGGTGCAGACGCACTGAAAAAGTTGAATATTGACTAACGCTCGTTGAACGTTTTCTCTTTACTGAGAGGAAAGTAAATGAGCAACCTGTGCGTAACGTCCTGGTATATACGTTGCCACAGATGAATATAAATAAC
>ERZ773045.591-NODE-591-length-18011-cov-7.517599_pt1 | contig 18011 bp, 19 predicted proteins | sample MGYA00580635_ERZ773045 | MGnify/ENA primary metagenome ERZ773045 (study PRJEB29015, sample SAMEA2738115) | human oral metagenome | biome: human oral; feature: human-associated habitat; material: saliva | place: China | collected 2261 ...
TATATAAATTATTTAGATAGAAAAAGGATAAAAACATGAAAATTCCATTTTCCCCACCATATGTTAATGAAGATGTGATCAATGAAGTTGTAGATTCTTTACGTTCAGGCTGGATTACCACTGGACCTAAAGTTAAAGCTTTAGAAGAAGAAATTAAACAATTCTCAGGGGCCAAAGAAGTGCTTTGTGTAAACTCTTGGACTTCTGCAGCGATTATGATGCTTCGTTGGTTTGGAGTAAAAGAAGGTGATGAGGTGATTGTACCTGCTTACACTTATAGTGCAACAGCTTTAGCGGTGTTACATGCAGGAGCAAAACCAGTAATGGTGGATACTTCAGAAGATTTTAATATTTCTTTGGATGCGATTAAAAAAGCAATTACACCAAGAACGAAAGCTATTATGCCTGTTGATATTGCGGGGTTCCCTTGTGATTATGATGAAATTATGGATTTAGTGAAATCATCAGAAATTCGACCGCTCTTTAAGGCTGAAAGCGAAAATCAAGAAAAACTTGGCCGTATTTTAGTACTAAATGATGCTGCACACTCTTTAGGTGCTTGGTACAAAAAGGGCATGAGAACAGGAAGTGAAACCGACATCGCTATTTTCTCATTGCATGCTGTAAAAAATGTTACAACAGCTGAAGGTGGTGCAATTTGTATTAACTTACCAACACCTTTTGATAATGCTAAACTCTATGGTGAGCTTCGCCAAATGGCATTAAACTGTCAAACTAAAGATGCTTTCTCTAAGAGTAAAGCTGGTGGTTGGCGATACGATATTACTGGTCTAGGTATGAAAATTAATATGGCAGATGTGAATGCTGCTATCGGCTTAGCACAAATTCGTATCTATGAAGATTTATTGAAAGAACGTAAACGTGTTTTTGATACTTATGGCGAAGCATTTAAACAATATGATTGGGCAATTTTACCACCATCAAAACAAGGTGAAAAAGAAACTTCATATCACTTATATGCTTTACGTATTAAAGATTTTACTGAAGCACAACGAGATGCAATGATTGATGAAATTGCTAAGAGTGAAGTAGCTGTAAATGTTCACTTTATCCCAATGCCAATGCTCACTTTATTTAAGAATCTAGGTTATAAGATTGAGGATTATCCGCAAGCATATAATAACTATAAATGTGAGATTTCTCTTCCTATTTATCCTCAATTAACAGATGAGCAAGTTAAATTTGTAATTGAAACTGTTGTGAATGCCTATAATAAGGTTAAGTAAAGTGATTCGTTTTTTTGATTTTATTCTAAGTTTAGTTGGGCTAGTTGTTCTAGCCCCTATTTTCATTGTATTAGCCACTTGGATTAAGATTGATTCAAAAGGTCCCGTCTTTTATAAGCAAGTTCGAGTTGGACAGAATGGTATCGATTTTGGTCTGTTTAAGTTTCGCTCGATGGTAGTTGATGCTGATAAAAAGGGGTTAATCACTGTAGGAGGTCGAGATCCTAGAATTACCCGTTCAGGTTATTTTATTCGTAAATATAAACTTGACGAGTTACCGCAACTGATTAATGTACTGCTTGGCGATATGAGTTTAGTTGGTCCTCGTCCAGAAGTAAGAAAATATGTTGAACTTTATACTGATGAACAACAAAAAGTACTTTCTGTAAAGCCGGGGATTACTGATTATGCTTCTATTGAGTATATGGATGAAAATGAAATTTTAGGGAAGTCTAATGATCCTGAAAAGACTTATATTGAAGAGATCATGCCTGAGAAGATTAAATATAATATGAAATATATTAATAATAAAAATTTATTTGAATATTTTAAGATTATATTGTTAACAGTATTGAAAATTGTACGATAGATAATTATTTAGGTTGCCTTTTAAGGATGTTACTATGATGTATTCGTTTATATTCGGAATGTCAAGATCAACGAAAAGAGTTATAAGTCTTTTTATTGATATTATCTTGCTTATTTCCTCCTTTTTCCTTGCGTATTGGACTAGATTGGGTGGGATTGTAGCTTTTGATAACACTGAAATCTGGATGACGTTACTATGTACAATACTTATAACTCTTTTTACTTTTATCAAATTAGGGCTGTATCGAGCAGTACTGCGTTACATTTCTTTTAAGGCTTTAGCAATGGTGGCTGGAGGGGCTTTTGTTTCAGCTGTTAGCCTTATTTTCTTTTCTTTCTTTATTGGTTCAGATATACCTCGAACTGTTCCTATTATTTATTTTTCTTATGTATTCTTGCTATGTGGTAGTGCAAGGATGTTGATTCGCTATTATGTTAGTTTAATTTTAGATAAAGATAATGAATCTGTCTTGATTTATGGTGCGGGAACCAATGGGCGGCAGTTGGCAGTGCTACTTAAACATGCTTATCGTTATCGTATCAGAGGCTTTATTGATGATAATGTGAAATTACATGGTACTTATCTTTTGGGGAATAAAATATTTTCGCCAAATGATATTTCAAGGCTTGTTCAAAAATATAATGTTAAAGTTATTTTACTTGCAATTCCTAGTGCATCACGTAGTAAGCGTAAGGCGATTATTGATAGCTTAATTCCTCTTAAAATTAAGGTTCAGACCATTCCGGATATGGAAGAAATCTTGCAAGGAAATGCAAAAATTGATGAATTGCGAGAAGTTAATATTGAAGATTTATTGGGGCGTGAACCAGTATTGCCAAATAAAGATTTATTGCAAAAGAATATTCTTCATAAAGCCGTAATGGTAACAGGAGCAGGTGGTTCAATTGGCTCTGAATTATGTCGTCAAATTATTTTAAATGAGCCAAATATTTTAATTTTATTTGAAGTTTCAGAATTTTCTCTTTATTCCATTCATCAAGAGTTATTAGAGATTGCGAAGAAAAATAATGTCGTAAATACTAAAATTTATCCTGTTTTAGGAAATGTGCAAGATATTGAACGATTAGATCGTGTTTTATCTCATTTTAGTATTGATACTATTTATCATGCTGCAGCATATAAGCATGTTCCTTTGGTTGAGTATAATATGATTGAAGGTGTGCAAAATAATGTATTTGGTACATATAATGTTGCAAGATGTGCGGCAGAACATGGGGTTAAGTCTTTTGTTCTTATTTCAACAGATAAGGCTGTTCGCCCAACAAATGTCATGGGGGCGAGCAAGCGTATGTCTGAACTCTGCTTGCAGGCATTATCAGATCAATTGAAAGACTACCAAACTTGTTTCAGCATGGTTCGTTTTGGTAATGTATTGGGGTCATCAGGGTCAGTTATTCCATTGTTTAGAAAGCAAATTCTAAAAGGTGGTCCTATTACTATTACACATCCTGATATTATTCGCTATTTTATGACTATTCCTGAAGCAGCTCAGCTTGTTATTCAGGCTGGAGCAATGGCAAAGGGGGGGGATGTTTTCATTTTAGATATGGGAGAGCCAGTTAAAATAGTGGATTTAGCTAAAAACTTAATTCAATTATCAGGGCTCTCAGTTAAGGATGAAAATAACCCGAAAGGTGATATTGAAATTACTTATACAGGGTTGCGTCCAGGAGAGAAGCTGTATGAAGAATTGTTAATTGGCGGAGATAATGTTCGTAAAACAACCCATCCACGTATTATGACAGCTGAAGAGGTTTATTTACCATTTGAACAATTATCTGAAGTGTTGTCTGAATTAGAGAATTCTTGCAAAGATGCCAATTATGTTGCGATTCGTCAAACATTGCTAAATGCTCCTACAGGTTTTAACCCGACTACAGAAATTGTAGATGTATTATATAAGGATTGAGATTTATGCATAATATAGGAGTTTTCCCTAAGTTATTTATTAATGCATCTATATTTTTATTTTTTTCTTTACTTTTGGTGTTCCCTAAAGGATATAACTACGGTTCGACTGCTTTATTAATTTTAAGTGTATTGTTTTTGTGTTATTTACTCTATAAGAGAGTAAGTATCTCAACAATAGTGAAGCAGAATAAAGCTATTTTTGTGGTGACTACTTTTTATTTTTTTGTTTCGCTTTTCTTTATTTTCTTCCATGGGGAAAAAATTAATTTAATTGATAATCCACTGCGAGCATTTTTATTTCTTTCTGTAATTATTTTTGTGGTTTATAACTCGGTTAAGTTTGATTTTTTGATTTATAGTATTCCACTAGGTGCTTTTATTTCAGGTGTCATAGCACTCTATCAATATTATATTTTAAACCTAGAAAGTGCTTTTTATAGCCAAATGAAGATCCAGTCTGGAGATATGGCAATGTCATTGGGCTTATTTAGTTTTGTTATTGCATTTCATTTATTAGATATAAATAAAACGAAACTAGCGGTATTGGTAATCATTTCTGGAATATTTGGTATTTTAGCAAGCCTGCTTTCTTTTGCTAGGGGGGGGTGGATTGCCTTTCCATTAGTCCTGATTTTTTTATTTGCCTTATACAATTCTATTTTTTCTAAAAAAACTTTTGCCATTACTTTAATTACGATTTTGTTATCTTTCAGTTTACTTTCTTTGAATGATAAGGTTACTGAACGAGTAGTTGTTATACAAAAGCAGTTACTTGCTTATGTTGGAGGTTATAAAATAAGTAAAGTTGATTCTGTCGGTGAGCGTTTAGATATGTGGTATGCCGGAGTTAAGGCATTACAAGAACATCCTATATTTGGATGGGGGACTCGAGGTTTAGATGTTTATAAAAAATCCCTTGTAGAGAAGGGCGAAATTAATTCTGCATCAATTGGATATTCACATTTACATAATCAATTTATAGATGAATTAGCAAAGAAAGGGATAGTAGGAGGCATTGCCATATTGAGTATTTTTATTGTTCCTCTATACCTATTCTACAGAAAGGCAGTGGGACAGTTGAATAAAAGAATAAAATTTATTTCGATCTTAGGTATTGTCCATGTATTATCAATGATTATTTATTGTATGAGTCAGTCATTTCTTGCACATAATTCAGGAAATATCTTTTACTTCTTTGTTCTATTTTTATTTTATGCTTTCATGGTTAATGAAAGTGCTATTACACCTGAATAAATTGTGCTTCCTTTTATGAGCAAAAGAATTCTCATCACCGGCGGTTCTGGCTTCATCGGTTCCGCCCTTATTCGGTATATCATTAATCAGACTCAAGATTCTGTTATCAATATTGATAAACTGACCTATGCGGCAAATCAATCCGCTTTGAAAGAGATAAAAAATAGTCCTCGTTATGCTTTTGAGCAAGTTGATATTTGTGATCTTAAGGCTCTAGAACATATTTTTGACAAATATCAGCCAGATGCAGTGATGCATTTGGCGGCAGAAAGTCATGTCGATCGTTCTATTTCGGGAGCGGCTGATTTTATTCAAACCAATATTGTTGGTACTTATACGTTGTTAGAGGTTGCTAAGAATTATTGGTATACCTTAGACGAAGCTAAAAAAACGACCTTTCGATTCCACCATATTTCTACTGATGAAGTGTATGGGGATTTATCCCTTTCTGCGCCAGCCTTTACTGAACATTCCGCTTATCATCCGAGTAGCCCTTATTCAGCCTCAAAAGCGGCGAGTGATCATTTGGTGCACGCTTGGCATCGCACTTATGGTTTGCCGGTGATTATCACAAACAGTTCAAATAACTATGGAGCTTATCAACATGCTGAAAAGCTCATCCCTTTAATGATTTCAAATGCCGTGATGGGAAAGCCTTTGCCAATTTATGGTGATGGGCAGCAGATTCGTGATTGGTTATTTGTGGAAGATCATGTTCAAGCTTTATATTTAGTTTTGACAAAAGGTCGAATCGGCGAAAACTATAATATCGGTGGAAATTGTGAAAAAACAAACCTTGAAGTGGTTAAAACAATTTGCCAATTACTCGAAGAACTTGCGCCAAATAAGCCTAATCACATTAAGTATTACGAAGATTTAATGACTTTTGTAAAAGACCGACCTGGCCACGATGTGCGATATTCATTGGATTGTTCTAAAATTTATACAGAATTAGGTTGGCGACCTCAAATAACCTTTGAACAAGGACTTCGTCAGACGGTAAAATGGTATCTAGAGAATAATAGATAAATAAAGGAGAAGAACCACATGCAAATTACACTATCAACGACTCCCGCTTCGGAGAGTTGGGGCAAAAATGCCATTTTAAGTTTTAATCAAGATCAAGCCGTTATTCATCTTAAAGATGATGAAAAATCGAACCTTGTTTTAGTGCAAAAAGCCGCACGTAAGTTACGTGGGCAAGGTATTAAAGATGTTGAGCTTGTGGGGGATGCATGGGAATTAGAAAATTGCTGGGCATTTTATCAAGGTTTTTACTCGGCGAAGCAAGATTATTCGATTGAATTTCCTCATTTAGATGATGAGCCACAAGATGAATTATTAGCGCGTATTGAATGTGGTGATTTTGTACGTGGAATTATTAATGAACCAGCCGAAACACTCACGCCAGTTAAATTAGCAGAGCGTGCAGCTGAGTTTATTTCTAAACAAGCCAAAAATTATGCCGATAAAAGTGCGGTCAGTTTTCAAATTATTTCTGGCGAAGCGTTAAAAGAGCAAGGTTACCACGGGATCTTTACTGTGGGTCGTGGTTCAGTTAATCCCCCCGCTATGTTGCAATTAGATTTTAACCCGACTAATGACCCAAATGCGCCGGTATTAGCGTGCTTGGTTGGTAAAGGTATTACTTTTGATAGTGGTGGTTATAGCATCAAACCAAGTGATGGCATGAGCACTATGCGTACTGATATGGGCGGCGCTGCATTATTAACTGGTGCGTTAGGATTTGCTATTGCGCACGGCTTAAATCAACGAGTAAAACTCTATCTATGCTGTGCAGAAAACTTGGTGAGCAGTAATGCGTTTAAATTGGGTGATATCATCACGTATAAAAATGGTGTAACCGCTGAGATTTTAAATACTGATGCGGAAGGCCGTTTAGTATTGGCGGATGGCTTAATAGAGGCCGATAGTCAAAATCCACAATTTATTATTGATTGTGCAACCTTAACCGGTGCAGCGAAAGTGGCTGTCGGTAATGATTATCACAGCGTGCTTTCTATGGATGATTCGTTGGTAAATAGCTTATTCCAAGCTGCGAAAGAAGAAAATGAACCGTTCTGGCGTTTGCCTTTTGAAGCGTTCCATCGTAGCCAAATTACTTCTTCTTTTGCAGATATTGCAAATACAGGCACTGCGCCAGTTGTAGCAGGGGCGAGTACTGCAACGGCATTTTTATCGTATTTTGTGAAAAACTATCAACAAGGTTGGTTGCATATTGATTGTTCGGCCACTTATCGTAAATCAGGTAGTGATTTATGGGCGGTTGGCGCAACCGGAATTGGTGTGAAAACTTTAGCAAATTTATTAGTAATGAAAGCAAGTTAAGTAGGATTTTATGATAGAACGTACTTTTTCAATTATCAAACCCGATGCAGTAAAGCGTCATTTAATTGGTGCTATTTTAGGGCGTTTTGAATCACAGGGATTCCGTGTCGTTGCGCTTAAAATGGTGCAATTAACCAAAGAACAAGCGGAAGGTTTCTATGCGGAACACCAAGGTAAACCATTTTTTGAGCCATTGGTGGAGTATATGATGTCTGGACCGATGGTGGTTTCTGTGTTGGAAAAAGAAAATGCCGTAAAAGATTACCGCACTTTGATTGGTGCAACGAATCCGGCTGAGGCGGCAGAAGGCACTATCCGCAAAGACTTCGCGTTAAGTCAGCGTGAAAACTCTGTCCATGGTTCTGATAGTGTTGAAAGCGCAAAACGAGAAATTGCTTATTTCTTCGTAGATTCAGAAATCCAACCATAATTCATTTCTATAAAAAAGCACTTAGTGAATATCTAAGTGCTTTTATTTTATTGCTTTTCAATTTTTGAGATAGTCTTTTTCATTGGATCAATTTCAGCCTGAATATGAAAGGCTTTCGCTAAATTCTCCGCATTTAACACGGCTTGCGTTTCACCTACAGCTAACAATTTTCCTTTATCTAATAGAACAATTTCATCACAAAATTGATAAGCCAATGAAAGGTGATGAATGGCAACAACACACGTATGTTGTGGTGTGAGTGATTGAAGCTGTTCCATCATATCAATTTGATAATAAGGGTCGAGTGGTGCAATCGGTTCATCGACCAATAAAACAGGGGATTCTTTAATACAGCAGCGGGCGAGTTGTACACGCGCTTTCTCGCCGCCTGAAAGCTGTAGGAAAGGTTTATCGAGCAAATGAGTTACGGCAAATTTTTCTGAAAATGCTTGAATTTTTGACCGCTCTTTTTCTTTTGGTAACGGAGCTGCCAAGCCTAACGCAATCACATCATAAACGGATAAATCCCAATGAATTTGCGTATTTTGTGCAAGGTAAGCAATGTGTTGGCTTTTTTCAGTCGCATTCATGTTGCTTAATGGCTGGTTATCGAACCAAACCTCCCCTTGTTTGAGGGGTAAAATACCCGCAATGGTTTTCAATAAGGTAGATTTTCCCGCACCATTGGCGCCCATAATGCCAATCAATTTACCTGATGGAAGCGTACAGTTGATGTCATTTAAGCAATAGGATTGGGTGAGTTTTTCAATTCTAATCATAAATTTTTCTCTGCTGCGTTAATAACATCCAAATTAAGCAAGGGGCACCGATAAGCGCAGTTAACGTGCCGATGTAAATATGTGAGAACAGCGGGATGTATAAAATCGCTAAATCGGCCAGTAACAGCAATAATGCCCCAATTAACGCGCTAGTAAGGTAAAGCTGTGATGGGCGAGCTTTCAGTAAAATACGGGCGAAGTGTGGTGCGATTAAGCCAATAAAGCCAATGGTGCCGGTTTGTGGAATGGTTGCCCCCACTAATAAAGCCACACCCAAGGTGCTGATGAAAAAGCTACGTTTGGGATCTACGCCCATTGTGCTCGCTGTTTCTTCACCAAAGGTAAGTAAATCTAAGTATCGGCGAGTGTGGTATAAGCAGAAAACCCCTGCCAGAACAATCGGGAGTGAAATAAGCAAAGTATCTAATTTTGCCCACATCAATGAGCCTTGTAGCCAACGATAAAGTTCAGCTAATGCCCATGGACTTTCAGCGTTGGAGAGTAATAATGCAATTGCTGAACCAAGCAACATATTGACCGCTAAGCCGCTTAGAATCATCATTGTGGTGCCGTAGTTTTTAGCGATCAAATACACGATTAAAAAGCTTAAAAGTGCGCCAATCACACCACCCGCTAAGAGCAGTGAAAATGGCACAGCAAAATAATAAAGGATAAATACACTAGCTGCTGTAGCCCCAGAACTACTACCAAGTAAGCCTGGACTCGCCAATGGATTTTGGAAAATACCTTGCATCGCATTGCCGGCAATCGCTAGGCTGGCACCCGTCAATAAAGCTAAACCAATACGTGGGAAACGAATATCCCACAGCACCATCGAACGCATATCGGTGAGCACGCCATCCGCATTTTTGAGATGGGCAAAGTCGCCGAGTTGATGATAAATCGCAAACCCGCTAATCAACAGCAACGCGAAGAAAAGTGCGGTATTTAATTTGAGTGTTTTGGTCAATGATCAATTTCCTATGTAATCCAAATATCATTTGTTAATTTGATTTTGTCAAATCTCCCCTAACCCCTCTTTGCTAAAGAGGGGGATTAGAGTGTAGGGATTTATAATTCTGATGTTTTATTCTAATCATTTATACATAAAAGCTGTAAATATATTATCTTGGGCTAATTTAATCATGCAATTCCTCTCTTTAGTAGAGAGGGTGGGATTATAGTGTCAAGATTTATAATTCTGATGTTTTATTCTAATTATTTATACATAAAGACTGTAAATGCGTCATTTTTGGGTTAATTTAATCATGAAGTTCCCCTCTTTAGCAAAGAGGGGTTAGGGGAGATTTGTCAGCTACATTATTTTAACTGCTGATAAATCTTTTCCGCTCCCTGCCACACACCGTGATCAAAGCAATAGGTATATTTCATCGGGATGCTTACAAGCGGTTGGTTTTTGAAAAAATCTTGCAACATAGGGTGGTGCAGTAATTCGGCTTGTGCATTGTAACCTTGTTTGTCAGTCAGTGAAATGAGCACATTCGGTTGGCTTAAAATCACTTTTTCTAACGAGAAATTTTGTGCGGTAAGTGGTGTTTTTAACGGTGTTAATCCGAGTAAACTTAACAGCACGGGATATTGCGGATAATAACTTTCTACCACACCAGTTTCTGACAAAATCAGTGTATCAGTAAGCGGTCGATTTAAGTGAAAGTTTTGCGATTTGAGTTTTGTTACTAAATCTGCCGCCTTTTGCTCATTACCCAGTTGCTTGCCTAAGTCTAGAATCAGCGCAAATAATTCATCAGGCGTTTGTGGACTGTCGTTAATCGGGATAATCTTCACACCGAGTTTTTTCAGCTCCGCGACTAATTGTGGATAAAAGGTTTCGTTAATCAGAATAGTTTTATCCAAATAGGGCAATAATTCCGTTAATTGCGGCTCCAGTACAGGTTTGTCGGTATTAATTTTATCCAACATCATCAACGGTTTTTTCGAATAAGGCGATTGAGCAGCAATTTGCGAAGGCTCAGCCAGTTCGATAAGCAGTCTGTCACTGCAAAGCGTAAGCGAGACAAATTGTTCCGAAGCCTGAGAGGTAAACGGAAGGAAAAGTGCGGTTAAAATTAAGCGAGTTTTTTGCATATAGATAATGATACGCTACGCCATCAATAATGTAAAAAGGCGTGCTAAGCACGCCCTTATTAGTGGGTAATAATTAGAACGATCCTTTCAACCCAACGTAAACATTACGTCCTTCTTGGCCATAGCCAAGTACGTTTTCATATTTTTTATTGAATACGTTGTTAAGGTTCGCATAAATCGTCAAGCTATCCGCAACTTTGTAGTTCACGCCTAAGTTTGCCAAGGTGTAAGATGGCAATTTCACTTTATGTGTGCTGTAAGTTGGTGAGTAGTAGGTATCCATGCGTTTGCCTGTGTAAGATACATTTATATCCGCACCTAATTTTTCAGTGATTTGGTATGCTAAGCCCGCGTTCGCTAAATGTTTTGGACGACGTGCTAATTCAGCGCCTTTGCTATCTCGAGTTTGCGTGTAGGTGTAGTTCGCATAAGCAGTTAATGCATCGGTGATTTTACCGTTGTAAGCCACTTCAACACCTTTCACCTTGCTTTTGCCTTCAAGGTTCACTGCACGGCTTGCATAGGTAGTGAAGTTGATGACTTCGCTGCTAATCGCATTTTTCACATTACGAGCGAAATAGGTCACATCAAGGCTATGACGGTTATCATCCGTTTCAAATAAGAAACCAACATCGCCCCCTAAACTTTTCTCTGGTTGCAAATTCGGGTTGCCGATATAGCGCGCGTTGTAGCCGTAATATTCAGTGATAGTAGGGTTTTGAATCGCTGAACCGAAGCTTGCATGCGCTTTCACGTTATTGTGCAAGCGGTAAGCGCCTGCGATACGGCCCGTCCATGAGTTTTCATATTCAGAGCTGTCAGTGTAACGACCACTAATATTTAAACTATGATCTGCATCATGCAATAAGCGATATTCTGCTGCTAAGCTTTTCTCAACAAGCTGTTTGTTGCCAGCATTGTTGAAATAAGACGAGTTGAAATCTGTTTTTTGATAGTCAGTTAAGAAACTTAAACCTTGCGTGAGAGTGCCTTCACGATCGAAATTGACATCTAATTGATAGTTTGCATTGAGTTTTTTCGCATCGTAAGCCGATGTGTAGCCAACAGTATCGCTGTCAGTTTTGAGATGGCTTACACCAACCTTATGTTTAAGCAATTGATCATCATTACCTAAGAAACCGCTTAATTTGAATAAGGTATCACGTGTGCGGGTGTAATGACCTTTTTCATCCGTTGCGCTGTTATCAAAGTTAGCCGTTTGGCTGCTGTGAGAGGTTAAGAAATCAAAACCTTTTTGGTTATCGTCATAGCCAAAACGAAGAGAAGCGTTATCACGGTGGAATTTATCGCGTTCGCTTGAACCACCGGTATTTACCGCTGTACCATCTTGCGCAGTGTAGTTAAAGCGGTTTTTGCTGAGTGCTGAAATGCCTTTAGTGTGGTGGCTGTCACCGTGTAAAGCATAATAGAAGTTATTGTTAGAGCCTGAAAGGGTTAATGAACCATCCACTGTGCGGTTAGAGCCTGTGCCAAAATCGTAATCGACGTTGAAGGTTTTGCCTTTTTCTAAGCCTTTTTTCGTGGTGATATAAATTACACCACCCATTGCATCACTTCCCCAAAGGGCAGATTGCTCGCCGCGTAATACTTCGATGCGGTCGATATTGCTTAATGCTAAGCCACCGAAATCAAAGCCGTAACCAGAAACAGGGTTCACTTTCACGCCATCAATAATCACAGCAGTGTGGTTTGCATCCGCACCACGTAAGAATACATTGGTTAGGGTGCCACGACCGCCCGACGCGCTCACGGCTAAACTTGGTACCGTTTTCAATACGTCACTGACATAAGTCGCACCACGTTGTGCAAAATCTTTTTCACTTAAAACAGTAACAGATGAGGCGGTTTGATGAAGGCTAGTTGGCGTGGCTGATGCAGAATAGACGTTAATCACATCTAATTTTGCCACGTCTTCAGCCGCCGCTAATGCTGGAATTGCTAATAAAATCGCTGAAGTAATCACATTTTTTTTCATTTTAAAATCCCTAGGATAAAAGTCTGTATAAAAGCGCCAGCAGTTTACACATTTGAGGCTTGGCAAGCAAACCTATTATGATGAAAATAACTCATCATGAAAATGAATGAAATTTAAGAGAAATAAAAAATTTAAGGATTTTTCTGACCGCACTTTTTCGCCTTTATCCGCCTTATAGTTTCAAGTATAATGCCTGTATTTTTCATCACATTGTTATTAAAAAATTATGAGTACAAAATTCAACGTAAAAACATTCCAAGGCATGATTTTAGCCTTGCAAGAATATTGGGCAAATCAAGGCTGTACAGTTGTTCAACCATTTGATATGGAAGTGGGCGCAGGGACTTCTCACCCAATGACTGCATTACGCGCGTTAGGCCCAGAGCCGATGGCATTTGCTTATGTGCAACCTTCACGTCGTCCGACCGATGGTCGCTATGGCGAAAACCCGAACCGTTTACAACATTACTATCAATTCCAAGTAGTGATTAAACCGTCTCCAGACAACATTCAAGAACTCTATTTAGGTTCACTTGAAATGCTCGGTTTCGATCCAACACAGAACGATATTCGTTTCGTGGAAGATAACTGGGAAAATCCAACTTTGGGTGCTTGGGGTTTAGGCTGGGAAGTGTGGTTAAATGGTATGGAAGTCACCCAGTTTACCTATTTCCAACAAGTGGGTGGCTTAGAATGTAAACCCGTAACAGGTGAAGTGACCTACGGTTTAGAGCGTTTAGCCATGTACATTCAAGGCGTAGATTCTGTGTATGACTTAGTTTGGTCTGACGGCCCGCTTGGCAAAACCACTTACGGTGATGTGTTCCATCAAAACGAAGTGGAGCAATCAACTTACAACTTTGAATATGCCGATACTGATTTCTTATTCTACTGCTTCGATCAATACGAAAAAGAAGCGAAAAGCTTATTAGAATTAGAGCGTCCGTTACCATTACCGGCTTACGAGCGCATTTTAAAAGCGGCACACAGCTTCAACTTGTTAGATGCACGCAAAGCGATTTCGGTCACAGAGCGTCAACGCTATATTTTACGCATTCGAGCATTAACCAAAGGCGTGGCAGAAGCGTATTATGCAAGCCGTGAAGCCTTAGGTTTCCCAGGTTGTAAAAAATAAGGCGAAAAACGACCTCACTTTAAGCATTAACCCAACGATATAAGGAGAAAATGATGAAAGATTTTCAATACCCAGACGATATTTATACTGAAGCAGAAACTGATCCTAATACACTCGCGAATTTAGGCCCATTGGTTAGATTAGCGGGTGTTTGGGAAGGTAAACGTGGTGTGGATATCAACCCGAAAGCAGAAGGTCCAGAAAAAGATCCTTATATCGAACGTTACGAAGCCCATCCAACTGATGGTCAAACCAATGGTCCGCAACTCTATTATGGATTACGTTATCACACTCATATTGTTGAGCCAGGCGAAGTGGAAACCTTCCACGACCAAGTGGGTTATTGGTTATGGGAACCTGAAACAGGCAATATTTTATTAACAGGTAGCATTCCACGCGGCCAAACGTTTATTGCTGTCGGTAATGCACCGGCTGATGCGAAAGAGTTTACTGTAAAAGCAGTACGCGGTTCACTAACAAACGGTATCATTTCGAATCCATTCTTAGAGCGTTCATTTACCACGGAAAGTTTTGAAATGACGGTGAAATTCCATGATGATGGCACTTGGTCATACGATCAAACCACCATCCTAATTATCCCGAATTATGATGCTCCATTTGAACATCGCGATCGTAACCGCTTAACTAAAATTGGCGAACCGAAATTGAACCCAACTGCGGCAGCCGAACAAGAAGGTGAATAATGAAACCCATTCTTTATTATGCGGCAGATTGCCCCGATACAGCGCCATTTGTGGCAGAGTTAAAACGCTTGGGTGTGGATTATGAGGCAGTGGAAGTATTATCTTCCATCCCAAATTTGAAACAATGGCTGCGTTTGCGTGATCGTCACGCCGCATTTGATGATGCCAAAGCACAAGGCTATGCGGGCTTTCCAGCGTTATTGTTAGATGATGATCGTGTTATTTTAGACGAATCCAAATTAAAAGAGATTTTTTAAAGTGATGAAGAAAGTCGGTTTTTGGCAATTTTTATTTAAAATTGGCGATGATTATTTAATGTTTTTGCGAAATTTAACGCCAGCTGTGTTGTTTTTGTCACTGGCATTATTTATGTATTCAGAGCTGAATTGGACGCATTGGGCGTGGAGTAATGTGCTCGTGCTGTTTTTGAGCTTGGCTTCAGGATTTATTGCGCTCAGCGTCATGGCAATCAATACCGTCTCTTTTGTACGAAAAATGCTCAAAACCTTAAGAACACTGAGTGGAGAGAGCGAACTTGATGAAAATATTGGTACGCTCGCATTATTTAAAATGCTCTGGGTGGAAAGCAACAGTAAACAGCTAATCTTTTTTGCGGTAGTCAATATTGTTGCGGTATTTATGGTGTTAGTTTACGGCACCAAATATGCATTGAATTTTTATAGCTCAATTTCAACATTAAATGATTAGGTCTCGAATATGAAAAAAATAACCCTAAAATTCACCGCACTTTTGCTCGGCTCTGCTTTAGCAACTAGTGTGTTAGCAACAGAAAATAGCCCAAATTCCTCAAGTTCTGATTATGAATTAGAGAAAGTCTTAATTTTCAGCCGCCATGGATTACGCTCGCCGGTGGAAAAAGATCCGCAAGAAATGGCAAAATATTCCCCGTATGCGTGGGCAAAATGGGATGTGCCATCAGGTTATCTCACGGCAAAAGGAACTGTATTAGAAACCTATTTCGGCCAATATTTAGGACAATGGCTTGCGGATAAAGGATTATTAACGACAGATCGTTGTGCATCGGGCGAAGGTATTTTCGCTTATGCGAATGGAGTGCAACGGACTATTGCAACAGGTCAGGCGATTGTTTCTGGCGCATTTGCGGGCTGTAATGTTCAACTGCAACATCACGGTAAAATTGGTTCAGAAAAAGATCCAATTTTTAACACGCAGGCGCATAATCCAAGTCAAGCCTTGATTGAATCTGCAAAAAATAACGTTGATTTAACTGCTTTACAGCAAAAATTAGCGCCAAATTATGCGCTATTGAGTGAAATCATCGATTACAAAAACTCACCAAACTGCTTGCAAAAAGGCGAGTGTGATTTAGGTGGAAAAGTCGGTGAATACAGTATTAAAGACGGCAAGTCAGTCAAAATTACGGGTTCTATCAGCACAGGAAAGAAAATTGTCAGTGCATTATTGCTCGCCCATTATGTGGGCAAACCTGATGCAGAAATCGCAAACGGCCGCGTGGATAGCCAAGAAAAATGGCGCGCAATTAACGAAATTAAAAACGAATATTACCGCACGTTATTTAAAAATAACGAAGCGTTAGCACAAAATGCATCATACCCGTTATTGGCATTTATTCAGCAACAGCTAAATAGTGAAAACAAAATTAACTTATTGGTTGGACACGATTCTAATATCGTCGCTCTGCTGGCTGCACTGGGTGTTGAGCCTTATGAGTTGGATGATTCATTGGAAAATATCCCAATCGGTGGCAAGCTGCTATTTGAAGTGTGGAAGCACAAACCCAGTGGTAAGCTCAAATTTAAGTTGGATTATGTGTATCAAACCACCGAACAGCTGATTAACATCACGCCATTAAGTTTAGCGACACCACCAAACCAAACAGCATTAACGCTCAAAGGCTGTGAAAAAGATGAAAAGGGCTTTTGTGATTACGAGCGTTTTCAACAGGTGTTGAGGGAGAGTATTGAAAACGGTAAGAAGTAGCTTTCATGCGACCCTATGAAAAATACTTAAAAGAGAATTCGCAGAAATTACGAGTGGATCAAACGGATGCGGAAAGAAAATTATGGCAACGCATCAATCGAGATCAATTATTAGGATTTCGATTTAATCGACAAAAGCCACTTTTAAGTTATATCGTTGATTTTTATTGTGCGAAAGCAAAGCTGATTATCGAATTAGACGGTAGCCAGCACTATGAACCTGATTATCAGGAAAAAGACGCATTGCGAGATGCAGAATTAAATTCACTTGGTTTTACGGTGATGCGATTTAGCAATGATGAAGTCATGCGTGAAATTGAAGCGGTAGTAGAGCAGATTTATTTGTTTTTAGAGAATGTAAGGGCTGATTGAGTATGAGGTTAGATTAACTTCTGCCAAATCTCCCCTAACCCCTCTTTGCTAAAGAGGGGAATTCTTGAGTAAATTGATAGTAACTGGCTCATTTACATTTTAATTTCAATAGAGATTAAATTATCTGCTTTCAAAAAACGTTAAAGTAAAACATAGATATTAAACTCTGCAAAGATCCAATCCCCTCTTTAGCAAAGAGGGGTTAGGGGAGATTTGGCAGAAGTGAAAACAGAGAATATAATTAAATCGTATGTGAATTGTACCAATTTACATACCCTACGGAGTTAGTTATTTAAGCCTTAACATAATCATTTTAATAAGAGGAACCATTATGGAAGCATATTTTATTATTTCAGTAATTATATTTGGAATTTGTTTTTTTAATCTTTTGCCTAAGAGAGGATTCGCTAATGCAATAGTAGCTAGTGCGCTTACAGCTCTATTCTATCCCGTTGTCATAGTAATAGTTATATTATTTAGTATTACTGGTATAGCTATATTTTTCTGTTATTAGATTGCAAAGAATACTTAGATTACTTAGGCTTTAGTTGAAAATATGTTTAATGAGTAGGATGAAGCATCTCAATTAGCTGTTAGAGATAATATAGTTACACCTTAGGTCTAGAGAAATATTAATAGATTATGTTATAGTATAAATGCGGATAGAGTAATTATAATGGAATTTCATAATGGAAAAGTTAATGGTACTAATTTACCATTTACTTTTATGGATATGAGTTATGAAGAAGTTAATGATTTACGAGGTGTTGAAAGAATAGCTAGTAAATATTTAAATGTACCAATATCACATTATAAATATCCAGAAAGACTAAGATCAGTTAAATGTGAATTAGTAACTACTGAAGATATGGAACAATATGATAGATTATTAGCATCCAATATGATAATGGAACGTACTCAAATAGGTTGTTTTAGTTACCTTATAAGTAATGGAAAACCTATTGGAATCTTGGCTTGTTTTTGGGATAATAAAAAAGATTGTCCAGAAAACTGTGTAGATATAGTTAGAAATTATACTATAATAATCAGTAATATATTAGATATGAGTAAAATAAAATGAAATATGTTATTATATTTATAATATTAATATTAGATATTTTATTATGTTGTACTGT
>ERZ773045.592-NODE-592-length-17986-cov-66.993363_pt1 | contig 17986 bp, 14 predicted proteins | sample MGYA00580635_ERZ773045 | MGnify/ENA primary metagenome ERZ773045 (study PRJEB29015, sample SAMEA2738115) | human oral metagenome | biome: human oral; feature: human-associated habitat; material: saliva | place: China | collected 2261 ...
CTATGACGGTGCAGCATCTTGAGCATGGCGGGAAGGTGACGCTTCCTGCGGCTTATGCTGCCCAGAGTGTTGAGTTGGGGTACGCCGCAACGATTCACCGTGCCCAGGGCGCTACCGTGGATACTGCACACGCACTTGTTGACTCGTCAACGGACCGTGCCGGTGCCTATGTGGCACTCACCCGTGGCCGCGAAAGCAACACGCTCTATGTCTCTTTGGGCGAGGGCCAGAAGCGTGATGAAGTTCTGGAGCAAATCGCTTCCGCATATGAACGTGACCTCACGGTGCACGAGAGCGTGGACGCTGTGCGCGCCGAACACCACAATGTCGCTGATTTGATTGCTCAGCATGAAGACATCAGTGAGCTGGCGGTGCAGAAGGTCATGGCTGCTGCCGTGCTGGAGGGCATGGGCCGAGTGTCTGAGCACCCGGTTCGTGATGGTGCTTCCGGCATGGTGACTCATCATGTACCTGCTGACTCTGCATCTGATGCCGCTGAGGTTCTGTCCTCTGACGCATGGGGTGCGTTGGCTCATGAGCTGGGTGAAGCTGCCCGTGAGGGCTTTGACCCTGCTGCTTTGATAGAGCGTGCTTATGGTCGTCGTGCCCTGCATGATGAGGGGGCTTCGGCGCGTGATGCTGCCGCCGTGATGGCGTGGCGTGTGGCTCAGATTCGCCAGCAGGCCCAGCAGGTGCGCTCTGATCGCCCGCTGGCGTCGTTGTCAGATGAGCATCTGGAGCGCCTGGTGCAGCAGGCGAAGCAAAAGACGGCCCCGGTAGAGGAGCGTTTGGTGGTGGAGGACCCGTGGTGGTTCCAGCAGCCGTATGCTCTGGTGAAGATGGATGAGCTGTTGGCGATGCGTGCCCGTACCGTCAAGGCGCTCAACGCGAACGAAGGCGATACCACCGGCGTTTACGCGCAGATTAAGGAGAATCTGGGCGACATGGACGCCGAGATTACGCGCCGCCGTTGGGAAATCAGCGGGGATCAGCGTGAGCTGGAGCAGATTGTGCGTGGTGAACGTGCCCGTAGCGGTCACCAATTCACGTTGCATCAGGTGCTGTTGGAGGAGCAGAGGATTCGTCAGTCTCTGCCTTCTGGCCCGGCTGCGGTGGACCCGGCGAAGGTCACTTCAGGCGGGGTCTCTGGGTACAGTCTGGATCGGTTCTGGGAGCAGCATCCTGCGGTTCGTCAGGGACGGTTGGGTACGATTCTGCGTGCTCGTTCGCGTGAGATTGGCAAGCTCACTCGTGCTCGTGGTGAGGAGCTGGCGCGTCAGGTGCGCGAGGGCAAGGCTCCGGCGTGGACGCAGGCTTTGGGTCCGGTTCCGACCCGTCGGCGTGCTTTCCGTCAGTGGGTGCGTGCTGCTGGTGAGGCTGACGCACTGCGCACCAAGTACAAGGTACCGGAGAGTGAACCTGCCGTGTTACCGCGTGAGATGGTGCATGAGGCCAGCCAGCGGGTTAACAATGCGCGCCTAGCATCTGCGGGTGCGCCGGTGGTGGTGCAGTCTGCTGAGAAGACCCGCGCGGCGGAGTCTGTGTTGGGTGTTCTGGAGCAGGTCAGGCGTGTTGCTAAGGCGGCCCGTCTGGCAGAACGTGCCCAGCAGCAGGCTCAGGGGCAGTCCCCCAAGCCGGAAGCAGGCGCGGAACCGCGACAGCAGCAGGCACCTACGCCGCAGCAAAGCCCGACCGGCGAGGCGGCACAGCCTGAAACTCGAAAGGAGAAGCCAATGAGTGAAACAGAAGAGAGGCTGCGTCAAGAACGCGCCGCACGCGCTGAAAGGGCTCGTCAGATGATGGAGCGAACTCGCAGCTTGGATGAGCGGCTGAGGAATCAGCCTGCTCCCCAGGCAAGCCAGCAGCAGAGTGCTCAGCAGAATCTGCAACGCCAGCGTCAGCAACAGCAGGCGCAGCAGATGCATGAGCAAGCTCGTCGTGGTGTGCGCGGGCCTGGCCTTTAATGAGAAGGTGAGGGGGTGAGAAGCTACAGTAGCTTCTCACCCCCTCTTCTTGTATAAGGTTTTAGAGCACCTATCAGTGGGCACAAAAAAGGCACCCTCTAAGGGTGCCTTATGTGCAAGGTCCGCAACTTCGACCAGAATCCACCAGTACACCCCGTTGCGGCTCACCCGTTATACCTCTTCGCCTAGTGGCAAATACGTCAGGGTTCTTGTGTTACCTTGCTACCATAATTCTAGCAACAAACGACCACACCCGCAACAATTTTAAGGAATTCAGTGACGTCTTCCACCTCTTCCGGCAGCCACCTCATCAGTGATTTCCAGTGGGATTTTATTGATCGTCCCCGAGACTTCGCAGATCGTGTGTACCACTCAAAAATCATCGACTTCTACCAGCAGAACAAGGATGCTGAACGCTTCGCTTACGTCGATGAAACGTACCAACCCCCAGCAGTAAACGCGAGTACCGGCGAGGTGTATCAGGGGTTCTACTCTATGACCGCAGTCATCATTGAAGCTGATCAGGTCAAGAATTTTCGTGACGCGCTGACTAATCTCGATTTTCCCGAACAGAAATTCCATGCTGTTAACAACAGCGACGGTTACAACAAGCAGTTCCTAGACTTTATCAACCCGCATTTGGTTCAGGGTGCCACTGTCATTACGGTGGGTACTGCGGTTGATTACTCTTCGAGAGAGGAAATTCAGAAAGACCTTGTACGAGAAGCACGCCATAGTAGTCTGCTCTCTTTGATTCAACAGAGCCAAAACAGAGAGAACCCGGTGTATGCCTTCGTCTTTGAGCGTATGAAGGATAACGAGGAGAACAAGATGGACGTTGCGGCCATCTCGAATTTTACTCAAGCGGGCCTTATTAAACATATTGACCAAATCCAGGTGTCCCCGAGTGCTGAAAGGCTTCTATGGGCACCGGATGTTGTGTGCTACTCAGTTCAGAAGGTCCTGAATTACTCTAATTTCACGTTGTACGATACGGTCAAGGACAATGTAGAGGTTTATGATGCGCTGAGCCAGAAGCCTCTTGACCTTAGCTCTGGGTCACAGGATTTAACGAGCTCTCTGAATCTTCATGCGGCTAAGGTTTCTATTAGTGAGCTTCCTGATAATGCGCTGATGCAGGTTGCTGCTGGTCGTTTCATTCGTGAAGAGGTCATTGTGAGCCTTTCAGAGAAGGGCTCTTCTGGTCGTGTTCTGCAACCTGAACGTCAGCAGGGAATTGCCTATGCCCGTACTCAGAGGCAAGGGCATCATCATGAGCTTTCTCCTAGCCAGGCTGTTGTTCAGAGCATCGCTCGTGGTGATATGACTCCCCGACAGAAGCAGGCCTTTGAGGAATTGAACCGTCGTGGCACTCCTATTCCTTCTGCGTTGCAGGCTGTTAAGACCTCGTATGAGCGAATGGAGCGCGCACGCGAGGCTGTCTTTAGACCCAGAAATCGGGATCAGCAGAATCAGCGGTCTCAGAATCACGGTCAGCAGCAACAGCAGAATAATCAGCAGCAGCGGAACCGTCATCAAGAGCGCCGCCGGGGCCGGGACCAGCGGCAGAGTCATCAGAATCAGCGGCGTAACGGGCCTCGCCGTTAGCCTGTTAATAAATGCAGAGGGGCCACATAACACGTGTTGTTATGTGGCCCCTCTGATGTATGTCTAGGTTATTCGGTCTTATCTGCGGAATCATCCGCTTCGATAGCTGCCACGAGCTCATCAAAAGGCATCATGGCGCTTTCTTCATTCTGCGCTTCATCGACGAGGCTGTTGTAATAACGGTCCTTCGCCTTTTCTACGAGGACGGCATCATCAATGGAAACGACAGCTGCGATAGGCTTGCCGTTCTTGGTGATGATGATCGGCTCATCAGTGTGGGAGACACGGGAGATGGTGTCTCCGAGGCTGTTGCGCAGATGAAGCAGGGAAATGGTATCGAGGTTTTCCAGCGCTTCCTGGTAGTCGTCCATTATCTACTCTTCTCTTGGTTTGGGCATCTAGTTCGAGCTTCTTTCGAACTCTTTTAAGAATGTACACTATTTAAAGAAATTTTGCTACAATAGACTCGTTGCCAAAGGTGAACACCGTGAATCGATTGGCTCATCGAAGCTATAATGCTTCGCCGAGAGAAGAAACGTTGCTCATCGATACTAAATCACACGAATCTGTGTTAGGTTAGTCTCGGTAGAGACTATGCACTGATTGTGTAGAGGCTACACCTGCCTAAAGCGTCGCCCGCGCTTGGGCGCTTCAAACAGTTCAGCAGGCAACTCGTTGAACTATTTGAAGTTCAAAAAGCCAACGAAAGGAAGAAATATGCACTCCGTAAATCATTTTGTTACTTAAAGATAGGAGAAACAGTGTTTCAGATCACTGTTCTTAACTCTAAAAACGATCTCCAGAAGATGCTGAAGAAGATTCGTCAGGGCTCCCCTGCCGATTATCAGCAGATTCGCGAGGCTATCGAAGAACTCAAGACTAACCCTCGCCCTGACGGTTGCCGGAAGATGCGCCCGCGTCATCTGGGACATTACCGTATCGCCTGTGGCGAATACCGGGTTGTCTACAGTATCGATGACCAAAACGAGATCGTGTGCATCCTCGTTGTCGCCCACCGTAAAGACGTGTACAGGCACTAAACAGTAGGTGAGGGGGAGAAGCCCATTTTGGGCTTCTCCCCCTCACCTTATCTTTAACCACCCTGTAAGAACTCCTCGAAGCTAGGATCCGTGACGCGCTCATACACATCCGGCTCCTGATGCCCGGCCTTGCATTCAGCGAACTGCTCATCCCACAGGCGGTGAACCACCGTGTGCAGCTTCTCATGCCACCACAGGGCAGCATCCGAGAACCCGTCACCGTCATCTGTGGCACGGTAGGCGGATTCCCAGGCCGCCCAGAGGGCCGTTAGCTCCTCCACGGCCGCCGGGTGACGGAACCAGCAGGGGCGAATCGACTCCCACGACGAGCCGAAATACCGCGCGTTCACCCAGTCCACCCACTCACGCAGCCGGACCCACAGGCCACGTGCTTCAGATGCGCTGACATGCTTCCAGCAGTACGGCACATACGTTGCAGGCTCAGCAGGCGCTAAATCCTGCACCTCATAATCGCCGCCCACCGCAGCAGGCACCGGGCCGGTGCTCTCCAGCTGTTCAATGCGCTGCTGTTGCGCATCCATCGCATCGAGCATCTGGTCAGAAAGTTTTTCGAGCGCGTTCACCCTCTCTGCCAGAAAATTGTGCTGTTCAGAGACAACCGGAATCGGGGCGGTCATCGGCATCACGTCATCATCGTCAAAGCCGTAGCTCATTGTCCTTCAAATCCTTCCCGTTCCACACGCTGACCTTCCACGAACGCGGAGGTATCGGGCATCTGCATCTTGCCGCACAGCTGCCAAGCGCGCATCTGGTCTTCCTTCACCTCATCCGCATCCGGCCTCTCCCACCACGGAGTGAGACCAAGATGCATCGGGCGCAAGTTTTTATAGACCACCATCGCCGAGAAAGCGGGAATCTGAGTCATTGCCGCCGCTTCCATCACCGGCTTCTCCTCCGTGCTGTGAGACGTGGAAGATGAGCCCATCTTGCCGGTTGAGTGCGAACGGCTAACCCTTTGCTTCTCGAATTTGCCGAGAGCTTCAGAAACCGGGCGTAGCGTCTCCACGTCCAGGCCCGGAAGGAAGTACTTCACGACGCTGTTGCCTGCAATCGTGCGGCCGCCCTGCTCACCCCAGCGGTCAATGAGCTGACTCATCGACTGCGCAATCAGAATGACTTCCACGCCACGGCCGTTAATATCGGACATGATGGAGTCCATCTTCGGGAACGCAGCAAGGTTCGGGGCCTCATCGAGCACCGCGCGGAAGCACGGCCAGAGGCGACCGCCGGGCTTCTCCTGGCTGAGCTCACGAGCAGTGTTAATCAGTTCATTGGCGAACATCGAGACGAGCGGGCCAGTTTCCACGCCGGTTGCCGTGTCTGAAATCAAAAACAGCGTGTTCGGGCCTGAGAGGAACTCGCGCATGTTGAATGCATGGGCCGGGTGGACCATCAGCTGCTTGCGGATGCGCGGCACCGCCAACGGTTCGAGCAGGCCCGAAAGGGTTTGCTGAATCGAGTCCAGCGTTTCCTCACCCTTCGTTTCCTGTTTGCCAGCCAGGAACTTCAAAACATCAGAGTTGATGCGTCCGGCGTGCATCTCAGCGGTCTTTAGCGCATCGCGCCCGCGCAGGTTCTGACTCCAGGCAATCACATCATCCAGTGTCTTTCCGGAGACCGCAGCCACATGCAGGAAACGGGCCAGGACAGCGCCTGCTTGCTGGTTGAACCAGTCGCCGTTTTTCGTGCCGCTCATTGGCTGAGCGCCAGCCCACGCCTGAGCGCGGCGCTGCGCGACCTCGAAATTCTCACACCCGGCAATCGGGTTCCATGCTGCCTTGTGAGGCCAACCTGACGAATCATCCAGGTCAAACGCGACGACCTGACCGCTCGGGTGCAGACGCTGGCGGGTGCAAGCAGTCATCATCAGCAAGTCAGCTTTCGTACTGGTTGCCATCACTGCGCCGGGGGCATCAAGCACAAGGTTTGAGGCAATCGAAGTCGTTTTACCGGCCTGCGTAGGGGCCAAAACCAGCTTGGACTCCTTCGCTTCGCCGAAAATCGGCTTGCCGCCAACGAAGGAAGAGGCGCCCTTCTTCTTCACGACTTTGCCGCCGAGCTTGCCCAGCTCAGTCACAAGCCAGGATTCGGGCATCTCATCAACCCACTGGCCAATCAGACGCGCGGACTCCTTCGGATCCGGTGAGACCGGCGGCATCGAGACCTTCACCTTCTTGCGTGCCGCCTTCACTGCGGCATCATGACCGAGCGAACCGGCAACCTGACGGTAGGTGACCATGTGCGCGGCAGCATTGCCGCCGCCTTCTCCTGACTTGAAGATCAGGATGAACACGAAGACCGCCGGAATGACAGAGAGAGCAAGAACGACCCAGAAAAGAGGGCCGACGCCATGTGCTTTCAGATGCACGAGAATTTCTTGAGCCTTCCACACCCCGGCTTCCAGCCCGGCGCCGAAGTAGGCGCCTGCTGCGAGAATCAGACCGAAAAACATCAATGCGGCTGATTCGTGAGGACGCATGTCCATGTCTGGACTTCCTTTCGAGATGAATACACTCTGATATGACTGCATCATGCAGTCATATCAGAATGCAGTGACATCAGTTTGCAATCATTGCACACTGTATCTTTGCTGGTCAGATGGTTTTTAGTTAGTGTTTCTTCACCGATAGCGGGGAAATGTTGGCGACCTTCGGGGCGTCACCGGGGCCTGAACGGCGCAGCTGGACAACCCACACCCCGTCATTTGTCGCCACGCGCACCACGGCGCGGGTCGGGTCGGCGGGAAACTCCGTGTAGACCGCCACCTTCACCTCACGCACCGGATTCAGCGACGGGTTGAAACGTGAGAGCTGCTCCTTATAATCGTCGGTCACGCGGGGATCCATGTGCTGGTGCCAAGTGGCCGCGTCCGTGTCCATGGCGAAAACACGCATGGTCTGAACAGCGAAATCAGTTGCCGCCTGCTGTTCCTGCGGGCTCCAGCCCGCCGCATCAGATGCAGAGTCCAAATTTCCCGGCGCACCGTAGTGTCCCCAGCGAGAAGCTGACGGTAGCGCCGCGATGATGGTCGGTTCCGCTGATGCGGAAGCCCTCGCAGAAGGGGCCGGGCTTGTCGGTGATGCCGGGGTGGAGGTTGCCGCAGCGGATGCGGTGGTGCTCTGTGGTGCCGGTGCTGTGTCCGGGGTGGAGGCTGAGCACGCCGCCAAGGACAGAACGACAGCGGCTGCGGACAGCACCTTCAGGTGACGGGGAATCATGTTTTACTCTTTCTTTGCCTTTTCGCTATCGGGAATGTGCAAATAGGTGGTCACACCGTCAGCGGGAATAGTGCGGGTGGAGTACTGATAAGGCGTCGCGCCGTTGTATTCCTCAATGGTGACGGTGCCATCATCATTCACCGACAACACGACAGCAATGTGACCGTAGGTTTGCGAGGCGCCGACCGCACCCGGCGCGAAGTGCGCCATAGCGCCCACTTCGGGCGTGTTGTCAGCAGGCCAACCCTTCGCGCGCCACGCGGTAGCCCACTCACCACCATTGCCCAGAGGCACGGAGGCGAAGTTGCCATTGGTGAATTTCGGGTGCTGCGGATCAGTCGCACCGACCTGCTGGTTGAGCCTCCACAAACTGAAATCCGTGCAATTTACATAGAACATGCCAGTCACAGGGTTTGCGGCTTCGGCGTATCCGCGCCACGGGTAATCGTCCGTGCCGCTGGTCTTACCGCCCGAGTAGTTCTGAGACGAGCAATTATTAGAAGAGCCAGCCTTGTTGCCGGTCACGTTCGCCGTGTCATCGGTGTAGGGCACCTCGCCCTTCTCAACCGAGCCGTCAGACTTGCCGCCCACCTGATCGCCGTAAGTCTTCGCGTAGATGCTCGACAAACCGCGGATTCGCGAAAGGTAGGTTTGAGTCTCAGAGTACGGCGGCACACCGCCGTAGTTCTGAACTGCACCCGGCCCCGCATTGTAACCGGCCATGATGAGCTCGACCGCCGGAATGTCCGGGTGAGCGTCAATCACGGGCTTCAGTTGCGCCCGCAAGTCGCGCAGGTATTCGCCCATGGCACGGATGGCTGCGACGGGATCGTTCGGACTTGCCCCGTGCCCGTAGACGGCCCAGGTGGAGGGGATGAACTGCGTCAGACCGGACGCGCCAGCGTGGTTCGCACCCAGCGTCGGATCCCACCCGGATTCAGCCTCGATCTGAGCCGCAATCCAGGACGTCGGAACACCCGACACCTTAGAAGCCCACACCACGTCCTGCTCCCAATTGTTCGGAATCTTGCCACCCACACGTGAAGACTCATTCCTCACCGTGGCGGAGCCGTCGTCATCATAAACAGTGACTTCGGCCTGACCGCCGCCTTCACCTGCGGCACCGGTTGCCGAGGCTGAGGCCGACGCCGGGCGACACGCAGCCTTCGCACTGTCACCACCGAGCACGCCGCCAAAGAGAATCATGATGCCAAAGACCGGGGCCATCGTCAGACCCAGAATGACCGCGACCGCACCCAGTAGCAGCGGGGCGGCGGACTTCTTCTGCTCGTCCATCTTTTACTCCTTAATTAACCCTTCTTGGTGAATCGCGTGTTCGTCTGGTGCAAACGGGCCAGAGTCGGAGGCTTCGGCGACTGCACCGGAATGCCCACGCTGCTACCGACCTTCCACAGCGCGCGACCTGCACCCTGCGGAGCGCCCGAAGAGCGAAGACCGCCGTGGCCCTTGCGGGCTGCCGCCGGGTTCAGACCGTCCGCACCTGAGACGAAGCCGGTCACCATGGCCGCCTCCCGCGTGGAGATGGGGCGAATCGTGCGCAGCACCTCAATGTCTTCAGGCTCCAACGCAAGAAGCACCCAGAGACCACATTTACCGATGAGTGCCTTAGCGATATTGCGGTCAGCGGCGTTCTCCAGCATCAGAAAATCTTTGGGCGAGTGAGTGATTTTCCACTCGCCGACGCCGACGGAGCGGTTGGTGCGTGAAAGCTTATCGACCTCCTGCACCATTCCCGGGGCCATGCGCACGGGATACCAGAACTCGTCCATGAGCGAGCTATACCCGCGCCAGGTGTATTTCGGGGTGTACACTTCACCAGCTTTTTCGGCTTCTATCCTTTTCGCTTCCTCATGTTGGGTAAGCTCCCAGTGCGCGTCAATGGCATTCATGCCCAGGCGCCAGGTGGTCATCATGACCGCAGAGATCATGTGGTCCATGGAGTCAGGAATCGAGGACGAATCGAAGCAAAAACCGCCCGGGTTGCCGGGGTTGATCGTCATGCCTTCGTCGGAGAAAATGGCCGACATGTCACCGAAAACCAGCGAGCTCAGCGACTCAAACAGGCCGTTGTAGCGGTCGCGGAACTGCTTGGGGGTGTCAAGGCCTGCCGCTGAAAGTGCCGTCTGCGAAGGGTGTTCAAAGAAGCGCAACAGATGCCGCAGGCTGGGTTTCTTCTCCACCGCGAGCACCGCCTCCACCGCAGCCTTAATCATGGTGCGTTCAATGTCGGAAACGTTCTTGTCACGGCCACGGTTAATGCGAATCAGCGCGATGATGTTGTGCACGATGTTTGCCACGGCGATAGAGCGCAGCTCCAGGCCGGTCTGACCGCCGATGATGTCACCGGCTGCTGCCAGCGGGCCAGCATCTAGCGGGTTGATTTTCGTGGAATTGCGGTTGATGCCAATGTCGAAAATATCCGCGCCGATTGCACGGGCAAGAGGCGTCCATTCTTCGCGTTTGAGCGGGTTGAAGATGGCCAGCGGGGAGCCCGTGGCGTTGAGGTAGGCCGCGACTAAACCCGAAATGGAAGACTTTCCGTAGCCATTCAGCCCGAAGACCATTGCCGACGGGGAGGTGATAGCCCCTGATTCAAAGAGCGAGATGTGGTCGAGGGCGACTGCCGACCCGCTCGTGAGGTCGTAGCCGACCGGCGCGCCGGTAATTGGGCGGGAGGTTCCCGAGACGAACGGGAACATGCCGGCGTTTTCCCAGGTGGTTTCCAGCCAGGTGCGCGGCTGAGCCAGCTGACCCCAGGCACCGCCGCCGAAGCCATGTTGACCGCGAACGGTGGTGCGTGCCTGCTCCACCACGGCGCCGTGGGCACGCTGGTTCTTCTTCTTCAAAGACAGCATTCTTAGTTTTCCTCTTCCTTCTTCTTCTGCTCAGCAGCCTTCTTCTCTGACGGTTCTACCGCCAGCAACGACATGGACGGGGCGTAGGCCCACGGAAACAACCCCAAGGGCAACGTCTGATGGAACGCAGCATCAGCAGTGAAGTCGGCAAAACACCATTTAAGGCCACCCATCAGAGCCTTGAGCTCATTCTCAGCGGTGCGCTGCGCCGCACGGTTCGGCTCGAAAGTAACGGTCACCATGAGCGCCCACTCCTGAATGACGGCGCCTTCTGCCGCCTGATTCATGGCGGCCTCAGCGGCTGCCTTTTTCTTCTTATCGAACGCGGTACGACGCTTCTTCGAAGACACCTCGGTCGTTGTCGCACGCGAGGCGTTGTTCACGCGCGCGTGCTGAGCAGAAGCAGGCACCGGGCGGTAGATGAGGCTGACGCGCTTGCGCAGAAAATTCCTGTTCGGGGAGAAAAGTTTTTCGAAAGAATGATCCGTAATCTTGGACTTAGAAGGTTCAGTCATCATGATGGTCATCGAGGCTACCCCGTCATGGAAGACCACGCGCGGGTGTGCAGCGTTGAAATACGCCGGGCCGGCGCCTTCAAAGCTGCGGAAGGCCCGAATATCGTCCTTAATCTCCTGCGCGACTTCCGCGTTTCGATGCGGATCATACGCCGTATACATTAGGTCGGCATAATCTGCATCAGCCATCACCTGACTGACTCCAGCACCAGCAGCGGACAGCGCCTTGAGGTGACGGGGAATCATGGACAAAACCTCAGCAGCTGCGCCCTCCACATCATCAGCAAGCTCACTGATTTTGTAGCCAAGCGTCGTGTAGGCACGCACGGTCGCGACCCTTTCGGGGAGCATTCCGGCAGATTCACGAGCAATCTGCTGCGCCACCTCCGGAGCATCAGGCTTCAGATTCGACAGGATGGATTCAGCCAGCGGGGCGGCGGATTCAAAGACCGAGTCAATGACCACCTGTGCACCGCGCAGACCGTTCTCACCAGACAAGGAAGAGAGCCAAGCGGCGTAGTTGGTCACCAGGTCGGTGGTCTTTGCCTGCGTGTTCATGGAGATGCCCGCCGGGGCACTTTCAATGGTCACCGACAGCTGGTCAGCGCGGGTGTGGTGGAGGAGCTGAACAGGGTTGCCCAGGCCGTCCACCTCATCGCGAACCCTCAAGGTGGAGAGCACACCCGGCAGAGCCAGGCCCTTGTTCTGCGCGGTGAACGTGGATCCCAGGAAAAGGGTTTCGCCCGAGTCCACGCGCTGCATGTGGGTGAGGCGGCGGCGGGCGCGAGTCATGAGGGTGATGTCTTCTGCACCGAAGGGAACCTCAAAAATCGCAACGTAGGTTACGACGCCGACGGCAATCAGCAGGCCAAGAATGAATTCTTTGGTCTGGAAGCAGATCAGCACGACGAGGGAGGCGGCGACGAGGATGACGCCTGCACGGACGGGGAACCATCCGCCGAGGCGGATTGACCCGGAGCGCAAGGGGTTTCCATACAGGGGGGCTTTCATGAGATGTCCTTTCAACCGCCGGTTGGGCGGTTTTTGGGTGCGCTAGAGCTGACCCCATGAGGAGCGGGGCCTTGAGCGAGTGGATTCTAAGGGGGAAGAAGGAGGGGTGAGGCTGTGACACCAGCCTGCAATGCTTGCAAGGTGCAGTGACTGCAATATGCTATGACTGCATTATGCAGTCACTGCACCTTGAGGGGCCTGATTAGGCCGTTTAATACATTCGGTCGAGGCTCTGCTCATCCAGCAGGGTCTCTTCAGCCGCCTGTGAGGAGGGCATGTGATTCTCGGCCAGCTGCGCCATGCCTGCAAGACGGGAACCGCCACCGCCGCCTGATGCACCGGAATCAGCGGGAGCCGCCGGTGCTTGCGGGGCGGATGCGCCACCGGCGTCTGCTGATGATTCGGGGGCCGGGGCGGATGCCGCAGCAGGGGCTTCAGACCCAGAGGTTGAGGCCGGTGCGGGTGCAGGTGCAGGTGCTGAGTCTGCACCGGATGCGCCAGCAGATGAGCCGCCCGTTGCAGTCGGGGGCGCTTCTGAACCGCCAGAGGAAGCCGAGCCACCAGAAGAGGCTGAGAATCCTTCAGCACCAGATTCAGCCAGAGTCGGGCCGGGATCAGCTGCCGAGAAGCTGCCCGTTCCGGCAGCACCTGCGGCACCGGCGGCGCCAGTTGCCGCGACCGAGGCGCCACCGGTAGCCGCACCAGCGGCAACACCCACAGCACCCATCGCGAAACCAGCCAGACCAGTCAGAGCGGCACCCGCGCCATCGGCACCGGTTCCCGTAGCAGCGGGGTTCACGATTTTCAGCAGGGCAGGCAACGCGAACGGGCCCAGCATCAGAATGCAGATTGCGGTGATGGCGCCGCCCAAGCTGTCACCGCCTTTGAGCTCCTCAAACGCGAAACCGTACAAAACCGCGACGGTGGGCTTGAAGAGGATGCACGCCACGAGCCACTTACTGACGCGGGAGAACCCGCGACCGCCAGAGGCAAAAACCATGCCCTCAGCCACCGGCCAGTACATCAACAACACGGGAATAGCAATCGAGACAAAAATCATGATGCACCACTGGATGATGACGACCAGCAGCATAACGTTGCCCAAGACAAAGAGCATGGCACCCAGAGCACTGACAGCTTTTCCTGGATCACCAAGAACTGCCATGGTGTCCTTCTGTCCCCAAGCTGTGGAATCGAGAATCGCTGCGGCTGCTTGGTCACTGGCGGTGAGCAGCAGGGAGAAAACCGTGACGCCCAGACCAGAGACGACGACGACACGCGCCAGAGACGCGAAGACGTAGCGGATATCTTCGCCGCGTTGGCTCCAGACGATTCTGATGCCTGCCCAGAGGATGCCGATGGTCACCGCGAGGGCGGTGAAGATGTTGACAATGCCGGTTCCCCAGGCGAAGGCAGGGCTGGTTTCGGGGTTGATGATGGGGCCTGCGTGGAGCCAGGACGTGATGAACTGTTTGTAGGCTCCAACAGCGCCTTCCCAGAAGTTGGTGAGGATTTGGTTGATGGTGCCGTCGAGGGCCTTTTTTGCCACGTACCCAGCAGGGTCCTTAGCAGCCTTTGCCAGCTCTTCCCCGCCATGATTAATCGCCACTTCACAAGCCTTGGTGTTGATTGGGGCAGCAGTACAGAAGGCTTTTTTTGCAACCTCAATGGCGGTCATAGCTTAAACCCCCACTCCTTCAACGTTGCAGGATCAACAGTGAACCGCTGAGCGGGCTTCTGAGAATCATCAGAGACGACTTCCAACACGACCTCTGACTTTTCTGAGTCAAAACGCCAGTCGCCGTTTTCCCAAACCATGCGGACAGGAATCCACGCCGAAACCGTTTCCCCGTTGTTCGCCTGGGCGAGAGTGTAAACCTTCACAGTGGCGCGCTCCGTCGAATATCCCTGGATGCCGAACCCGTAAACCATTGCGGAGACGTCCGAAGAAACATCTTCGTCCTCACCTTCCCACGGGTCAGGCTTGCCAGCGTATCGGCTTGAGAAGATTGCTCGACGGTCAGCAGCCGGAATTTCCTTATTGCCTGCAACGGTAAGGGCATTAATCGCGGCCATAGCCGCACCCGTCGGGTTATGTGCGAAACACTGACCCATTCGACCCTGACGCACTGCCGGGCCATACGTCGCCGACAGCGGATAATGAACACCGCCAGCCGTCTGATCCCAGACATAATCTTCTGGAACCTCAGCGGAAAATTCCTTGCCAGCAGGCACCTTCACGTCACACACCGCGCGACCATCAGCACCAAACGACGCACTCGAAGACGCCACCGCCGATAACGACGGCGCAACCGTTGCAGACGCCGACGGTGCAGCAGACTCACGCGGATTCTGCGGGAAAAACAAAACCTTGACAGCCAGCAGGCCACCCAGAACCGCCACGCCCAGAATGAACAGGACTGACGTCTTGCGAGACTTCAAAAGGTTCCTCAACACGTTAACCGCCGCAGGTCAAGGATGCGTTGATGAACAGACCGGCGATGAGGCTGGCACCACCGATGAGGATGGCGCCGATACCCCACTTGCCAAGAGCCATCAGCGTGAAGCTGCCATCTTCGCGTTTGTGGCTGACAACCAGGTTGTAGCCGATCAACATCAAGCCCGCCGCAGCCGCAATGCCGCCACCCCAGGTCAGCACGGCAATAAGCGTGTCGCCGCCGTCGCACACGGCCTGCGGCATCTGGAACACTTTTGCCTGTGCACTCGGGGCGGCAACGGCCAGGGTCAGCAATGCCAGTGCCGCTGCGCGAATCGCGTTCTTCTTCATGGTTCTCTCCGTTTCTCTGCATATGCAGCAGTGTGATATGTCGATTTTGGGTGCACAAAGCTCACCCTGTGTGCCAACAATGCATTGGCGGGGCGTTTGAGTGAGAGATAGATTCCCCAAAAATCGGGGGGGGTATGAGTGAGTGAAAACTTATGTGCGGTGCGGAGTTTACCCCGCCGCCGCTTCAATCTGAGCGGTGAGCTTCTTCAGCGCCGCCGCAACCGGACGAGCCTCAGCCGCCTTCGCCAGAGCCTCATCATCACAGAGACGAGACGCTAGAGCCGGGATCCAGGGGCACATCAGCACCGGATAGGCACCTGAGAGAACCTTCAACTTTAGCTTGACGGTTCGCGGGATTCGCTTACTATCAGCCGGGATGACGAGGATGCCGCCGATGCTTTCCAGAGAGGTCACCGAGCCAGGCGCTTCAGGCAACTGAGCCCGCAGGCGGTCAATGTGCGAGAAAACAGTAGCCATGCCCTTCTCAGAGGCCTCAACCACCAGCAGGCGCACCGCGTCATCTGGGATGTCCTGGCTCACCGGCACTTCCGGCAGGTGCAGCAGGCGCGCCATGGTGGAGGTGCCGATGTTCGGCAGCAGGGGGGAGAGGACAACTGCGGCGGTTGCAGGTTCCGTCTCCAGGGGTGCCGGTTCAGGGGTGATGAACTCAATCAGCGGTTGCGGCTTCTCGACCTCGACCGATTCGGGCGAAACTTCAGCAGGGGCAGGTTCCGGGGTCTGCTGTGCAGGCGGGGCAACCTTCGGGGTCGCACTCTGCACGTTCGCCGTCACTTCTGAGGCGGCAATGAAGCCGTAGCCGTGGGCCTCTGGCACGAGCTCAGAGGCTGCGGGGGCACCGCCAGTGGTGCGTTGATGGAGGGGGTTCATAATGAGTCCTTGAGGTGGTGATGCCCGCCAAGCCGGAAGTGACGGACATAACGATTATACGTGTTTTGATGCAAGATGTTGCGCCCGAGTGTCACAACCAGGCTTTAGATTCCGTGACGAGCCGCCAGCTCTGAGTAGCGCATCCAAGCGCCGGAGGTATCCACACCCTCGAGCTTGGAGAGCTTGGTCAGGCGGGTCTTGACTGCTTCCCAGCACTCAGCCGCATCAGCAGCGTCCGTGCCAATGGCCTTGAGCTCTGCTGCGCATCCACCGCAGACCAGACCGCTGATTTCCTGACCGTGGACGGTGCAGACCTCAACGGGAAGAGCCGAGAAAGCATGAGAAGCACGCACAGGCTGCTGTGCGGTGCCGCCAATGAGCGCAGGGTTCTTAAGAATCGAAGTGACCACCAGGGCGTGAGGGTCGGTGAAAGAGGAGACGCGAGAGAAAACCTTGTCGACAGCAGCACGCAGGGCGCCGTCAGAGACCGCATTGGTCGGAAGACCGGCGGCCGCTAGGCTGACCCGCAATTCGCTGAGGTCAAAACCTTCGTGAGCCGGGATCGAGACGATTTCAGCGGCTACAGGAGCCTGCGGTTCAGGCTTCTGCGCATCATGGGTAGGAGGAGCCGCAGGGGCGGTTTTAGCACCTTGTCGGCGGCTCCAGGCCATGAGCTTGCGGTGTTCTGCACTGATGGGTGAGAGCAGGATTCCACTGTTGCCCCCACGGGTTCCGGCGCCGTATTCGGTGACATAGATATTCCAGTCGAAATCCTCGCCCAGCGGGGCGAAATACTCACGGGCGGCCACTGCGAGGGCGGCGCGAAACTGGCTGCGGAACTTCGGGGGATGGCTTGCAGTGCTGCCGAAATGGCCCATGAAGCTGCTCCAGGGGATGCGGGTCTCGCGGCGAACGCGGCTCATGCGCCCGGCAAGCCACCAAAAAACATCACCGGCGAGGGCCTGGTGAGGATTCTCGTTGAGAATTTTGCGCCAGGAGGACATGAGAACATGCATGACACCATGCACGGGTGAGGGGGCAGCAGCAATGCGCTCGAAGAATTCTTGCGACAAGACGACTACAGAGCGGTAAGAATCATCAAGAGCGCCGTCTCGGTCAAAGAAGAGGTCTTCTCCGCTTCCAACGAGATAAGCCCGAGACGTGAGGTTCGTTCCGTCCGGCATCGTCCCTTGGTGCGAAATACTAATCGTCATGTTCAGGATGGCACGTAGCTGCTTCTGGACAGCGAGACGGTTCGGATGGCTGTACCGGATTCCCATATCGCGCAGGAATCCGCGCCAGGTTCGAGAAATTTCGATTTCCGGGGAACCGCTTGCCATCGCTGAAGTCACAAGATAGACCAAGACTTCACGGGCAATGCGACCCGAGGGCAAGTGCTGCTGGGTCACTCCGTGGGCGTCCTTGTAGGGAGTCGCTGAGAGAAAAACAGTAATGTCGCCGTCAGTGCTTTCCCACGTGGTTTGATCAGTCGCTTTGAGCGGCATCAGATAGTTGACGAAAATCCAGGGAATAGCTGCTGTCACGAATTCGTCGATAATCAGGGGGCCTTGGTTAAGAGGCTGGAGAGCACCACCGGTGGGGGTGGTGGGGTCAGCGAAGAGGTCGCTAAGAGTCATGCCAGCGTCGGTGCTGGCGGGGGTAGTCCGGGTGGACTGAACGTTTTTAGGTGCGGTAAAGTTGTTCATCGGTGGACGCCTACTCTTTCTAGGTGTTTGCCACTTTCAAGCTCCGTAGTGTTTCCCGCACTGCGGAGCTTTTTTGTCTGCCCTCACGGTAGACCTGCCTTGTGACATTTGTCAACCTTCAATCCTTCTTTTCATCATCATCATCATCTTGACGCGCCCAAAAGTTTTCCACAGGTTCCTCGCGCGCGTCTGATGATAGGTACTTATAGGTAACTTATAGGGCGTTTTTTTTGAACACTGATTCTGACCATGTAAATACTGGGCAAAACGGGGTTTTCCACAGGTGGCTAACGTTCCGGTTCATCCCACTAACGTTCCGGTTCATCCCACTAACGTTCCGGTTCATCCCAC
>ERZ773045.597-NODE-597-length-17887-cov-5.967362_pt1 | contig 17887 bp, 9 predicted proteins | sample MGYA00580635_ERZ773045 | MGnify/ENA primary metagenome ERZ773045 (study PRJEB29015, sample SAMEA2738115) | human oral metagenome | biome: human oral; feature: human-associated habitat; material: saliva | place: China | collected 2261 ...
TCGCGCCCCAGTAGTCCACCGATGCTCCACCTAGCGGATCGGCGCCGATGCGCACACCGGCCTCGCGAATCGCATCAATATCGATGACCTGGTCAAGCTGATCAACGTAGTAGGCCAAGTAGTCGAAGCGATGGATGCTGGGGTGATCCAGCAGGTCCGAACCCAGCACGCGATCAACGCTGCGCCAACCCTTTTCGAGGATTTCGTTGGCGCGCTTAGCGATCCACGAGGTCGCATCGGAGTCTGCGGGACCGCCGTGAGGGGGGTTGTACTTGAATCCGCCGTCACGAGGCGGGTTGTGGCTGGGGGTCACGACGATACCGTCGGCCAGCCCATCCCCTGTCGTGCGCAGGTGCTTGGGTGCACCGTTTGCACCGAGAATCGCCACAGAAACCGCAGGGGTCGGAGTGTAGGAACCGCGTGCGTCGATGCGAACATCAACCTTATTAGCGGCCAAAACTTCCAAGGCGGTGCGCCATGCGGGTTCGCTGAGCGCGTGAGTGTCGCGGCCAATGAAGAGTGGGCCGTTGAAACCCTGCTCGGCTCGGTAGTCGACAATCGCTTGGGTAATCGCAACGATGTGTGCTTCATTGAACTTGCCATCGAATGCGCTACCGCGGTGACCGGAGGTACCAAAAGACACCCGTTGATCGGGGTTTGAGGGGTCCGGCTCAATGTCGTAATACGCAGAAATCAGCGCATCAATATCAGTAAGGTCTTCGGGAAGGGCAACAGTGCCAGCTCTTTCATGCATGCTTTCAGTCTGCAATGTTTCCCTAAACCGTGCAACGTATTTCACGATAAGGGACAGATCCACTGCGCAAACAGATTGGCCTACTCACACGCTTTACTCCCTTGCGTTAAACTCAATGTGAATGTCGCGCCGGCAACGACGCAGCGCGACATGCATGGAAGACAAAGGAGAACCCCATGGGCTGGTTGGATTCGATCGAGCACAATCGCTGGCTGTCAGCACAGCTTCAAGCACTGATCGCAGAAGCAAAAGTTAGTACGACACCTTCGGGGTTTAGTGAAGGCCCAGACGGCGAGGAACCCAGCGAACGCGATCAATTCACGCTCAGCGCTCGAATGCTCCACGCTTTTTCCTTGGGAACACTTCTTGGTCTTCCCGGTTCACGACGCTATGCCGACCACGCGACTAAGACTCTTCGCCGCGTCATCCACGACCATCTTCAAAAGCTTCCCGAAGCGACTGCCACCGACGATCCGGAAACCATTAATTCCGATGAATACAAGGCTGAGGTGCGCAGCGGGGAGATCGACTACCAGCTTGATAACGCGCTGCTCATCAGCGCGAGTGCGGCCGCGGCGGTTGCCAATCGCCCCAGTGCCCACGAGCTTCTCCTTGAGGCCCTCCACGAGCAAGAGCGCCGCTGGCTTGCCCCCAACGGGCTGGTCTACGGAGCCATCGCCTCGGGAAGCACACAGCACAAGGCACCGATTATTTCCCTTGGAACCCTGGCCTCGACCGCCGAGGCGTACCTAGCCGCCGCCGAGGCGACCGCCGACCCCGTATGGATCGACCGAGCCGAATCCATCACCCGCGCGGTCGTGCAGATGGGAAGCGAGGCCTCGTGGAGGGTGGGCGAATACATCGATATCGAAGAGCTCTCCCCTGTTTCCCAAACCGAGGCCGATTGGTCGAAGAGGTGGGAGCACTGGTCAGCAACTCCGGTGCTTGAAGGCGTGCAGATCGGCAGCTTGCTGCGTTGGTCACGCCTGTGCATTCAGGTTCGCGCGGCCTTGAGGTCCCTGGGACGTAAGAGCGATGACACGCTTCTCGAAGCCGGTCAAGATTTCTTCGAACGAGCACGCGTTGATGGATGGCGTAAGAAGGGCTACGCGGGATTCGCCACCTCGGTGGGCTTCGAGCATCACGAGGCAGAAATTCTGGACGACCGCCACTTCATGTGGGTCGCCTGCGAAGGCGTCTGCGCCGCGGTATCACTGGCGCGAGCACTGCGCGATGACGGTGCCAGCGAAGGTGAAGTCGAGCACTACGAGCACTGCTACCGCTCGTGGTTGGACTTCATTAACGATGAGCTTATTGTCCAGCCGGGACAGTGGTTGCATGCCTTGTCCTATGACAATGAGCGGATTGAAGAGTCGAGGCCTCGCAGTGGAGATATTGCCTGGGCAATTCAGTGCGTTTTGGTTGGCCGAGTGCCGATGTGGCCGCCTTTTGCTTCCGCGATTTCCCGAGGCCTGTTGGACCATCCGGAAGAGGCTCCAGCCGACCGCCGTTCGTGGGTTCCTTTCCGTCGCCACCGCTGAGAAATCAAGGGATCGAGGGCATATTTGGGAAGACGAATGTGCGAATAGACCAAGATCCGCTATGATTGGCGGGTCTGGAGGGCTGACCGAGTGGCCGAAGGTGACGGTCTTGAAAACCGTTGTGTCAGCAATGGCACCAGGGGTTCGAATCCCTTGCCCTCCGCTGTACCGGCAACGCTGAGCTTCCCAGCGTGCGCATTTCGCACGCGAAGGGAAAATGCCTTAGAGTAGTCGGCACTGGAGACGTCGCATAGTCCGGTCGAGTGCGCCTCCCTGCTAAGGAGGTAGGGGTTCACGCCCCTCGCGGGTTCAAATCCCGCCGTCTCCGCAAACCGCCCCCGGAACCTATCAAGGTTCCGGGGGCTTTGCTATACCCAGAACATGCAGCATACAAATGACTATCAGTCAACCACTTTTTTGAAAGAGATAGTTTGAAATGACTAATTCCACAACTGATTGCCCACTATTTTCGAAGAATGTAGATTAGATGCTGAATCCCTATAAATCGTGCGATTGAGAGAGATTTCGATGTCACATCCCAAACTCTTAAAAACGCGTGCGCGAGCGGCGGGTGTTGCAACTCTTGCAGCAGCCTCGCTTCTGTTGACTTCCTTCACTCCGTTTAACGGTAGTGTCGCGGCAGACAACAACAGCGCAAGCGAAACCAGCCAGGCCGCCTCAGCCTCGGGAACAGAGAATGCTAGCGACGCTAGCGCCTCCGCATCCGAGCAGACGGCAGCCTCCAACTCAGAGACCCCTGTAGCAGGTGGAACTGAGGCAAACGCCTCGGACACCTCCACCCAGGACGCAGGTACTTCTGCAGAGGCAAACCAGCCTCGTTCACGTCGTGCACGTGCGACCAGCACGAAGCCGGCAACCCTGGCAATGACTGTCACCAACGACAGTGACACTCTTGCAATTCGCGACAAGCAGATCACGACGATCAACTACGCGTGTTCATCGGTGACCACCCCCTGTGAAGGTGCAAGCATTGAAGTGTTGCTTCCTGCACCCGTTACCCCTGCGGGTACGGCGCTGACAGACAAGCTCTACACTGCAGTCGCAGTCACCGGTTCGACGGTTCTTCGCACCGAGCAGACCACTGTCGCAGGCAACCCAAGGATGAAGCGACTTCTCTTCCCTCTACAGAAGTCGATCCCCGCGGGTACCTCGGACCGTATCCAGATCACCTGGAACTACGACGGTAACGATGCACCGAACAACTCAACGACCACCCAACAGGTGAACTTCACGGCTCTCAACGCTGACTCTATCGATGACTCCAAGACCACTAAGTGGACCGCGGACACCGATATCGCCATTTGGAAGAGCGGTTCGACAAACCCGAATAGCTACCCTGCTGTCGGTGGCGAAACAACCTATCAGCTGCGTTACGGCTACCAGCAGATCGACCAAACCGACCCCAATAAGGTTGGTATCCGCTGGAATGGTTCCTCACTGAAGAATGGTGTCAATGCCACCAACTTCGTGCAGGTCCAGGACATTAAGGTTGTCGATCCGCTTCCCGCGAAGGCAGTATTCGTTTCCGCTACCAATGGCGGCGTTTACGATGCAGCAACCCACACCGTTACTTGGTCCTATGACAAGTGGGCTTGGCAAAACCCCATCGACTCCTTCGTTACCGTGAAATACCCCGAAGGTTCGGTAACGACGGCCGATACGGTGACCAACAAGGCAACCATCACGGCTGCGGTTCAGAATGACCCCACGACCGTCATGACGAAGAGCTCCGAAATCACCCACGGTTTCGCAGTTCGCAAGCCTGGTGGCCGCGTCAGTAAGATCGGTAACGACTGGCAGTACCAGGTGCGCAAGGGCCTCACTCCATGGCGCCTCGGTGCTGTCAACACCGGCAATACGACAACACACGTTCACTTCGATGACACCCTGCCGTGCACATGGTCCACTCAGGACGCAAAGGCTGCAGGTGGCAACTGTGATCAACCGACCATGGTGAGCCCTTACCGCTTCAGCATTTTCGGTAAGTCTGGCTACGAAGATAAGGGCGGCTGGACTTTCGAATACTGGACCAACAAGGGTAACCACGTTGTCGCCAACTACACCGAGACGACGGACATCACCCTTCCCGATGGTGAATGGATCACCCGTTTCACCATCGATAGCGATGTTGCGCCCCAGACCAGCGCCAGCATTTGGTTCCAAGGCACGATCTCCTCGACCCTTCCCAAGGAAGAGCCCTCGGATTTCGCCAGCCACTACAACCCGGTCGCTCCGCCCGAGAAGTACTACAACTATGTGGCTTCTCCGGACTACGTCCGCTTCCAGAACTGTGCGACCGGCACTCTGACGGATAAGGACACCGGTGCAGTCCTTGCTTCCAGTGACGATCTGTGCTCCTGGATGCGCGTGCGCGACGAGTTCCCGAGTGTGGGAGTGGCCAAGGCCGTCAGGACGAACCCAGTTGTCGTTGGAAAGACAGCATCTTTCGGTGTCAACGGCTCTGTTCGCACAGCTGCTCAGGGCGGTACGCCCACACCGTTTACGATTGCAGATCTTCTTCCTGAAGGTTTCGACATCGACGATGCATCTCAGGTCAGCCTCAATTCTGGTTCCCCTCTGACCAACCCTGATGGAAGCAAGTACGACCTCAGCAAGGTCCAGATCGAGATCACGAAGAACTACAACGGTACGGGACGCACCCTGCTTCGCATGATTGTCCCCGACCCGGTCGAGGGATCTCTTTACACGAGTTTTGACACAACTGTGAAGAGCACCGCACCTGCTGGACAAACCGTGAACCAGGCAATGACGTACATGCCCGGTGACGGTGCCAAGGACGTTGCTGTAGACAAGAGCCTGCGCAACACGAACTACTGCATGGGTGGTCGAGACAAAGACACCTTCGACGTCAATGGCAACGGTTCAACTGAGGATTACCTCTGTTCCGCCAACGCCAACTTCAACGTTGCGACCACCCCCGCAATGAACATCACGAAGGAAGTCAAGGGCAATAAGGACGCCGACTTTGTTCCTGCCGGAGAGGTCGCCAAGATCGATCCGGGTTCGGATGGCGCATACCGTTTCACCATTTCAAACGCTGGCAACACTCCCCTGACGAAGGTTGTCGCCTATGACATCCTCCCCCACCCGGGTGACGTGGGTGTTGGCCCCGCCTCTTCTCAGGCACGCGGCTCCTCCTGGCAGCCTTTCTTGAACTCGACCAACTGGACCTTCCAGTCGATCAAGGAGAAGTCAGGTCAGGATCCCGTGACCACCGAAGTTCCCGCCTCGGATATCACGATCCAGTACACGACGGTTGATAACCCCTGCCGCGGCGAGGTTATGAGCGTCGGTGGCGCGATGAACGACGGCCCTGCGGGATGTACCCCCAACGCGTGGGGAGCAGCCCCTGCAGATCTGAAGACCGTTAAGGGCTTCCGCCTGGTCATGAACCGCGATATTGAGGTCGGCGAAAAGATCCAGTTCGTGGCTACCATGACCTCTCCGGTCAACGCGAACCTGATTGCTTGGAACTCCGTTGCAATGGCTGGCGGCGTTACCGAAAACGGTAAGGTTTCCTACCTGCAGCCGAACGAAGCACCCAAGGTTGGCATCAACGTCTCCACTGACGTGTCGGTCACCAAGAAGGTTGCTCGCGTTAAGGTGAACGGCGATCAACCGGTCATGGATGCAAATGGAATCCCGGAGACAATCGAGTCGACTGACCCGGTTATGCCCGGCGATTACATGCTGTACTCGATCACCTTGAATAACAAGGGACCGGCTGTCGCCTCTGGCATGAAGATTAAGGATGTCCTTCCGCAGGGAATCGAAGCCATCTCCTCGCAGGTCCGCCTGTGTCAGACTGATGCAACCACTCCCTGCGTCGGCGTGCAGCACAATTCGAATCCGGATCTCGCGAATTTGGACACCGACTGGGAAGCAATGCCTTCCGGTGAATTGAACACAAACCTTGCGGTGAACGGAACCCAGACACTCTACGTTCTGGTAAAGGTCAACCCCTACACCGAGGGCAAGACCATCACCAACACCGCAACCTTGGGCGATTATGACCAGGTTGATTCGAACAAGGACAACAACACCTCCAGCGCATCCTTCACCGTGGGCGGCTCCATTTCGGGAACCATCTACAACGACAAGGATGCCTCGTGGACGAACGATACAGATACCGATAAACCTTTCGAGGGTGTGACGGTTCGTCTCCTCGACGCAGATGGAAACCCTGTGAAGGATTCCACCGGCGCAGAGATCACCACCAAGACCGATGCCAACGGTAACTACACCTTCAACCGCCTGCCCTTGGGTGACTACAAGGTTGAGGTTGTTCCTGACCAAGCAACTGTCGACGGAAAGAACGTAAAACTCTCCGACTACAAGCAGACCTACGGTTACGAGACCTCAACCAGCCGCACCGATGCCGGGAAGGGCAAGCTCACGACCCCGGCAATCTCGCTGACTGCCTCCAAGGCAAACGTCACGAAGGTTGATTTCGGCTTCGTGAAACCTGCTGCGGTTGGTAACTACGTATGGTTCGATGCCAACAAGAACGGCATCCAGGATGCTGATGAATATGGCGTTCCAGGCGCGCGTATTTCTCTGGTTGACGCCCTTGATAGGCCGGTTCTCGATGCGAACGGAAATCCCGTCAAGCCCGTCCTAAGTGATGAAAACGGCCTTTACAAGTTCGAGAACTTGCTTCCGAACACGGAGAGTGACAAGGGTAGCAAGAGCTACACCGTGCGCCTCTGGCCTCCCGATTCATACGGGGGAACTGTGACGAACGCAGGTACTGACACGGATAAGGACTCCAACGGTCCTGCACCGAAGATCACTCTGACTGAGGGTCAGGAAGACATGAGCATCGATCTCGGTCTGGTCGCTAGCGGCTACATCGGTGACACCATCTTCTGGGATATAGACAACACTGGCGGTTTCAATCCCACGGAGCACGACAAGGAGCTGGCAGGTGTCATTGTCAAGCTGACTTTCAAGACCCCTGCAGGTGTTGAAAAGACGCTGACGACCACCACTGATGCAAATGGTAGGTACTCCTTCGAGGATCTGGCCCCCGGTGACTACACCGTCTCCGTGGATCGCGATTCGCTGATGGCAGCCTGCCCTGATTGCATTGCTCAGAGCTACGCGCCTTCCGGCAACATGAAGGCATCGGCGAACCAGACGCTCTCCTTGACCTCTAATGTCACACTTCGTCGCGGTTCGATGGACAATGACTCGCAGGACTGGGCATTCACCGGTTTGGCTGACACCGCCATCAAGAAGGCGATCACCGATCCCGCTGAAGTCGACCAGGCAACCTTCGAGTTCGCTCCCGGTAAGGTCATCACCTACACCCTGACCGTCACCAACAACGGTCCGAGTGCAGCAACCGGTGTCAAGGCCACCGATCAGCTCCCCGCGGGCGTTGAGTTCGTCAAGGCTGAAGGCGATGGCTCCTACGATTCGGCAACCGGCAAATGGGATCTGTCCGAAGAGACCATTGCCAAGGGCGACGAAAAGACCATGAAGATCACCGTGAAGATCACCGGTGAAGGTGCAGGCACGCTCATCACGAACGTTGCACGCATCACCCACCAGGATCAGGCCGGTGACGACCCGACGAACAACGAATCCTCGGCTTCCTTCAAGGGCGGCTTCAACATCGGTGGAACACTCTTCCGTGACTCCGATGCAAGCTACTCCAAGAGCGATACCGAAGGCCGCTTCTCGGGCGTGACCATCGCTCTGCTCGATGCTGACGGCAACCCCATCCTCGACAAGGATGGCAAGCCCGTCACCACCGTGACCGATGCCGACGGAAACTACCAGTTCACTGGTCTTCCCAAGGGCACCTACCGCGTGAGCATCGTCGACCCGAACGCGGGCGACCTGGCTGGCCTCACCAACACCCAGGCCTACAAGGGCCGCGGTGCAACCCTGGCAACGGTAACCATCTCCGATGCCTCGGTTCAGGGTGTGGACTTCGGCTTCGTCAAGCCGGCCACCATCGGTGACCGCGTGTGGAACGATCAGGACCACAACGGTGTTGACAACGGCGAACCCGGCGTCCCCGGTGTCACCGTGATCCTCAAGGATGCATCTGGCAACGAAGTTGCTCGCACGACGACCGACGCAAACGGTAACTACCGCTTCGAGGGACTCCTCCCCGGCACCTACAGTGTGTCGATTGAGGTTCCCGCCGGTTACGAGGCAGTGGCAACCTCCAAGGATGTCACCGTGGCAGAGGGCGAAGTCAACCTTGATATGGACTTCCCGCTCACCCAGATCCCGGCCGCCCCGTCACCTTCGAAGCCCGCGAAGTCGATTCTGGCGAAGACCGGTTCAGATGCGCAGTGGATCGCCATCCTCACCTCCATGCTGCTGGCAGCAGGCGTTGGGGCTGTCGGTGCCGCTCGCAAGCGCCGCGACTGATCACATAACGCGAATGCGCTTCTAAGCGCAAAGCACAGGCCGGGCCCCGATTTTCATCGGGGCCCGGCCCTTTTGTGTGTTTTATCGTTACGTCCCCTGGGCATGCTTTCGTGAGTTCGCTTTATGCTGCCCGAGCTGCGGTCTTTTCGGAGCGCGCGGGGGCATAGATCGTGGACTCATGCTTTAGCTCTCCCATTCCTGGTTTAGCTCGCTCACCTACCGCCTTAGAACAGCAACAGACCCGGAATGAATGAGCTAAACCAGGATGGGGAGGGGAGGGAGCGAGGGGACGAAGGCCGTGCAGAGTAACGCAGACCGACAAAAATTTGCCCCCGGGCGCATGAGCACCCGGGGGCAAACGCTAATCAGTATTCGTCAGTCGTGAAACCTCAGTTCAACTGATCAAAGGAATGTGCCCACGCCGAATGGATGGGGTTCGCATCGGCGACCATGGCCTCGAAACGATTTTCGGCGATCTGCATAACCTCATTCAAGGTCACGCGGATCTCTCGCAGGTCAGAGCCCTCGACGCGACGCCAACCATCAGCAAGAAGCTGATCAGCCGAATCTACACGCGAGACGCATACGATCAGCGGGCGGTTAAAACGCTCATGATATGCCTGGCCAAGCGCGCGCAATTCCTCCTGCTTCTCGGAGTTAAAGTCGCCCAAGAGGGTCGAACCGGTGTCCAGCAGGGCCTGTTCATCGGCCTCGCCACCCAGAATCAGATCAACGATGTCGGTGTAGCCGGCAATCAGAGCTTCCTGTTCTTCACGGTCAGCCTGTCCAACTGCATCCTGGAAGGCGTGGCGCAGGTCAGCGACCGACTCGAAAGGAGCGCGTGTCCACGCACGTTCAACCGGCCACGTCACTCCCGAGAACATGGGCGCGAAGGCGCGAGTGAACTGTGCTTGATCAAGGCGATTAATTGCGTCCAAGTCCAGCGGACGACCATCAACCAGTGAAACAGCCGGAGAAGGCTTACGACCGATGTGGAAGAAGAGCAGGTTGAGAATGATCGCGCAGATTGAGCCGATCGTCACGCCTGAGCCGAAAAGAATCTGCATCCACGAAGGCACGTAGCTGGCGAGTTCTGGCTTCAAAGTGACCAGCAGACCCAAGCCAAGCGAGGTTGCAACGATCACCGAGTTACGGTTATCGCGCATATCAACAGTGGAAAGGGTCTGAATACCGACAACAGCAACGGCTGCAAACATTGCCAGAGACGCTCCACCGATAACAGGCTTCGGAATCGAGGCGACGATCGCGCCAGCCTTGGGGAGGATTCCCAGAATGATCATGAAGACGCCCGCGGCAGTAACGACCCAGCGCGACTTCACGCGCGTGAGACGAACCAAACCAACGTTCTGTGCAAAGCAGGTGTAGGGGAAAGAGTTCAGGACACCACCCAGCGCGGTCGACAGGCCATCGGCGCGAAGAGCATTCGCAATGTGTGCAGGAGTGATGCGCTTACCCACAACCTCGCCGGTCGCAAAAACGTCACCGGTGGTTTCGACGGCGGTAATTGCCATGACGATGAGCATCGAGATAATCGCTGCAACTGAGAACTTTGGAATTCCAAAGAAGAAAGGACTGGTTACTCCAATCGGTGCGGCCTGAGAGACCGCAGAGAAGTTTGCATCCCCCAGAATCCACGCGACAACCGTTCCGCCAAGCAGACCCAAAAGGACGGCAATCGTCGCCATAAAGCCAGAGAAAATACGCTGGATAACGACGATGACAGCCAAAGTGCCCAGAGCGTATGCAAGTCCGCGAAGAGTTCCAGGAATGGGATCTGCGCCAACCTTCGCTGCCTCGGTTCCCCAGTACACGATGTCGTTTGCGGCAACCGAAATAAGGGTCGTTCCCATAACCGTCAGCAAGGTACCGGTAACAACCGGCGGGAAGAAACGAAGGAGTTTCGCAAAGAAGGGAGCGGCAAGGAAGGTGGCAATGCCTGCAACGATAATCGAGCCGTACATCGTCGCGAGGCCTTCGACTCCCCCACCAGCAGCCAAACCAACTGCAATAAGCGGAGAAACAGCCGTAAATGTCACGCCTTGAAGCAAGGGAAGACGAACACCAATCTTCGGGCCAAGACCTGCAGATTGGATGATTGACGCGATACCACAGGTGAAGAGGTCCGCATTGATCAGGTGAACAGTAGTAGCCGAGTCAAGTCCCAGACCAGTTGCAATTACCAGCGGAACGACAACTGCCCCGGCGTAAAACGCCAGGACATGCTGAAAACCGAGGATTGTGAGCTTGGGGAAAGAAGGGACCGCATTGACCGGGTCGATTCGAGTGGTGGACATTTTTGGATGGCTATTTGCCATTGCGCTGCTCCTGCATGTCGCTCAAAAATGGACCTCTTAATTCTCACCCATCCGTAAGAAGCAAGGGAAGCACCGTTTCACGGAAATCTCGGTTGCATTGATTGACAGACTCACATACGTTTTCTTTCTTTTCCGCAAGATTCTGCGACTCTCTCTGCAACAAAAAGAGGCCTATGTGATTGATGACGCATTTATGAGTTTGCTTGTAAAGGCGCGTTGTGCCTAAACTATCTCTCGGCCAATCAAACGGCAATGCGCTCGTAGCTCAATGGATAGAGCATCTGACTACGGATCAGAAGGTTGGGGGTTCGAGTCCCTTCGAGCGCGCAAGCGGCCCCGCTCGGTGCGTCCCACCGGTCGGGGCTTTGCTATACCCGCCTATCCCCACGTCGGCGTACAAATCTGGGCCTCACCCGCCCAGACACACCACTTCTGCCACCCCAGCATTATTCATTCACAGTGATCGAGCACCGCTTTCATCGCTTTCTTTTCCCGCGGTGTCACCCCCAATCCCCAGGAGCTCTTCACGACAATTTGCCGCTGAACATACGTACAGCGATAGCGGCTATTCGGCGGAAGCCACTGATCCGCTCTGCTTGCGCCTTTATCTTGATTTGCGTTGCCGTCAACAGCCAGCAAGTTTGCTGGATCATTTGCAAACTCTTGTCGACGCGTAGCATCCCACTGCCATGCACCGCTTCGCCATGCATTGGCAAGTGCAACGACGTGGTCAATTTGCACCTTATCTGAGGATTCTTCGCCCTTGTGGAAATCAATCGTTCTCCCCGTGTAGGGGTCATCAAGAATCCCCCCGACGACCACACAATTCGGAGAGGAAGTCTTCATCTGCAGGCTGCGCAAATCTCTTCGAAGAATGTCATTTCGAGTATCGCAGCCGTTATGGTCGATATCCGCCCATCGCTGACCAAACTCATCACGTGAATAGCGTGGAACAGATCCACTGCGCGTCTGAAGCACGGGAAGCTGATCCAGGGCTTTCGCGCTATGATCCACGCTCCCTAAGGAAGAATCGGAAGGACCGCTGGAACTATTGAACCCTGCACCCCATACGCCGAAAGCACCGCCGATAATTCCACTGCGCAAAAGCGCGAATAGCACCCCCACAACCATGCATATAAGCAGGGCCACAATCAGAAGCCGAGAGCGTCTGGAGCCTTTTCGGCGCATCAACACTTACCTCCTTCTGACAGTTATTCAGCCACTTTGGCACAGGGAACGCGCGCAGACATCAAGAGCTACAAAGGTGTGGAAAACGTCGAATAAGCGCCACTTCTGTGGAAAGATCCGCTGCACAAACAACAGCGGCTTAATCACCACTCCCGACGACCTTCGCAACCGAAGCGCGTGCAGCTTTGCGATTTCGAAGATTCTCACGCACAAAGTACAGACACACCAGGATCAGGGTCAGCGATCCCATTGCGACCAGCTGTGCGCGTCCGGCAGCGTTAAACATCATCAGAACCGCTATCGACAGCAATCCGATAACAGCGAACCACGGCAGCACCGGCCAACCCGGCATCCTCAGGGACAAAACCCCCTCGGCCTCGAGCTTCGAGTGCAAGCGGATCTGCGAGATAACGATCATGACCCACACGATCAACAGCACCATGCCCACTGCATTAATGAGCACCTGCATGATCGATGATGGAAGATACCAGTTCAAGGCGACGGAGATAAAGGCCAGAGCCACAGAAACCGCAACCGAGCGGCGCGGGGTTCGCCCATCCTCAATATCACCGTGAAGCGCGGTTACTCCAAGGGCCTCGTCACCCTCATCAACAACTTTGTGCACGCGCGCACCCAGAATCCAGGTCGGTCCCATTCCGCGTGCAGACAGCGAGTATGCGATTCGGGAAGACGCGTAGATATTCGCAGAGAAGGCACTAATCAGTGCGGTGAAAACGATGATCTCCATAATCATTCCGACCGCAGGGATCCCCGCCATGTTCAAAACCGCAGCAAAAGGACTGGTCTTCATCTCATCCGAATTCCACGGCAGCAGGCAGATCAGCAGAGCGACAGAGCCCACGTAGAACACCAAAATACGCCAAATCACCGAGCGAATCGCCTGCGACATTGCGCGCCTGGCATCATCGGCCTCGGCGGCGGCAATGGTAACAATCTCAAGCCCACCAAAGGAGGTAATAATCGCAAGCAAACCAACCGCGACTCCGGGAAGGCCAGCAGGAGCAAAACCACCATTTCCAATGAAAGCCTGATGCAGGCTCTGAGCGCGCCCGGGAATAATGCCCATCAGAAGGCCCAGTCCAACGACCAGGAAGAAAATAATTGCCGCGACTTTCAGTCCTGCAAGCCAAGCCTCAACACGGCCGAATTCACCGGCCGCCAGCAGGTTAATCCCGCCCAGGACAACAACGATGACCAAGGTGACAACCCACTGGTCAACACTGGGGAACCAAGCTGTAAAGATCTGCGCTGCGCCGGTCATTTCCAGGCCGAGCACCATGATCAGCATGAACCAGTAGAGCCAGCCAGAGGTGAAGCCTGCCCACCGGCCGATGCCGGCCTCGGCGTAGGTCGAGAAAGATCCAGAGGAAGGAATCGCAGCGGCCAACTCAGCCAGCGCGTACATCACGGTGACGACGATTAACGCGGCAAGAATGTAGGAGACCAAAACGGCCGGGCCGGCCTCGGAAACGGCGACACCGGTACCCAGGAAGAAGCCGGCACCAATCGCGCTTCCCAGCGCCATCATCGACAGGTGTGCAGCCTTGAATCCTTTTGACCGAGGCGTGCCATGACCCGGGGATGCCATCTGCGGTCCGCGGGCACCTTCCTCTATAGAGACTGCTCCACTTAGAGCCTTGTCTGTACTCATTGATCCAAACTGTCCTCAGTAATCTTCTTGACGTCACGTTCATCAAGCGAACGCAACCGAAGGAGTGCCCGCAGCTGCGTTGCCGTCATGGTCAACGTCCAATCGTTATGCGAAGGGAGCTGCCACTTTCTCCAATGTGCAAGTACTGTGAAGCTCGACCCGACAACCGTCGCAACCAGCATGCCAATTTGTTCCAGGCCCGAGTGGCCAAAAGCAGCCATGATCGCCGCTGAGACAAATGCGGGCGTTGCGTAGAGGTTATTTCCGCCAAATACCTGGGGGACCATCCCGGCGGAAATATCTCGAATCATGCCACCACCGACGGCGGTCATAATTCCCAGCAGAATCGCCGGTCCCACTCCCAGGCCAGCATTCAGTGTCTTCAGCGCTCCAGTGGCCGCCCAACATCCCAGAACGGTTCCATCGGCAATCACTAGCGCGATCCTCCAGAATCGGGAATTGAGGCGCCAGAGCATGGCGATCAGCGCACCAACCAGTGCAGTCCCCAAGTAGAAGGGATCTGTCAAAGCTACCGGCGGGCCTTGATCGAGCATAATGTCGCGGAGCATTCCACCGGCCAGTGCACACATGATGGCCAGCACCATGAAGCCGACGGCATCGAAACGTTTAATGCGCGCGATACGTCCGCCGAGGATCCCGTTCAAGAGCACGCCAAGAAGATCGATGACGCGGAACAGGTCCGGCAAAGTTTGATTGAGAGTATCGAGCACGCTCACTATTGTTATCCACCTCTCAAAAGAATCCAAGGTTGCGGACGCGCAGTCTCAGTACCCAAGATTTACGACGAGGCCGTCCCCCTCTGAAGAGCAGCACAGTCGCGTGGCTGTCCCCGATCAGGAGACGCTGGTACCGAAGAGAAGACCCAGCAGGTAGGTTGCGCCCGCTGCACCAAAACCAACTGCCAGCTGACGGAAAGCACGCGGGACGGGTGCACGGCCCGAAAGGACACCGACAATTCCACCGGTGAACATGAGCGCGATACCGACAAGGACAACCGAAATTCCCGCAGCAAGCACTCCATCAAGCCTGAAAAGATAGGGAATTAAGGGCAAGAGAGCACCAAGAGCGAAACAAATGAAGGACGAGGCCGCAGCGCCCACCGGAGTACCGACCTCTTCGCTTGCTCCCGCATCTTCATCTTTGTACGTCGTAAAAATCGGGCGGCGCTCTGTACCATCTGCATGTGCTGCAGCTTCACCGCCGCTACGACGATCAGATTTCGCAAGCTTTGCGAAGACATCTGCTGCGTGTGCCTTCGCGCATTCTTCATCTTCCCCGCGAGCGCGGAAAAGCAGTGCCAATTCATTGGCATCGACGTCAACTGAATTCAGAGTGTTGTCGACATCGGGATCTGGGATGGATGCGTCCAATAGCTCGCGCTGAGAACTCACGCTGACCCATTCACCGGCGGCCATGGACATTGCACCCGCAAGCAGGCCCGCAACACCCGTCGTCAAAATCGCGTGCGAGCTCATTCCCGCACCAACAACACCCAGAATCAACGCAAGGTTTGATACCAAACCATCGTTCACCCCAAAAACAGCAGCCCGAAAGGTACCCGCTAGCGATTCACGGGAGCGCTGCGCAAGCGAACGAACAACCTCAACGTGCAAATGCTCATCGGCAGTAATCGCAGCGGGAACATCGGCGTCGTCGTCATAAGAGGATCGTTCTTCAGTTCGCTGAGCCATCGCCAGAATAAAAATTGTCCCGAACATGTAGGCCAGGGCAGATGAAATTCGGGTACGAAGCGGAGGATGCGGTGCGGGAAGCGCATGTTCCCCCAAGAGGGAGAGCCAGTACTCCTCATGGCGCCCCTCGGCCTCGGCAAGGCCGAGAAGCACCTGGCGTTCTTCGCCCGTCCGGCGTTCAGCAAGTGCGCGATAGGTACGCGCCTCCATGCGTTCTTCGGCTAGGTAACGGCGCCAACGGCGAATCTGCGCGCGCGAAGCTTGCTTTTCAGTGTGATGGGAATCAGTCATTGTGAATGCGTCCGCGCCTCAGCCCGCGTAGGTCGGTAGATCGTCTTCGGTAATCTCCGGTTCAGGGGCCGGCATGCGGAACAGTCGTTCCTTCACCGCATCGGCAACTTTATCCGTGACTTTCTCACCCTGGGTGCGGACAAGCGCAGACATTTTTTCACCGGCAGCGTCCAGGGGACGGGCGACCAAGGGGAAGCGACGGAGCTTTCCCGCGCACGCACAAATTCGCGCGTATTGTTCACGCCCCGCTCGGGTCCCCAGCACGTAGCCGATCCCGAAACCGACGGCGATTCCCATTTTCGTTCCCATGATGCGTCTTTCTTGTGCGATCAGGCGCATATGCGCCGGTGTGCGATGGTGACTATCGAATAAAAACTAGCCTAGTAGTTCCCCAAAGCGACACGCTACTTGTTTACCTTTTCGCACGTTGTGAGATGGGGTATTTCGCATCTTCTATGAAACCAGTACCGTGGAGGTATGAGCGAAGTACGTATGAACACACCCCGAGGGATCACCCTGTCGGGAACTTTCGTTCAGCCCGTAGATTCACGAAACGCTGCTGTCCTGTTTTCGCATTCTTTTCTTGCAGATAAACACTCGGGTGGACACTACGATGAGCTGGCACGTGCCTATCGCAAGGCCGGGTATGCGACGCTCCAATTCGATTACTCGGGGCATGGACGCTCCGATGACGAGGTGATCACGCGCGAATCTCAGATCGAAGACCTCCAGGCCGCATCGGGCTGGCTTGCCGATCAGGGTTTCACCCACCAGATTATTCACGGCCACTCTTTTGGCTCGGTCACTGCACTTGCAGCTCACCTGATTCATGCGACCGCGCTGTTTCTTTCTGCTCCGGTACTTGGCCCGCTCTCCTACGACTGGAGTGCAATTTTCTCCAACAGCCAACTAGACGAATTGGAACACACCGGCCAGACCCGGATTCCGGACGACTCCGATGGGCCTCGCGAATTTTTCACGATCTCTAAGCAGACGCTGGCCGATCTATCCATGGTCGATTCTTCAATCATCGATCCGAAGGGCGCACCCGCGTTCATCCTTCACGATGCCGATGATATTGATTTGGGTCTGGTTGATCTGACCCGCGATGCTTTCCACCGTCTTCCCGACGGCTCGCGGGTTGAAATGGTCCACGACACTCGCTTTGGTGCCGGTGAGCATCCGGAGATCCTTCTCGAGGCCGCGCTTGAGTGGGCGCATCTGTGGGCAGAGCCCAGTGGAGAGTTCCGCCAGTAACGTACACACCCAGCTGTGGTGAAAGTTCTTCGTTACCCTGAAGGGGTGTCCACTTCATCGCAGCCGAGGCGTCGGCGCGCACATTCACGCAGGGGTCGCTCCCCTCATGCATCCGCGCCTTTCCGCCCTTTCACGCCCGAACAGCTTGCTGCTCGGGCCGCTGCGATTCCACTGATATCTTTTCCTGATCTTCCGGTCAGTGCGAGGCGTGAGGAAATTGCGCAGGCAATTTCGCAGCATCAAGTTGTCATCATCTCCGGCGAAACCGGCTCGGGAAAAACCACGCAGATCCCAAAGATTTGCCTCCAGTTAGGCCGAGGCGTAGCCGGCATGATCGGGCACACCCAGCCTCGCCGTATTGCAGCACGTTCGGTCGCAGAACGCATTGCCGCTGAACTTGGCCAAAAGGTGGGCAAAGAGCCCGGTGAGGTCGTGGGCTACCAGGTGCGATTCACCGATGAGGTCGGTCCCACCACTTTGGTCAAACTCATGACCGACGGTATTTTGCTGGCGGAAATTCAGTCTGACCCGATGCTGCGTCGCTATGACACCCTGATCATCGACGAGGCCCACGAGCGCAGCCTGAACATCGATTTCATCTTGGGCTACCTTGCACGCCTACTCCCCTTACGTCCCGACCTCAAGGTCATCATCACGTCAGCGACCATTGATTCGGATCGTTTCGCGCGTCACTTTGGCCGATG
>ERZ773045.598-NODE-598-length-17873-cov-3.901111_pt1 | contig 17873 bp, 17 predicted proteins | sample MGYA00580635_ERZ773045 | MGnify/ENA primary metagenome ERZ773045 (study PRJEB29015, sample SAMEA2738115) | human oral metagenome | biome: human oral; feature: human-associated habitat; material: saliva | place: China | collected 2261 ...
TATCGGATGGGCACTGTTAGGAAGCCTTATCACGGTATGTACCTTGGGAATTTGCTTTCCTTGGGCTCTTTGCATGATTTATAACTGGGAAATTTCCCATACCGTCATCAACGGGCATCGCCTTCGTTTTACCGGTAAAGCCACCAACCTCTTTCTTCAGTGGATTAAGTGGTTCCTGCTTTGCATTATCACCTTGGGAATTTACAGCTTTTGGCTCGGTATTGCCATCAGAAAATGGAAGGTAGCCCACACCGAGTTTGCCGACTAAAATTTGTTAATCGAGGTACATTCTAAGTTTTCTCTGCAAAGGAAGGCTTGACGTCCAACGTCCTTTTATCCTTCCTTTCTACACCACCCAGGAACTGCCGAAAGCAGGGTCCGGGTGTATTCTTTTTGGGGATTTTGAAAAATACTTTCACAGTCTCCCTCTTCTACGATTTTTCCTGCCTGCATTACCCCGATTCTATCACTGATATAACGAACCATGGCCAGGTCATGGGCAGTGAAAATATAACTAAGCCCCAGCTCCTTTTGTAAATCCTTTAACAGGTTTACAATCTGAGCCTGTATGGACACATCCAAGGCGGAGATCGGCTCATCGCAAAGGATAATTTCCGGTTCTACAATCAGGGCTCTGGCAATGCCAATTCTTTGTCGCTGCCCTCCGGAAAAGGCATAGGGCATTTTTCTTCTATCTGCTTCGGCCAAAGATACTCTTTCCAAAGCCTTCTTTATCTTTGCCTCTTCTTCTGTACGGGAGAGTTTTAGGCGTCGTAAAGGCTCCCGTAGAATCTCCTCTACAGTCCAATGGGGATTTAAGGAAGAATAGGGATCCTGAAAGATAATCTGCATCTTATCCTGCATTTCTCGTAGAGTCTTTAGATCATTTCTTTTGATTTCCTGTCCATGAAAATAGACTTCCCCTGCCGTTCTCTGTAGTAATCCTAAAAGGCAACGACCAAGGGTACTTTTTCCACAGCCGGACTCTCCCACCAGGCCATAGCATTCTCCTTTATACAGATCCAAATCCACCCCCTGCACCGCATGGGCAGCTATCTTTTTTCTTCCCCAAAAATCTCTTTGATAAAATACCTTTTCTATTCCTCTGGCAGAAAGAATAAGCTCCTTTTCTTTCATTTTTCTCCCTAATCTTCTTTCTATTCTTAACTACATTTTTAGATGGTTTTATATTTTCTCTCCGAAAGAAACTTTGTGACAGAAAACTCTATGCATTTCGGAAAGCCTTGCTTCCTCCGGTAAGGCATCCTGACAGGCATCTATCCTTTCCTTGCACCGTTCATAAAAAGGACAGTGGGTAAATTCCTTTAAAATCGATGGTGGATTTCCCTCAATGGCCACCAGTGCCTCTTCCTTATCCTTTTCCATACTGGGGATGGCCGCTAAAAGAGCTTTGGTATAAGGATGTTCGGGAGCTTGGAAAATCTCTTCCACCGTTCCCTCTTCCATCACCTTCCCTCCATATAAAATCAGAATGCGTTTACAGCGTTCCTTCACCAAAGATAGGTCATGGCTAATCAGGATCAAGCTTGTATTTCTTGCTTTTACCCCTTCCAAAAGCAAATCCAAAATCTGAGCCTGAAGGGTCACATCGAGAGCCGTGGTAGGCTCATCCGCAATAAGCAGTGCGGGAGAACAGGATAAGGCCATGGCAATCAGGACTCTTTGCCGCATACCGCCGGAAAACTCATGGGGGTATTGCTTATATTTTTCCTCCGGATTGGGAATACCCACTGAAGCCAACAGCGCTATTGCCCTTTCTTTAGAATCCTTTATATGAGAATCCTTTGCGTGAGAATCTCTTCCCTTCTTCCTTTGTCGTTCGAAAATCTCTCTTAACTGTTCTCCGATGGGAATCAAAGGATTCAGCGCAGTCATAGGATCCTGAAAAATCATCGCTATTTGGCTTCCTCTAAGGGAAAGGTACTCCTTTTCCGTATACTTTCGTAAGTCCAAATCTTGAAATTGCAGCTTCCGGGCAGAAAGCTTTGCTTTTTCCGGCAGTAATCCCATAATCGCCTTCATCGCCATGGATTTTCCGCTTCCGGACTCTCCTATAATTCCCAAAACTTCCCCTTCTTCCAGAGAAAAGCTGACGCCGGAAACCGGGTAGACCTTCATTTTTCCATAGGGTATTTTCACCTGCAAATCTTCAATTTCCAAAAGCATCTTCTACTCCCTTTCTAAGAGAAGCGATTCCCTAAGAGCCTCACCCCATTGATGGAAAGACAAAACCGTAATAATAATCAAAATTCCCGGAAGAATAGCCATGTGGGGTGCTTTTTGCAGGAATTTCTGGGCATTCTGTAAAAGACTCCCCCAGCTGGACATAGGAGCGGTAACTCCTCGTCCCAAAAAGCTTAATGCGCTCTCCACCATGATGGAGGACGCGATAGCCGCCGTGGATGCCGTAATAATGGTAGGAAGAATCCCGGGAAAAATATGGCTAAAAAGGATACGCAATGGAAAAATTCTCAGAAAGCGTGCATAGAGAACATATTCCCGCTCCTTTAGGCTTAAGACTTCTCCTCGAATGATTCTTGCTGTTTCCATCCAGCTTAATAAGCCGATGACCATAACAAGAGAAAACAGACCTCTTCCGAAAACCATACCGAAAACCATTACCAATATCATCCAGGGAATGGAGGAAAGAACGTCTACAAGGCGCATGAAGAAGAAATCCACCACTCCCCCGAAATATCCGGAAAGAAGCCCAATCATAACACCCAGACCGATACTCATCGCCATAGACAAAAAACCGACCATAAGTGAAACTCTTCCCCCGTAAAGAACTCTGGCAAAATAGTCTCTCCCTACCTCATCCGTCCCGAAAAAATGTTGCAGAGAAGGTTTTGCCAGACTATGAATCACATCCAAGCCCTCCGGATCCAAGGGAAGAAGGGGTAATACTATGGCTAAAATACTGAAGCCTATCAAAAAAATACTGGCTAAAACTCTATGGGGATGGCTTAGAATTCTATTAATAAAGGCTTTACCTCTGTTAGCTTGCATTTTCTTATCCTTCCTTCTTCCAAAGTGAAATTCTCGGGTCAATTAAACAATACAAAATATCCGAGAGCAAATTTCCCAGAATTACCAAGGTACCGGATAAAAGCAAAATCGCCATCACAATAGGATAATCCAGCGCATCCACCGCTTTCACAAAATAAAGACCTATCCCGGGCCAGGAAAAAACGGACTCCGTAATCACCGCCCCCGTCACCAGTAAGGGTAGAGACATTCCCAACTTACTAATCATGGGGAGGCAAACATTTCTTGCCACATGATGAAAAAGAATTTCCCTTTTACTTGCGCCAAAAGCTCTTTGCACCAAAACATAGTCCTGTCTTAATTCCGTTAATGCGGAAGAGCGAACATAGCGCATTAAATCCGGAAAAAAAGCAAGCACCAATACACAGTAAGGAAGAAAAAGATGATGGAGAAAGTCCGGAATATCTTTTTCCTTCCCAATGGTATGCATCCCTAACAAAGGAAAAAGCTTCCAATGATAGCCAAAAAAATAAATCAGCACCAATGCAATCCAGAAGCTGGGTACCGCAAGACCTATGGTGGAAAAGCTGTCCAAAAACTTGTCCTGCCATTTTCCCTTTTGGCTGGCACTGTATAGCCCCACTGCCATAGCCAAAAAGTAGGCGGTAAGGTAGGAGGGAAGCACTAAAAGGATAGTGTTTGGAATTCGTATCCGTAGATCATCCTTAATCCGGGTATGACTAAGGAGAGAGTTGCCGAACTCTCCCCTTAGAATATTTTTTAGCCATCGAAAATACTGCACTGGCATGGGATCATTTAAGCCGTATTCTTCTCTTTTTTCCTCCCTTTGCGCCTCCGTCATCTTGGAATTGGCTATGGAATCCACCGCATCATAGGGAACCAGATTCATAAGTCCAAAGGACAAAAGGGTAATCAATAGGAGCAGGGGAATACTTTGTAGAATTCTTCTCCCGATATAAAATGCCATTTTACTGCCTCGTTTCTACTTAACATTTATTTAAACTTTAGCTTGGATAAATCTCCAAAGGTGTAGATAGGCACAAGCTGAGCTTCTTCCGGATCTACATCCTTCTTGGTAACCAGTGTTCTTAAATTGGTTCCCAGAGGATAGTAAATCGCCTCTTCCGTTACCAAACGCTGTACCTTGTTATAAATTTCTTTACGCTTCTCCAGATCCAAAGTGCTGTTTCCTTCTCTGAACAGCTTGTCGATTTCCGCATTGTGGTAGTTCATGTTATTGTCCTTCTCTGTGGAGAAAAGGATGGAGAAGGTATCCGGGTCGGAGCCCATTACATATCCTCCCAGGAAAATGTCATAGTCTTTGTTCTCCAAGTCCTTGGTAGCTTTGTAGTAAGCCGCATCCGCAAGACTTGCCAATTCCACATCCACACCAACAGCCTTACATTCTGCCTGAATCGCCAAAGCTTCTCTTTCCAAAATAGGCGTATTGGCAGGATAGAGTAAGGTCAGCTTCTTTGGTCCGTTCTTTACCTCTTCCTTGGCCTTCTCCAAATCCTGATCCCACTTCTCCACATCCTCGCTGTAGAACTGGTTATCATAGGGCAGGAAGGAATAGCCTAAATGATAGTAATCCGGATCTCCGTAAGCCGCCTTCATAATTTCCTCTCTGTTTAAGGCATGGAAAATGCCGGAACGGAAGGTCTTATCCTGCATATTGTCGGAGGCGGTGTTCAAACGGATATAGGGCACACGACCTTCACTATAATTGTATAGGGTGAAGGCATCATTTTCCCGATAAGGCTCAATCATATCCGGAGACAATACCATGGCCTCCGCCTCTCCGTTCTGCATAGCCAAAGTGGCAGTATCTCCCTTGTCAATTACACGATAAATCAAAGTCTCGATATAGGGCTTTCCCTTGGCATAGTTGGGATTCGCCTTAAACTTCAAGTACTCTCCGGTCTTATACTCTTCCAGCACATAGGGACCTGCCCCTACCACCTTGTCCTCCAGGAGGGAAACATCCGTATTCTCCTTACCTTCAAAGATATGTTTAGGGATAATGCTGACTTCATCGGAAAGCATTTCCATAGCACTGGCGGAAACGGAAGGTAGATGGAAAAGAACTGTTAAATCATCCTGCTTTTCCACCTTTATAGGCTGATCCCCGATATAAAGATTCTTTGACAAGCTGTTGATGGTGTCATAAGTAAAAACAATATCATCCGCTGTTAAAGCCTCCCCATCACTCCACTTTAAATCCGGCTTCAGCTTCATCGTCAAAGTAAGACCGTCTTCAGAAGCCGTCATGCTTTCTGCCAGAATATAATCCACAGTTCCGTCTCCATAAATATGATAAGCCGGAGCATAGGCTGCATGACAGGTCATCAGGGTATAGCGATCATCTGCCGTTAAAGGGTTCAGGGTATTTCCCGGGTCACCGTCAATGATATAGGTGAAGCTGTCCTTCTGTCCGGAAGCATTTGCCGCTGCCTTATTCTCTCCATCGGAAGAAGCATTCTGCTCCTGCGCTTTTTCTGTAGATGCTCCCGTTCCCTTGTCTTCCGCCTTGCTTCCACCGCAAGCCACCAGACTTACCGATAAAAGCAGTAGAGGAAGCAACTTTGCCAAGTTCTTTTTCACTTTTCTCCTCCTTCTGTACTGTTTCTCTTTCTTCTTTCCAAGATTTTCTTTGCCATTAGGGAAAATGTCGGTTTTTAGAAATCAAAGCAGTATTTTATAATAATATTTTTTGTTTCGCCTTCTTTATTATTATACTTTTTCACTAAATTTATCAATAGTATAAATTGCTTTTTTGTTAGATATTTATAATTCTGATAAATCTAAAGACTTATTGATATTCTCAATAGTATGAAAATGAATCCTTCTTATTCACAAGGATAAAGCCATATGTTTTTACCGGCTATCCTAAGTTCCTCCACCCTTGTCCTTAAAAGAAACTCTCCCGTACCTTCCCCAGCAAACCTATGCAGAATAAAAAAAGATGTAAAAAACCATGGCAGCTTTAGCTTCCTGCAACAATCCGAATTTCCTAATAGGAAACTCCCGGTGCTGCATTTCAGGTTCTTTACATCTTTAATTTCATTTGTCTTTAAAGCAATTTGGGTTTAAAGCAATTTGGCTTTCCAGCAAATTTACTTTTAGTACTGTTCTTTTATGCGGTAGGAACAATAATCTCTACACGTCTGTTCTGCTGTCTTCCCTCTGCTGTATCATTGGTGGCAACAGGACGGCTTTCTCCGTAACCGTGGGTGGTGATTTCCGCAGTCACGCCCTGAGAAGCCAAATAGCTCTTTACAGAATTTGCACGGTTCTCGGAAAGCACCTGGTTGTGTTCATCCGTATCCATGGAGTCGGTATGTCCGTCAATCTGGAAGGCGGTAATGCCTGCTTCCTTTAACACCGTTGCCAAATCATTCAAAATCTTCTCCGCATCCGGACGGATATCATACTTATCCACATCGAAAAGCACACCGGAATCCAGAGTAATCAAAAGGCTGTTAGCCTCCAGGCTTGGTACTGCGGGAACCATGGAAAGCTTTGGCAGCTTTGTAGGCTTCTCCAAAGGCTTGGCATCTACGGTCTTTTCATAATTGCCAAGAGTAATCACTGCCTTTCCCTGTCCATTATTTTTAATGCTTAAACCGGTTTCGCTGTTATAATAGCTTCCGCTTCCATCCGGCTTTACATCAATGTCAATAGAGCCCTGGGTATAGCTGGTGGAATCATCGCTGCAGGATTTTCCTATGCTTTATCTTCGACGAAGCACGGTTCGTTCCGCATATTTTCCGAAGAAATGATAGCCGGAGCCACCCTCACTGATGATATCCAAAAGCTCATCCGCCTTCGTCACCTGAATTCCCCCAAGCATCGTAACACCTTTAGAAAAGAGGCAATCCGGAAGCATGCTGGCGGTAGGACCCACCACCAAAATCTCCGCATCCTTTTTCGCCATAGCCAAAAGTCCAGGCAGGGTATCATTCAAAATCGTCACTCCGGTAATCACCAGTAAGTCTGCCTCCGGCACACATTCTCCAGCTCTTTCAGGAGGAAGGTAATAGGGCATTTCCCGTTCCTTTAAGGTTCTGCTGTCCTTTTCCAAGATATGAAAATCCGCATTTTCCTGCATAAGCTTTCGAATAATGGGAACCAATGCCCCTACCACTACGGATTTCCGATATTTCTTTACATCAATTTCATCAAAGGCATCCGCACCAAGTAGAAGCTCATATTCCGGATGTTCTGTTTTGTCCCATACCAGGGTGCTGAGCGCATTTAAGGTGGCAATTCCCAACGTTCTTCTTAAGATATTCTCTGAGAAAATATCCTCAAGATAGGCTCTAACCCCTCTTCCCCTTAGCTTGCCGGAAAAGGGCATAGCCTTCGCCGAGCTTGGACAACATACCGCTTCCGGAATCTCCTTTACCGGCGTAAAGCATAAGCCCCCATGGCCTGTGGACAACTTCACCCCGGAGAAAAAGAGACCGAACACCGCCCGTTCCACGGTGATACTGTCCAAATCCACCGCCTTCTCAATTTCCGTAATACATTCCTTTAGGAAAATATTGCTTCCTTCTATTTTCTTTTCTTCTTTCATGGTGTCCCTCCTGACAATACTCTATCTGCAAAAAACAAAGTAATGTTATCATTCCTTCCTGATATTTTCAAACTGAGGATTATCGGCTTCAACTCGTCCGTAATCGAGATAAAGACAAAATGCTTCATAGTTCGAGAGAGAAACATGCTGTCGCACATTTCAAAATAAGCACTTTTGACTAACAAAAAAGAGAGCCTTCACAGGCTCCCCTTATAGTTTTTCAAAAATTACTTGGAAGACTCTTCTGTGCTCTCGGACTCTTCTGCTGCTGCAGTGGTCTCTTTAGCATCCTTCTTGTCGTCCTTCTTCTCATCCTTCTTCTCGTCAGCCTTTACAGACTCCTTAGCTGCCTCAGTCTCCATCTTGCTCTCAGCTGCTGCAGTGGTCTCTGCCTTCTTACCGGAACAAGCTACCATTGTAAGAGCTGCTGTCATTGCTGCAAGTACGAATAATCCTCTAACCATCTTTCTCATAATAGTCTCCTCTCTTCTGCCTATGCAGAAAAAAACATTTTTTCTTTTTTTTGCTTTCAGAACCGAACAACGCATCTCTGAAAGATGGAAGTAGAATACTCCTCTGCTTTTTAAAAAACAAGATTTTTTTATCCATTTTAAAAACTTATTAAGAAAATGTTCCAAAAATCTTCTTTGCTGTTTGTAGAAAAGTACAAATTTTCGATTCTATCCTTTTAGAAACATACACACCATCATTTTATATTCCAATATTGGAATATGTTTGTATTTATTATTATTTTGTTCCCATTTCGGAATAAAAATTGCTTTATTCTATATTTTGCGCTAATATTGGAATATTATATAATGGAGGTGATTGCATTGGTTAAAAGAAAAGAATACTTGCATCGTCTGACTCAATGGAAGGATGAACAGCTCATCAAAGTTGTCACCGGTATACGCCGTTGCGGAAAATCCACAATGCTTATGCAGTACCAAGAATGGTTAAAAGCTAATAATATTTCCGATGAACAAATTATTTCCATCAATTTTGAAGATTTGGAATATGAAGAGCTGCAGGACTATCAAAAGCTCTATGACTATCTTAAACATCGCTTATGTAAAGGGAAGATGACTTACATCTTTTTAGATGAAATTCAGAAGGTCCCATCCTTTGAAAAAGTCGTAGATAGTCTATATATAAAAACCGATGTGGACATCTACATTACCGGTTCCAATGCTTATATGCTTTCCGGAGATCTGGCTACACTATTAACCGGTCGATATGTCGAAATCAAAATGCTTCCTCTATCCTTCAAAGAATTTCTTGAAATTTGCAAAATGGATCAAGAGCGAGGTCTGACAGAATATATGCGGGTTGGGGGACTTCCCTATATAGCCACAATGGATCGCACGCAAGAAAAACTCGAAACTTATCTGGAGGGCATCTACAATACAGTAATTGTAAAAGATATCGAAGATCGGCAAGCGAGGAAAGAAAAGAGTCCGGAGAAAAGGAAAATCTCAGATATCTTTCTCCTAAAAACCATCGCAAAATATCTATCCGGTGTTATCGGAAATCCGATATCTGTCCGGAGCATTACTGATTATCTAGGTTCAAATGGAAGAAAAATCTCTCCTAACACTGTGAGTGATTATGTTGAGGCTCTTACAGAGTCCTTTATTTTCTATTCTGCAGAACGTTTCGATATCGTTGGAAAACAGCTCATGAAAGCTAATCGAAAGCTATATATTGTAGATTTAGGTTTGCGAAACTTTATCTTGCCTCGCAGCCAATACGATCTTGGATTTTCACTGGAAAATATCGTCTATTTTGAGCTCCTGCGTCGAGGGTACCGTGTGATGATTGGAAAGCTTGGTAATACTGAGGTTGATTTCGTTGCAGAAAAACAGGGGGCCTATACCTACTTCCAGGTCACCGCAGATATGACCGCAAAAGAAACCTTTGACCGAGAACTGAAACCACTGACCAGTATCCGTGATAACTACAAAAAAGTTATTTTAACCGGTGACCGATTAACTATTGGAAATTACAACGGTATTCAGATCAAAAATCTATCTGATTGGCTCTTAGATAAAGAGTAGGGTTGGAATCGGGATTGGAACTGTACGAGCGATGAGTAAGATGCCCTTTGGCATCTTGCCGCGAGTAGTTGCGAGCCTTCGGCGAGCAACTCCACAGTTCTACGGGATAAGAAAAGACTCCCCAAAACTTGGAGAGTCCCACATACTGAATATGTCTTTTCTTATCTCTTGGAGAACTGTGGAGCACGACGAGCTGCCTTCAATCCGTACTTCTTTCTCTCCTTCATGCGAGAGTCTCTGGTTAAGAAACCGGACTTCTTTAAGATAGGACGGAAATCGCTATCCATCTCGCAAAGTGCTCTTGCGATACCGTGACGAATTGCACCGGCCTGACCTGTGGTTCCGCCACCCTTAACGTTAACAAGAACATCCAACTTTCCTTCGTTCTGAGTTGCCACAAGTGGCTGACGAACGATGGTCTTCAATGTCTCTAATCCGAAATACTCGTCGATAGAACGCTTATTTACGGTTACCTTACCTGTTCCTGGCATAATATATACTCTTGCTACAGAGCTTTTTCTTCTGCCTGTGCCGTAATTTCTGTTTGTAGCCATTTTTTATCCTCCCTTAGATTGATAGTGCAACTGGCTGCTGAGCCTGGTGCTTGTGATCCGGACCAGCATACACGAAAAGCTTCTTGTACATCTGTCTACCTAAAGGACCCTTGGGAAGCATTCCCTTAACGGCAAGTTCAATAACCTGCTCCGGCTTGTTTGCTCTCATATCTCTCAAAGAAGTTTCCTTCATGGAACCAACATAACGAGAGTGAGTACGATACAGCTTCTGCTCCAGCTTCTTACCGGTAACGGTAATCTTCTCTGCGTTTACTACGATAACATAGTCACCACAGTCTAAGAACGGAGTAAATGTGGGCTTTCTCTTTCCACGAAGTACTGCTGCGATCTCTGATGCAAGACGTCCGAGTGTCTTCCCCTCTGCATCTACTACGAACCACTTTCTCTCAATAGTAGAAGCCTTTGCTACGTATGAATTCATAACAACCTCCTATGTGTAGGCTACTTACTCTGGTCCAGTCAAGGGACTGATTTCAGTATTTAATGTAGCCCGGGCATTTGCCCTGCTTCTGTTCCGCTGTAATAACAGCCTTATCACTTTATAGAATTTCCCTTGTATTGTCAAGGCTTTTCTGCATTTTTCCGAGGATTTTCCGAGGATTTCCCAATGGTGCATATCCCTGCTTTTCTTTACGACAATTTTAGAATTTCTCTCTATAAAAAGAATTTTTTTTTAAATTTTGCAAAAAAGCATTCCCAAGTTCTTTTTTACCATGGTATCATAACACAAATTTTTCTTTCTGAGGAAAAAAGAAAAATTAGCGCCAGGGCTTTGGGAACCCCCAAGCTGACGAGGTAAACAGTCATCGAAAGATTCGGCGGATGCTGTTTCGGAGTAGTGCATCGTTAGGGAAAGAAAAAAAGCGAAATCAAAATCGTAACAAAAGCTTTCTCCGCACCGAAAACAATCAAATAGGAGGAAATTACAATGTGCGGTATTGTTGGTTTTGTTGGGCAGGGGAATACAAAGGATATTCTTCTGGCCGGTCTTTCCCGTCTGGAATATAGAGGCTACGATTCTGCGGGAATCTCTTTGTACTCTCAGCCTTTCACTATGGTCAAGGCTGTAGGAAAATTAGAAGAATTAAAAAAGAAAGTTGCCTCTTCCAAGGACTGTCAGCTTCCCTACTCCATGGGAATCGGCCACACCCGTTGGGCCACACACGGTAAAGCCAATGAAAAAAATGCCCACCCCCACCTGTCCATGCATAAGGAAGTGGTGCTGGTGCATAACGGTATTATCGAAAACTTTGCGGAGCTTAAGAATTTTTTGCAGGAACAGGGGTATAGCTTCTACTCCGACACGGATACGGAGGTAGCGGTAAACCTGATTGAATACTATTACCGGAAGTATAAGGATATTTTAAAGGCTCTCTTCTCCGTACAAAAGGAGCTGAAGGGCTCTTATGCCTTTGCCATCATGTTCCAGGAGGATGAAAAGACTCTTTATGCCATGCGTAAGGACAGTCCTTTGATTGTAGGAAAGGGAGAAAATGCCTTTTATCTGGCTTCCGATGTTTCCGCCTTTTTGGACTATACCAAGGAAATCTACCCTGTGGAAAATCGGGAGATTCTAAGCCTTTCCGAAAAGGAAATCCATATTTACAATAAAAATGCCGAAGAAGTACATCGTTCTTCCGCTATCGCAGAGCTGGATCAGAGCCAGATTCATAAGGGAGAGTATCTGCATTTTATGGAAAAGGAAATCTTTGAACAGCCTAAGGTTGTGAAGGATACCCTGCTCTATGCCTGCAATCAGGAAAATGAAGAGACTGCGGGAAATGCGGAAAATCCGGAATTTTCCTATGAAGCCTTCTCCATGACGGAAAAGGATTTTCAGGAAATTTCCAGAGTTCGGGTGATTGCCTGCGGTTCCGCCTACCACGCGGGATGGGTTTTAAAATCCGTCTGCGAAAGCTTGGCCAGAGTTCCGGTGCAGGTGGAGCTGGCCAGTGAATTCCGCTATAACCACCCTATTTTGGAAAAGGGCGAACTGGTGATCAGCATCAGTCAGTCCGGAGAAACTGCGGATACCTTGGCTGCCGTAAAGGAAGCCAAGAAATTAGGGGCGAAAACCCTTTCCATCGTAAATGTGAAAGGCTCAGCCATTGCCAGAGAATCCGACTTTGTCTTTTACACCCAGGCAGGACCGGAAATTGCGGTAGCCACCACCAAGGCCTACAGCTGTCAGCTTGCCGCAGGCTACATTTTCTCCCTGCTTCTGGCTAAGGCAAAGGGAAAAATCAGCAAGGAAGAGACTAGGAGCTTAACAGAAGAGCTTTTCCTTCTTCCGGGAAAAATTCAGCAATGTCTTTCCTTCGATCAGGAAATCCTTCCTATGGCAAAGGAACTAAAGGATGCGGACAATATTTTCTTCCTGGGAAGAGGGCTGGACTGGGCCATCTCCATGGAGGGCGCTTTGAAGCTGAAGGAAATCAGCTATATCCACTGTGAAAGCTATAGCAGCGGAGAATTAAAGCACGGCACCATCAGCTTAATCGAAAAGGGCAGCCCGGTTATCGGTCTTCTTTCTCAGGAAGAGCTTGCCGGAAAGAGCATTTCCAATATTCATGAGGTAAGAAGCCGTGGCGCAAAATGCTTTGCCATTCGGATGGAAGATATCGCTATCGAAGAAGAGGACTTTGCCGGAAGTCTTAGTGTACCTAAGACCTATCCCCTCTTTGCCGGAAGCCTCTTGGTACTTCCCCTACAATTCCTTTCCTACCAGGTCAGCCTGTTAAAGGGCTTCGATCCGGATAAGCCAAGAAACCTGGCGAAGTCCGTTACAGTGGAATAAAAAAAGGAACTGTAATAAAATCAGAGTTTAGTGAAAGTTTTGGCAGTATAGGTCTGAAATGGGGGTAATCTGAGCCCCTCAGTACTTACTGAAAGCGAGCAAAGCGATGCTTGAAGTTAGTACTGCTAGGTGGCGATGTTAGCGAGAGCGTGCCCCGATTTTAGACCTATACTGCCAAAACTAATTTACTCTTTCGATTTATTACAGTTCCTTTTTTATTCCCCTTAAATTACGACGCCAATCCCCGGCTTATCCTATCGAAGCACTCTGGCGCCGGCTCCCTTCATCAGGGCCTCCACCTCTTCTTTTCTGGCCATGGTGGTGTCTCCCGGTGTGGTCATGGCAAGGGCACCGTGACAAACCGCATATTGGATGGCCAGTGCAGGATCTCCCTTTTCCATTAAGCCGTACAGAAGTCCTGAAGCAAAAGAGTCTCCCCCGCCCACACGGTCAAAGATTTCCAGCTTCGGAAAGGACATTCCCTCATACACCTGACCCTCTGCATAGCAAATGCCGGACCAGTCATTTACCGTAGCACTATGCACGGTACGAAGGCTGGTAGCCACCACTTTAAAGTTGGGATAAAGCTTTACCAGCTCTTCCTGCATTTTCCCATAGGCCTTAGGATCCAAATGCTTTAAGTCCTTCTGTCCCTCTACATGAAGGCCAAGGCAGGCAGTAAAATCCTCTTCATTTCCCATCATAATATCTACAAACTTGGCCGCTTCCCGGTTCACTTCCTGAGCCTTCTCTACACCGCCGATAGCATCCCACATGGAAGGACGGTAATTTAAGTCGTAGGAAATCACCGTGCCGTGCTTCTTTGCCGCTTCCATCACCGCCAGCATGGTTTCTCCTGATTGCTCGGAAAGAGCCGCATAAATTCCACCGGTATGCAGTAGACGAACCCCCAACTCTCCAAAGATTCTATCCAAATCAATATCTTCCTTCTTCAGCTTGGAAATAGCGGTATTTGCCCGGTCGGAACAGCCCTTGGCTCCTCTTACCCCGAAGCCCCTCTCTGTAAAGTTGAGACCGTTTCGGCAGGTTCTTCCGATTCCATCCGTCTTCGCCCAATGAATAAAGGACGTATCCACACCGCCCTGCAGAATAAAGTCTTCCACAAGGTATCCGATTTCATTTGTGGCAAATGCCGTAATTACCGCAGTTTTCAAAGAGAAACAGCGTCGAAGCCCCCGTACCACATTGTATTCTCCACCACCTTCCCAAACCTTGAATTGTCTTGCGGTACGAATCCGTCCTTCTCCCGGATCTAAACGAAGCATAATTTCTCCCAGGGAAATGGCGTCGTAGGCGCAGTCTTTTTTCTCTCGAAATGATAAAGCCATAAGAGTTCCTCCTCTATCTTCTGTACAAATACTCCTCCTTACTCTAACATAAAAACGCCATGGCTCACAGAAGGCTTTTTCACCATACTTTCCTTCATAGTTTTATACATTTTCCCTATGGTACTAGCCTCTGTTTTGTCTTGTAAGCCATAAGTCCTATTTTATTTTATCCCTAATCTATCTTTTACAGCACAAAAAAACCGGAGCCCCTACCGGCCCCGGTTTTCCTTGTTTTTTGAAAGTATTTCCCAGCTTTCTTAGAAAGTCTTATCTCAGAAGAGAAAGAACTCCCTGTGGCTGCTGGTTAGCCTGAGAAAGCATAGACTGTGCAGCCTGGTTAAGAATGTTATTCTTAGTGAAAGCTGCCATCTCCTTAGCCATATCCGTATCACGGATTCTGGACTCAGCTGCAGTCATGTTCTCGTTTGTGGTCTTAAGGTTGTTGATGGTGTGCTCAAGACGGTTCTGAGATGCTCCAAGCTTTGCTCTGTGAGTAGATACAGAATTGATAGCCTTGTTGATGGTAGTAATTGCAGAGTTTGCCTTAGATACGGTAGATACATCGACTGCATTTACTCCTAATGCAGTGGAGCCCATCTTAGCTGTAGCAATGGTCAAGGTTTCTCCTGCGGTTGGTCCAATCTGTACTACGATACCGCCTGCTGCCGGTGCCGCAGCTCCACCAGGCCCCGGTGTACCCGTAGCCGCAGCTGCTGCTCCTGGTGCATTTCCGGTATTTAAGGGCTTTACACCATTATAATCTGTGGTGGAAGCAATTCTGTTCAGCTCTTCCTTTAATGCTGTAACCTCTGCAGTAATAGCACCACGTGCTGTAGAGTTGTAGGTTCCGTTAGCGGACTGAGTAGCCAGAGTTACCATACGCTGTAACATAGAGTGAGTCTCTGTTAAAGCACCTTCAGCAGTCTGGATTAAGCCGATTGCATCACTTGCGTTTGCAGTAGCCTGATCAAGACCGTTGATCTTGGAACGCATCTGCTCGGAAATAGCAAGACCTGCTGCATCATCTGCAGAACGGTTGATTCTATATCCGGAAGACAACTTCTCCAAGTTCTTCTGTCCGTTAGATGCATTAGCGGAAAGGTTTCTGTAAGCGTTGTTTGCTGCAATATTGTGTTGAATAACCATAGTAATATCCTCCTGATTTCGGCATGCCAGAACCTCCCTGTCCTATGCAAATCTCCTTTTCCGGCGCCAGAAAAGAAGAATTTTCTTTGCCTTTTCTTGTCTTTCGACGAATTTTTGCCTTTTGGCTGTTAGGGTCCGAAGACCAATTTCCTCTTCTTCATAGAAGAGATGTTTTGTAACAAGTTTTTTTGTTTTATTCTTGTTACAGTATATATATCGGAGACAAATATTAAAAAATAAGTATTATGTGAAAAAATTTTTTTATGCTAATATATCGATGGTATTTCTTAGTTTATTACTATTTATGAGAAAAAAGGAAACACTTTATTTTCTATTACTTACTACAAAGGAGAAAGGATAAATTTCATGGGACAGATTCAGGTAGAAAGAACGGACATTGAGGGATTATGTATTATCACCCCCACCATCCACCAGGACAGCAGAGGCTATTTTATGGAAAGCTACAATGAAAGAGATTTTAAGGAGCAGGGACTTAATCTTCGTTTTGTACAGGACAATCAGAGTATGTCTGTAAAGGGTGTATTACGGGGACTGCATTTTCAAAAGCAATATCCACAGGGAAAGCTTGTTCGCGTATTAAAAGGAAGAGTTTATGACGTAGCTGTAGATTTAAGAAAGAACAGTAAGACTTACGGAAAGCATTTCGGCATTACCCTCAGTGAAGAAAACAAAAAAATGTTCTATATTCCGGAAGGCTTTGCCCATGGCTTTCTGGTTCTTTCCGATACTGCTGAATTTGCCTACAAAGTAACAGACTTCTATCATCCCGGAGATGAAGGTGGTCTGGCATGGAATGATCCAAGCATCGGCATCCGGTGGCCGGAGTTAAAGGGTACTTATGCCGGAAATGCGAAAAAAGACGGTTACACTATGGAAGACGGCAGTCCCCTTCTTCTCTCCGAAAAGGATGAGCTCTGGCTTCCTCTGGCAGAAACCTTTTCCTTTTAACCCATGAGCATTCCTACTCTTTTTACCTATACCGTTCCGAGAGATTTTGCAAACAAGACAATCGAAGCTTTTCTTTTAGAACAGGGCTATACCAAAACCCTTCTTTCCGCCTTAAAGAGAGTTCATTTTTTTGAGGAGAAAAAGGAACATTACGGGATTGAAAAAAATGGTCAATGGGCCTTTACCGTGGATCTTTTGGCGGAGGGCGATTGCCTTTCTGTCTACCTTCCCCCTGAGGAAGAGAACAGTGCTCCACCCTATGATTTTCCTTTGGATATTGTTTATGAAGACCGGGATATCCTGCTGCTAAATAAGCCTGCAGGACTTCCCTGTCATCCCTCTCCCGGACATTTTGAAAAGACTTTAGCCGGTGCCGTAGTTTTTTATCAGATGCAGAATTCTTCTGCATCTTCTTTTGTTTGCCACTTTATCCACAGGTTGGATTTGGACACCAGCGGTTTAATCCTTCTGGCAAAAAATCGTCTGGCGGCATCGATTCTAAACAAAGACATGAAGGAAGGACGTATTCAAAGAAGCTATCTGGCTTTTTGTCAGGGAAATCCCGAATTTTCCCTCGGTCATGTTCCTGGATTCAGACGGGTTCATGAGAGCGAAAAAGAAGAATTTGATTATGCCTTTGCCATATCTGCGCCTATCGCCAGAGTAGAAGAAGAAAAAATGCTGAGAACCGTGGATTTTCAAAAAGGACAGGAAGCCCTAAGTTATTTTAATGTCTTAAACTATTTTCCCAATAACAACTATTCTCTTCTGCAGCTTCAGCTGGCCACCGGCCGGACCCATCAGATTCGTGTCCATCTTTCTTACCTCTCCTGTCCCTTACTGGGGGATAGTCTTTACGGCAATGAAGAAAGTATTGTTTCACAAAATATAGGCTTGTCCCGTCAGGCACTCCACTCCTACTCCATTTCCTTTACCCATCCGATTGGGAAAGAAAAAATGTTTTTTAAACGGGAACTGCCTCCAGATCTATCCCTGCTCCTACAATAGGCAAAAAAGTGCTCAGAATATGTCTGAGCACTTTTTCTTTGGGCCTTAGACAGCCCCTATTGATTGTATGCAATTAAGCTTTTTTCTCTTCCTTTGGCAATACAATATTCAAGAATACTGCAATGATGGTTGCCAAAACTACAGGAGACTTTCCGAAAATCATAGTAAAAGATGTCGGGAACAATTCCAAGGATGCAGGAGCCTGCGCAATACCCACTCCGATAGCAGCCGCAAGACCTACTACTGTAGTAGAACGAGCAGTTAATGGTTCCTGTGTAATCAACTTAATTCCGGTCATCGCAATGGTAGAGAATACAGTAATGGTAGCTCCTCCCAAAACACACTGAGGAATAGTGGTAAGTA
>ERZ773045.599-NODE-599-length-17870-cov-4.445243_pt1 | contig 17870 bp, 13 predicted proteins | sample MGYA00580635_ERZ773045 | MGnify/ENA primary metagenome ERZ773045 (study PRJEB29015, sample SAMEA2738115) | human oral metagenome | biome: human oral; feature: human-associated habitat; material: saliva | place: China | collected 2261 ...
AAAATTGACCTTCCATCCTTACTCCCTAACCCAAAATTTTATTCTGCCTGCAAAAACGACAGTCTGCTCCTGATTTTCCTTCCTAAAGCCAGAGCCAAAAAGACCTTAACGGCATCCGGAAGAATAAAGGGAAGCACGCCTACCGATAATGCCTTTCCAAAATCCATGGATAAAACCTTTCCCAGCCACAAAGTCCCTAATAAATAGCAAAGGACAATCCCGAAGGCCAAGCCCAAATACTGTTTTACAAAGCTTTTGGAAAACCGCTCTACCGCAAACCCTCCAAAAAATGCCAGGAAAATCATGCCGATTAAATAGCCTCCTGTCGGGCCCAGTAGCTTTTCCACACCGGCACCATAATTCGAAAACACCGGCAAGCCGATGAACCCCAGCAAGAGATATAAAAGGTAAGAAAGCATTCCCAGATTTCTTCCTAGAATCGTTACCGATAAACATACTGCAAAGGTGCCTAAGGAAATCGGTACAGGTCCGATATTAATGGAAATAGGCGATAAGATACAGCATACCGCTGTCATAATAGCCGCTAGACTCATTTGCTTTACAGAAATAGCTTTCATACTTTTTCTTCCCTTCCCCAGAAAATTGATTCTTCCTAAATGTTCTTTGGTCTTTTAAAGCTTAGTTTTTCTCACTAAGGAAAGTCAATAAAAACTTTCCTGTACCTTTTAATGACCACTGTCCCTCTTCCGCAGGGAGGAAATAGCTTTCTCCCTTTTTTACAAAGCACTTGGATTTCTGTCCCTTGGAAGAGTAAGTTTCCTCTTTATACTCCGGAGAACCATCCGGATGATTTTCCTTAGCATACTTAGTTTCTGCTGTAAGCACCCCTTCTCCCTCCAAAACCAAGAGAGAAAGGAAGCTCTCTTCCGTGAGTTTTCCGCTGTAGAAAGCATTTTCCTCTAAAAAAAGTCTGTCTACTGTAAAATATTCGCAGGAACCGATTCGTTCCAGGTAGACGTTTTGTCCTACCGCCTTTGTTCCTTGCTTTTTAAAGGCTTCTTGCCTATAAGAGGAAAGCTGTTTTCGGTCCATCACCTCTAAAGCCTTCTCCACATGCAGTTCTCTGGTATTTCCTTGGGCGTCTTTTCTGCCATAATCGTAAACCCTGTAGGTCAGGTTGGAGTTTTGTTGTACTTCCGCAAGCAGAATACCGGCTCCAATGGCATGCACGGTTCCTGCCGGGATAAAAAATACATCCCCCGGTTCTACCATCACCTTACAAAGAAGAGAAGGAAAGTTTTCCTCCTCTATCGCTCTTCGGATTTCTTCTTCCGTATAGTCTTTTTGAAATCCGAAATACAGGAAAGCGCCTTCCTCTCGTTCCAAGACAATCCACATCTCTGTTTTGCCGTATTGCCCCTCCCGGGATAAAGCAAAGCTGTCATCGGGATGTACCTGGATGGACAAGGCTTTCTTTGCATCAATCAGCTTAATCAGCGTTGGAAAAAATGGAAAGGCTTTTCCAAGGCTTCCCACTGCCTCCGGATGGAATTTTAGATATTCGGCAAAGCTTTCTCCTTCAGAAGAACTTTCCTCTTCGGAAAAACTCTCTTCTTCGGAAGACTCCTTTCCTTCGGAACAAACTTCCCCTTCAGAAGATTCCTTTCCTTCGGAACAAACCTTCCCTTCAGAAAAACTGATACGGCTGTCTCCGTCCGAATGGGCGGAAAGCACCCAAGCTTCCGCAAGGGGAGTGTTGGGGGAGGATATCCCGTATTCCCGAATCAACTTTTCTCCTCCCCACAAATACTGTTTACAAGCCGGATGAATTTTTCCTATTGCCATAAACCATTTTCCTTCCTAAGAACTCCTCCCGGATTAGTTCCTTCGTGGATCCCTCTATGGGCTTACTCCCGGACCGTTATTGCTGTCACGCTCTCCCAGGTAATTTCCCGGTCCCGGACCGCTATAGAAGGGAGATCCTTCTCCGCTCTTACTTTCGAGAGTTTCTTCTTCCTTCTTGGGCAGGCTTCGAACACGGCGAATTGCCGCATCCAGCTGCTGACTCATGCTGTAATAGTCTTCACTGCCGTTCAGCTCCTGCAAACGCTCGATAGCATCATTAATCAATGCCTCCGTATCTCCGTCTCTATACTCCAAGCTCTGTAAGCCGGTCAAGGCGGATAAGAAGGACTCCCGCTTGGCATTCTTCTGCGCCTTTTCCTCCGCTTCCTTTGCCTTACTTTCCGCTATAGATTCCTGTACTCTGGATTCTTCTTCCTTCTTGGCAATGTAGGCATCAATCTCGTCTTTCCACTTATCTTCAATCACCAGGAATTCTTTTTGCTTTGTAAAGAGTCGCTCCTGATATTCCTTTTTGAATTTTTCATCCGTAACATCATTTAAGGAATCCCGGATTTTTCCGAAAAGAGTTCTGGCGGTAAAGACATCCTCCAGCTTCTGAATCTTCATGGCCTCATAGGTCTTGATGTCCTTCTCTATCTGTGCCTTGGTTTCCTTTTCCGCCTTCTTCTTACGATTCTCTTCGCCTCTTTGCTTTGCGGTCTTGGAAACGTAGTCTGTAATGCCGGACTTTTCATCCGCCTCTTTGACTACAGTATCCGGCACTTCCCAATCCTCCGGCTCCAGATCCTCATGAAGAATATCCATGGCATTTTTCCAGATTTTTCCGGCATAGGTGGCACCGTAGATTCCCGGCATTTCCACAGGCATATCATGGCCAACCCAGATTGCCGCACTATAATATTTGGTATAGCCGCAGAACCAGGTATCCTTGGAACCGTTGCTGGTTCCGGTTTTTCCTGCTGCCGGCATCTTGTTTTTCAGCTGTAAACCACGGCCGGTACCATACTCCGTATTCATGGTTCCCTTTAAAATGTCCGTCATAATAAAGGCGGTATCTTCCCGGAAGACCTGGGTATTCTGGATGGTCTTCTCATCTGCCACCACCCCGTCTTTATCGGATTCAATCTTGAGAATGCAGGTTTTATTGCTGTATACGCCCCCATTGGCCAGGGTGGAATAGCCCTTCGCCATATCCACCACACGAAGACCGTTGGTAAAGCCGCCGATGGAAACTGCCAGGGCATCATTATCCTTCACGCTGATTCCGGAAAAATGCATTTTCTCCAAATAATCCAAACCGTTCTGAATGCCGATTCCTTCCAAAATCTGCCAAGCCACCGTATTCAAGGAACGGTTGGCCGCCTCTCTCATGGTGACAGCCCCATAGTAGTGGTCATCGGAATTAGAGGGTCCGTCTTCAAATTTATGATCGTCAATAACGGAAGCCGCATTGTACTCCCCTAAATCCAAAGCCGGCGCATAATCCAGCAAAGGCTTAATGGCGGAACCGGGCTGGCGATAGCTTAAGTAAGCACGGTTATATTTATCCTCGGTGCCTCTTCCTCCAATGGTAGCTACTACATAACCTGTTTTATTGTCAATGATTACGCCGGCTCCCTGCATGGAAAGCTTTCCGTTTTCCTGCACCTCCTGGAACTTGGACAGCCCCTTGTCCAGCGTTTCCTGTAAAATGTTTTGGATTTTAGGATCCAGGGAGGTATAGATTTTGTATCCCCCCGCCCGAAGCTCCCGATTGTAAAAATTGTATTGTTCCTCGTACTGATCCTGATAAGCTTCCTTATCTGCCTGGGTTTCAAAATGATAGGTAAAGGGGAATTTATTAACCTCCATCATACGGATGGTAGCCGCATAGAGGGCATAGGAGTTCATATAATCCTCATCCGTACCCTTCTGCACATTTTGGGAAATCTGTAAAGGCTTTCCGATGGCCTCCTCATATTCCGCCTCTGTAATATATCCCACTGTCTCCATAGACTTTAATACCTGATTTCGCTTCTTTAAAGCCAAATCCGGGTGGCGCACCGGTTCATATCGGGAAGGTGCGTTGGAAATCCCCGCCAACATAGCCGCTTCTTCCACCGTCAAGTCCTTTGCAGGCTTTTCGAAGTAATACTGGCTGGCCGCTTCCACACCGTAGCAGTTATTTCCGTAGAAGTTGGTATTACAGTAAATTTCCATAATGTCGGCCTTGCTGTACATCTTCTCCAGCTCTTGCGCCAACATGATTTCTACAATCTTTCTGGTAAAGGTTTTCTCCTGGCTTAGATAGGTATTCTTCACCACCTGTTGGGTAATGGTAGAACCGCCCTGGGTGATTCTTCCCCGATTTTTGACCAGCTGAAAAACCGCACGAAGTGTGGCCTTATAATCCACTCCGTGGTGAGTTTTAAAATTTCTATCCTCCTGGGCGATGTAGGCATTTTGCAGATTCGGGGAAATGTCTTCGATTTTATCGTACACAAAATGCCCGGCATTAATGGTGCCAAGCTGCTGTCCGTCTGTATCAAAAACCACCGTATCCGCTCTCTTGGTTAAATCCTTTAAATTGCTGCCTGCCAGCTTATCATAGGCAATCCCCCGGAGACGATTCACCTCCGGACGGATAAAAATTACATAGCCCAATACAGAAAGCACAAACAGAAACAAAACACTGCCCAGAAACAGCCTCCGGATAAAGCGAAAGGCAGAGGATTTCTTCTTTCCTCTCTTATGTCCTCTTTCTCCTTCTCTTATCTCTCTTCCCATTCTTGAACCTCATATTCCAACAATATGTCTGTTAATTTAGCAAAACTGTATTTCTTATCCCTTCTATTTCTCTCCGGAATTTTAACAAAAATTCTGTGGAGAATCAGAAAAAATATTGAAAGAACTTCTTAGGATATGACAAATTTCTCTTAAACTCGTTACTTCTTTATCCAAATCCGCCTATAAAAAATAGCGGATTGCATCAGTTTCGGAAAATCAAAGAATCGGCACAAAGCTCTTTTGAACCCTGTGCCGAAGCCTTATTTCGCGTAATCTACCGCTCTTGACTCTCTGATGATGTTTACCTTAATCACGCCGGGATACTGCATCTGCTCCTGAATCTGCTGAGAAATGTTTCTGGCCATAATGGTCATATCATCATCACTCACCTCTTCCGGAACTACCATAATGCGAACCTCTCGTCCCGCCTGTACCGCAAAGGATTTCTCTACTCCGTGATAAGAGTTGGCAATCTCTTCCAATTCCTTCAAACGGTTGGTATAGGTCTCCAAAGCCTTTCTTCTGGCTCCCGGTCTTGCTGCGGAAATGGCATCCGCTGCCGCCACGATGAAGGAAGTCAAGGATGTGGGCTCCGTTCCGCCGTGGTGAGATGCCACAGCATTGATAACGGGTTCGGGCTCATGGTATTTCTGACAAAGTTCAATACCAAGATCCACATGGGTTCCTTCTACTTCATGGTCAATGGCCTTTCCAATATCATGGAGAAGACCGGCACGCTTAGCCATACGAACATCCAAGCCCAGCTCCTGCGCCAAAAGGCCGGAAATCTGTGCAACTTCTATAGAATGCTGTAAAGCGTTCTGACCAAAGGATGTACGGAACTTCATTCTTCCCAAAAGGAATACCAGCTCCGGATGCACACCGTGAACCCCCAGCTCCAAGAGAGTAGACTCTCCCTCTTCCTTAATGCTGTCGTGCACTTCCTTACGACTCTTCTCCACCACCTCTTCAATGCGAGCAGGGTGAATTCTGCCGTCTACAATAAGCTTTTCCAGTGCAATTCTGGCTACTTCTCTACGAATCGGATCGAAACCGGACAACACTACTGCCTCCGGTGTATCGTCGATAATCAACTCCACTCCGGTCAGTTGCTCTAAAGTGCGGATATTTCTACCCTCACGACCGATGATTCTTCCCTTCATTTCATCGTTGGGAAGCTGTACAACGGAAACGGTAGACTCTGTTACCTGGTCTGCCGCACAACGCTGAATAGCCTCTACGATATATTCTCTGGCGGTTTTCTCCGCCTCTTCCTTGGCTCTGGCCTCATATTCCCGAATATATAAAGCGGTATCGTGCTTAATACTTTCCTCTACGGAATGCAACAATTCCTGTCTGGCCTGATCCTTGGTTAAGCCGGAAACTCTTTCCAGCTCAATCAGCTTCTGGCTATGAAGCTGTTCGATTTCCCCTTCCCTGGTCTGTAATCCTTCCTCTTTTCTCTGGAGATCCGATTCCTTCTTCTCTAAGCTTGCCGCTTTCTTCTCGGAGCTTTCTTCCCTTTTCAAAATTCTCTTCTCAAGGTCGGAAATTTCTCTTCTACGGTCCTTAATTTCCTTATCCAGCTCATTCTTAGCCTTCAGTGCTTCTTCTTTTGCTTCTAGTAATGCTTCTCTCTTCTTGTTCTCCGCAGTGCGAATGGCATCATCAATAATCTCCCTGGACTTCTCCTCAGCTGTTCCTACCTTCCGAGCATAATTGGTTCTTTCTTTATTCTGTCCAAGGATGAACATGATTGCCCCCACTACTGCCGCCACAATCACAATGATGGCGATTCCCAATGGGTTCAATGTCTGTACCTCCTTCACTATTCTTTTGTTAATGTACAAATATGTGAAGCAAAGCAGGGTTGGCCACGCCAAAAATCCCTTGCAAAAATCTCTCTGTTACCATATTCAACCTTTTAACATGCTTATTTTAAGGGATATAAATACTTGTGTCAATGAGAACTATTTCCTGTACCGGCTTCGGTTACTGTCAAGTAATCGTTGGCAACTCTATCATACAGACTGTTGGCAACTCTATCATTCAGACTTATGAATGTCTTGCTTCGGTTTAGGCTCTGCCTCAAAGACACACTACGTTTCCTACTCGCTGCACTCGCTTTTTCACTCAGGCTCCTGCGCAAACTCGCCCTTCGGGCTCAAACATGCGCCCGCCTTCGTTGCTAGAGTGCAGCTCCCTACGGAAGCCTCGCGACCGTCTTTTTCGTGCATAGCCTAATCCCTCGCAAGGATTCCTTAATCCCCCGCCATAGAAAGCAAGTTCCTGCGCTCTCCTCTTATTTCAGTCTCAAGCCCCAATATATGACCTATAACCGGGTTTTTCATTAAGAAGATACACGGAGCGGTTAATCCCATAATCATCCCGCACTTGATATACATGACAGTCATCGCTTACTTCTCCGTATATAGTCTTTATGGTGAATCAACGGCATTCCTTATCTCTAAACTCAGACTTGTTTCTTTCCTCATGTAGCTTGCCATCATATCTTTCCAAGATTTCTTTCGTAAACTCTCTTCCTAAATCTATTGAAACACCGCCAACATTTTTTGAGAGAGGCTTTCTCCGATTCCCATAATGTTATTCAGGAACAAAATTTCTTCAATGCCTTTTTCCTGAATCAGCGAAGACGCATTTCCCTGATAATGCCGGTAGTCCACCACATAAACGTCTCGGTAATCCTGTGCCAAAAGAGGCACAAAAGCATTTCCATAGGAATCCTTTAAGACCAAAATGCTCTTCTTTCGAGGAGCCCCTTCATTATGGATTTCCACATAGCCATGATCTCCCAGCATAAAACAGTTGTATTTATTTCCGGGAAGCATTTGGCTGGCATCATTAATCAACTTTCCTTCCTGAAGATTTCCCTTGCTGTCGGTATATTGCATGGTATTCATGCTTCCCTGATAAGCCGTTACCTGGTCGGGATGCCCCTTTAAACTTTCCGGACGATTCATAAAGAAGTAAAAGGTTCCATAAAATTCCGGGAAATCCATCTTTTGATAGTCAGACAAAGGCTTGGTGCTGTAGCCCATACTTTTGCAATATTCCTGATAGCCGTAATATGCTCCAAGCTGTGTCCAGTGATGATCCGTTCGGAAATAAATGTATTCCTTTTTATGTGCGGAAAGAGCGTCAAAAACATTTACCGTATTGACTCTTTTATCCATCAGGCTGTAGCTATAAGCAATGGCCTGATCCATCCCGGAGGAAGCCAGCTTTTCCTGCACCTTCGGATCTAAGAGCACGCCAAAGGAATTGGGCACAATCATGGCGCTAAGCTTCACCTTGGGAAACATGGCCTGCACCGTATTTAATAAAGAAGCGTGGGCACGAACCGCCTTTTCACTGAAATAATACAGTTCATAGGCGGAATCTCCATTCAGGTAAAGACTTCCAATCTGTTCTCCGGCTACATTTTCCGCCTTGTCCGCCTTTTTAATCTGCAGATTTCCCTCCGCATCCGTTTCAAAATTACTGTTTTCTTCTTTTTCTTTCGTTGAGCCTTGCTTGGCATCGGCGCTTTGCTTTACTTCCGCGCTTTGCTTTGCTTCTGCCTCTTCCTGCTTTTCCTCTGTTCCTTTTCCTTCTTCTGTTTGCTCTTTTCCTTCTTTCTTATCTCGGGCTTCCGCCTTCCCTTGGCCTTTCCCATCGGATTCCTTTTTCTCTGTTCCGTCCTCCTGCACGCCTTCCCCATCCTTCTTCAACGCGAAGGTCTCCGCCAAAGCTCCTTCTCCGGTGGGAATTTCTTCTTTGACCTGCTCGGCAGCTCCATAAATCTGCTCTCCCTGCAAGCCATAGAAAGCCTTGGTTTTCGAAGCCAAAAGCATCCACTCCTCTTTTCCCGGATAGCTGTCCTGATACCAGGATGTAATATCCCGGAAATAGCTTCCCGTCAAAAGTCCCTGTAAGGAAAATGCGGGAAACTGCTTCAGTTCTCTTTTTTCCGCATCGGAATATCGCGGTCTTAAGGGGAAAAGTATCCCCAGCACAAAAAGACAAGACAAGAGCCCCATCATGGCCAGCGAAAATACCTTGGCATAGGGAAAATCCTTCTTGGGCATTTCCGGGCTCGTATCCTCTGTTCGCTTAGCTTTAGGAGTTTTCTCTTCAATACTTCTCTCTTCTCCAGCCCTCTCTTCTGTAGAGTGCTGTTCTAAAGAGAACTCTTCTCCTATTTTATCTTCCGTCAATTTTTCTTCCATAATCTTTTCTGCTGTGATTTGCTCTGCTGTAATTTGTTCTTCTATAATTTGTTCTTCTATAATTTGTTCTTCTCTTCCCTGACTATCCATTCCCACCTACTCCCTATGCGAAAAGTCTTGTCCTCTATACATTTGCCATTCTTTCCTTTTGAAAAATTTGGAAAATTCTTCACTAAAATTGATTGTACAAAAACGGCATATAGCTCTGCCCTGCCATAAGGGCGAAGGACAAGAGCAAAAAGGCAAGCGCTGCCAAAAGCTTTCCCCAAAAATATAGCTGTTCCGCATGGTCTAAGAAGAAAATGTTTAGCTTTGTTCTTCTTTGGATTCTTCGAAGAATTTTCTCATGGCGAAGCAAGTCCTCCTGATTTTCCTGACTAAGCTCAGCTTCCATCTTTTCTTCCCTCAAGAGTTCTTCTGATTCTATTTTTGCTTCTGCTTTTACTTCTGATTCTACTTCCTCTTCCGCCTTAACCTCTGCTTCTACCTCTTCTGCAAATGAAATAGCTTCTTCCTTTTGTACTTCCGTTTCCCCTGATGTTTCCTCAGGGCAAGGATCGCCTTCCCCGTCCAAACTAAGCTTTAGCATAGGATATTTTTCTTCAGGGAATAAATCCTTCCTATCGGAAGAAGCAGCAAAAATCGACTCATCTGCTGTAGCTTCCGAAACTCCTTTCAAAGCAGCTTCCCCGGCATCTATCGCCGTTACTTCCGGGGTATCCACTACGGACTCCGGATAATCTTTCTCTGCTTCCGGAGAATCTTCCTCCGAATCCTCCATGCCGTAAAAGCCAAGACTTGCTCTTTTCTTCCTTGCCAAACGGGATTTGCCCCGGAACAGGAGCTTTTGCCATTCTTCCTCTAGGCTGCTCAAAAGATTGCCGGAAAAGAGAATGGCTACAAGGAGCAGAAAAATGTTGCTCTTTGCAATCAACAGGGTTTTTCCATCTACTAAAGCCAGGCTCTTCGGCAAGGTATGAAGCCACAGGATATTTTTCAGGCTTTGGAAATCGGAAAAGCGGAAAAGAATCCAGGAAAAATACAACACCACAAGAGTATAAACGTGCTGTAAGCATCTCAGAACAAAGGAGAACGTTCCTCCTTCGGATTTTTTCATTCTTTTCCACAGCTTCTTACAGCAAAGCTCCAGCAGGATAAAAACAAAGAAATACAGTCCCCAAAGAATGAAATTCGCCGTGGAACCATGCCAAATTCCGGTTAAAATCCAAATCAAAAGAAGATTTCTCACCTGCAAAGGAAAGGGAACTCGATTTCCTCCCAGCGGAATATACACATAGTCCCGGAAAAACATGGATAGTGAAATATGCCAGCGTCTCCAGAAGTCTCGAATGGAACGGGCGCTATAGGGTGCCTGAAAGTTTTCCGGAAGGGTAAAGCCGCAGATTTCCCCGATTCCTATAGCCATATCCGTATAGGCGGAAAAATCCAAAAAAATCTGCAGCATATAGGAAAGACCGGAAAGGAATACTGCCAGAAAGGAAAAAGATGGAGAAGACTGTAGCATAGAAGCGTTTTTCAGACTATCCAAGCTAAGAACTTCTACGGAAAGGGCGCCCAGCGCATCCGCCAAAGCCAGCTTTTTCCACAGGCCGAAGGTAAATCGGAACAGGCCGTGGGAAAAGGCTTCATAGGAAAATGCACGATTTTTGATTTCTTCCTGTATCTCCGAATAACGAAGAATCGGTCCCTGAGAAAGCACCGGGAAAGCAAAGGCAAAAAGAGAAAAGGAAAAAATCTCCTGTTCCGCCTCCTTTCCCTGATAGCAATCGTAAAGGTAAGCTATAAAGCGGAAACTGTAAAAGGAGATGCCAAAGGGCATCCAGCCCTTCACCATTTTCGGTAGGAAAGGTAGAGCTGCACTGTACTTGAAAAAAGCCAGAGGCAGGAGGATTCCCGCTATGGATAGGAAAAATATTTTTTTCTTTTTTTCTTCCGTGGCCCTTCCCAAAGCTTTTCCCATAAAAAAAACAAAAAGATTAAAAAAGCAAAGAAAGGCTACTGCCAAGAGTCCCTGAAAAAGCAAGAAGAAGCAAGATGCCAGGAAAAACACCGCATTTTTCCAAGCAAGCTCCTTCTTCCCGAAATACAAAACAAAAAACAGGGGGAGAAATCCCGCCACAAAGATCATTTGCGAAAACTGCATATTGCAAACCTTTCCCTTGTCAATTTTCTAAAAATCCGTTATACTCAATAAGCTTCGGGGGCGATGAAGCTTGGGCCCCACGCAATGGAAGATGCCGAACCGTGTCAGGATGGGAACATAGCAGCACTAAGGTAAACCTTTCATGTGCCGTGGGTTATCCTGGGTGGAGTTCCCGAAGTTTTTTTATTCTTTAATGCGATACACCTGTAAGGCATTTTCCGTGGTTTTTCGAATCACTTCTTCCTCTGAAATTCCCTTTAATTCTGCCAGACAGGAAACCACATAACGAAGGTTTCCGGAATGATTTCTGCTACCCCGAAGAGGAACCGGACTCATGTAAGGGCAATCCGTTTCCAAAACAATGTGGTTTAGAGGAATCTCCATAGCCACCTGTTTTAACTTTTTGGCATTGGAAAAAGTCAACACGCCTCCGATTCCCACCATCATGCCTAAATCAATAAATTGCTTAGCCACTTCCAAGGGGTAGGAAAAGCAATGCACAATTCCCCCATTGACATAGCCCTTATGGTCCCGAAGTAAATGATAGGTGTCCATAGCTGCATCCCTGGAATGAAGCACTACCGGAAGATTTCTTTTCTTAGCCAGCTCCATCATGGCAATAAAGCAGTCCTTCTGCACCTCCGGATCCGGATTGAACGCTTGCATCTCCGTAATTTCCCCTTTGGCAAAGGCCTCTGCCTCCTGCTCTTTTTCTACCCTGGAGCGCTTATCTATCCGAAAATAATCCAGTCCTATCTCCCCCATAGCCACCACTTCCTTTTCTTGGCTCAGGGTATAAATCTCAAGCAACGATTCTTCCGTAAGCTCATCCGCATTTTCCGGATGAAAGCCCACTACTGCATATTTTTGAAGTCCCGGAATAAAAGGCTCTCTCGCTAAACGAATAGCCTCCTTGGAGCTTTCCAGGTTATAACCGATTTCACAAATCCGGTCCACCCCCTGTTCTGGAAGGGAGCGGAGCAATGCCTCTCTGTCTTCTGCATAGGATTCATCATTGTAGTGGCAATGGGTATCAAAAATCATCTTCTTCTCCTTTTTGATTTCTGTTTTCCTTACATACTCTATATTCTTTTTAATTATTCTTGGTACTTATTCTTTGTGCTTATTCTTGGTACTTATTCTTTGTGCTTATTCTTGGCACTTGTTCTTCGCACCGTCCTTCGGATAATCTTATGACTACTCTTCTAAATTTATCAACCTCTCTACGCGGTAATCTTTGCCCCTAAGTAAATCAAAAGATAGAAAAAACCAAGATGCAAAGGATAATACACGTAGAAGAAACGACTGAGGGAAATTCGCCCCTTTTCACCATTGTAAAAGGCAATCGGGAGAAAGCTCAATGCCGCAAAACAGTAGCTTCCATAGGACAGAGCCGCTGACAGCGCAACCCCTGAGGACAGGCGCAGTGCCTTTTCCTTACGGAAGTTATACAGTGCGGCAATCAGGAAAATGCCTAAAGCTCCGTAGTCTGCCCGAATCAGCTCCGCAATGGCAGCGCAGGACAGCACTGCAGCCCATTTGTAGAAAAAATTTTTCCGAAAACGGTGCATTCCCTCCATACACAGCACACCCAAAGCCAGGGTAAAGCCGATATTCTGAACGGTAAAATTATAAACCTGATTGAAAAATGCCAGGTCAAAGGGCACTTCCGAAACTATGCCCATCAAAAGCAGTCTGAAAAAATATTTCTTTCGGTCGTGGCTATGACGGAAGCCTTCTGTCAGGAGAAAGGCATAAATCGGAAAGGCCAGTCTGCCGATAATCCGAAAGATACGGTAGATTTGGAGCAGTCTGTGCCCCTCCTCCGTGGCAATGGCCATCTGAAAATATTCCGTAGAATAGCCGTAGAGCTTTCCGTTTAAAATCACGATAGCCGCAAAATGATCTATAGTCATGGAAATAAGGGCAAGGAGCTTCAGCATAAACGCGGAAACTCCTCCCCCTTTTTTCTTGGTATTTAAAATGGCCTGGTAGTTCGTCATATTATGAAATGCTTGCTCCTGCAGGCATATCTGCCAGAGGGCTCATTAAGGAAAGCTTGCCCTCTTCGTCAATGGCGGAAAGGAGCATTCCTTCGGACTGGTAGCCGCAAATCTCTCTGGGCGCAAGGTTGCAAAGCACCATAACCTTCTTGCCCAAAAGATCTTCCGGCTTGTAGCTGGACTTAATGCCGGAAAGAATCTGTCTTACTTCAGAGCCTACCTGTACCTTGAAAAGCAGTAACTTTTTCGACTTCTTCACTTCCTCTGCATGGATAATCTTTCCAATACGGAAGTCGCATTTGTCAAAGTCCTCGTAAGCAATCTCTGCCTTAAAGGGAATATCAATTCCCTTTTCAAAATCTGTGTTTCCTGCTTCCTGAGAGCTTCCTAAAGCACAGGCTGTTTTCGCCGCCTTCTTTGCCTCTTCCTTCTTCTCCTCGGCCTGTGCCTTGGCAATCTGGGCCTCGGTAATCTTCTCCACTTCCTTCTCTACCTCTTTCCAATCCTTTCTCTCAAAGAGAGTCTTGGGATCTGCCACTACCTTGTTACCGGAGGGATAAAGACCGAAGGCGGAAAGGGAAGCAAAGTCTCTTTCCGTAGTGGAAAGCTGCTCTAAAATCTCCGCTCCTGTAGAAGGCATAAAGCTCTTTAGTAAAGAAGCGCCGATGACGATGGATTCTGTCAGGTTATACAGCACGGTTCTCAAACGATCCGCCTTGCTCTCTTCCTTAGCCAAAACCCATGGTTCTGTCTCATCGATATATTTGTTGGAACGTCTGAAAATCTCAAAGATTGCGGTTAAAGCATCCGCCACCTTCAATTCATCCATCTTGGATGCGGCAAGCTTTGCCTGCTCCAAAACGGTGTTCTTCAAATCCTGATCCACCGCCTCTGTTACGCCCTTATCCTCCACGATACCGTCAAAGTACTTATTGCTCATGGAAATGGTACGCTTTACCAGATTTCCTAAAATGTTGGCCAGCTGGGAATTAAAACGCTCGACCATCAGCTCCCAGGAGATGACACCGTCATTTTCAAAGGGCATCTCATGCATAACGAAGAAACGCACCGCATCCACGCCGAAAAGCTTTACCAAATCATCCGCATAGATAACATTTCCTCTGGACTTGGACATCTTGGTTCCCTCATCCGACTTGGCGGTAGCAGTAAGTAACCAGGGGTGTCCGAAAACCTGCTTGGGCAGAGGAACATTTAAGCTCATTAAGAAGATGGGCCAGTAAATGGTATGGAAGCGGACAATATCCTTTCCAATCAAATGCAGGTCCGCAGGCCAATACTTCTTAAAACGTTCCTGATGCTCTCCGTCCACATCATAACCGATACCGGTAATATAGTTGCTTAGGGCATCCAGCCAAACGTAAACCACATTTTTCTCGTCAAAGTCCACGGGGATTCCCCAGGTAAAGGAGGAACGGGACACGCAAAGGTCCTGTAAGCCCGGCTTTAAGAAGTTGTTCACCATCTCATTTTTCCGGGAAACCGGCTGAATAAACTCAGGATGGCTTTCAATATGCTCCATCAAACGGTCCGCATACTTGGACATCTTAAAGAAGTAGGCATCCTCACTGGCCTTCTCCACCGCTCTTCCGCAGTCCGGACATTTTCCGTCTACAAGCTGGGAATCGGTCCAGAAGGACTCACAGGGAGTACAGTACCAGCCCTCGTATTTTCCCTTATAAATATCTCCGTTCTCGTACATCTTTCGGAACATCTTCTGCACTTGCTTTTCGTGATATTCCTCTGTGGTACGCATGAACTTGTCATAGGAGGTGTCCATCAAATCCCAGATGGTATGGATTTCTCCCACCACCTCATCTACGAATTCCTTGGGAGTCTTTCCCGCATCCTTGGCCTTCCCCTCGATTTTCTGACCATGCTCATCGGTTCCGGTCATGAAAAATACGTCATAGCCCTCGTAACGCTTGAAGCGGGCAATGGCATCAGCCAAGATAATCTCATAGGTATTCCCGATATGGGGCTTTCCTGAGGCATAAGCAATGGCGGTGGTAATATAATAAGGCTTTTTTTCCATAGACTCTCCTTTATCTTTTCTATCTTCTTCATCCTGCAAAGAACTCTCTTTTCGGCGCTTTTTTCAAATGCCTTTTTTGCAGAAATTTTCTGTTCTTATTCTATATTCTATAAACATTCCTAGTCTAACATAGATTTTTCACTAGTCAATAAAATGTCGTCAGGAAGAGGCACGCTCTCGCTAACTTCGCCTCGTAGGGGTACTAAGCGAAAAACTGCAGTTCCTTTGTTTTTCGCAAGTACCCACGGGCTCAGATTACCCCTTGTTTCAGGGTTACTATGTAGAAAGGTAGATTGTTTACATTCCTCTAGGATTTCAAATAGTAAAATATAAAAAGAACGATGTCCCCCAAAGGAAACACCGCTCTTTTTAAAGTATCTTTTGTTTAATTTGCTGATTTACTTGTAAGCAAATCCATTCCGGATTATTCGTCAAAATGCTTATTGAGTAGCTCGTCTACGACGGGAACTGTGATGGTGGATTGGTTCAGTGCCTTGAAAGCCAGTGCCAAGAAAATACAGGTTTTGAAAATGTCAATCGCCTGAGTAATCAAGGACCAAAACGCGGTAATGGCACGTGTACCGTCATTGACATTGACAACGGACAGGGCAGTGCCTATCCATTTAAAGGCATCCGGAACCAAGCCTAAAAGACTCAAAAGAAAGCTAAAGCATAGCATCGTTGCTAAAGCCTTCAATGCGGATTTCTTCAACCAAGCATCCTCTTCCATCAGAAAAATATAGCCTACAGCCAGTAAAATCGCAGTATAGTTTCCCAGTACCGCCAGAACATAAACTCCGGCAGCTGCTAAGCTTACAGATACTCCTAATTTTGTTTTCATACTCTTCTTTCCTCCATGCCTAACTATGATGCTTTCAGCACGCAAACAAATTAGTTTCCGTTTACTGCGTTGTCAACAGCATCCTCTGCCTTGTTTACGGCCTGTTCTGCCGCGTTCTCCACATGCTCCGCAGCCTGCTTTGCTGCATCCACAGCACCTTCTGCAGCATTTTCCACCTTATCCGCAGCCTGATTTACAGCTTCCTTCGCATCCGCTGCCGCATTCTCTACCGCAGCCTTGCCTTCATTCTTTAAAGCATTCAGCTTTTCCTGAATCTCTGCAATCTTTGCCTGTGCGGCATGAATCTCGTCAATGAAAGCCTTGAATTCCTCGGAAGGGGCGTTCTCAAAAACCTCAAAATACTTCTTACCGATTTTGCCGTAAACAGCTGTAATCTTCTTCTCTTCATCATGAATCTGGGAATTGAACTTAGCAGTATCTGCCATTTCCTTACCCTTTTGCATTACGTCCTGACTTGCATCAGAAAGCTTCTTTCCTAAATCATCAAAAAATCCCATAGTATCCTCCTTTGTCTAGTCATTAATGCCACTTTGTAATCTTAGCATGGAGATTCTTAAAGCTCAATGAATTTGTTTCTAAATTTATATTATGCTTACATTTATTATGAATTTATATTAAGCCCGGATTTATTCTAAATTTATATTACGCCCGGATTTATTTTGGATTTATATTAAACCTCCGGATTTTTTCTGCCCTTTAACCATTGAAGGGTATCACCAATACTTTCCGCTCCCCTTCTCGGAGCGTATCCCAGCTCCTCCTCCGCCTTTTTTCTGCTAAAATATCCATTGGAATACAGGACGGAAATGGCGTAGGGCGTAAAGAAAAGAGGTTTCTTCCTGAGGATACATGCCCTCTCATAAAGAGGCGCAATCCCCTCCGCCAAAAATCTTGGCAGGAATAAAGGCATTTTCGGAAGAGAAAGCTTTTCCTTTACCATGGACAGAATCTCTTCCATCTTTAAATACTCTCCGGAAAGAATATAAGCTTCTCCTATTCGCCCTTTTTCTGCCGCAAGGATAATGCCTTTCGCCACATCTCGCACATCCACAAAGTCATAGCCTCCTCCCACAGCAAGGGGAAGCTTTCTTTCCACAAAAGAGAATAACATCGAGGTAAAGCTCCCCCTCCCGTAATCTCCGGGACCGATAATTCCGCTGGGGAAAATGATATTTGCCCTTAAGCCTTCCTTCATGGCTTCTATTACGGAAGCCGTCGCCATTGCCTTTGTTTTCGCATAAGCCCCTCGTACCGTTTCCGGGGAAAATGCGGCTTCCTCCGTGATATACTCTCCCTCCTTCTTTTCAGGGATGGCATGGACGGAGCTGACATAAATCAGCCTTTTCACATTTTTCCGAAGACAATGTCTAAGAATCCGCCTTGTGCCTTCCACATTCACCTGATACAGTTGCTCTCCGGGCTTAGTTGCCACGGAAATAATGCCGGCACAATGAAAGACCAGGGAATCGGAATCCGCAGTAGCCAAAAAAGCTTCTACACTCTCCTCTTCCCGCAGGTCTCCCCTCATCACATGAATCCCCTTCGGGATATAAGAATTCAGAGGATCTCCCTCTTGCACAAGAGCATAAATTTCTTGACAGTGCTCTTGCAATCTCTCCAAAAGAGTCCTACCCAAAAAACCGCTCCCCCCAGTCACAAAGCATTTGGAAAACATAAAAAACCCCTTCCAATAATCATTGTTTCAAGGCTAAACCTTCAGGTCTCTTGCTCATCTATGAAATACAATCTCTTTTGTATCTCCATTTCTCGCACCGGTGGTGCGAGTTTTTTTCATTATACCAAAAAAGCAGGAAAGCCTAAAGTCTAGCGTTCCTACAGCGTAGGTTTTGAAGCAAGGGGCAATCTGAGCCCACGGGTTCTTGGCTTTTGTCTTATAAAAGCTTAGAACCCCTGCGAGGCGAAGTTAGCGAGAGCGTGCCCCTGTTTCAAACCTATGCTGCAGGAC